>Ga0302319_10005320_pt1 | contig 25911 bp, 18 predicted proteins | sample Bog_T0_2_FD_203319 | JGI IMG/M metagenome (GOLD analysis project Ga0302319, IMG submission 203319) | Peat permafrost microbial communities from Stordalen Mire near Abisko, Sweden - Bog_T0_2 | ecosystem: Environmental > Terrestrial > Soil > Wetlands > Peat | place: Sweden: Abisko, Stordalen Mire...
AAGCTTTCGGCAAGATCCCGGTCGATCTGTCGGGTATTGATCTTTATTCGCTCAGCGCCCATAAGATATTTGGGCCGAAAGGCATTGGCGCTTTGTTCGTTCGCAAGGGCACCCCCGTCGAACGCATTCAGTTCGGCGGCAAGCATGAGCGCGAGCGGCGTCCCGGAACCGAGAACGTTCCGGCTACCGTCGCCTTTGCCCGCGCAGCCGAGTTAGCCGCGCCTATGCCGGACGATCTGCGAAATGGGTTCGAAGCGCAAATTCTGCGTCGCGTCCCGGAAGTACATGTAAACGCTGGTGATCGCACGCGTTTGCCGAACACCAGCAACATCCTTTTTCGCGGCGTATCGGCCGAAGCGCTGGTCATTGCCCTCGATATGCGCCAAATGGCCGTTTCAACCGGTGCCGCCTGCAGTAGCGGCTCGCTCGAACCATCTCACGTGCTCTTGGCGATGGGCCTCACCGGAGACGAAGCTCGCTCCAGTATTCGCTTTTCCTTCTCCCGCTATAACACTGCGTCCGAAGTCGCTGCCCTTGCGGACGCCGTCGGCGAATCAGTCGAGAAGCTCCGCCAGCGCCATGCCCAGGAGGCGCGCCTTGCCGGCTAATCCGCCCATCGCCGTCGCCATGTCAGGTGGTGTCGATAGCTCCGTCGTCGCGGGCCTCTTGCAGCGCCAGGGCCACACGGTTGTCGGCCTCACCATGCAGCTCTGGAATCAACGCCGCTTGCCCGATCTCGTGCCCGAAGGCGGTGCCACCGGACGCTGTTGTTCGCTGGACGATGTCTACGACGCACGCTTCGTCGCCTCTGTCCTCAACATCCCTTACTACGTCGTCAACTTCGAAGATCGTTTCGAAAAACAGGTTGTGAAGCCGTTTGTCGACGACTATCTGGCCGGCCGCACGCCCATCCCTTGCACCCTTTGCAACAACTTCATCAAGTTCGACCAGTTCTTTGAGATGGCCGATAGCGTCGGCGCGGAGAAGATCGCCACGGGTCACTACGCCCGCCTCAGCTTCGACCAAACCACTGGCCGCTATCAGATGCGTACCAGTATTGACAAAAGCAAAGACCAAACATACTTCCTGTTCGGTCTCACCCAGCCTCAACTGGCCCGCACCTTGTTTCCGCTCGGCGGCATGATCAAGCCCGACGTCCGAATTCTCGCCAGAGAACTCGGCCTGCCGGTGGCCGAAAAGAACGATAGTCAAGAAATCTGCTTCGTTCCCAACGGCGACTACGCGGCCTTCATCAACGCGTACTTCGCGGAGCAAGGAATTGATCCATCCATCACGGACGGCGAGATTGTCGATACCTCCGGCCGCGTCCTCGGGCGCCACGCCGGCACGCATCACTTCACCGTCGGGCAGCGCCGCGGTCTGCGTGTTGCGGCGGCGGAGCCCTTGTACGTCATCGCCACCGAACCAACCAGCCAACGTGTTCTAGTCGGTCGAGGCGACGAGTTAATGAAGGACGCGCTGCTGGCGCGCGATGTGAATTGGCTCTCCATCGCCGCGCCCGATGCGCCTCGTCCGGCGCAAGTCAAGATTCGCAACAAGCACGCCGCCGCGCCTGCCACGCTCTTTCCCACCGGCGACCCATCCCGCATTGCAGTGCGCTTCGTTGAACCACAGCGCGCCATCACGCCCGGTCAGGCCGCCGTCTTCTACGATGGCGATCTAGTCTTGGGCGGTGGTTGGATCGATGCGCAAACGCCTTGAATACGCGCTCGCGGCGTCCCTCGTTGGCTTGCTGCGCGCCGCACCATTGAGCCTGTCTTACCGCCTTGGCTATGCCGCTGGGGAGTTGCTGAATTTGCTCCTGCCCAAGCTGCGCCAGGTTGCTCTGCACAACTTGGCGATGGCATTCCCAGATCTGCCCGCCGCCGATCACAGCCGCATCGCCAACGGCGTCTTTCGTAGCGTGGGCCGCGTGCTGGTCGCCTTGGCGCGCTTCCCTTCCATCGACAAAACCAACGTCGGCGATTGGATCTCGTATCAAGGTCTCGAACATTACCAAGCCGCCAAAAAACAAGGCCGCGGCGTGCTCATCGCCACCGCTCACCTCGGCAATTGGGAACTAAGCGCCTTCACCCACGCACTCATGACCGAGCCGATGAACGTCATGGTGCGCCCGCTCGACAATCCGCTGGTTGACAACCTGGTCGAAACCCGCCGCACGCTCAGCGGGAATCGGCTGATCCTCAAGAAAGATGCGGCCCGAACCGTCCTCAAGGCGCTCAGGAACAACGAACCAGTCGGCATTCTGATCGACCAGAACACCACGCCGGCCGAAGGAGTTTTCATTGATTTCTTCGGCCGGAAAGCCTGCGCCGGATCGGCTTTTGCCAAGCTCGCCTATCATTCGAAAGCGCCCGTGATTCCCGGATTCGCGCTCTGGAATGAAGCCACCAAGCGTTACGATTTATACTTCCTTCCCGAAGTGCCTCTCAGCGGCGACGCGACCGAAGACACCCAGCGCATCCATGCTGTCCTCGAACAGGTGATTCGCCAACACCCGGATCAATGGCTGTGGATTCACCGGCGCTGGAAAACTCGCCCGCCGGACGAGCCGCCTTTTTACTGAGCGCCACGCGGACGCGCTATCGGCCTTTGATCCAATCCGAGAACCGCTTCCACAATGCCTTCGAGCGGCCGAGGTAGCGTCAGGGAACCTTGGTAGCTCAGATACGAACGCCCTTGTGCGTCAACGCGCTGTTGAACCTCAACGCCAAACGCTTTGCCGATTTGCGCTAGTGAACCTTCCACATGCAACATGCGCGCTTCCGGTTTCTCATTGCTAACCGTTAATCCAAATTCCTCGGCGAATGCTAGAACTGCGGTCCAGTCCGCCGGATCGGCGCGCATCCCTCCCGTCGGTGGTCTGCGAATCACCACAGTGGGACTTACGTGCTGATCCGCTGCCGCCGGAAGCCAGGTTCCGCCATCCTCATGGCGCACCTCGCTTCCCGGAATGGCAGCGCGCTCTTCCACTTGTGTCAATAAGACGTTCCCGCGATGGCGGATGAGGAATTCGTTGGAGTCGTCATCAACGCGTTCAACAGGGCCGTGCCGTTCGGCGAACCTAAGCCGGTGCAAGGATCCCATCCCGTCTGTGCGCTGTAGTAGCCGAGACCGCTATCGTCGTTATTGCCGGTGGTGATGTCGTTGAACACGCTCTCACCCAATGCATAGAGCTTCGGGTGAATGAAACCAACGGGTGTTCCCAATTGTTGATTGAGCAAGGCGATGAGCCCCGCCCAAAGAGGCGCCACTGCGCTCGTGCCACCGACAACGATGTTTTGCCCGTCGACAACTACCTGGTAACCGGTCACCGGATCGGCATTGCCCGAAACATCCGGCGAGCCGCGTCCCACAAACGACGTTTCAGGATTAGCCGGCACACCGGCGTTCTGTTGGTAGCTGGGCAGCGCAAAGAAATTGCTGACGCCGCCGCCCGTTGCCCCCTCATTGCTGGCTGTCTCGTTCCAAACCGTTTCAGACGAAATCTGGCTGCCGCTGCCCTGCAACGTAGTGCCCCCGCACGCCAAAGCCCAGGTGCTCGATGCAGGAAAATCCACATGCAGCGCGCCGTCGCCCACACCATCGGAAGATCCGTTGTCTCCCGCCGCCACCGTCACCGTTACCCCTAAAGTGGCCGCATCCTGCAGCGCCGCATCCAGCGCCGTCCGCGATTGCGCTGTCCATGAATCCTCCGGCCCGCCCCAACTGATCGAGACTACCGACGGCATGCGCGTCGAATCGTGCACCGCATCGGTAACCGCGTCGATAAAACCCTGATCGGTATTGGGCGCAAAGTAGACGGCAATGTTCGCGCCCGGCGCAATCGAGCCCACTACTTCTATATCCAATTCCACTTCGCCGTCTGCATCGCTGCCGGGGCTGTTCGAGCCGCCGTCCACCGAAACAGCCGTTACCGAAGGTGTTGTCAGCCCGATGCCCTGGAAGTAATTTTGCAAATCGGCTGTGGTGTATCCTCCGCCCAGTTCAACGATGCCCACCGTCTGCCCACCACCAGTAAGGCCTTGCGGAAAGTTATATAAGGCGGCCACAGCGGACGCCGTAAACGTGCCCGCTGAAGAGGGCGTCGCCTTGCTCCGGATGAAATGCGCAAATGCGGCCTGCCGGCTGTCGAGCCCCAGAACCGCGATCACCGCACCCTCCAGTTCTTGTGGCATAGTGAGCGTTCCAGATCTGCCGCGGAATGTAGACCCCGCACTTGCCCGGTAGTGCGCTAACTGCGTGCCGAAAGCTTTGCTCAGGTCCTTTGTCGCTCCGCGCAGCACCACGCGGCGCTTTTCCAAACTCGCTTCCACCACGCTCAGGTGATTGTGGTGGGCGAACTGCTCCACTGCTTGAACGTCCTTCGGGTCTGCGCCTAGCGCCGCCGTAAAGTCCGCGCGGCTCAAGCGCTGAATTGGTCCAGCAGCCACGGCCGGCTGATTCCCCTTACGCCGTAGCACCACTGTCACGCTTATCTGCGCATTTCCATCTACATCCCCTATCCGCTCGCACTGAGCCGGAATGGTTCTGTCGCTTCCTGGTACGTCCACTCGTTTCTGAGAAAACATCATCGCCCTTCTATCGTTGCGCTTTTCGCGCTAAATGTCTGCAACTTTTTTGTCTGCTTTTCTACGAGGAAAGCCCGCCCCCTGGAGTTTTCTACATTGTCGAAGCTCCGTGGCGCAAACACTCGTGTTTGCCGTCTCGACACCCTTGTCGAGACTTGGAGTTCCGTACATTGCCACCCGGGTTGCCTTGGTGGGGCCGATTATCAATCGGCCCGCGTGCCGCTAGTCGCGTATACCAGCCCCTAAACCGCGCTACGGATCGCACGATAAATCAGCAGGAAAATTATCGAGCCCACCACCGCTACGACAAGGCTGGGAATGTTCAAACCCGTCACGCCGTGAAAGCCAAACAATCCCGCAACCCAGCCGCCTACCACCGCTCCAACAATGCCAATCAGAATATCCATCAGGATGCCTTCGCCGGTCTTATTGACGATTTTGCTGCCAATAAAGCCGGCCAAAAGACCCAAAACAAGCCAAGCGATGATTCCCATAGTTTCTCCTTTTGTGTTCTTTCTGTAGTTCTAGTTTTTACGAACTCGTAGCATCTTCGCGCTCGCTTTTCGGTAGCGTACTATTCCACGAAAATCTATTGCCGATACTGTACCAAAACTGGAAGATTGGCGCGTAAGGGGTCTAAGCTACTAAAATGGAAAGGTCGCCTGCTGTTTAGGGGCGCACTCCGAGGGGTTAGGGTGGCCACACCGGTCCTCATAAAGAATCGTTACGAAATAAAAGACGTGCTCGGGCGCGGCGGAATGGGTGTCGTCTATCAGGCATTTGACCGGCTCATGAGACGCGAGGTGGCCTTAAAGACTCTGCGCACCGTCGCCAGCGGCGTATTCGTCGATCTTTTCTACCGCGAGTGCAGCGTATTGTCGGCCATGGTCCACCCCAATATTATCGAAATCTTCGACATGGGGGAGTACGAGGAAGACGGTGCTTTAAAACCTTATTTCGTGATGCCATTACTACCAGGCCGTACGTTGTATGACCTGATCTATCCGGCTACTGCTCAAGCCAGTATTCCCTTGTCACCGCAACGATGCGCCGATATCATTTCGCAAGCCTGCCGGGGTTTACATGCCGCGCACGAATGCGGATTGTTGCATCGCGATGTTAAGCCGCGCAACATCTTTGTGATGCAAGACGACGCGGTGAAGCTGATCGACTTTGGAGTGGCGCGCTTGCTTGGCGACCAGACGGCAGGTTCGGCCGGGGGCGCCGGCTCGCTGAACTACATGGCGCCCGAGCAGCTTCAGCTGAAGCCTCTCACTGCCCGTTCGGATATATTTTCACTGGCCACGGTTTGCTACGAGGCGTTGACCGGCGTGCATCCCTTTGCGCGTCATAATGAGGGGGACACGGTGGCGGCGATTCTAGAACACGTCCCGGCTCTGACGAGTTCGATTAACCCGCTCGTGAGCCGTCCGCTGGCCCAAGCCGTGGCGCAGGCGATGGCCAAAGATCCGCGCAAACGTTTCGAATCTGCGGCGGCGTTTGCCGACGCCTTGCAGCGCGGCCTGCGAAACGAGCGGCCCAGCGATTCGCTGCTTACCAATCCCCAAAACCGCTTAGCGCGCGCGCAGCGGAGTTTCGCCCGTGGCGATTACGAATTTACCTGCGAAATCATCGAGCAGCTTGAGGCAGACGGCATTGACGATGCCGAAGTTGGGCTTTTGAAAGCGCAGTTGGAACAAGCCTTACGCAAGCAGCAGTCGGAAGCGGAGCTGGCCACCGCCCGCCGTTACTTCGAAAAAGAAGAATATGAGCTGGCGCTGCGGCGGGTAGCGGAAATTCTGGAGGTAAATCCCGCCAATGAAGCGGCGCTTTCACTCAGAAACGAAATTGAAAACAAGATCGGCGAACTGCACGTGTCGGATTCCCTGGCGCGCGCGGTCGCTCTGCTGGAGAATGGCGCATTGGTGGAGGCCCGGCAGCTGATTGAAGATTCACTTCGCCTCCGGCCCGAGAGCGCGGAGGGTCGCCGTCTCTTGGGCGATATGGAGAAAAGGGAACGGGAGGGCCCCCGCCAAAGTGAAGAGCAAGAAAATGCCTTCGAGGCGGCACAAACAGCGTATTTTGCGGGACATTTCGATATGTCCTTGCGCCACCTGGAAAAGTTGGCCGCATTGTCTGGCCAATCCGGCACGGCGCAAGGCCACGCATTGGAATATCAGGCTTTCCATAATCGGGTCAAGGGCGATTATGAAGCACTGCAGGCCGCCTTGGCCGATGCCCAGAAGCTTTTGGCGAATGGCGATACCGAGCCCGCCTACCTGCTTAGCGAGCGCCTGCGCGAAAGGTTTCCCCAAGCGAGCGATGTGCAGGCTCTGGCCAAAGAACTGGCGGCGCGCCGCGACGATCGCGAACAGGAATACCGGCGGGACGTTGAAAGCCGCCTGGCGAATGAACGCGATTTGAGCGCACAGCTGCATATCTTGACGCAGGCCATGCGCGCCCGCCCGAACGACGATTTCTTTCACCAACAGCGGCAAAAAGTTCAGGCCAAGCTACAGCATGTGACGGAAGTGGTGGAAAGGGCGCAGAGCTACGAAACGGAAGGCCGCTTTGATTACGCGCTCGAAGAGTGGCTGTGCGTGCGAGATATCTATCCCGAATATCCGGCGCTGCGCGAGCAACTCGCGCGCGTCAAGGCATCGTGGCAAAACACGCGCGACAAAGCCAAGGCCGCGCTGATCGCCGGCGTCGAGGAAGCGCTGCGGCAAGGCGATCAGGAACGGGCGGTTCGGTTGCTGGATGAGGCGCAGGCCGAGTTTCAGGACGAGGACGAATACCAAAATCTCAAGGCCAAGGTGCAAGCGGCAACCAACGCGGGCCAGGAAGTTTCTCTGCTCTTGAGCCGGATGCGGAAGGCCGAAAGCGACGACCGGCTCATGGATATTCCGCCACTCAGCCAATCGGCGGCGGCATTGAGCGAGCATATCGAGCCGTTGCGTCGGCGTGCCTTCAGCGCCTTCATTGCTGCGGCGGGGCGTTTGACAAAGCGCGACTGGCATGTCGCCAGGTCGATATTGCAAGAGGCTGCTCGCTTGGGTACCGTGCCGCCTGAGCTCGTCGAATTCATCAGGCGCGAAGAGCGGGAAGAAGAAGTGAGCGCGGCGCTGGCGGTGGAACGCACCAGCGAGACAGATCTAACATCCTATCGCGAGCGCATTGCGCTGGTACTTGCGAAATATCCCGACGAGGCCCGTCTAGAAGAACGGCTGCGCCTGCTGGACTCTGCACTCGCCGATCAGCGCAAGCAAGATGAAAAGCACGCTTGCGCCAGTGAATTGGCTTTGCTCGATCAGGAACTGGCCGACGCCAAAGATCATGCGCGCCTATGGGAAACGCAAATCCGCGCCAAGAATCTGGCGGCGCTTTACCCTGATGATCCCGAAATCGAGAAGCCGTTTCGAGCTATTATCCAACAAGTGAAATTGTTCGAAGAGGCGGCGGAGGCGCTTTCGCGAGACCGTATCCAGGACTGCTACGAAATTTGCGACGGAATGCTGGCGCGCCTGCCCCGCCATTATTTATTTCAAACGCTGAGAGACCGCGCGGGCGCGCGCCATAGAGAACTGGGCGAAGAGTATCTGTTGCGGGTGGAGCGCTGGTTGGCCAGTGAACCCGATCTCTACCAGCGAGAGCAGATTTTGAAAAAGGCGCAAGCGGAGTTCCCGTTCGAAACTCGCTATGCCGACGAACTGCTGCAATTACAGCGCGACAAGGGTTTAGCGGAATCATTGGCCGCCAAAGCGCGCGCTTATGAGGAGCGTGACGAGATCGAAGATGCTCTGGAGCAATGGCGGCAATTGGCAAGCGAAGTGCCCTGGTATCCGAACATCGAGTGGGAAATTGCCAAGTGCGAGTCTGAGATTGATCGTCGAAGTCGCAAAGAACGCGCCGAGCATTTGCTCGCCGAGGGGCAAGAACAACTGGCCGCTGGCCAATTTATCGAGGGCTATCAGTCGGTGCATGCCGCTTCCGACCTTAGCGGCGATATTGGCGATTTACTCAGGTCCGTTGCGCCGCATTTGGTGGATGCCGCGCGCGTCATTCCGCCCGCGAATTGCAAATTGGCCGACGCGATGCTCGCTCTGGCGCAGTCGCTGGACGACACGTTGCGCATACCCAAAGAGCTGCGTGCCAGAATTAGCGACGCCAGGATGGCGGAAGAATTGACCGCGTGCCTGACGGCCATCCAAGAGCAGCATGAAGCGGGCGATTTGACAGGAGCGGTGGCCACTGCGGACGATTTTCTGGCCCATTTTCCCGATATCAAACAAGTGGAAAACGTGCGCGCGCACTTGTTGGTCGAGCTCGAGCAAGAACGCCGCGAACGGGCTCGCACGGAAGCTCTGATTCAATTCCATGACATGGAGTCCCAGGCGGCGACCCTCCATCCGGCTGAGTTGCTGAATCTCAAAAGGAGCGTTCACGAGATCGCCGGGCAAAATCCGGGCGATGAGGAAATAAAGCAGCGCGCCGCCGGCTTGGATGCGTTCTTCAGCAGTTTGGCCGAAGTCAGAGAGCACTTCGAAATGCGACGTCTGGCGCAGGCTGAGGAAGCTTGTGCGCGGGCGTTGGAACAGTTTCCTGCGCATCCGCTGTTCATGGCCGCCTTAGCGGAAGCCGAAAAACAAAAGGCGGAGTCGGTTGCTCAGTATGTCGCGCAAGTGAAGCAGCGCTTGGCGCGCGAAAAAGATTTCTCCACGCAAGCGGCAATTTTGCGCGAAGCGCTCAGCAAATATCCTGGCGAAAGTTACTTGATTGACGAAGCCGCCGCCGTTAACGCCAAGCAGCAGGCGCTTAATCAGCGAGTTGAAAGAGCGCGCGAGCTGGAGGCAAAACAGCAATTCGGCGAGGCTACCAGGGAATGGGAGGAATTGCACAAGGCTCATCCCTGGTATCAAGGCGTGGACGCGGCAGTCGAGCGCATCGCCAATGCCCGCCGCAAAGAAAAACAAGACGCGCTCGATCGCTGGTTCCGCCAGGTAGAGGCTGCTATTGAGAGTGAAGATTACGAAACCGCTTCCGCCATGATCCGCCAGGCCAAGCAGCAGCAGCCCGACCGCAAGGTGCAAGGCCTGGAAGAAAAACTGAATGCAGGGCTGGAAAAGAAGACACAGTCCGATAGCCTGTTGGCGGAGGGTCGACGGATGTCGGCCGAAGGCGATTGGTCAGGCGCCGGTCAGGCTTTCTTGCGTGCTCATGAGTTGCAGCGGGGCGATAACCAAAGGACAGAAGAGATTGCGGCGCTGCTGGTGAGTCAAATCCGTCCGGCCGTGAGCGGCGATTTTGCGGCTTGCGAAAAGCTTCTGTCGTATTTCAGCCGCCTAACCCCGTCGCAGAACCTTCCGGCCGATCTTGCGGAAACGATTTCGCGGAGGAGGCAAGTGCTCGAGGCGGAGCGGGCCAACACGCGCAAAATGCTCGATCAACTGTCGCGCTTCGCCACGCAGGTGGAGCGCGCCCGTTCCAAACGAGCGCTATCTTCGCTTAGCGAAAAACTGATTGATAGCGGACTTCTGAATTCGCGCGATACGGAAGTCCGGCGCGTGGCCGGCGACCTTTCGAAAAAGCTGAATCTGCGCATCAGCGGTTCCGAATCTTCGCGCAAACGGGAAAACCCGACCATTGAAGTGAAGCAAAGCGCTTTGCCTCCCGGCGGCGTGGCCGTCGGCGCACTGCTGGTACTAGCGCTGTCGGGCTTGGTCTTCTTTCTATCTCGCCCGCGCGTCTCGGGCGTTCCGGTGCAAATCAATGTTCGGCCTGAACACGCTACTATTGAGCTCGATGGCCGAACTTGTGTGGCGCCCGATTGCAATTTCGTTCTTAAGCCCGGCGATTATGTCGTCAATTTGCGCAAGGACGGCTACAAGCCCAGGAGAGTTAGCGTAACTGTCAAGCCGGGAGACACAATCCCATTGAATCTGAACGCTGCCCTTGAGCCGTTACCCGCCGACTCTTCGGATGATACAGACGCGTCCACCGCCACGCTCGCCAAAATTGAAATTCGCGGGGCGCTGCCAAAAACTCGGATTCGGCTCGACGGCGCGGATGTGGGCGTAGCCTCATCCGATGGAGCTTTTCTGCTGAGTGTCCCACCTGGTCCGCATACCCTCGACCTGTCCTTGGACGGATTCAACACCCGTACGATCAAGCGAAATTTCGCCCGCGGCGAGATCGTTTCACTTGTCGACGGCGTCGTCCAACTCGTCCCGCGCTAATGCTATTCTGCTCTCATTCATGCCGCCCCAATATCGCCTTGCCCTCCTTGCGCTCCTCGTTTCCGCATCCTTGCTCGCCGCTAGCCCCTCTACCGGCCTAACGGATTTACTCCGCCAAATCTTCGTCGACCATTCGTTTGAAGCATCCCAACCGCCCCAATTCGAATGGTCTGACGACGGCGCTTCCTATGCTGCGCTCGAAAAATCAAACGCTACTCCGGATGCCCGCGATATCGTCAGCTACAACACCGCCTCGGGCGAAAAAAAGATTCTAACCGCGGCGCAAAATCTCATCCCCTCCGGCCAAACCAAGCCGCTCGCCATCGAAGGCTATCAATTTTCGAGCGATAAGCAGAAGCTTCTCATCTTCACCAACTCAAAACCTGTCTGGCGGCGACACACGCGCGGCGATTATTGGCTGTTCGATGCGTCTGCCAAACAGCTCTTCAAGCTAGGGGGCGAAGGCGAACCTTCCACCATGCAGTTCGCTAAGTTCTCATCCGCGGCAACCGCCGTCGCATACGTCCGCGCCAATAATCTCTTTGTGCAAGACCTCACCACTCACAAGATCCGCCAGCTCACGCGCGACGGCTCGCACAGCATCATCAACGGTACCTCCGACTGGGTCTATGAAGAGGAACTCGACCTTCGCGACGCTTTCCGTTGGAGCCCCGACGGCAAACACCTCGCGTTTTGGCGTTTTGATTCGAGCGGAGTAGGCGAGTACCCGCTGGTCAATTACACCGATTCCATCTATCCAGCCATTCGCCTCATTCCCTATCCCAAAGCCGGCTCAACAAATTCGGCAGTCTCCATCGGCGTGGTGGATGTAAGATCGGTGAAAACGAAATGGATCAATATCCCGGGTGACTGCCGCAATTACTACCTCGCGCGCATGGAATGGGCGGGCAACCCGAACGAATTAGTGATTGAGCAATTGAACCGTCTTCAGAACACCGCCGATCTGCTTATCGCGAATATCAAAACCGGTGCCGCGACCCTATTTTTTCGCGATCAGGATAAGGCTTGGGTCGATGTCGACGAGATCCGGCCGTTTGGCCAGTCATTCGTCTGGCTCAGTGAGCGCGACGGTTGGCGGCACGCGTACCTCGTTGGGCGCGACAAACTGGAACCGAAACTGCTAACGCCGGGCGAGTTCGACGTCATGGCAATTGAAGGCGTCGCCGCGAAAGAGCATGCGCTTTACTTCAGCGCCTCGCCGAAGAATGCCAATCAAGCGTATCTGTATCGGGCCGCCATTGATGCTCCGGCGCCCCCCGCGCGTCTGACGCCGCAAAATCAGCCGGGTTATCACTTTTATGAAGTCTCGCCGAATGGTGAGTGGGCGTTCCATGGATTCAGCCGCTTCGACGAACCCTGGCGCTTTGACTTGGTCCATCTGGCGGACGCCAACTCCGTGCATACCTTCACCGATAATGCCGCACTGCTTGCCAAGGTCACGCCGCTGCTCGCCAACAAAAGCGAGTTTTTCCAAGTAGACATAGGAAACGGTGTGACGCTCGACGGTTGGATGATTCGCCCAAAGGATTTCGATCCATCGCGAAAATATCCCGTGTTGGTCCATGTCTACGGCGAGCCGGCTGCTCAAACGGTAGTCGACCGTTGGGGCGGCAACACTGAGTTGTTTCACCGCGCGCTCGCTCAGGAAGGTTACATCGTTGTCAGTTTCGACAATCGCGGAACACCTGCTCCCAAGGGTCGTGATTGGCGCAAGATTGTGTATGGCTCAGTCGGTCCGCTGGTCGCCCAAGAGCAGACGAAAGCAATCCGCGAACTCTGCAAGGAGCGCACCTATCTGGACGAAAATCGCATCGCTGTGTGGGGCTGGAGCGGCGGCGGAACCGACACGTTGAATCTCATGTTTCGGTCGCCGGATACCTATAAAGTTGGGATGGCGGTTGCTCCCGTGCCGGATCAGCGGCTCTATGACACAATCTATCAGGAGCGCTACATGGGACTTCCGCAAGATAATCCGGAAGGTTACAAACGCGGCAGCGCCATCAATTTCGCTTCTGGCCTAAAGGGGCGTTTGCTATTAGTGCATGGCACCGGAGACGACAATGTGCACTTTCAAGGCTCGCAAATGTTGATCAACAGATTGATTCAAAGCGGCAAGCAATTCACTTTCATGGAGTATCCCAACCGCACCCACGCTATCAATGAGGGGCAGGGAACCAGCAATCATTTATATACTCTGCTCGCCACCTACCTCGAAGAAAATCTGCCGCCCGGCCCGTAAGCCCCTTACTTCAAATACCAGGGCATATTCAACACCGAGATCCGATGATTGCCTTTCATCAGCAACATTGTTTTGAGCAGTGCCGCACGCTGGGTATGCAGGAAATAGTTATACCAGTGACTCTCCACCAGTTCCGGCACAATCGTGACGACGCGCCGTTTCGGATTCTCCTCCGCTGTCTTTATCACGTAATCCACAATTGGGCCAATGACGAAGCGATAAGGCGAATGCAACTGAACCAGGCGCGGCGGTGGCAAATTCGCCGCTTTCGCGGGTTCCTCTACCAAGTGGCTCCACATGCCGCAAAACTCGTCGGGCCTATCCTCCTCCGCCACATGCAGCACACGAATTTCGTGCGAAATTTCAAAAGCCATCCGCAAGGAATATTTCGCCATGCGGCTCCAATAAGGCATGGGAATGATAACCAACGGCGGCTGCAGGTTCGAAACATCCAGTGGCGTGTCGGTCTTTACTTGCTCGCGCACATGGTTGTAGTGGTGCCGCACGAAATACATAATCGTAAGCAGCGCCGGAATCATGACGACCGTAATCCAGGCCCCGTCCATGAACTTCGCCACAGCTACGACCAGCACCGTCACTCCAGTCGCGAGCGCGCCCAAGCCGTTCACAAAAATGTTGGCGAACCCTCCCTTCTGGCGTTTCCAATGAGCCACCATGCCGGCCTGCGAAAGCGTAAAAGCGAGAAACGCACCCACCGCATAGAGCGGAATCAGGCGGTCAGTCACACCTCCAAAGAGACTGAGCAACGCAGCCGTAATCACCGCTAGAACAATGATGCCTTCCGAGTAAACCAGCCGCCGTCCGCGATTGGCGAAAGACAGTGGCAGATAGCCGTCCTCCGCAATCACCCGGCACACCCTCGGAAAATCGGCAAAGGCGGTGTTCGCGGAAAACACCAGCACTAATAAGATAGAGCCGATCGACACATAGTAAAACAAATTGCGGCCCGAGACGGCGAGCAGCAGCATGGACAAGATGCTTTGATAGCCCGACGCGACTGGATCAGTCGCCATAATGTGATACTGCTGAGTCAAATAAGCAATCCCGCCAAGCATCACAATCAGTGCCGCAATGATGATGCCGAGGGTCTGCTGCGCAGTTTTGACGGTCGGTTCGCGAAACGCCTTCACGCCATTGCTCACCGCCTCCACGCCGGTCAACGCTGTACAGCCGCTCGCGAACGCTTTCAGCAAAAGCCAAAGGCCCACCATTTCCACTGCCTTCGGAGGTATCGGCGGCGCCACCACCGGGCTGGGATGCCCGCCTGCCAGCAGCACCTTCACCACGCCGATTCCGATCATCGCGAACATGCAAATCAGAAAAAGATAGGTGGGAAACATGAAAATTCCGCCTGCTTCGCGCTGACCCCGCAGGTTCGCAATGGTCAGAACCAGGAGTGCAGCCAGGCACAAAGGCAAGGTCTTCGATTGCAACGACGGAGCCGCCGAAACCAGCGCTCCAATACCAGCCGATATCCCGACGGCCGCCGTCAGCACATAGTCGATCATCAGCGCCGATGCCGCCAACAGGCCGGGAAATACGCCCAGGTTTTCATGCGCCACCGTGTAGGAACCCCCGCCGCCTGGATAAGCCTCAATCGTCTGCCGGTAAGAAAAGAAAACGATAATCAGCAGGATGATAATGCTGAGGCTCAGCGGCAGAATATAAGCCGTTCCGGCAATGCCCAATGGAATCAGGAGCGTCAACGCCGCTTCCGGCCCGTATGCCGCGGAACTCAGCGCATCGAGCCCGAAAATGGGGATGCCCGCTGAGGTGCCAATCTGTTCCGCGCGCTCTTCAGACGTTGCCAGCGGCCGGCCGATTAGGAAGTCGGTGAAAGTCAAGATTCCTCCAGACTTTCTAGTGTCGCAAAGCGCTTCGGAACTGTCTCGTGAAGGCTCGATCTTGTGGTACGATCAGGAGCGCTGCTGATCGTTCCCTACCGCACCCTTTTATTATCTTGTCAATACGTGTGGTCCAGCCGCCTGTTTAACACCAAAATGCCCATGCGAAAACTAAATCTAATCGCCTTACTGATTTCAACTTTTCTAATAGCTGATAAATCGCCGGCAGCCCCGCCCGTTCCCCCCTATCAAGCCACCGGCTACTCACTTGCTTTTTTTGAAGATTTCACCAATTTGAATCTGTCGCCCGATTCTCAAACGGGCGATTATCCTTGGTATCGAGGCCTGTGGTACGAAATCGTTCCCACTCCCTATAACGCCACTTTACAGCAGACCGGTCTCGATTTAGCCTGGACCCCGGGCCAAACTCTGCCGCGAACCATTATCAGCACGTGCTCACAAAATGGCTTGCATTGCCGCGCCTTTCGGTACGGTTACTTCGAAGCCAGAATGAAATGGGACGTTGTCGAAGGTGCTTGGCCCACCTTCTGGCTGCTCCCTGTTCAGCGAATTTGGGGAGCGCAGGAATTTGGCGAATTGGATGTGTTCGAAGGACAGGGCGAGACCAGCTTTCACGAGTCGCAGACCTACTACGGCACCATTCACGATTGGCAAGTCGTCAACGGAATTGCCGTGGATTCCGCCAATAACCGCACTAGCAATCACGTAGTGATACCCGGAGTCGATTTCTCCCAATTGCACACCTATGGTGTCCTCTGGGTGCCCGGCAGTGTCACCTGGTACCTCGACGATGCGCCCGTCATGAGCTATCAAACCTATCCAATCTTCGATGAACAAAATTTTTATTTAATGTTGGGGTCGCAGGTAGGCGTCAAATGGCAAGTAGGCAATACCACCGGCGTCACCGCTCCTTCCCTAAATTTGAATGTCCGGTGGGTCAGAGTCTGGCAGAAATAAATTTAATGCACACTTGAGGAATACAACGGTCCATATCCGTGTTAGCCTGAGGGCATGTTTGCCGGCCTTGCTCGGCTAAACTGATTTTCTTCAAGGAATTTGTGTTGCGCACTATCAAATCTCTCGCCATTTTGGCTTTATTCGCGTCTCTGTCTGAAAACTCATGGGCCATCTCACCGAATCCTCCCACGCAGGCGGCCGGTTACACGCTCGTATTCGACGACAACTTCACCATTCTGAACCTCGCGCCTAGTTCCGTGACTACCGGAGACTACCCTTGGTATCGCGGCGTCTGGTACCAAAACACCGCCAACCCCTTCAACGCTTCCATCGGTTCGTCCGGCCTTGATCTAGCCTGGACCCCAGGCCAAACGCTGCCCAACACCGTCATCAGTTCCTGCTCGTCCACCGGCTATCACTGCCACGCCTTTCGCTACGGTTACTTCGAGGCACAAATGAAATGGGATGTATCCGTGGGCGCATGGCCGGCATTCTTCATGCTCCCTGTGCAAAATATTTGGCAGTCGCCCGAATCCGGCGAATTGGACGTCTTTGAGGGCCAAGGCGAGACCAAAGAGTCGCACACCTTCTACGGCACCATTCACGATTGGCTTACCGTCAATGGAGTTGCGACAGACGTTGCGAATAATCGCTACACCAATCACGTTGTTATACCCGGCGTCGATTTTTCCCAGTGGCACACCTACGGCGTTCTATGGGTACCCGGCACCGTTACCTGGTACCTGGACAATTCGCCCGTGCTCACCTATCAAACCTTTCCGATCTTTGATCAGCAGTATTACTATTTAATGCTGGGTTCGCAGGAAGGCGTAAACTGGCAAACCGGCAACACCACCGGCGTCACCGCCTCTTCTCTAAACTTGTACGTCAACTGGGTCAAAGTCTGGCAGAAATAGGGGCGCGTACACTCGTCTCGGCGCTTTTGCTTCCCAGAAAATGCTAAAGCGCCTCGTTCAACATTTTCGCCAAGCGCAAGCCGGCTTTCTTCAGTTGATCCCGCACGACCGGTTCCATTGCCGCGATGTAAGCCTCGTCGATCTGCCCATGGAATTCGCGAATCCCCTCGGGCGCGTCCGCGCACGTCTCCGGGAACTCGATATCCTGCTTCGGAACCTCCAGGCGTCGATATACGTTGACAGTCGCTAAGCGGTGCGATTCCCACGCCCAGTCATCTGCATCGCCCGAAGCAAAATCGTCGCGCTCGCCGTCCGTCATGGCGGCAATTTCGGTATCAAGCTCCGCCGCCAGCCGAGTGTCATCGCTTCCCAAAGCTGCCACCAGTGGACCGTCCCATAGCGCATGCAGATTCTTCGCTTCGTCGATCGGCGAATCCAGCAGCTCGCAGTTGCCACCCTCGTCGGCGTCGGAAATGGCATGCAAGGGTTGATGCACGTCGCCCACGAAGTGAATCAGGAACCGCAGCGCGTCCTCGTCCGACCATGCCGTATCGGCATCCGCGTCGGCTGCTTTCAGTTGTGTGGCGAACAAACGGATACGCGCGGTAATGCAGTTGTCGTCCACGCATCGTTCGGCAATGTTGGCGCGGCTGTCTTGCAGCGTGAGGTCGATGAAGTGCCAGTTTCCCGTCCCGCTCTCGGCCTTCATCTGGTCAGCCCAAATCGAGGCGGTTGCCATGGCCTCGGCCACCGCTTCGGGAGTATTCTCTACCTCCAGAATTTGCGCCACCCGCTGCCGCGCAGCCGCGCTTAGCTGCCGAGCCGCAATGCGGGCAATAGCCTGGTGACCCTCTTCCCACCAGCAATGTGCCTGAACAGGCATCAGCACGAGGGATACAACGAAGACCGAAAGCGAACGGCGCATGATAATAGAGCCCGCAACCGTAGTGTAACTTGCCCTAACCCGCAATCACGTCGTAAGGCCGCATCATTTCATTGTCCTCGTGCTCCAGTATGTGGCAGTGCCAGACATAGCGTCCCACATACCCGCTGAAGTTCACAATAATCCGTGTGCACGCGCCCGGCGTGGCGCGGACCGTATCCTTCCAACCCATTTCAGCCGCTTCAGGCGGCGACGCCTCGCCTATATAAACCAGCTTGTTGTTGTAAAGGTACACCCCCACGTTCAGCGGCCGCCGGTCTAAAATCTGAAATCTCACCAGATGCAAATGGATCGGATGCGTATCGTCGGTCAGATTCATCAATTCCCAAATCTCCGTGCTATCCAGCACCGGATTTTCAGTCACCGGCTCGTGCCAGCGTTTGCCGTTCAACAGATGCACATCCGGCTCGCCCGTCAGGTAATCTATCTCTTCGAGCGTCAGTCTCCTCGTGCGAATCGCCGCCGATTCAACCACCCTCGCCACTTGGCGCAGCGTGCGGGGCAGGGAGGCCGGGTCTTCAACCTTCGCCTTCGCCACCCGGAATTGCAGGATGCTTAGGGCATGATCCTTCATCACGACTTCTTCTCCCTCATGGTCGCTAAAATCCACTACCAAATCCACCCGTTCGCCCGGCGCGATGGTGAGCCGTTTTGCCTCTACCGGCATGGCAAGCAATCCCTGATCGCTGCCTATTTGATGAAAGGTCTGTCCGTTGCCCAGCGTCAGAAAATAGAACCGGCCGTTCGCTCCATTTAGTACGCGAAAACGATACTTGCGCGCCTGCACCTCCAGATAAGGCGTGAGCGTTCCATTTACCAGCACCGCCTCGCCCTCGTATTCCGGCAGCCAGGGCGCTCCCGGCCGCGCCGATACCGGATAGTAGATTTGGCCATCGGCGCGAATCATTCGATCCGTCAATACCAGTGGAATTTCACATTCGCCTTTGGGTAGATTCAAGTTTTCTTCAAACGTATCGCGAATCGTATACAACCCCAACATCCCGGCGCAAACATTCAGCCGGTTGATGCCCATCGCATGATCGTGGTACCACAGCATTGTGGCATCCTGCTGGTTCGGATAGTAATAGGTCTTCGCCTGGCCCGGCACATACCAGTCTTCCGGATAACCGTCGCTCCCGGGCGGTACCTTCGCGCCATGCACATGCACCACCGTGCGCACTTCGGGCTTATCTTTTTCGGCGCCCATCAAGTTTTGGTCTATCGGCAGAAAATGCTTAGTGGGCAATTGGTTCTGCCACTCCACCAGAATGGGCTCGCGGCTGCGCGCTTCAATGGTCGGTCCCGGCATGCTGTTGCCATAGCCCCAAAACCGCGTGGCCTGGACGTCCCGATGAATCTTGCCGTAAAACTCCCGAATCGGTATTCGATAAAACGGAATCTGCGTCTTGCGGTCCGCCGGACTCGGCCTCACTCCCACAGGCTTGGCAAGCGCCGGCCTTGGCAGCGCATCCACGAACGGCGTCAGCTTGGCCAAGTCCAATAGCTTGGGCGCATTCGCCACCGGCGGAGCGTGAGCCATCTGATGATGCCCCGCCACCGCCGCCGTGCTACTTAAAAAATCCCGTCTTGTAATGTTGCCCCGCTAATCGCCTGCTTTAGGTGGCGCAGGCGCTTTCGCCTGCGTCTCCCAGCTTCTTTAGTAATGGTCTCCCTTACGGAACCACCACCCCCGTCGTCGGATTCAAAATCACCGCCGTCGCGTTTTGCGGAGCGTCTTTCGTGAAGTCGAACATGTTCGTAATCACGCCCGCCCGTGCATCAGCCGAACCGCCGCCAATCCGCCCCAGCTTCCAGTTGTCTTCGATAAAGCGCACCACCGAAGCCTGCTCGGTCAGCGTGTTGTCCACATAATTCGCCTTCGCCCACGGCGATATCACCAGAAACGGCGTGCGCACGCCCAATCCGCAGCGGCCATACACCGGCTGGCCACCGGAATTCGGCCCTGGCAGCGACGGCGTCGTCCCCAGTGTGCCGCAGGACGCTACGCCGGTTAGCGCGTCCACCGTCGTAAACGATCCATTCACAATCGGCCCCATCTGGTGATCGTACCAACCGTCCGAATCGTCATAGGCGATGATCACCGCCGTGGTATCCCAGAAGGCGGACTGCTGCAGCGCGTTCACTACCGTCACGATAAAGGCCTGCTCATCCAGCGGATTCGAGTTCCCCGGATGGCCATCCTGATAAGCTTGCGCCTTCAAATAGCTGACCGCCGCCAGATTCCCCGCGCTCAAGGCATCGAAGAAGTCGTGCGTATCGTATTGATGGCTGGCTGCGTCCGTCAAACCGATCGACGCCACGCTCGTCGGCCGCGTATGCGCCGCATTCTTGGTCGATTGATAGTACTGGAAAGGTTGATGATGCTGCACATAATCGTTCACCGTGTTCCCCGTAATCGGTGACACCGTGCTGCGGTGGCAGCCCGTCGTGCCGTTCGCGTTGGTGACGGTCAGATCGAAACCGCCCTGGAACCAGCCCCACGAAATGCCAGCGGCGTTCAGCAGGTCGCCGACGTTCTTGCCGCTCAAATCCGCGTGGTACCCCGTCGTGCTGGAACAAACGTCGTCCTTCGGATCGTAGTCGCCAATCATCGTGTAGCCGCCTTGGCCGTCCGCCACGATCGCACTGCTGGCCGCCCCTGTCGCGCCGCCGTTTTCCGCCGTCGCCACAATCACCCCATTGGTCTGGCCCGAAATCACGTTAATGGCCCCCGGCGATGAAGGTCCAAATTGCGTATTGTAAGAATTGTCGTTCATGGCATAGTGCTGCGCATAGTTCCAATAGCCAGTCACTGTATTGCCGTCGAAATAACCCATCACCATTCCCGGCGTGTTGACAACCGCCGGATAAAGCACCGGCGTGTTGCCGCCGTTACCCGTCTTGGCCGGAAACAAATCCAGCAATCCGTTGTCGAACGATTCCTGTTCGGCGGTGTCGCCGTGGTTCTGGTCCGCCGTCAGCGCTTGGTTGCGGTTCAAGCGGAACGGATTGGTCGCCCCCGCGCCGTTAGCCGGATTCAGGTTCGGATTGTTCGTCAGCAATGCCGGCGTCAAACCATTCACCGCCGGCGTTCCGGGCGCCGCTACGAACCGCGGCTCTCCCGGCGGGTTCAAAGCCTTCGGATACGTTCCGAAATAGTGGTCGAATGAAATATTCTCGCCGAAAATAACAACAACGTGCTGAATCGGAGTAGTGGTCTTTAGGGCCACGTTGGCCTTCTCGCTCGCGCTGGCCAGCGCTGGATCGATAGCCATGCCCATAAGCATAGCCGTGCTTACACAGACGGATAAAATTGATCTCATATTTCCTCGTAGATTCCTCAAAAACCGCCTACGCGCTCTTGCGTGCTTTCCTGATGCCGGCTAGCGCGATCAGGCCCGCGCCCATCAGCGCCAGACTCGCCGGCTCCGGCGTAGGTTCGACCTGCAGATCGTCGATCGCCAAGCCCGAGTAAAGCGCGGCATTCCCGACCGGTTGCGTGATTTGCAAGCCGTAAAGATCGTACTTGCTGTCGGAAATGGTGAAATAACCATTGCCGGGGTTGCTGCCGTCCGTAGGTAAAGTGACGGCGAACACCGTGCCGAAGCCTCCGCCGCTCGCATTCAGCGCCTGCAGGTCTACCGTAACAGGGACACCCTGCGCGTTGACATCGGAATCCGCTATGCCAATGCCGATCTCCTCGCTGCCGAATGTCGTGATTTTGATATTGGCAGATCCGTTGGCGCTGTTATCAAACAGCTCGTTTGGTCCGCTCTGCGTGCTGTATGGGTAAACAACCAGACCATCGGGGCTCGAAATATTTACAGCTTCGGCGGAATACGTGTTTGGAGCAAATGTCGCAAACGCCGTCAGACTGTCAAAATTGAAGAAATCGCTCGACGGAGCGAAACTGGGACTGGGGCCCGTCGGCTTGCTGAGATAGGCGTTGCCAGGCGTACCCACGGCCATCGTAGGACTGGCGCTAGTACTGCCGACCGCCAAGACTGAAGCAAGAATTAAGATTTGGGCTTTCACGTTAAGTGTGGCTCTCCTGAAACCACGTTTGTGAGAGTACCCGCCCGATGTTGCAAGAACGTGAAAAAACGGTTTAAAAGTACCCCATGGGTACTATTCCTGTCCCGCAGCTCGCAAACTGGACTTGCCCCCAAAATTGAGACAAACAGGAGCGCATGGCAATCGAAGTAATTGCAGACCGCATCGCGCACGGGGAACTGCCATCGTCCGCTTTGGGCGTTTCTTTACGATTGCGGATGAGCGCCTGGCCCGCCAGCAATGCTAAGCGGGTGCTGGCCGCCCTGGAGAGACTTGGCTGGCGGAGACGAGATTGGACCGAGCATGTTGGCGAGGATCACAAACCGCGATATCGGATTTGCGTTATACGCGGCGCAACTGGACGAGATCAGTCCAAAGGCGAAGCCCTTGCACGGCCTCGGCGGCGGCGTCATTGAGATCGCAGCCAGCGATGAAAGCGGAAGATATCGTGCCGTCTATAGCGTGGAAATTCGATTCACTTGGTCACGTCACGCCTTCCAGACGAAGTCCAAAGCTGGAATTGCAACGCCAAGTTTCGAGATCGAGCTTGTGCGGCAGCTTCTCAAATACTTGCGTAGCGAGGTAAACAATGCCGAAAAGAAAACTTTCGAGCAAGAACCGAGTTCTGGCAATGTTTTTGCTGACCTCGGCTTACCGACGCCGCCGAACACTTGATCAAAGCTGGCCTGGTGGTGCGTATCGAGCGGATTCTCCGCGAGCGGAAGTTGACGCAAACAGCAGCTGCGCGGCTCATGGGCATTAACCAACCAAAGGTCTCCACTATGCTCGCCGGCCAGTTCCGCGGATACTCGGTTGAGCGCTTGATGCGTTTTCTTGTGGCGGTGGGGCAAGATGTCGAGATTGTCGTGAAACCGAAAAAACGCCGAATCGACGAACTACGCGTCGCAGCCTTCTTCCCCGCGCTAGCGGCTTCGAACGGGGGCGACGACGGCGGAGGTAAGTCTGTCTGTTTCCAGCAAAAAGCCCTGAGAACCTCGCTAACGTTCTTGAACCAAGTAAACTAGTGGGTGAGGCCGGAAACATTCATCCCTGTTTCGATCTTCTAAACTCGGCTCTCGTTCAAAGCCTACATGGTAGACATTCACAGCCACATTCTTCCCGGTATCGACGATGGTTCCACGTCTATGGAGATCAGCGTCGAAATGCTGCTCATGGCGGCAGAGAGTGGAACGACCGATATCGTTGCCACTCCCCACAAAAATACTGAATATCCTTACAACGAGGAGGTCATTGCACCTTTATTTCGCGAATTGTCCGACAAGTTTGCCGGCATTATCAATATTCACCTTGGATGCGATTTCCATCTAAGTCTCGAAAACATTCACGAGGCCTTGGCCAGTCCAAGTAAATACACTATCAATGGCAAGGGCTATCTCATGTCGGAATTGCCCAACCTCAGTTCTTTGGGCGCCATGCGCAGCGTCTTCGGCCGCCTTATTCAGCGCGGTATTACGCCTGTCATCACTCATCCCGAACGCATCCGCGCCGTGCAAACGCAGCTCGACGATCTGAAAGAGTGGATCCGCGACGGCTGTTACATGCAGGTGACCGCCCAGTCGTTCATGGGCCGCTTCGGTAAGCGCTCGCAAAGTCTGGTTGAAACTCTGGTGGACGAGGATCTAGTGCATTTCGTTGCCAGCGATGGGCACGACACCAAGGATCGCGTCCCCGTTTTGAAGCAAGCCTATGAATTGGTCTCACGACGCTGGGGCGTCGAAAAAGCCGACGCGCTTTTTATCAAAAATCCCGCCGCCGCCCTCACTGGCGAGCGCCTTCGCTCCTCCTCCCCGTCCCGGGAAAAGAAGCCTGCGCTCTTCTCGTTCCTCCGCCGCTAGTCCATGCATCACGGCGCGCTAGTCATCTCGCTCGATTTCGAATTGCACTGGGGTGTTCGTGACCACCGTCCCCTCGATGCCGCCGAACGCCGCCGTCTCCTATCCGCGCGCGACACCGTACCCGGCATCTTGCAAGTCTTTCGTGAATTCTCCGTGCGCGCCACCTGGGCCACCGTCGGACTCCTCTTCGCAGCCTCGCGCGAGGAAGCCCAGCACTTCCGGCCCCGCCACATGCCCAAGTACCAGCAAGCCGAGCTCGACCCATACGCGGAAAACCTCGGCCGCGACGAATCGGACGATCCCTTTCACTTTGCTCCCTCGCTGATTCGCGCCATCGCCCAGGAACCCGGCCAGGAAATTGGCTCGCACTCCTATTCCCACTACTATTCGCTTGAAGCAGGGCAGGGAAGTCAGGAGTTCGCCGCTGATCTTGCGAGCGCCCAACAGATCGCCGCTGGTGCCGGCCACCATCTTCGTTCCTACGTCTTCCCGCGCAATCAGGTGCGGGCCAATTACCTCCCTCTGCTTGCCAAGGCCGGCTTTGATTCCTATCGCGGCACCGAACCGGTCGCTGCCAAAGCCCCCGTCACCTATAGCCAACAACGCCGCCCTTGGCTGCGCGCGCTCCGCTTGCTCGACGCTTATACCAATGTGTACGGCCCGCAAACCGTCGCTTGGCCGCAAGGCAAGCACCCCTTCCCCGTCGATGCCAGCCGCTATCTCCGTCCGTATTCGTCCAAGCTGCGCGGCCTCGAAAGCGCGCGCCTCCAACGCATCGCCGCCGCCATGCGCAGCGCCACTCTCGAAAAGCGCATCTTTCACTTGTGGTGGCATCCCGAAGACTTCGCTGGCAATCCCGCGCGCAACCTCGACTTCCTCTCCCAAGTGCTCCGGATCTTCGACGGTCTTCGCCGCCAACATGACATGCGCTCCCTCTCCATGTCCGACGTTGTGGGGCAGGATGTCATCCTGCGGCCGATTGTCAATCGGCCTTCCCTGGAGCCGTGAGCCCTATGCCCCGCCGCATCTTAATGCTCTCCACCGCTCTCGGCGTCGGCGGCGGCGCGGAAGAACAAGTCATGCTTCTCAGTCTCGGCCTGCGCGCCCGCGGCTGGCTCGTCAAGATCGTCTCTCTCCTGCCCCTCTTCCCAATCTCCGCCGAACTCGAAGCCTCCGATATCCCCATCTCTTCTCTCGGCATGACACGTGGCATCCCCGATCCCCGTGCCATGTTCAGCCTCATCAACGAACTCAGAAGCTTCCACCCCGACGTGGTCCATTGCCACATGCCCCAAGCCAACCTGCTGGCCCGCGCCGTCCGCCCCTTCTGCCCGTTTCCCGTCCTCATCAGCACCCTCCACAACTTGACCATGGAACGAATCAACGGCAGCTCCGGCCGCTTTCTCGAACTCGCCCATCGCTTTACTGATCGCTATTCCGACCTCACCACCGTCATCTGCACGCCCGCTTTGCACAGCTACGTCGCACGCCGCGCCGTCCCCGCCGACAAGATTACTGTCTTCTATAACGGCGTCGACACCCGCAACTTTCAAGCCGATCCCATGATCCGTTGCCAGATGCGCCGCGATTTGCAACTCGGTGAAGAGACCTTCGCCTGGCTCGCCATCGGCCGCTTCGAGCGCGCCAAGGATTATCCCAACCTGATCCGCGCCTTCGCCAAGGTCGTGAGCCGCACGAGGGAGAAAATCGTCTTGCTCATCTGCGGCCGCGGCTCGCTCGAAGACGAGATCCGCGCCCAAGTGCGCGCCTGTGGCTTGGAGGAGCGTGTCCGGTTCCTCGGCGTCCGGCGCGACATCCCCGCCATCATGAATGCCGCCGACGCCTTCGTTATGTCTTCATATCTGGAAGGTCTTCCCATGGTCCTGCTCCAAGCATCTTCTGTCGGCATGCCCATTGTCGCCACCGATGCGGGCGGCAATGCCGAAATTGTTACCCACGGAGTCAATGGCTTCATCGTTCCGCCTCGCGATGATGAAGCCTTAGCCAATGCCCTGGCAAGCGTATTATCCTTGCCCGCCGCCGAGCGCGCTCTCATGGCCGAACGCGGCCGCCAACTGGCGCGCGATAAGTTTGAAATCTCGGGCATTCTCGACCGCTGGCAAGCGCTCTACTCCGCCCAACTCGCGAAGAAGACAGGTGCCCATGCCGGAAGTTGAACTACGCGTCGCGCGCTTCGGAGATTACCAGAGC
>Ga0302319_10005323_pt1 | contig 25905 bp, 18 predicted proteins | sample Bog_T0_2_FD_203319 | JGI IMG/M metagenome (GOLD analysis project Ga0302319, IMG submission 203319) | Peat permafrost microbial communities from Stordalen Mire near Abisko, Sweden - Bog_T0_2 | ecosystem: Environmental > Terrestrial > Soil > Wetlands > Peat | place: Sweden: Abisko, Stordalen Mire...
GCAGATGGTGGCCGAGAAGCAGTTCCGCAGCGACCTTTACTACCGGCTCAAGGTCTTCCCGGTGTTTGCTCCGCCGCTGCGCGAGCGGGCCGGCGACATCCCCATCCTGGTGCGCCACTTCGTCGCCACCCACAGCCGCCGCATGGGAAAGCACATCGAGACCATTCCGGAAGAGACGATGGCCGCACTCACTCGATGGCAGTGGCCGGGTAACATCCGCGAGCTGGAGAACTTTCTGGAACGTGCCGTCATCCTCACCCGCGGGCCGGTGCTCTATGTTCCACTGGCTGAACTCGAGATTGAAGCGGAGCAGGACGCTGAGTGGGAGAACCCCACGCTGCAGGCGGCTGAGCGGGAGCACATTCTGCGTGCGCTGCGCGAGGCCCAGGGTCAGATCGGCGGCCCGACGGGTGCGGCCGCGCGGCTGGGCCTGAAGCGGACGACGCTCAACTCGAAGTTGAAGAAGCTGGGAATCGAGCGAAGTGACTATATGAAGTCTTCGTGACGAGATTTCGTCTTCGTCACTTCGTCACCGACGTCTCGCCAGATCGGCTCTCTGCATCGCCAACTCCCGGCTAACTCCCCTTCCATCTGATCGATACAAGCCCATCGCAGAGCATGACCGGTTTTGGCCTCCTGCTTGCCTTAGTCAAGGCAGGCGCAGGAAGGGCCTGCTTACGTTACGAATCACAATTCAACACAACCCGCAGACGACGGATATCACCCTGGAAGGGCGAATCGCCGGACCGTGGGTGGCTGAACTGAACCGCGCCTGGTCAGAGTTGAAGCCAACGCTGAAAGCGCGAAAGCTGTCGATCGATCTGCGCAACACGACCTATGCGGACGCAACCGCCATTGAAGCGCTTCGCGAGATTTACGCCGTAACCGACGCGCGGTTTATTACCAGCACTCCGTGGACCCAATACCTTGCTGAAGAGATCACGCGCGAGAGCGCCACCCCAGACTGACGAGGAGCACTGATTATGCAGATTGCACACCAACAGCCAGTGAATGAAAGTTGCCGATCCCACCGAGCCGCCGGGTTCTTCCATAAGCTGTCGCCGGAGGCGCTGGCGGATCTGACCTCGATCAGCCTGCCCAAGTGCTTTCAGGCGGGTGACATCCTCTGCAACGAGAAGCAAGAGGCCACCGGAGTCTTCCTGATCCTCGAGGGGATCGTGAGGCTGTCCATGAACTCCAGCGATGGCAAGCGACTCAGCCTGCGCGTCGCCAGGGCAGGAGAGGTGCTGGGACTGAGTTCCGCACTCTTCGGCACCAAGTGCGAGACCACCGCCGAGACCCTCTCCACTGCCAAGGTTGCGCAGGTGTCGGGCAATGAGTTTCTCGCCTTCCTCCGGCGTCATCCCGAGGTCCACAGGCTGGTGACGGAGGAGGTAAGCCATCAATACACCATGGCGTGCGAACAACTGCGCACAGTCGGTCTTTCCTCATCGGCCCCTGAAAAGCTCGCGCGCCTTCTGCTGGATATGAGCGAAAACGGCCAACAGAGTGAGAACGGAACCCGCTTTCGCTTTCTGCTGACCCATGAGCAGATCGGCGAATTCATTGGCGCTTCGCGGGAGACGGTTACCCGCACCATGGGATCGTTCAAACTGCGCAGACTGGTGGCCCTCAACGGCTCCATGGTCACCATCCCCAACCGCAGCGCGCTGCAAAAGTTGTGCGCATAGCAAAAGCTGCTCGCCATTCTTGACCGACCTTTTGACGTCCGGAACGAGCAGACTCTCGGCTCGTGCCGCGGCCTGTCAGTATCAATGGGACACCACCAGGTAAACGATCTCTGTCCACTCGCCCAAACTTCTATGGCGTGGGTGGGGCCACCTCGAGCCGGACTACGTCGTAGCAGATGCCGCTGGCGACGGGGCCGGCCGGGACGGTGAGGACGATGGTGTTGGCGCCGGGATGAAGCAGCGCGGCGTCGAACGAGAAGTCGCGCTCGACCCAGGTGGCTTCAATGCCGTCGCGGTGGATGGCGCCGCCGCTGCCGCCGAGGTTCGTGTCGGGGCCTACGTCAGTGCCGTTGACCGTGATGCCGAGGGAGCGGGTGCTGGCGTCGGCAAGGCCGAAGCGCAGGGTGGCCTTGCCGGAGGTAGGTGCGCCTGCGGGCATGGTGAAGTGGATGGTCCATGGCGTCGCGCGGCCCTGGTCCTGACCGGTGGGCTTGAGGTCGGTGTCGTGCGGGACCTGATAGATGTACCAGTCCTTGGCGGGGTCGGACTTGCCGACTGTGAAATCGACGTCGTTGGGGAAGTACTTGGCGTACTCGATGTACATGCCCCAGTGCCAGTGGTCATCGCCCTTGTAGAACTCTTTGGCGGAGCGGTTGGGCGTGCCAATCTGGAAGATCTGCTGACCGTAGTGGACCGGGTGCCACTCGATGGTGCCGAGGTCGAGGGTCTTCTGGCCGGCGGCGATGGTGACGTTGGCGGTGGCGTCGTACGCGCCGAGGATTCCGTCGGCGACGGCGTGGAGTTGATAGGTGCCGGGGCGGACGTTAGGCAAGGTGAAGGTGCCGTCGGACGAACCGTTGGCCCAGAACTCGTAGTGCTTGGCGTCGTTCTGCCAGGTGATGCCCTGAGGCTCGAACGCGCCGCCGGCGGGACGGGCTGCCGCGGGTCCTGCACCAGCCGGACGGGGCGCGACGTAGGTGCCGCGGTTGCGGCGCTGGCCGTTGGGGAGAACAGAGTGGTCCGGGTTGGCGCCGTTGTCAGGGATGGTTGCAGGCGGAGATGAAGCGTCGGGTGTGGATGCCGGGGGTTGGAAGGATGCGAGGACCAAGCTGGGCCGGGTGCGGAGATTCGAAGCGGGCGGTGCGGCCGGCGCGGTACGTGGAGCGCGCGGGACGGCGGCCTGGTCGGGGTAGGCGAGGCCGACCAGGAGGGTGGTGAATTTGAAGTCGGGGGCCTGTGGGTCGATCACTTTCAGGCGGCCCTTGACCGTGGCGCGCTCGGCGGCCTGCGGGTAGTCCACGCCCACGCCCTTGACGAAGGAGTAAGGCCAGCGGGCTTGCTCGACCGGGACCTGTTTCTTAGCGTCCGTGAAGAGGGTCTTAGGGTCGGCGCCGGTGGGGACGTAGATGTAAATGGGGCCGACCACCTTGGTCCAGAACTCGTTGGCGGCGAAGTTGAGGACCGAGCCACCGTAGTGGGTGCCACGCCAGTAATCAAGCAGGGTGGGATCGCCGCCGTCGCCGTCATCGAGATGGCCAGTGAGCTCGAAGTGGAGCGGGCCGGAGGAGAGATATTCGAAGGAGGGGTTGATGATGTAGAGGCCGACCTTCTCCTTGGTGGAGGACCAGCCGAAGGCGGGAATCTTGAATTGGTCGGCGCAGTAGTCGTACTTGTGCTCGGCGCGGCCCTTGTAGATGCCAGTGGTCAGGCGACGCGCTTCCTTCATGTTCAGGTCGTCGCCGGCGTCCCAGTCCTTGCCGGTGGGCATCATGGCGTTGCGCTGGTCGTCGACGGAGAGCCAGTCGAACACCTGGGCCGAGAGCTTGAAGCCGAAGCGGGACTCGCCGACCGAGCCGGCGGGGTAGGTGTTCTGGTGGGTGTAGATGGCGTAGGTGTAGAGGCCGTGGGCGCCGCGCTCGAGGGTGTAGCGAATTTCAAGATCGGCGATCAGGCCGCCGCCCTGGCCAGCTGCGGTGGGATTGGCGCCGAGGATGGTTTTGCCATCGGAGTAGCCCTTGACCGAGACTTCGGCGCGCGCGCCCTGGACGCTGGCTGGATCGATGGTGATACTGGCGACCTCGCGGGCGGCAAGCGCGGGCGATTGCTCCCAGTAGCCGGCGTGGTGGCCGGAGACGTAACCCATGAGCTCGACATTGGGCGTGACGGAGTGGGAAGTCTTGACCGAGGTAAGGTCGCCGGTCCTCTTGTTCACCTGGACGGTCAGGTAGCCGTTGGACATGGTGAAGGTCGGGCCGTCGTCGGTGACGGTGACCGGCGGCGCGGCCGCGGGTGGGGCGGCGAACGCGCGGAGGGCGAATGCGAGGGTTAGCAGCAGGGCGGCGGACAGCGTGACGGGCAGGGCGAAGCGGAAGGTTGCGGGCATGGCGTCTCCAGAGGGTTACATGGGTGACGCGGCAGTGGGGCGGAAAGACGCGGGGTCGGCAATCATATCGGAATCATTTCAATGGGCTCGATCGGGTGACGGATGGCTTCTTCAATGCGATGGCAGAAGGATATGGTGGGGCAACCGTTCAGGCTGCGAAAGTCCGGCGAATCTTGTCCAGAAATGCGATGATCTTCGCCTGCGGATCGCCGGAGTCCAAAGCCTCAAACGGAAGATATCCGCGGTAGCCGGATCGCTCGATGATCGCCTTGATCTTGGTCAGGTCGGTGGGCTCACTCTTTCCGTCGCGGCCCACTTCTTCCTTGATCTGCCACGACACCGCGTAGGGGACCATCTTCTCGATCTCGGCGTATGGGTCCCCGGAACGCAGGCTGCCGATATCCAGGATGCAGGCGAACCAGTCGGAACCGACGGCGTCAATCAGACGAATCTCCTCCGCTGCTGTCTTCAGAAAGTCGTTGTGCTGCTGGAGCCCAACCACCACACCATGTTCTTTGCCAAACGCCGCGCATTCCTGGAAGTCGGCGACCATCCATGCCAGCGTCGACTCGAAGTCCGCGGCCGGACGCGCGGAACCGGAGAACACGCGAATCACCGGGGCGCCGAGCTTGCTTGCGACCACGATCCAGTCCTTGATGGCCTGGACATCCTTCTTTCGCGCAGCCGCGTCCGCTACGGCGAAGTCGTTGTGGACGCCGGTGCCGCTGATGGCAACTCCGTTCACAAAGGCGACCCGCTTCAAGTTGTAGATAAAGGCGTCGGTTGGTGTACCGGGATAGCCCGGGAAGTAATATCCAGTCGCGTCCAGCGCATCCACCTCCTGTTTCGCGCAGAAATGGACGACATCCATGAGGCTCATCGAGCCTTCGCGAAGCTGCTTATTAAACGAGTAGGCGTTGAGACCCAGTTTGAGTTTGACGCCTGCTTCGCGATCGATGGTCTCGGGCATGGCAAAGGCCGGCGCAGGCATGGAAGCCATAGCCGCTAAACCGGCGGAACTCAGAAGAAAACTGCGACGATCGAGGTGGACCATGGTGACCTTGCCTTTCGCTACTCCCACGGTAGTCTACCGGACGAAGACCACCGACAGCACGCGCAACTTCGAGGTTGTGGCGGGTCAGCTGGATGGGGTGACGGCGACGATGGCGCAGTTTACGCGGGTCATGTAGACGTTGACCGCTCCCATCTGAAATGGATTGAAGGTAGTGGTGCCGCCGGGTTGGACGGGTCCGTTCAACGTCATTTGCGTTTGCGTAAGATCGGCTCCGTTGGCGGCGTACTGGTCGCACTGCAACGTAGCCGACTGGATGGCAATGGAGGACCTGTTCGTCCACCGCGCGTTGGTGACCCCAACGTACCCATAGATGGCGCGCCAGTTGCCGGAGAACGACTGCTGCTGCACCGGCGAGACGGGTTGTCCCTGCACGCCGGGTTGCGCAGGGGCTCCGGGTTGCGTTGGAACTCCGGGCTGTGCTGGCGTTCCGGGTTGTGCTGGCGCTCCGGGCTCCGCTGGGGCTCCGGGCTGCGCTGGAGCTGCCGGTGTGGGGGTGGTGGAGGTGGTCGTTTTGGAGTAGTAGTAGCCGCCCAGGAGCACCGCTGCGATGATGATCCAGGTCCAGACCTTGGAGCTGGTCTTGGCAGGTGGCGCGGGCGTGCTCACGAAGACCGGGATCGGCGCAGGCACAGGCGCGGCGTAGGCAACGGGAACGGTCGTGTGCGCAATGGGCGCGGCGGATGCGGGTGGGGCGGGCGTGGGAGCAACCGGCGTGACCGGACCCGAGGCCGCGACCGAGGCCGGTGCCGTCATGCTGGAGACGTCAGCCCCGCAGGCCACGCAGAAGCGTTCATCGCCTTGCAACGGAGTACCACAATGGCTGCAGACTTTCATACGTTCGGAACCTCCGTGAAGATATGCTGATGCGATCAGACGACGACTGGCGCGGGCGGAAGCACGGACGCTTCCACCGAGGCCAAGGCGGTCTGCAGATGCGTCTTCTGCTGTTCCTGCACCTGACGCAGGCCTTGCTGCACCAGTCCGAAGACGACGTACCAGCTGATGAGGCCGGTGATGATCTGGTTGCCGGCGAAGGGTAGTTGCCAGGGTGCGTCCCAAATGGCGTGCATCGACACTGGAATCAGAAATGCTCTCAGGAAGCGGTGATCAAAGAGCATGGAGACACTGAACGCTCTGCCCTGCTTGACCCGCCAGAATGCGCCCGCGGCGAGGGCTGTCCAGGCAACGTGGCCGAGCGGGGATTCGATGCCGCGCATACTCAGAAGCTGCAGCATGGCGGTGACGCCGGAGTGCATGGCGGCTGGGCTGACCTGCTGCGCGCCCTGGAGGGCCGGGAGCAGGCCGGGGAGCAGGCCCATGTTAAGGGCATAGCCGGCGGTCTCAAAGCAGGCGAAACCGGCGCCGACGGTGGCTCCGAAGAGGATTCCGTTGAGGATGTATGGGTAGCGGGCGCTGCGCATGACCACGACGACGGTGATCAGCTTGGCGCACTCCTCGACGATGCCGGCTTCCATGTCGGAGATGTCGAAGATGGGCAGGGCGTAACCCAGAAGGGCAACGCCCAGGGACGCGACCGCGCCGAAGATGAACAGCTTGACAATGACGTGAAGGGAGACGTTGCGGGGGCTGTTGAGCTCGAAGAAAAGGGTGAGAGTTGCCAGTGGGACCGCGAACGCGCCGAGGAACATGATGCCGGGGACGCAGTTGGTGTTGTTGGTCCACAAGTAGATGAAGGTGAGGGCGACGTAGGCAACCAGCAGCGCGGCCAGCACACGGAAGAAGAGCCAGGGCTTGGGCCAGCCGGTCTCGACCAGATCGATCGGCGGGGTGGTCTTGGCGGAGCCTACCAGGAGGTAGTCTTCGACGTCCTCGCCGTCGCGGCGCTTGAATACCTCGGAGAACATCTGCTTCAGGCTGAAGCCTTCCAGAGTCTCGGTGGAGGCTAGGTTCTGAATGCGGCCTCTGAGATTCTTTAGCAGATTGTTTCGTTGAACACCGTGCGCCAGTGCGGCAGCTTGCTGGCTGACGTAATAGATGGGCTGGGCCGCGGCCTGGTACGGCGCTAGGGGAGCGGCCGCGTAGGGCGGCTGGGGAGCGGCCGGGTAGGGCGGCGGGACCGCTGGCGGGGGAGGGGCGGACACAACCGCCTGGCCGTCGGCGGAGGCAGGTAACGCGCCTCCGCAGTGCTTGCAGAATTTAGATCCCGGCTGGTACGGCGTTCCACAGTTCGGGCAAAACATGGAAGTCCTCCACGTGCGGACGGATTTGGGGAGAGGCTATGGAACTTAGCACCTTTGCATCCGCAAAGTAAAGGAAGAGTTGAAGAAGGCCGTCCAACCCCCCGTCAAGGATGAGTGCGGAACCTTCGGCGGACGGATTGTCGCGGGCGTTCGTCGATTGGGAAATTCCGGCTCGTCTCTGAGAAACGCCGCCGCTAATCCTCGGACTGGCCCCCAGGGAAGCGCACGCTGGCGCTCACGATGCTCTGGGTGTAGCTGCCGCCCGACAGGGTCTCCTTCAGCACTCGCCTGTTTTCGTAATCGGCGATGTAGATGTTGCCGCAGCCGTCTACCGCTACGCCCATGGGGTACGACAGTCCGGTGCCCACCGTTCTCTGGGTGAAGCTGCCGTCAGCCGGCACCTCCTTCAATACGCGATGATTCTTGGTGTCGGCGACGTAGATGTTGCCGCTGCCGTCCACCGCCGCCCCGCGAGGCTCATCCAGGTCGCCGTCCACGACGATGCCCAGTGTGTAGCTGCCGCCGGCCGGCGTCTCCTTCAAGACGCGCTGGTGATCGCGGTCGACGACATACACATTGCCGTTGCCGTCCACTGCAATCCCCGTAGGAAACTGCAAGCCGCTGTCCACAACGACGCTCTGCGTGTAGCTGCCCCCCGCCAGCGTCTCCTTCACCACGCGGTTATTGCCCGTGTCCGTGACGTAGACATTTCCGCCGCCGTCCACCGCCACGCTAAAGGGATACCTCAGGTCGCTGCCCACCGTGCTCTCCAAGTAGCTGCTGCCCGACGGCGTCTCCTTCAGCACGCGGTTGTCGCCGCTGTCGACGATGTAGACATTCCCACCGCCATCCACGGCCACACCCGAGCAGAAAAACAAGCCGTGGTCCAGCACCACACTCTGCGTATAGCTGTCACCCTTCGGTGTTTCCTTCAGCACCCGGTTGTTGTATGTGTCTACGATGTAGACATTGCCGCTGCTATCCACCGCAACCGCATTGGGAGAATAGAAGGCGCTGTCGGCCGTGTCTTCCGCCTCGTTGGACGCCGCCTCCTTGGCCGCCGTACCCTGTGCAGACGATGACCGCTTGCCGGCTGTGTTTGTTGGCTGCTTCGGCGCCGTCCCCTGGGAACGCAGCATCTGGCTGCAGGCCAACAGGACGAACAGGCACGCCCCCACGCCCCAACACGCTGCCGGATTGCCTCGCCTCTTCATGGCGGAACCCTCCCAGGGATGAGGTGGCCATGCCGTGACCTTCGATCCGTTGCGTCACCCAGGCCGAGCTTCGGAGAACAATCTTCCCTTGCTACGTCTTCTCCAGCTTCGGAAAGCCTCAGCTTTAGCATGTGACTTGCTAAGGCCGCCGTATGTGACCCAAATCACAGGATGGCGGAGAGTGGGGGATTGGAACCCCGGTAGAACTTTCTGGTCCTACCGCGGCTTAGCAACTCTCTCTTTCGATGCGATCCTACGCAATATCAAACGCTTACAGTCGTCTTGGCCACGCAAAACGATGCAATGCGACCTCATTCGACATTAGAGACACGCGATATGACCTGAACCGTCAGTGCAGCATCTCCGGCCCATTGTTGCGGACGTTGCCCACCAGGGGATTGCAAGGCGCTGTCCGCATCGCGTCGGAGTCATAGGGACGCAACAGGTGCGCCGGGGGCGGGCGGCTATCGTCCCGGCTCAACCACTCCTCCCAATCCCTCTGGTGGAGAATCACCGGCATTCGGTCGTGGATCGGAGCCATGATCTCGTTTGCCTCCGTGGTGACGATGGCGAAGCTCTGGAGCCACTCGCCAGTTGGCTCCTTCCAGGCGTCCCAGAGGCCAGCCAAGGCCATAGGCGAGCCGGACGTGAGCGAGACGGCAAAGGGCTGCTTCGCGGCCTTGGGGGCGCGGTCCAGCCTCTTCCACTCATAGAATCCGTCTGCCGGTATCAGGCAGCGGCGGCGTTGGAAGGGGCCGCGCCATGTTGCGGCGGTCGCCAGCGTTTCAGCGCGGGCGTTGATGGTTGAAAATCCCTTGAACTCGGAGAGGCTCTTGGCAAAATACGGAACCAGCCCCCAGCGCATGAGAGCTAGCTCGCGAACATCCGATTCCCGCTCCAATCGGATGACGGGTTGGAAGGTTGTTGGAGCAATGTTGAAGTCGGGCGCGACGACGAAATCCCCGATCTCCCGAACGTGGAATCTCTCAGCGATTGCTTGCTTATCCCCGACGCGGTAGTAGCGGCCACACATTAGGCGTAGACTACCACCGGCCCGCAGCTCACCGTCATCATAGCGCCGCCTCCCCCTGGGCATTTCACTGCTGCTGGCGCGACAGGAATAATGGGCAGCGCCGAAACTCACAATTCGCGGCAACCGTATCCAAGGACATACCCCTCCGCACAGGAATCGCCAATCGCAGGACAAAGGTCTAACGCCAGCTCGGAGAATCTCATGAACCAGTATCAGCACCCGCAAACCCCTCACCACATGTTTCGTAGCTTCGCCCCTTGCAGTATGGTTGTGGCGCTTCTGCTCGCGCTCGCCCCCGTGCTCACCGCGCAGGCGCCCGCGCCCACCGTTGAGACCCTGCACAGGAACTTTGTCAATCCGCCCAACGAGGCGCGGCCCATGGTGCGCTGGTGGTGGTTTGGGCCGGCCGTCGTCAAGCCCGAGATCCTGCGCGAGCTGCAGCAGATGAAGGCCGACGGTATTCAGGGCGCCGAGCTTGCCTTCGTCTACCCCGAAGTGCTCGACGAGCCTGCCAAGGGCCTGAAGAACTTTCCCTTTCTCTCGCCCGAGATGCTGGACGACGTCAACTACGCGCAATCCGAAGGCCGCAAGCTCGGCCTGCGCATCGACGTCACCCTCTGCTCCGGCTGGCCCTACGGTGGCCCACACATCACACTGGAGGAGGCGACCGGTGCGTTGCACACTTTTGAGGTTCCCGTCCCAGCTGGCTCCACTACGGCCCAGATCCCCGGCGGCAACGCCCCCGCGGCGAATCCCAGAGGTCTTGTCTGGAGCCAAGGCGATTCCGTCATTTCCGCGGTCATCGCCGATCCTGCGGCCGTCGCTGCTGCCGCAGCCGCAGCGGGCCGCGGAGGACAGGGCACCGGCGATTCGCGTCGGCCCACCTTCGACGCAGCGACCGCCAAACCGATCACCGTCACCGGAACCTCGGCCAGCTTCGCAGCCTCAGACAAGCCCCGCGTCGCCGTCTTCTTTGTCGCCAGCCACACCCGCCAGCAGGTCAAGCGCGCCGCCGTCGACGCAGACGGCTACGTCCTGGATCCTTTCTCGCACGAGGCCGTCGCCAAACACCTGGAGAAGGTGGGAGAGCCGCTGGTCAAAGCCTTCGGCACCACTCCACCCTATGCCATCTTCTCCGACTCGCTGGAGGCCTACGGCGCCGACTGGACCCCCAAGCTGCCTGAGGAGTTCAAGAAGCGCCGCGGCTACGATCTGATCCCGCGCCTGCCCGAACTGGTCGCCGGAGGAACACCGGAGGCCGACACCGTCCGCCATGACTACGGCAGGACCCTGACCGAACTGATCGATCAGAACTACCTGAAGCAGATGGCCGACTGGGCCACCACCCACCACACGAAGTTCCGCTCGCAAACCTATGGTGAACCGGCGGTCAGCTTCTCCAGCCAGAACATCCCGCAGCTTGCGGAGGGCGAAGGGCCGCAATGGCGCGCGTTCTCCACGCTGCGCTGGGCCACCTCCTCGAACCACGTCTTCAGCCACGACGTCAGCTCGGGCGAGACCTTCACCTGGCTACACTCGCCCGTCTTCCGCGCCACCCCGCTCGACATGAAGACCGAGGCCGACATCGACTTCATCATGGGTGAGAACCAGATCATTTGCCACGGCTGGCCGTATTCGGCTCCCGACGGCGAGGTCCCAGAGCCCGGCTGGTCGCTCTACGCCGCCGCGTCCTTCAACAACCACAACCCGTGGCACCCGGTGATGCCGGCAGTCACCAGCTACATCGGCCGCATGAGCTACCTCCTGCGCCAGGGCCGGTCCGCCAACCAGGTCGCCATCCTGCTGCCGACGGACGATGTATGGGCCGGCTTCCGCCCCACCCAAACCACCGTCACGGGAGCCATGGGCGCGCACGTCACGTCGTTGATGTCGCCCATCCTCTCCGCGGGCTATAACGTCGACTTCATTGACGCCGATGCCATCGACAAGGTCGGCCTCGGCACGCATCAGATCCTCGTCCTCCCGCCCACCGACCGCATCCCGGTCGCGACCCTCGAAAAGATTGCAGCATGGGTCAAATCCGGAGGCCACGCCATAGCCGTCGGCCGCGCGCCGTCGATCGATCCCGAGGGCAAGACCGTTCCCGAACTCACTACCTTGTCGCAGCGGCTCTTCGATCCAGCTAAGTCCACTCTGGTCCCCGACCAAGCCCACCTGGCCGCCGCGCTCGTCAAGGCTACCAAGCCGGACTTCCAAGTCACCGCCGCCGCCGACGATACCCTCGCCCGTCTCGGCTTCATCCGCCGCAAGCTTCCCACGGCTGACGTCTACTTTGTCACCAACACAGGCAACCAACCCATTGACACCAGCGCTTCCTTTGCCACCGCGCACAAGTACGGCGAAGCGTGGGATCCCGACTCCACCGCCGTCAGTCAGGCTTCGGCGGAGTCGCTCCCGATCCACCTCGCGCCGTACGAGTCGCGCCTATTCATCTTCAGCGACACCCCAACCAGCGCCAAATCCGCGCCAATCCCAGCCGCCCAGCTAGCCGACCTCTCCGCCGGGTGGAAGGTGACCTTCCCCGGCATCCACAAGTCCGTGAACGAACCTGCGCTCACCGACTGGATCTCCGACCCCTCCACCCTCCACTACTCAGGCGAGGCGGTTTACTCCCGCGAGGTCACCCTGGCTTCTGCGTCCACCCATGTCTACCTCGAAATTAGTGGAGGCAAGCCTCTGCCGGGCGCGCCGAACTCACCGCCGGAACATGGCCCGGTCCTGGGGACGCTCGGCCCCGACGGCCTGCCCAACCCGCTCATCACCCGTACCGGGCCGGGAATGCACGCCTACTACGACCCGCCCATCCGTGAGGCTGCCCTTGTCGTCATCAACGGCCACGCTGCCGGCGCACTGTGGCATCCGCCGTATCGCCTCGACGTGACCAAGCTGCTTCACTCCGGCGTAAACCACGTCGAACTCCACGTATTCAACACCGCACTCAACGCCTGGTCCGCGCTTCCGCCGCGCGACTACGGTCCACTGATTGCAAAGTACGGAGACCGCTTCCAGATGCAGGACCTCAACCAGGTCATGCCCATCTCGTCCGGCCTTCTGGGCGACGTCCGCCTGGTTACGGAGACCAAATGAACCTCGGCAACGCGAAGCGGCGCGCTTTCCTCTTTGCCGGCATCGTTGCCTTCACCTCCATGCGAGTGCATTCTTTTGCCGCTCGCGCTCTTGACGTTCCTGACGTGGACGTTCCGCACCGCAACTACAGTTCTGTTTCGCACATTTAGAAGTGAGCGACCTTGGGTTTGGCGGACTCTTCGGCGGATTGGCTCAGGTCGTGCTCAAAGGAACGGCTGACAATGCCGCTGGAACCGAGACCGACAGCCAGCGCGAGGGTGAGGACGATGCCGCCGAAGAGAATTCCGAAGGCGAGTTCGACGATGACGCCGCCGATGGCGAGGTGGTCGAGCACCATGGCTGCCGTGAGGATGAGCACGAGCCATTTGACGCCCTGACTGAGCAGGCGAGCGTACTGGAGGTTCATATTGACGGCGCCGATGAGGACGCTGCGGGCGAGAAAGCGTGCCGCGATGGTGCCTGCGAGCAGAATCAGAGCCGCGTCCACGAGATGAACGATGTACGGCAGCAGAGACGCAGCCATGGCATCGGAGTTGGCGTAGCCTGAAGCGAAGGCGGCGACGCCGACGACCAGGCCAACGACGACGCAGCTCCAGAACGCGATGCGGGCAATGACCAGGGTCGGACTCTGCGTCAAGGCCCATTCCATGCGTCCGGCGGTACGACCCTTGCGAACGCCGTCATCGAAATGGAGGGCGGTGAGGACGCGCCTGATCGCATAGGACAACAGCGCACCAAACAAGCCCGCGATCAAGACGGCGAGCACCAGCGCAAATATGGCGGGCAGCAGGGTGGCCACCTTGGTCAGGACGCGCGCAATGGATTCGTGCAGCGCGGATTCAATCTGTTGCCACATTGGGTCCTCCATGCGGTGATCGAAGAGGTGGGCCGAGATCGCTGGCTGAAGGCGAGGCGATCAGGGCGAGAAGCGGTCGGGCCAACGCCAGCGCGCCATCAGGTACGGCTTGTCGGTGTCGAATGCCAATGCCAAAGCGGCGATGCGTCCTTCGGCCTCGGCGTCGGAGAGCTCCGCGACCTGTGAGACATAGGATGCGGCCCAGGCCAGGTAGAGTGGCACCAGCGCACCGAATATGTGGTTGCGATCGACGCCGCGGCCACGATAGGCGAGCAGAAAGTCCCAGACGATGCGCACCCAAAGTGCGTTGTCCATCCTGAAATCGGCGGCGGGCAACTCAGCCAGACGCTTGATTCCCAGCAAGGTCCCGGGCGACATGACCTGGGACCAGACCTCCTGCAGATTGCCGGCGGCGAGGTGAAAGGATTCAAGCATCGACGCTGTTTCGGGCCTGCGGGTCAACCCGGATTCGGGCTGGCCGGCGAGAGGCGCGCCGGGTTGATCGGCAGCGGAGGTGGGGATTGCGCAGGCGGGCGGGTTGCGCACGGGATAAGCAGGCCTGCTCCGTTGCCAGTAAGTTGCGCGGAGTTCAATCTCCGCGAAGAGGGAGCTCAGAATCCGGGTAAGCAGCGCGGTGACGTCTGGATTTGGCGGCTGGGCAAGTTGACGAATTCCGACATCGATCTGCGCGATGGGAACGGATTGGGTGATCGCCTCCAGAGCGGGCCAGAGGATCAGGTCATCGCCGGAGGTGGGGTCGCCGGCTGGAACCAGCGATGCGAGGTGCTCGAGGAAACTGCGGGAGTATGCGGCATCGGACGCGAGAGGGTAGGAGATCTCCGCGGAATAGAGGGCCCGCGTGAGCGGGCGGAGCGTAGCGCTGTTCAGCAGGCCCTGGTAGCGGTTGAGGTGGTATCGGGCAAGGGCGAGATCTGCGCCGTCGCCGAGGACAGAGTTGGCGAGCGCCCAAGCTGAACCACCGCGCGGGCATTGTGCTGCGCCGCCAGGCGAGCGAGTTCCGCATAGCCCGAGGCTGGATAGGGCCATGACTGACGCAGCGCTGCAGACGCGCGGTAGGGCGCGAGTAGCAGGTTGGACGACGCGTGATTCAGTTCAGCATCGATTGCAGGCGCGTTGCTTTCGCCATCGCGCAGCGGAAACGCCAGGGTGATGCCGAGCCCAGACGAAGACTCGACCAAAGACTGGGAGAGCGAGCTGATGAGTTGACGGAGTTCCTGAGGCGTAGCGGGGATTGCGTGCAAGAGCACGCTCTTGGCGGCGACAGCGTCGTGGACTTCAACCGCGGGATGCGATGGGGATGCGGTTGCGGGAGACGACTCGGGCGATGGATTGGTGGCGAGCACACGCTGAGTGTTGGGCTGTGGGCGCTGTTCCGCATCGGCGGGGCCGGGTGCATCAGCGGCGATGGCGGCCTGCAACTCAAACCAGAGGAAGGAGTAGGGCGCCAGCGAAAGACTGTACGGTTGCGCAGTGATAAGCGGAAACGCACTGTAGCCGAAGACTTCCATTGGGGTGCGACCGTCGAACTCGGCCAGATCGAGCGCGACCGGCTGGGCGAAGCGGGAGAGATTGGCGACACACAGCACAGATTCGTCTCCGAGTTGACGAACATAGGCAATCACCTTGCGGTTGGCTGGGTTCAGGAAGCGGAGAGTTCCGCGGCCGAAGACGGCGAAGAGCTTGCGCAGGCCAATCATGTTGCGGACCCATTGCAAAAGAGAGGACGGATTCTTGCGCTGCTCTTCCACATTGACCGCCTGATAGCCGTAGACGGGGTCGGAGATGACCGGCGCGTAGAGGCTGGATGGGGCGGCGGTTGAGAAGCCGCCGTTGGAGGTGGAGTTCCACTGCATGGGCGTGCGCACGCCGTTGCGATCTCCGAGGTCGAGGTTATCGCCCATGCCGATCTCGTCGCCGTAGTAGAGGATGGGTGTGCCGGGGAACGAGAACAGCAGGCTGTTGAGGAGCTCGATGCGATCGCGATTGTTGTCCAGCAAGGGCGCAAGGCGGCGGCGGATGCCAAGGTTGATGCGGGTGCGCGGGTCGGAGCTGTAGGCGAGGTACATGTAGTCGCGCTCGTCGCGCGTGACCATCTCGAGGGTGAGCTCGTCGTGGTTGCGCAAAAAGAGTCCCCACTGGCAGGTGTCGGGAATCGCGGGCGTCTGCTGCATGATGTCGACGATGGGCAGGCGATCTTCCTGGCGGACGGCGACGTACATGCGCGGCATCAGCGGAAAGTGGAAGGCCATGTTGCACTCATCGTTCTCGCCGAAGTAGGGCCGCACATCGCTGGGCCATTGATTGGCCTCGGCGAGCAGGAACCGATTGGAGTACTCGGCGTCGATGACGGTGCGGACGGTGCGGATAATGGCGTGGGTCTCGGGAAGGTTCTCGCAGCGCGTGCCATCGCGCTCGACGAGGTAGGGAATGGCGTCGAGGCGCAGGCCATCCACGCCGCGATCCAGCCAGAACCGCATGGCATCCAGCATTTCGTCGAGGACAAAGGGGTTGTCGTAGTTGAGGTCGGGCTGGTGGGAGAAGAAGCGATGCCAGTAGTAGGCGCCGGCGGCCGGGTCCCACGCCCAGTTCGATGACTCGGTGTCGTTGAAGATGATGGGTACGCCGGCGAAGCGTTCCTTGCTTTCGCTCCAGATATAGAAGTTGCGCTCGGGCGATCCCGCGGGGGCGTTACGCGCGCGCTGGAACCATGGGTGCTGATCGGAGGTGTGGTTCATTACCAGCTCAATCAGCACTTGCATTCCGCGCTGGTGAGCGGCGTTGAGAAAGCGCTGAAAGTCGTCCAGTGTGCCGTAGCTGGGGTGGACGTCTTTGTAGTCGGCGATGTCGTAGCCGTCGTCGCGCAGGGGCGATGGGAAAAACGGCAGCAGCCAGAGACAGGTGACACCGAGCTCCTGCAGGTAGTCGAGCTTACCCAGCAGACCGGTGAAGTCTCCTATGCCGTCGGCATTGCTGTCGGCAAACGCGCGAACGTGCAACTCGTAGAGAATCGCGTCCTTGAACCAGAGTGGGTTCGACGCACTGCCCGGTTTCTTCACGTGCCGGCTCCCACTACGGACATTCCTTTCAGATGCACAGGGCAGCCGGAAGGATAACGTGAGACATCCTGAAAATGTTGGCTTTGTGCCGGCCCACGCTCGTCCTCCTCAAAATGCAACCAATTCCTCCCAATGGGACTCTCATGAGAACGGCTGCTCTTATGAAATTCCCTGCCTGCCAGAGAGTTCGCTACCCCACAAAGTTGAGCAATTATGGACCACACCCATGCGGATTCTGAGCCTACGACTCATCGTCGCGTTGATTCTCGGGATCACCCTGGTTTCGCTGGCCTCGTCCTGGTACGAGGTGCGCACCGGGAATGACGCAATGCGCCTCGACCTTGAACGCAAGGCGCTGACCCTTGGCGAGAGCCTCGGCAACACTGCGGAGTCGTATCGGCAGGCAGGAAACCAGGGCGGCCTGGAGCAGATGGCGCAGCAGTTCACCAACCGCGACCATCTGCTGGGAATCGGCATCTACAGCGCGGACGGTTCCCCGGCGGTGGTGACCCGCCCTCTGGGTTCCGTTCTTTCGCCGCCTCCGGAGCTGCTGCGAGACGCGCTGGCTGGCAACCGCACCCAAAGCCGATTCATGTCGCTGCACTTCAGGCCGGTGTACGTGCTGGCGATCCCACTACACGATGCGGACAAGGGCGTGACCGGCGCAATCCTGGTTGTGCATGACGCTACGTATATTCGGACCGAGGCTTTTCGCATCTGGGGGCGCACGTTCTTCCGCATGGCAGTGCAGGTCCTTGTCATCGTGGTGATCACCCTGTTGATCCTGCGCCAGAGCCTTGCAAGGCCAGTTGCACGCGTGGAACAGTGGATGAAGGCGCTGCGTACCGGCAGGCAGGCGATTGCGCCATCGGGCGCTGACATGGACTTTCTCGGACCCGTTGCGCGCGAGGTGGCGCCCTTGGCGGAGAGCCTGCAGCGGGCGCGTGCCTCCGCGGAGACCGAAGCCAGATTGCGTAACACCAACGAATCCAGGTGGACTGCGGAGCGACTCGCCGATCATGTGCGCAGCCGGCTGGACGGCAGCAATCTCTTCGTCGTCTCCAACCGCGAACCCTACATCCATAACCGGCGCGGCAACGAGATTACGGTCACCGTCCCCGCCAGCGGCGTGGTCACAGCGATCGCGCCCATCCTGTGCGCGTGCAACGGAACCTGGGTGGCCCATGGCAGCGGCGATGCTGACATGGAGACCGTGGATTCCCATAGCCGCCTGCAAGTGCCCCCGGAGGAACCGCGCTATACGCTGCGCCGCGTGTGGCTGAGCGCCGAACAGGAAGACGGATATTATTACGGTTTCTCCAACGAAGGCATTTGGCCGCTGTGCCACATCGCGCATACGCGGCCCATGTTTCGCGCCAGCGATTGGGAACACTACCGCACCGTGAACGAGAAGTTCGCCGATGCGCTGGTCGAGGAGATCGCGGATGAAGAGAACCCCGTGGTGCTGCTGCAGGATTATCACTTCGCGTTGCTTCCTCGTCTGCTGAAGGACCGCCTGCCGCACGCGAGAGTCGCAATCTTCTGGCACATTCCGTGGCCCAACGCCGAGTCGTTCGGCATCTGCCCGTGGCGTCGGGAACTCCTGGATGGATTGCTGGGCGCGGATTTGATTGGGTTCCACCTCCAGGCACACTGCAATAACTTCCTCGACTCCGTAGACCGTTTTCTTGAAGCCCGCATCGATCGAGAGCACTTTGCAGTCAATCGCAACCAACACGAGTCTCGCGTGCACCCGTTCCCGATCAGCGTCGAATTCCCCGAAGGCGATGCCGAACCGGAGCAACCGATCGCCGAAGAGCGCAGCCAGTTGCTTGCAGAACTTGGCGTCGAAGCAACCTTCCTCGGCGTGGGCGTTGACCGCGTGGACTACACCAAGGGCATCGTCGAGCGCTTCCAGGCGGTGGAGGCGTTTCTTGAGACGCATCCGCGATACCAGGAGAAGTTCACACTGATCCAGATCGGCGCGCCGACTCGCAGCCGCATCAAGCGATATAGCGAGTTCCAGATCGAGGTGGCTGCTGAAGCCGAGCGGATCAACTCGCGCTTCAAACGCGGAAAATGGAGACCCATTGTCTTTAAGAACCGCCAGCATAGTCATCAGGAGGTGCAGCGCTACTATCGTGCGGCGCATCTGTGCATGGTTACATCGCTGCACGATGGGATGAACTTGGTGGCCAAGGAATTCATCGCCGCCCGGCGGGACGAGCGTGGCGTCCTGATCCTGAGCCAATTCACCGGCGCGGCGCGGGAGTTGCATGACGCCATCCTGGTGAACCCGTACGACATCAAGGCCACGTCCGAGGCGATCGCCCAGGCTCTCGATATGAGCGTGGAGGAAACCGTCGATCGAATGCGGCATATGCGCAGGTACGTGAAGGACCACAACGTGTACCGGTGGGCCGCGGAACTGGTTGGAGAGCTGTGCGACGTTCGCCTGGAGGCCCGGGATCGCGAGTTGACCTATGCGGCAAGCGGGAAGGGCTAGCGTGGAGACTTCCGGCAACGGAGCGACTGCGAAGTTTTTCGAGCTGCTTACCCACGCAATGGAATCGCTGCTGCTGCTGGACTATGACGGCACGCTCGCGCCGTTTCAAACTGAACGAGACAGCGCCTACCCCTACCCTGGTGTCGTGCCGCTGCTGGAAGAGATTCTTCGTCGAGGACGATCGAGGGTCGTGATTGTGACCGGCCGGCCGGTTGCCGACCTGCGGCCTCTGTTGGGTCCGCTGCCCACGATTGAGATCTGGGGTGCACACGGGATGGAACATCTCTCAGTCGATGGAAGCTACCGGCAGACCGCGATCGCTGCGGAGATTGCCGCGTCGCTATCCAGCGCGGAGTCGTGGCTTGTTACCGCGGGACTGGGTGACCGCGTGGAAGTAAAGCCCGGCGGCATTGCCATTCATTGGCGCGGATTGCCTGCGGACGAGACCGAAAGGATTCAAGCCTGCGCGCAGGAATCGCTCGCGGGTTACGCGAAGGCGCAGGGACTGATGCTGCTCGAATTCGACGGAGGTTTGGAACTGCGCGTGGCCCACCCCAATAAAGGCGATGCGGTTCGTTCGATTCTGCATGCGTCGGCTGCGAGTATCCCGGTCGCCTTTCTCGGGGACGATGTCACCGACGAGTGTGCCTTTCAGGTTCTGAATTCGCGCGGACTGAGTGTGCTGGTGCGCCCGGAATATCGGGAGACCCATGCGCGAGTCTGGCTGCGGCCACCGGATGAATTGATTGTCTTTCTTCAGCGCTGGCTGGGTTGTCTCTCCGCCTGACCGGACTGTGCGTCGATCTCGGGTCAAGGGCATATACAAGGTCTCCCCATAGGCGGCAACAGGCAAACGAATGGCCGCTCTATTGAAAGCGTGATTGTGCGGGTCCGTATGGAGTTTCTAGCGCAGCACCAGCACGCGCGTCTCAAAGCCCTGCAATGCGATGCTGGCCTTCAATCCATTTATCGATTTCAGAGCCACCACAGGTGTTATCTTTCCCGTCTGCGGATCCCATGCTTCCATCTTCCTTCCCCGCCCGATAAAACTCACCGTATGGGTCGAGCCCGTGGCTCCCTCGTTGAAGATGAGATAGACATCGGCATCCTTCCAGCGCCTCTTCATGATGCGCCAGGCCGCATCCGGCCGATCCAAAGCGATGTCTCGCTCAGGGATCGCAGAAAGAATGGCCTGCAGCACCGACGGCGGAACCACCTGGGGCGCTGGTGGCTGAGCCGGTGGTTCGTCGGACGGCGTAGGAGTCGGCGACAACTCGCCCGGGACGACGGACGCCCAGGAGAACTCACCGGGTTCGGATGTACGGGCATTCAATATGGTCCTTCCCGCTATCAGGGATGGCGTGCGCCCCAGGAACAACACATGCCCCCCACTGACAGCGAAGCTGCGCAATCGCTCAAGGGCCGCCTGCGAGAGTAGCGGCACACTCGGCAGGATCACGGTGCGGTATAGATTCCCGCTCAGGGTTTCGAATGTGCCATCGCCCGGCACAAGATCCTTTGCCAAAGCGTCTTCGCTGACGATGTCGAAGTCGATCTGATGCTCGGAGAGGAGCCGTTCCGCCGAGACAAACTGCGTGTCCGCAGCGCGATCGTTCAACCACAACGAACTGGACGGAAGGTACAGCGCCACCGAGGCTGTCGGTCTTCCCATGGACATCAGATAGCTCAGACGGCTTATATAGTGCATCAGTGCCGGTAACTCTGGCTGCTCCATAAGCGTCGTCCGAGGGCGACCACCGGCATTCGAGGAAGGAACGTACATCAGTTCCGCCAAATTGACGCCGCGAACGAACTGCTCGTTCAGGACATATCGCGCCATGGTGACATCGGCCGCCGGTTTATAGGAGGCAAAGCTCTCCGTAAATGCCCTCGGCTTGCCGTAAACGTGAGAAACCGATGAAGCCAGGCGTGGAAAATCCGAGATCGTATCTGCCCATATCTGATGTCGTGTGGTGTCAATGCCCGGAACCTGCACCGACCGCATGTCGCGAAAGAAGTCTCCTTCACTGTGGTTCAGCTCTAACTCAGCCTCCTCGTGGTTCAGGTGGACCTGGTACTCCATGTGGTTCGCCGCGCACCAGTCTGCCTGGACCTTGAAGAAACTCTCGGCGAACACGATGGAAAATACGTCCCAATAGTCAGCCTTGGCACGCTCTTGCTCTCCTGTAATCTGGGTTCCCCTGGGCAAAAGAAACGTGGCCACATAGGGCCTGATGTCATATCCCTTTATTTGTTGGAACCGATTGAAGAAGGACTGTGTCCATGGCAAACCGGAGACGGAGTAGTCCGGTTCATCTCCTCGAAAGCCAAGGATCGTCTTCCCGAATTCATCCCCAAGGTACTTCTTATACTGCTCATGGGTGAACGCAAGAAACTGCTTGGTTGCCTCCGGATTCAGATAATCCTCAAGCGACTGCGATTTGTCCTTGGCCTGAACGTTGTTGGTGTTGGGTCGAGGCTCGGTCGCCAATTTTGGATTCGTCCCGGAGCGTGTCGGCGCGGTATCAAAATGATGTTCGATGAGGAGCACCTGCCATTTCCCGGCAGGCGCTGTCCAGTTGATCGAGCCATTGTTGACCGACACCGTAATCGTAGATTTGTCGTCCCCAATCGCCGTCACGGCAACCGTGTCCTGCGATACCGCATGGCGAAGTGTGCTGCCACCCTCAACCGCAATCCGCTCAGCGACCGATAGCGTCTGCATTTGCAATTCCGGCTTCTCACGCGTGAATTTGCCGCCGGCAAACCCGCTTGGGTAGCCGATGTCGTCCACGATCCAGACGCGCATGTCGCGCTTCTTGGCTTCCGCCACGAGCATCTGGAAGAATTTGAAATACGCCGGCGACAAGTACTCGAAGGGCATGCCCACTCCCGCCTGCGGGGTGACAGCACGAAAGCCGAGTGCCTTCATTGCATCGAGGTCGCGTTGGACCTCTACCTGGTCGAGGGAACCGCTCATGTCGAAGTACGGCTCAGGACCATATTCCGGGGGTGGATTTCTCCAGGTTGCCGATACCTGGGCGGCGGTGGGCATTTGCATCTTTTGCCACCTGTCCTCCGCTCGGTTCTGCGTCGCTTCTTGGCGGCCATGATTGGGCGGATTCTGAGCAGAGGAACTCGCTGAGACGATCATGGCAAGGACACAAGCGAGGACGGACGGGGGAGATACGTTCAACATGACTCAAACACTAGACCGAATCACGAAACCTCGGCAACTTCTCACTTCGTGACGGATTGGTCTACTTGAGTCTGCTGAAAAGCGGGGTTTTGACCAAATTCGAACCCTGCCGAACTCACGGACCCGGTGAACTTGCTGAAAAGCCGACTCTCCTGGCGGTTGGGAAATGCATGTGCGACGATAACGAACAGAGGAATGGACGATGCCAAAGAGAATTCTGATGCTGGTTGGGGACTTCGTAGAGGACTACGAGGTCATGGTGCCCTTTCAGGCGCTGCAGGTCGCGGGACATCGGGTGGATGCTGTATGCCCGGACAAAAAGGCTGGGCAGAGCGTTCGCACAGCGATCCATGATTTCGAGGGTGACCAGACCTACACTGAAAAGCGCGGCCACAACTTCACGCTCAATGCGACCTTCTCGGAAGTCAAGGCAGCCGACTACGATGCGCTCGTGATCCCAGGAGGCAGAGCGCCGGAGTATCTGCGCCTGAACCAGGATGTGCTGGCGATTGTGAGGCACTTCGATGAGGCTGGGAAGCCGATTGCCGCGATCTGCCATGCCGCGCAGATTCTTTCGGCTGCGGGCGTAGTCAAGGGACGCAGGATCAGCGCGTATCCGGCGTGCGGTCCGGAGGTGACCATGGCGGGCGGTGAGTTCGTTAGCCTGCCGTTTGAAGATGCTCTGACCGACAAGAACTATGTCACTGGTCCGGCGTGGACGGCGCACGTGGCGTGGTTGAGGCAGTTCCTTGCGTTGCTCGGATAGCTTCGCGCCGGCAGGCTGAAGAGGAGTCTCTTGGAGATCAATCGACGTGATTTTGTGGCGCTCTCGGCAACCGCAGCGGCGGTCGCATCCCTGCCGGAGCATTTGTTTGCGGCAGCTGCGCAGAGCGAAGATCCCGTGCCCTGGCATCAGAGGATTCGCCGCGTCGGGCAACTGAATATCACCGAGCATGATCCTGCGGTGCTGGATGTCGAACAGTGGGGCGACTACTGGGCGAGCCTCAAGTGCGATGTGGTCTTCGCATCGGTGACCGGGATCATCGCCTACTATCCGACCGAGGTACCGTTCCATCGGCGCAGCCAGTTCCTGAACGGACGCGACCTGACCGGAGAACTGGTGGCAGCCGGGAAGAAGCGCAATATGCGCGTCATCGCGCGGCTGAGTCCCGACCTCAACTGGGGCGATGCGCTGGAGGCGCACCCGGAGTGGTTCAAGCGCGATCGGCAGGGTAAGGCGATTCCGCACAGCGAGGACAATCGCCTATACGAGACCTGCATCTTCACCTCGTACATGACGGAGCACATACCGGCGCTGATGCGCGAGGTGAACTCGCGCTACCCCATCGACGGACTGTTCACCAACGCGTGGCCTCCAATTGGCAAGATGCCTGAGTGCTACTGCGCTGCCTGCAAGGACCTGCCGCACTTCGATACGCCGGCGTACTGGGACAAGTTTACTGAGCGCGTGGTTTATCTGTGGAAGATGTGGGATGCGATTGCCAAGGAGAAGGGGCCGGAAAATTTGTTCTTCGGAAACATGGGCGGAGGCATCGAAGGCGGCCCGAACATGATCGCGTTGAAGGGAATCGCGGAGTGGTACAACTGCGACAACCAGGGACGCGGCGGTCTTGAAGAGGCGATCTGGGGATGCACGCTGCAGGGGCGGGTATGCAACGCAATTCTGGATGGCCATACCGCGACCAATGTGACGGCGTCCTATTCGACCGGCATTCCGCGCTGGAGGAACCTACACAAGTCCACCGACGAAGCGCAGATGTGGATGGATGAGACGGTCGGAAGCGGCATGGTCCCGTGGTACCACTTCATCGGCGGCGAGGAGGGCCTGGGCGCGGACCGGCGCTGGCAGCAGCCGGGGCGCGAGTACTACAACTGGCTGGCGAAGCATGATGCGCACTTCACAAACAAGGCGACGGTCGCCGATATCGCGGTGGTGATGGGGCAGAGCACACAGCGCTTTTACCGCCATGCGGAGCTGGGCGACCCGATGATGCATATCCACGGGATCTACATGGCGCTGCTGGAAGGACGATTTCTGTTCGACTTTCTGCATGAGCAGGACCTGCTGACGGACAAGCTGAAGAAGTACAAGACCGTGATCCTGCCCAACGTCGCCTTGCTGAGCGATGCCGAGTGCGCCGCGCTGAAAAGTTTTGTGGAGCGAGGCGGATCGGTAATGGCATCGTTTGAGACCAGCCTGTACGACGAAAATAATGAACGCCGCAAGGATTTTGGCATTGCAGATATCTTCGGAATTCATGCGACCGGTGAGCGACGGACCAGGGTTGGCAATGCCTTCATGGGCAGGATCGAACGCGGGCACCCGATCCTGAATGGCTTCGACAACACCGACTGGCTGCCAGGAGCGCAGTGGCTGCAGCCGACCGCGCCCGTGGAGAATCCGGTGATGACGGTGATTCCGCCGTATGTGAACTATCCGCCGGAGCTGGCGTATCCGCCGGTACAGAAGACCGACATGCCGGACCTCGTCGCGAAGGAGGTGGGGCAGAGCCGGCTGGTTTATTTCGCGGGCGATATCGAGCGCACCATGTGGCAGTCCGGCAACACCGACTTGAGCATGCTGCTACAGAATACCGTCCGCTGGGTGTCGAAGAACCAGACGCCGGTGAAGATCGCGGGCAAGGGGCTGATCGAGACGTTTGCGTGGGAGACGCAGGCCGGCTTCGCGCTGCATGTGCTCAACTACACAAATCCGGGCGCATTCAAAGGGTGGATCAGGGAGTACTACCCGATCGGCGAGCAGAAGGTGAGCATGGCGATTCCGCCGGGGCGGCGTGTCTCACGCGTGGAGCTGCTGCGCGGCGGGAAGGACATCCCACACAGCGTGGTGAATGGGAGGATCGAGTTCACGATCCCAAGTGTTCTCGATTACGAAGTTGCTGCCCTTTATGCGAAGTGATTTCTCACTTCGCCGAGGAGACGGCTGAACGTCAGAGATCGCATCGGATTACTTCGACCCATCGGCGACCGCGGTATCCAGCCCAACGGAGGCAGCCCCAGTTCGGCGCAAACCGTGACATAGAGAAGGCGTAGAACCATTGCTTCCCCGGAAGGTCGAGCGGTCTAGGCTAACACTAGATTGAAACATAGGCCTAATTATTGCGTCCGATAGGTGGTCACGGGCATGTTGTAGCACGTCTGCCCGGACGGGCACGACGTGACAACGCTGCCGGTGCCTGACTCGACCAGGCTCAGATCAGCGGCCAACTGCTGCACTTGCACCGGCTCGAACTGGCCGAAGGTCAGGCTCGTCAGGCAGGCCAGATCTGCATCGCTCCAGCGAGAGTCTGGAGTTCCAATCAACGCCGCCGCCGCGCCGTTGTCGGCCAGAATCATGCCGTAATCGCGGAGCCCCTGGATGATGATGGCTGCTTGCGGACTGGTTGCGGCGCAGGGAGGGTTGGGCACGCTGGCCTGCAGGCGATAGATCTCTCCCATCGGATTGGATGGGTCCGTGCAGGAGGTGGGCGGGTCAAGTTGAGAGATCAGCGCATTCTGGTCTTCGTACCCTCCATAGCAA
>Ga0302319_10005325_pt1 | contig 25904 bp, 22 predicted proteins | sample Bog_T0_2_FD_203319 | JGI IMG/M metagenome (GOLD analysis project Ga0302319, IMG submission 203319) | Peat permafrost microbial communities from Stordalen Mire near Abisko, Sweden - Bog_T0_2 | ecosystem: Environmental > Terrestrial > Soil > Wetlands > Peat | place: Sweden: Abisko, Stordalen Mire...
GATAGGCAAATTGCTCAAGAAGGGTCCGCTGCTGTTTAGTTTTGCTTTTAAAGATAGAATTCTTAACGGCTTCAAATAATGACAGCTTCTTGATCCTCTGAGAGGCAAAATCAGAATCAAGTTCTGTACAAGGAATACCCCATAGTTTTTCACTATAAGATTTAAAAAAGATCTCATAAAGACGTTTACCAAAACGATGGGTGACCCATGTTTCAAAACTCCCGTCCTGCTTGGTTGGAAAAAGCACTTCCTTCACATAAAATATTAAACATAATACCGCCTGCCCAACTCCAATATTCTTTAAAGCATTGATCGGGCTCAACGGGTAAGAAAAGAATTTCTTTTTATAAAGGATCCGTGTTAATCGGTCAACAATCTCATAATCATTGCCAACGACCTCCAACCATAATTGATTGACCCTTTTATCCTTGCTAAAGAACCTATGGGGTCCTGTATCTACCCGTTGATCCCAAAGCTCAATGGTTTTGGCCATTCCCCCTGGAGTCGAACCTGCCTCAAAGACCTCAACCTCAACCTTCTGTTTGACCAACTCATAAGCGGCAGTCATCCCCGCGGGTCCAGCACCAATGATCGCAACCTTCATTTTTACACCTCTCGTCGTATCAAATATTAAAGGTCAAACTATATGTTTAGCTTTTGAGAATGTTGATCGACATACACTGCGCCAACGATATATTCTTTTGATTTATCTAAAATAAAAACTATTGCACGATCAGACTTGTTCATTCTCAACAATTGTTTGGCGCTGGAAACATCTTTCCATAAAGCAATATTCCTATGAGCATAAAATACAACCTGAGGCCTAAGAGTAGGCTTATCAGTATTTAAAAAAACCACGTCATTTTTATTGGCCATCATTGAGATCTCTTTACCAATATCCAAAGAATGGCTGCTAAAGCAATAGGATATTCTAAAATATGCATTAATGGAAAAAATAATGGCTAATATAAAACCTGCAGCAATGACCAACTTCCATGCCCCGCCTTCATAAAGGCTGATTTTATGATAAAAAAATGCCATTAAGATCGAAATAAACACACCGTCCTTTAATATTGAAAAATTATGGATCACATAATGATTAAAGAATGCCAAGTGATGTAAAATGACAGGAGTCAAACATAGGTATAAGGCAACAAGATATGTTTTATCTAGTCCTGATCTTACTAAAAATTTATACTTTCTAAGGACAAAATAAATAAGACCTAAAGAAAAAAGAAGGAACAAGAACGGCCAATAACCTCCAACATAAAGGCTGAAAAGGCGTTTCCAGCTCTCTATATTCCAATATGTAAAATTCCTGTCAGCTGATGTAAAAATACCACTGCGCATTTGATAAGCCGTAAACAAAGCATGAAGCAAATTATTAAAACCATTGATCAAAGAATATTGCCACACGATTAAAGCTAACGCTGTCAACAATGAAAAAACCGCCGTCACCAAAACTGTCTTCATACCCTTCTCTTTGATGCATAAGAATGCATAAAGGACCACGGCAAACGAAAAGAAAACACCAAGCCATTCCGTATAAACCATCAAAAAATTGCTGATCCCAAAGAAAACATAGTCACTTTTCTTGGTTCCATCAATGACAATCCTTAAAAGAAAATATATGCCCATTAAAAAGAATAATTGAACCAAAATGTCCGCAAAGTAAACATTGGCATGATAGATCAGGGCTTCCGGAGCAAATAGATACATCCCCATCCCTACCAAAGCCGATATGTTCAATCGGCCAAGATATTCCTTTCTGGTGATCAAAGAAACGATCCAAAAAATAAATAAACAGCAAATTAAACCAACAGCTATATTGAATATTTCCAACGGCAAGACATCAGGGTAAATATTAAAAGCCCTGAATATGCAATAAGGGAGAATAAAACAAAAGGGAGAATATGAAGTATAGTAATAATTACCATTTTTATCGATTTGGTGTCCTTGATTACTAATATTCCTATCAGCATTATGCTGAAAGGTCACCAGTGGAAGGAATTGGTGGGCCCAAGCTCCATTGTCATACCAGATTTGCTGCGTTATTAACGTGTGCGCCGTCACCCATTCCATATCATCATTTAATGGCTTATTAAGGAAGGGCACCCTGATCGCCACACTTAATATAAATGCCGATAAGATGATACAAAAAATACCTATGGGAAGAAAAACTTTATGGATGTTTATCATATTTATAAAGATACAAATAAATCTTGCTAAACTTTTCAACACTTCTATCAAGAATGGCAAGCTCTTGGACTTTAGATATATAATCAGGATTTTCTAAAAGAAAATTGCTCAAAGGATAAGTTAAAATAAGTAGGGTATTTTTTTTAAACTTTTTAGAAAAATCTCTCGCTGATTCAAGAACTTGACGATGCGATGGTTCCTTCTGGTTGTTATATAGTACAAAAGTACCCCATCGATGTTCTCTTGCATAATAAATAGGCTCGCCTAAATACCCAGCAACGCAAGAAGCTCCATAGGCATCTCCTATCATTGGCAGATCATCTAATTTATGCGTTTGAATATACCCTGCTGCTTGTTTTCCATCAGAGTATTGGTAATTCAAACACATTAAGTACGTTCCAATCCCAAGAAAAAATTGGATGGATAATAAGACAATAATAAACCAATTGGCAATTCTAGAAATTTTAGGATAAACCCACCAACAAGCAATTAACAAAATAAATAGCTGCCCCGCATGCCTAGGATAAGAGCTAGCGTTTAGAAAAAAGGATACAAATAAAAGTATGCCAAACAAATACAAAAATAAAACTGACTTTTTCCTAACAAAAAATAAAAGCGAAGCCATAAGAACAAATAAAGAGAATATTAATAGGGATCTATGGACACCTAATGGAAAAAGGCTGAATTTATCGGGTAAATACACGCCATCCATCAAAAAAAGAAAATTTTTAACTATTTTAACGCCTATTAAACTTTTTATGTACCCACTGTCTGGGGGCGGGATCATTGATTTAAATGAGAAACAAAGGGCTACGATCAACAGCAAAATAGCCAAAGCAGCTTGAGGTAAATGTTCATTTCGACTAGATCGGTTTTCAAAGAATTCAAAAACCAAAAATGCGCCCAAGGATACAGCCATGATCAACCCCATCATGCTTGTTAAAGCAAGCAGGATCAAGATCAAGGACAAGAACAAATAATTTCTTCCAGGGCGTGTAACGACAATACAAAAAATAAAAATTAATAAAACGCCTAAAGCATAGCTCCTACACATCAGCGAATATTCATAAAATAAAAAATACCCAAAAATAAGCAAAACTTTTTGTAACCTGTTAAAAGGAGAAAGTTTCAAGATCAACCATGCGCTCAGGCTGGCTATGCCTAAATGGACCCATTGCATAGAAATAGGATTGGAAGAAAATCTTTGAACCAACATAAGCAGCCAATACCACAACGGAGGATGGCTTTCATAGCGGAGATTAAAAGACAATTCTGATAAAGAATGACTGGCCTTGACGATCATCCATGCTTGCAGCTCATCGCGCCACATATCATGGTGTAGCACTCCCATAATGCCCAAAATTACAAAAAAACACCAAAAAATCTCATAAAAATAACGATCAAGAAAAATGCGAAAGGATTTAATCATGATGGATTTTGGTCCTGAGGACGTTTAAACAAATAGTCCTTAAACTTTATAAGGCGAACAACTAAAAGATCCAGCATCTCTGAGGTCCCTGATCCGATTATTAAGGAAACGCACATCATGAAGGGGATAAAATACCTGTCCCACTTTATGTGGATCATTGCGCCATTAAGGATAAAGGTAGTTGCTATCCATAAAATCAAAATTGTCGGTGGCCCCAGAAACCCTGTACATAACTCACCATACGACTTTTTAATTAATACCCCTAACCCAACCACAAAAATAAAAAAATAAGAAAAACTTTCAAATATATTCAAGTTATCATTGCCCATCAAAATCCCATTTTTGCAGACTGCTGAGATCCGTTGGGAAAAAGACTTAATGCCTCCAGACTGGGTCCTTGATTGCATCTGCATTAACATCATGCGATGATGGTCCATCTTGATGATGCCACCTATAGGATCACGGTAAAGGAATGGATTGAATAGTACAAAAAAAGAAAAAGCACAGGTTAATATCAACGATAAAAGAGCAACCCTAACAGATATAATTTTAACAGGTATATCATTCTTTGCTTTAACCGATTTGAAGATCTCAAATAAAATACTGGCCACAAAGACAAGGACAACTGTCACAAGTATATAGGTCGTTATCAATTTAGTGCCTAAGGCAAGCGATAATAGAAGCCCTTCTAAGATGGAGACGGCCACCACTCTTCTTTTAGAACCTTTAGTTTTTAATCCATGGAATAACCAAAAAAGCACTAAAAGAGATGATAAAACAAAGAAACAACACATCGAATCGACCAAAGCCAACAAAAATACCTTAATGACCGTATGATTGGTCAGGAAAAAAATTCCAGCCATCAAACCAGGAATAATATTCTTAAAGACATAGGAACCAATGATAATCAACAACGCCGTTGCGAACAGACCAATAATGAATACCGCTCTCCTGCATAATTTATAATCCTGCTGATCTAAAGGCACAACCCTTGCAAGTTTGATCTGTAAAAGTAACGAATTATTATACTCAAGCAATTTTCGATCAAACGGATTTTCTTGTTGATGAATAAATTTTATTAAAGGCGCATTATATTCAGGAATGATCGTACTCAGTTGCCACTGCATTAGTCCACCATTGCTATCTATATCCTTATGGTTATAAGAATTTAATAAAAATCCAAAGATGTATTTCGCAACTGGCGGCTGGTCATAAGAAATAAAACTATCCCAATCTTTGTTCAAAATATCTTTCTTTATAAAAAGCAAATGGTAAAAATAAGCCCCTTGCATCCAGCTAGGCTCATCATTATAAATAGGGGCCTCACCCACGTTGGAATAAAGGACACGAGCACAAAAGATTAATATTAAGCTCAGGAACAATATTATTGAATAATGAAAGAATGAGGATGATAATCTCTTGATCATTGGCAAATGAGCTGTCCCTAAGCTTCCTGATATTTTTCTTTTAACTTAACAATGACATTGGAATCAGCAAGTGTAGTAATGTCCCCCAGCACTCTGCCTTCGGCGATATCGCGCAAAAGCCGGCGCATGATCTTGCCGGAGCGGGTTTTGGGAACATCTACAGTGAAAATAATGCGGGAAGGACGGGCCAGGGCACCTATTTTTTTAGAGACGTGTTCTTTGAGCATCTCTTCTGTTTTATCATCATCTTTATACCCTTCCTTAAGAATAACAAAAGCAGCAATGGCCTGTCCTTTGATATGATCAAATACGCCGACTACCGCGGCCTCGGCTACCATTTGATTATCCACCAAAGCGCTTTCCACTTCAGAAGTAGATATATTATGTCCAGCCACCAGCATAATATCATCCACCCGGCCTAAGAACCAAAAATATCCATCTTTATCACGCTTAGTGCCATCCCCTGCAAAATAATTATTACCTGACCATCTCCCCCAATACGTTTCCTTATACCGCGCAGGATCTCCCCAAATGCCACGCAGCATTGAAGGCCAGGGGCTGGTTAAACTTAAAAAACCTCCGCCTGTCTGGATGATCTGACCTTCTTCATTGAGGATCTCTGCATCAATGCCAGGCAAGGGCTTGCCCGCACAACCAGGCTTCATAGGAGTTACGCCTGGTAAGGTGCTGATCATGATCGATCCGGTCTCTGTCTGCCACCAGGTATCGACAATAGGACACTTGGAATTGCCAATATTTTCGTAATACCAAATCCAAGCTTCAGGATTGATCGGTTCTCCCACACTTCCCAACAAACGTAAAGATCCTAAATTACATCCTCGGGGATATTGGTCCCCCCATTTCATAAAAGCACGTATGGCTGTAGGCGCCGTATAAAAAATACTGACCTTATATTTTTCAATAATACGCCAAAAGCGGTCACGCTCTGGAAAATCCGGAGCCCCCTCATAAATGACTTGGGTCGCGGCATTGCTCATCGGCCCGTAAACAATATAGCTATGTCCGGTCACCCAACCGACATCGGCCGTGCACCAAAAAACATCATTTGGTTTCAAATCAAATACCCAATGGGTTGTGTTACAAACACCGGTCAGGTACCCGCCAGTTGAATGGACAATGCCTTTGGGCTTTCCGGTAGTCCCTGAAGTATAAAGAATGAAAAGAACATCTTCACTGTCCATAACTTCAGGCTCGCAATAGGTCTTCGCCTGGCTAACAAGATCATGATACCAATGATCCCTCCCGGCTTTCATGGAGATCTCGGCCTTGGTACGTTGAACAATGATCACATTTTGAATACTCGGTGTCTGGCTTATAGCCGCATCAGCGATGTTCTTTAATGGCACAATACTTCCTCGACGCAAGCCTCCGTCAGCAGTGATCAGTAATTTTGCTTGAGCATCATTGATACGGTCTCGTAAAGCATCCGAACTAAACCCGCCAAAGACAACCATATGGATAGCCCCTATGCGCGCACAGGCCAACATGGCAAAAACAGCCTCAGGGATCATCGGCAAATAGATCGCCACCCGATCGCCTTTCTTGATCCCCAAATTTTTAATGGCATTGGCCAATTTATTGACTTCCAAATAAGCTTCGGCATAGCTAAAGGTCTTTTGAGCGCCATCTTCCCCTTCCCAGATCAGCGCGGTTTTATTACCTAAGTTGGCTTTGATATGACGATCTAAGCAATTATAAGAAGCATTTATTTTTCCGCCGACAAACCATTTCGCAAATGGTTTCTCCCAAACCAGGGCCTGTTCCCAGGGTCTGGACCACTCAAGCTTTTTAGCGCATTGCTCCCAAAAGGCCACACGATCAGCTTTGGCCTTAACATATAAGGAATTATCTTTGATATTGGCTAATTGATGAAATAAAGAAGGAACTTCGAAAACGCGGGTTTCATGTAAAAGGTCATCTACTTCAGTCTTAAACTGATCCATAGAGGAAGCTACCTTTTGATATGAGCGATGACCTCTTTGAATTTAGGATGGTCAGCTGTTTTTAGTAATTCACATATGACCATTTCCATAGTAATGATGGTGATCCCTTCATCACGCATACGGGCCATGCTCACCTGATGGTCAAATTCATGACGGGACGACACAGCGTCAGCGATCAAATGCACCTGATAACCATGGGCCTGCAGGTCACGGACCGTTTGATAAACACACACGTGAGTTTCAATACCCGTTACAATGATCTGACGTTTATTGATCTTTTTAAGCTGATCGACATATTCAGGACATCCATAACAACTGAAGGTGCGTTTGTGGATAGGTTTAGCCAAGGGAAGCAACAGAGACTTGACCGACCCCACCGTCTCCCCAATTTTATCGGGAGCCTGTTCACTCCACAAGATCGGCAAGGAAAATGCTTGAGCTGCTTTGATCAAGTGCTGTATGTGCTTGAGCACTTTTTTATGCTCGTGCACCATTTCCGCCAATTTACCCTGAATATCGATCACCGCTAATGCTGTATTTTCAATTTCTAACATGCTTACCCTATTTTGGATCTATCTGACTTACCAACTATCCTTTGGCGCTGGTGCTGCCGCAGCAGGTGCTGGCGTTGCTGGAGCAGTTTCAATGATACCACAGGCAATTCGTCCTCCGGCATTACCTGCAGGTTGACTGAAATCATCCTTCTTTTCATGCATAATGACTGATAAACCATTAACTGCGTACTTACCGTCATTTAAAGTAAGCCCAGGCATAAATACGGTGAAATCACCATTACCATCAGCTCCGATGATAATATTTCCCATATCTCCGGCCATGGCTTTCATAGGACCATCCATAGGATACAGACCATGCGGAGATTTATCAGGATTAAAATGCCCGCCTGCGGCTTTTCCCATATCCCCGCAATTACCGATCGCATGGATATGAAAACCATGCGTTCCCGGAGGGACATTGGACACATGGGCGGTGACGGTCAACCCGCCTTTTTCTTCAACTAATGTCACATTTCCTGTGATCTTAGAATCTGGTGCAGTGCCTTTGAGAACAGCGGTCGCTGTTGCCGACCAGGCAGAAGGTGCTAATAAAAAAGTGGCAACCAACACAGATAAAACAAAATTAATCCTTTTCATAGTACCCTCCCTCTTGTTTGATTTTATAGACTTTTTACATTTTACATAAGCATTAAAGAAAAGCCATCAAAAAAGAATTAAATCCTTCAACAAATTCTTGGGAGTTGTTCACCGCTGATCATATCTAATATACGGTTGGCACCAATAAAACTTTTGAGGGTCACCAAGGGCTTAGGATCGTCTGAAACCACTCCAATACGACACGCTCCTTGGCCCAAGGGATGATTTTGCAGGATCTTTAAAGCTTTTGCAGCCTGGCCCTCTGGAACAAAGGCAATGAATCGGCCTTCATTGGCCACATACAATGGGTCAAAGCCCATGATCGCACACGCAGAGGCCACTTGCTCCTTCACAGGAACAGAAGCTTCATCAATTTGAATTCCTTTAGAAGCATCTTGGGCTATTTCATTAAGGGCACTGGCTAATCCTCCACGCGTTAGGTCGCGCATGCAATGTATTTCGATCCCCGCCTTGATCAAACAGGAAACAATATCATTTAACGCAGCGCAATCACTTTCAATGGTGGTTTCAAATTCAAGATTTTCACGGGTGGCCATAATGGCTATGCCATGACGCCCAATATCCCCATTGATCAAAATAACGTCCCCTGCCCGTATTTTCGTGGGGACAATAGATAGACCATGTTCAATGATCCCAATGCCGGAAGTATTGATATAAATACCATCTCCTTTGCCCCTGTCAACCACCTTGGTGTCACCTGTAACAATTGTTACACCCGCACGATCAGCCGCTTTTTTGATCGATCCCACAATGCGCCAGAGGACTTCCATGCTCAATCCCTCTTCAATGATAAAGCCAAGGCTTAAATATAATGGCTTGGCTCCTGACATGGCCAGATCATTGACAGTACCATTGACAGCCAAGCTCCCAATATCCCCTCCTGGAAAGAACAAAGGATGGACAACGAAAGAATCTGTGGTAAAAGCTATTTTATTAGCAGGCAATTTTAAAACTGTCGAATCATGCAAACCAGAGGCCGGCTTAGGACCGAAGGCCTGGGTAAACATTTTTTCTATCAATTGCTGCATAAGCTTGCCGCCCCCACCGTGCGCTAAAAGCACCTGAGGATATTGCTGGATAGGAAACGGGCAGCTTAATGAATCCATTACGATGTCCTTTTGTATCGGTAATACGCTGAGCAAGCACCCTCTGAAGAAACCATGGTGGCCCCTAAAGGATGCTCCGGAGTACACTTAACTCCGAACGCAGAACATTCATTAGGCTTCTTAATACCTTGCAAGATCAGCCCACTGATACACTCAAGGCTTTCCTGCGTTTTAATTCCTTCTAAATTAAATTTAATTTCTGCGTCATAATCTTTATATTGGTCGGTCAGTGATAAGCCGCTCTGGGGGATCTCTCCTATGCCCCTCCATTTACGCGGGATCACTTGAAATACCTTGGAAATAAGATCTTGAGCATGTTGATTGCCATATTCTTTGACCGAACGTGTGTATTGGTTTTCCACCTCAAAACGGCCCTCTTCAAGCTGTTCTACGCACATGGCAATACCCTGTAAAATATCCAGTGGTTCAAATCCTGTCACAATGATCGGGACTTTATATTTGGCTGCAATGGGCGGGTATTGCGTGTACCCCATCACGGCACACACATGGCCTGCCGCTAAAAAACCCTGCACCCGATTAGACTTGGACGATAAGATCGCTTCCATCGCCGGCGGGACCAAAACATGGGATACAAGCAAAGAAAAATTATTAAGCCCCAATTCTTTGGCTTGGTAAACAGCCATGGCATTGGCAGGAGCGGTTGTTTCAAAACCAACGGCAAAAAATACAATTTCTTTTTTAGGATTATCCTTGGCGATCTTGACAGCATCCATGGGAGAATAGACAATACGAACATCCCCTCCTTGGGCCCTGACAGCAAGCAAGTCTGTCGTCGAACCAGGAACACGCAACATGTCCCCAAAAGAACAAAAAATGACATCCTTGCGGGCAGCTATGACCAAGGCACGGTCGATCATTTCCAGCGGCGTCACACATACCGGACAACCAGGCCCATGGACCAGTTCTATCTTATCCGGAAGCAAGGTGTCAATGCCGAATTTAACAATGGCATGCGTCTGCCCCCCGCAAACCTCCATGATCACCCAAGGTTTGGTCGTGATCTTATGGATCTGACGGGACAACTGCTGCGCCAATTGCGGATCCCTATATTCGTCTAAATATTTCATTTAGTTATGCAATTCCTCCAGCTCACCCATTTGCTTCAAATAATCAAAGACTTTCAGAGCTTCTTCCTGGTCGACCAGACTTAAGGCAAATCCCACATGCACGATCACATAATCGCCTACCTTAGCTTCCGGCACATAAGCCAAGGAAACCTCCTTGAGAATGCCACCGAAGTTGACCCGTCCCTTTATATTAAGCACATCTTCTTTGGAACCGACAATGCTTTCAATTTTTCCTGGTATTGCCAAACACATATTAGGTCCTTTTACTTTGAGCTTTTGCCATTGAGGCAACGTACATTTGTCCTAATGCTATTCCACCATCGTTAGCAGGTACTTGGACTTGCCAATAAGGGGTAAACCCTTCTTGCTTAAGGGCATTGATTGCATTTTCAATCAGCCATTTATTTTGAAAACAACCACCGGACAGAACAATATTGGTTTTATTAGCTTGATGCGCCATATCAATGATTATTTTAACCAGGGTCAGATGAAACCGTGTTGATATCAGCATCGCATCACGCCCCGCCCTAAGATCTTCAATGATCTCTTTAATGATACTAGACCAATCAATCGACTGAACCTTATTCTTATAATCTTCCGGGACTATTTCATAATAATAAGGAGCTAAGATGTATTTATCTGAAATTTGATATTCCAGGGCCATGGCGGCCTGACCTTCGTAGCTAACATGATGACATAAACCGATCAAAGATGCAATGCCATCAAATAAACGTCCCATACTCGAAGTCATCGGGGTATTGATCTTTTGGGTGATCATCTGTTGAATGATCAGCAGTTCATGAGGATCAAAGGCCTTAACACAAGGAAGATCTTTATATTCCTGCCAATTACCATCACAAAATTTAAACAAAAGCCCCAGTGCTGAGCGTCTAGGTTCTTTGATAGCCTGTTCTCCCCCGGGTAAAGGAAACAAGTTTAAATGAGCAAACCGATGATAATTAAGAACATCTGTTACCAGAAATTCTCCTCCCCAAATCGTGCCGTCCTTACTATACCCTGTCCCGTCCCAGCAGATACCCAAAACTTCCCGGGTTATGCCCTGCTCAGCCATGCATGAAGCTACATGGGCATGATGATGTTGGACCTCAAGCACTTCGTTCATAAGGTTATGAGCAAAACGGCTGGAAGTATAGTCCGGATGAGAGTCGCAAACGACCTTAGTGATCGGCGCATCATAAATTGTCTTTAAACTGGATATTGTTTCTTCAAAGGTCATCGAAGATATCTTATTGTCCAGATCACCAATATGCTGGCTCATGATCACCGATGTCCCAAGCCCTACCGCAATGGTATTTTTTTGATGAGCGCCTGTGGCCAGGATCCCGTCACAATTTTTCCCTATATCGATCGGCAAGGGCGCATATCCTCGTGCACGGCGAAGCATTGAAGGCTCGTTGGAAATGACTTGGACGATAGAATCATCCACATGACGGACAATGGGACGGTCGTGGACCAGGAAATAATCAGCAATACCTTTTAAACGATCTAAACTTTCAAGGTTATCGATACAAATGGGTTCCTCACTTAAATTGCCACTGGTAGCGACCACCGGCCTGTTGAGCATCCTTAAAAGGATATGTAACAAGGGCATGGACGGCAACATACAACCTAAATAAGGATTATCCATAGCAATCTGCGCTGAGACTTTGAGGCCTTCTTGAGCTTTTCGTAATAAGACAATGGGTGCCTGAGAAGATTCAAGAAGCTCCGACTCTAAAGGACTTAGATCACAGTATTGAGCGGTCATTTCCAAAGAAGGCATCATTAATGCCAAAGGTTTGTGAGGCCTTGCCTTTCTCTGACGCAATAAAGCAACAGCATTCTCATTGAGCGCATCAGCCATTAAATAAAATCCTCCCAATCCCTTGACCGCGACTATCAACCCCCTTTTGATCAATGCCGCCGTTGCTGATAAAGCTTCTTGGGGGGTTGTGATCACATTACCTTGATCATCCCATAACACGGCCTTAGGACCACAAACCGGGCAGGCATTAGGCTGGGCATGAAAACGCCGATTGACAGGATCATCGTATTCCTTCTGACATTTCTTACACATGACAAATTTCTTCATGGACGTGTTCAAACGGTCGTAAGGTAACGATCCAATAATGGAATAGCGCGGTCCGCAATGGGTACAATTAGTAAATGGATATAAATAGCGACGGTCTTTAGGGTCAAATATCTCTTTGACACAATCAGGACAAGTGGCCATATCAGGAAGGACCAAGGCTTCATGCTGATTGCCATCTTGACTGGAGAGGATCTGAAATTGACGAAAGCCTTGGGGCGGGATATCCGTTAAAAGGCACTGAGTAAATGAGCAGTGCGCTGGTGGCTCAGTACGGATAAGCTGGATGAATTTTTCAACGTTTGCCTCTTGCCCCTCAATTTCAATAGAAGCGCCTTGAGAGGTATTACGAACAAAACCCTTGAGATGCAATTGATTAGCAAGGCGATAGATCCAGGGCCGAAAACCAACTCCTTGAACAGTACCGCGGACGATACATCTTATAGATTTTATCATGCTTTAAATTGGATCTGTTCAATGGTAACTTTGTCCCCGCTAACAGGCTTGACTTGACGAGAATGGCAAAATGAACACAAAAGAAGATGATGATCTTCCACAGGACCTTGTTTACCGCATTGACTGCAAAAAACTTGTATTTGTTCTTCTATAAGGTTAAGCTTGACCCCCTCTAATGCCGTTGACTTGGTTATTGATTCAAAATGCATCAATACTGAATCAGGCATGAGATGATAGGTCTCCCCTACCTTTACCGTGACGGATTCGACAACCCTACCGGGATATTTTTTAAGCTCGCTGATGACCGCTTCTATGATCTGTTCGGTAAAATGTCCTTCGTGCATCCTTGACTCCTTATCCTTTGATTGAACGACATATTAACTCAACTGCTTCTTGAGCGCAAGCAAGGACTTGAGGAGATAGTTTATCCCCGACTTCAAAATGATTTCCCCGGATAGAACATAAATGCATGTGCATATTCTTACGGTAAATACTTAACGCGAGGGTAACAAAAGTCTCTGCGGATAAATGATGTGATGAAGAAAGGGTTTGACCTTTAACGCCTTGAACTTGACGAAAATCAACATGCGGACCGCTCATGGATGCATCCACCAGAATGATCCGCTCAAACTCCAGCATCCGCTCCAGGTCTTCTACCTGCAATTGCTGAGTGATCCAGACCTTAACCGCATTTAACCCTTTAGCCTCGATACATTCAGCCACATAAGGGCCAACGCCGTCATCACAGCGCAAGGGATTGCCGATCCCAATAACTAAGATATCTTTAGATTTATCCCCGTTTAAGGACATGGACAATCTCGCCCGTGTGGTCTTTGATCTCAATGACCATAGGCATAGATCCTATCGCATGCGTTGAGCATGAAAGGCAAGGATCATAGCAACGAATAGCCGCTTCAACCCGGTTAAGTGCCCCTTCTTGTGCCTTCTTGCCTTGAACGTATTGCTTGGCCACTTCTAAAACAGAGCGGTTCATCGCAGGGTTATTCTGACCGGTAGCAATTAAAAGATTAACACGGGTCAATTTGCCGCTGTCATCTGTCTTATAATGATGAAAAAGAGTTCCTCGAGGAGCTTCGGAGGAACCAATGCCCTCATTATAATGGTAACTGCCCTTCATCTGGGTATCTTCTGAAGTTATCTTGGGATCTTTAAGGATACGCTCTGCCTCTTCGATAGAGCCTAACATTTCAATTAAACGGGTGTAATGAAAATAAAAAGTACCGTGCACCGGCTTACCACCGTTAATTGATTTAAAATTCAAGAACTCTTTCTGGGCTTTGGGCGTCTTCATTTTAGAGGCCACATTTAATCGCGCCAAGGGTCCGACCCGATAGAATCCCTTGTCAAACCCAAAAGGTTTATAGTAAGGATATTTTAAATAAGACCAATCAATAGAGCGCTCGGCGATATAATCAAGATAATTCTTGGGATCTATTTGGTCCTGCAGGATCTTTCCTTCTTCATCAATAAAACGCAATTTTCCATCATATAATTCCATTTCCCCTTGTGGGCCGACAGTCCCTAAATAAAGCGTCGGGAAATTAGCGAAACTATTGACCATTTCTTTGTTCTGCTCATGGTATTTCTTGATCAAGTCGATACCCATCAGGGTTGTTTCGGTCGCTTCCGCGATCCATCCGAGTAAGGCCTTACGATTTTCCTCGGTCAAGGCAGAACCCATGCCACCGGGGACGATCCCCATAATATGGATCTTTTTGCCTGTAATGCGTTCGCTGATCTCCTGGCCGAATTTACGCAAACGTATCCCCCGAAGGGCCAGATCCGGATTTGTCTGAGCGATCCCGATAATGTTACGAAGAGCCGGGTCACTGTCCCAACCTAAGATAAAATCAGGTGAAGAAAGATGGAAAAATGAAAGCGCATGGGAAGATATCATCTGCCCTAAATGGATCAACCGGCGCAATAGATCCCCTGTATAGGTTGGTTTAATACCCATGATCATCTCACAGGCTTTGGCACTCGAGACCGAATGGCTAACCGGACAGATCCCACAGATACGCGGGGTGATGGATGGCATTTCTGTAAAATAACGCCCTTCACAGAATTTTTCAAATCCACGGAATTCATTCACATGAAAATGGGCATCCTTTACCTTGCCATCGGGCCCAAGATCAATGGTGATCTTGGCATGGCCCTCAATACGGGTTACCGGAGAAATGAGGATCGTATTGTCTTTATTGATCTGATTATCCATATTTCAACTTCCTTTCAGACTCTAAATTGGGGACTCGATCATTGAGCAGCTCAAAGATCACATAAAAGATAGTATCTGCCGACGGAGGGCAACCCGGGATCACATAATCTACATGGACAACCTCTTGCAAAGGGACCACTTTATCATGCAATTTCAAAAGCGCCGGATTATTGGGTACTTTGCCCTCTTTGTCATTGCTCACGGCCTGGATATAGGCATAATTAAAAACTTCTTCTTTGGTAAAATAATTGCGCATTCCCGTGACATTGGCTGTCACCGCGCAGTCGCCGAAGGCGACCAGCACCTTTGCTTGTTTTCGGATGTGTAGTATTTCGTGCAAATGCTCATCACTCGTCACTGAACCCTCTACTAACACCACATCTACCGGCGGAAACTCTTTGGTGTCCACTATGGGGCATTTGACAATATCCGCAAGCTTTACCACCTCAAGGATGCGCTCATCTATATCTAAGAGCGACATATGGCACCCCGAACAACCACCGAGCCATACTGTTGCCAATTTTTTCTTTGTCATAGGTTCATCTTTCTTTTGGCCACTAATTCGCTTACCATTTTTGGATTTTTCACTAACTGTCCTTGTACCACTGACTTGGGCCACAGCGCACCTGTGGGGCAAACATTGATGCATTTACCGCATGAGGTGCATGTCGTAGAATCGGCCCAAGGTGTGTCAAAATCAGAAATGATCCTTACCTCAAAACCACGGTTCTTGATCCCCCAGTTATGGGCCCCTTCGACTTCAGAACAAACCCGCACGCAACGTGTACACATGATGCAACGGTTATGGTCCAGCACATACCAGGGATGCGATGTATCCACATTGGCTTTAGGGAATAGATAGGGAAAACGCACATGCTCCATACCCACCTTATAGCCTAAATCCTGCAACTCACAGTTCCCGTCGGCAACGCACACGGCACATACGTGATTGCGTTCAGCAAAGAACAATTCCGTGGTGATCTTTTGATATTTTTTTAATCTCTCTGTATTTGTTTTAATGATCTGATTGGCCGCTACCTTGGTGGTGCAGGCCGGAAGAAGCTTATTGATCCCTTCTATCTCAACCAAACATAAACGGCAAGACCCTACATCGCCGACCCCTTCAAAATGACACATGGTCAGGATCTCAACACCGTTTTCCTTACAAACATCCAAAATAGTCTTACCCGTGTCAACTTCTAAGGGTTTGCCATCTATAGTTACCGGAATTTTAGCCATGTGAAACCCCCTCTAATGTCTTGTTCCTGTCAATGTGGGCCAGGTATTCATTTTTAAAATACCTTAACGTGCTTAACAATGGATTCGGAGCAGACATCCCCAAGCCACAAAGACTTGTTTCTTTAACATACACTGACAATTCTTCCAATCTTTGAAGATCTTTTAATGTCCCCTGACCAGCACAGAGCTTGGTTAAAAGATCATGCATCATCTTTGTTCCGACACGGCAAGGAACGCACTTGCCACAGGATTCATCCATACAAAATTCCATAAAGAAGCGGGCCACATCAACCATATCAGAGGTATCGTCCATGACGATCAATCCTCCTGATCCCATGATCGAACCTACTTCCATCAAAGATTCATAATCAACCTTGACGTCAAGATGCTTTTCAGGGATACAGCCTCCGGAAGGGCCTCCTGTTTGCGCAGCCTTGAATGCATGTCCATCAGGAATGCCGCCGCCTATTTCAAATATGATCTCTCTTAAAGTTGTTCCCATCGGCACTTCAATCAAACCGGAATTCATGATCTTTCCGGTCAATGCAAAAACTTTTGTGCCGGCGCTTTTAGCGGTACCGATGGCACTAAACCACTCACCACCATTGATGATAATCGGTGCAATGGCCGCTAAAGACTCAACATTATTAATGAGTGTCGGCTTTCCCCATAAACCTGATTCCGCCGGAAATGGCGGTCTGGGACGAGGCATACCCCGTTTGCCTTCGATAGAAGCGATCAGGGCTGTTTCTTCACCGCAGACGAAAGCCCCTGCTCCGATACGCACTTCAACATCAAAAGAAAAGGTGCTTCCCATAATATTGGCACCAAGCAAACCTGCTTTCTTGGCCGCCTTAATGGCTAATTCAAATCTTTTGACCGCTAATTCATATTCGCCGCGAATATAGGCATAACCCTTATTGGCTCCTATGGCGTAGCCTGCAATGATCATTCCTTCCAATACCCGGTGAGGATTGCTTTCCAAAACACTGCGATCCATGAACGCGCCAGGATCCCCCTCATCTCCATTACAGATGACATATTTTTGGTCAGAAACATACTTATACACCGTTTCCCATTTGATCCCTGTCGGGAAGCCGGCACCGCCACGGCCACGTAAACGGCTATGCTTGACCTCAGAGATCACGTCTTCAGGCGAACTTTCAAATAATGCTTTTTCCAAAGCTTTATACCCGGAATTTCCCCCAATATAATCTTCGATAGACTCAGGGTTTATTTCCCCGCGACCGCCAAGGACAATGTGATGTTGTTTTTTGAAAAATGGGTCTTCCCAAGTATTAACAAAAGGCTTCTCACGTGAGCCATGAAATAAGATCATGGATTCGATCGGTTGTTTTTTGATGATATGTTCTTCGACGATCTTTTCGGCCTGCTCAGGTTTCACATATTCATAAATAGTATTCTCGGGGGTGATCCTGACTAAAGGGCCTTGAGTGCAAGCTCCCATACATCCGGACATATTGATATCATAGTCGTTTTCAATACCCTTATCTTTAGCCACCTGTTGGATCTGCTTTAATATTTTTTCACTGCCCGCAGCCACGCATCCGGTCCCGCAACAGACGCGCACCTTGCCTTTTTGGGCGTGGTGTCTTATTTGGTATTGTTCATTGACCGTTGCTAATTCTTGTCGATTCATTTGAGTGCTCCCATTTTTTCTGTAAGCATTTTTATAACATCTTCAGGCTTAGCCTTTGGAATCACTTCTCCATCAACCACGGCTGCCGGGGCAAGGCCGCAAGCACCGATACAACGGGCTGTTGAGATGCCTAATTTGTTATCCGCAGATACTTGTCCTGCTTTAAGCGAGAACTTTTTCTCTAATTCAACCAGGATCGGTTCAGCCCCTTTGACATAGCAGGCCGTACCTGTGCAGACCAAACACGTATGTTCGCCTTTGGATTTCAAAGAGAAAAAATGGTAAAAAGTGACCGTTGAATATACCCGGCTTGGCGGGACCTTTAATTCTTTCGAGATAAAGGCCAGCACGCTCATGGGAAGAAAACCAAAAGAATTTTGGGCGGTGTGCAAGATCTCGATCAGTGCGTCAGGCCGGTAATTCTCTTTCTTCATCTTCACCAGGATCTGCTTAACGCGCGGATCGGTCCTGGAAAGGTTCTCATCAAGGATGGATTTCTTGGGTTTCATATAAGCTCTCCTTATAGTACGTCTAAATCAAATATTCATTCATCATAACTTTTTTTATGGATTTATCCACTTGAATTATGTTATGCTATTAATAAGATTTACTTATCAATTGATCTTGACTAAAACCATGGTTGATCTATTCTTTATTAAAAGCTTTATTTCCGTCGCCCAAACAGGATCTTTTAAGCTGGCTGCCCAAAGGAACAATATCACCCAGCCTGCTGTTTCCCAGCATATCCATATTTTGGAAAAAAAACTTAATTGTTCCCTGTTTGAACGGTCTTCCCGTAAAACAACCCTGACCCCTGCCGGCAAAGTCTTTTTTATCTATGCCCAACAGATCCTTGATTCTTATCAAAACGCCATTACTGAAATTGAAAAGATGAATGATCTTTCTATTGGTTATGTCAGCGTTGCGTCCATCTACAGCATTGGTTTATATCAACTCAAAGGGACCATTCAACATTTCCTTAAACGATACCCTAAAATAAATATTCACCTGGAATACTGCCATCCTCGCGTCGTTTATCAAATGGTAAAAGATAAATTGGTTGACTTTGGCCTAGTCGCCTTCCCTAAAGAGACACCTGGAATGAAAACAAAAATATTCGCCTATGACCAGCTCGCCCTGGTCCAGTCAAGCAAGCACCGTTTTTTTAAGAAAAACGAAAAAGTGCCGCTTAAAAAATTAATGAACATGAATTTCATCGGGCTTGATCTTGTCACCCCCACCGGGCAAGCGATCAATCAATTTTTCAAAGACCACCAAATAAAGATCAATTTGGTAAAAGAATACGACAATATTGAAACCGTCAAAAACGCGCTTGAAATAGGCCTGGGATGCTCAATACTTCCTGAAACGACCATTAAAAAGGAATTAAAAGACTCGACCCTGGAAATTATTTCTTTACCAGGGTTTGACCTTAAAAGACCCCTGGCCATCGTCCACAGTGACAAAAAAGTATTTACCAAAGCCGCCAAAATATTCCTGGACTCCATCACCGCCTAAACATCTCCCTGAGAATGACGGATCTCGATCTTTAAAGAATCGAGGGCCCAATGTATATCCAATAAGAAAAATATCATTGAGATCAACAAAAAAACAAGGCTCAAAATAAAAAATATGTTGATCAGGAAAGTGATCGGCCAGGCATAAAGAGCATCCAAAAATAACGATAGCACGATAAAAGAAACTGAGACAATGCTATAAATGATACAAACAATGGCACTGCGTAAAAGTTGGGCCCGCTTATAAAGGATACGGATCTGTTCCTGTATTCCTTGGTGATCTTTTTGAGGATGCGCTTTCATCACGTCGCATAAATGACGTATCCTCTCAATAGGACGGGAAAGCCGATTAGACATCGAGAGCAATAAAAGCCCATCTCCCGAGATCAACACGCACGGAGCAATGGATGCCTGAAGAGCCGGGATCAGTTGAAGATTGGTCATTTTAAGACGATCCTTGCATCAACGGCGTAGGAACCATCCTGATTGGTCAACAACGGATTAATATCTATCTCCTTGACATAAGGCGCCAGTTTTTGAACGGCTATCAAGGTTTTAATGATCGACTCTTTATCCGCCTTCATCCCACGAAAACCTTCTAAGATCTTTTTGGCCTTGATCTCCCCGATCATTCGCTGGGCCTCAGCCGCATCAAATGGCACTACACGGAAGGTCACATCCTTGAGCGCTTCAACAAATACTCCGCCAAGTCCGAACATCACCGCTGACCCAAACTGTGGATCGGTAGTGATACCGACAATACATTCAATACCACTGACCATTTGTATTAAATTAACCCCCAGTAAATTAGCCGCAGGCTGAGCCTTCTTGATCTTAATCATCATGCCTTCAAACTTCTCTTTTAATTCTTTTCCGTCACGAATGTTAAGAACAACGCCCCCCACATCGGATTTATGCACGATATCAGGCGAAGCTATTTTCATCGCCAAGGGATACATTCCTTTGCTATCAGCGATCTTAACAGCTTCATCCGCGCTACGGACAAATCCCCATTTGGGAGTAGGTACCCCACAAAGTTCCATCACCTGACGGGCTTCGTGTTCCATTAAGATCTTTCTGCCTTCTGCCTTAACCGCATCCATGATCTTATGGACCCCTGCCGGTGCTTGCTCCAAAATAGCCTTCGAGGCAGGACGATTCTTGATCTCGGCCCAGGTATATACGATCTTAAGGGCTGAAACAGATATATCCACTAAACTGGAAGCTGGAATGAATTTTTCATTTAAAAATACCAGGGCATCACGGGTGCGTGTTCCCCCGACCATAGCAACGACCACAGGTTTACTTTGCCCTGATTCTTGGAACGCATCATTAACAGCCTTGGCGACATCCATAGGATCGGTCACCGCTGTTTCACAATAGAGAACTATGATGGATTTAATTCTCTCTTCATCAAAAGCGACCTTTAAGGCCTTACGATAACCTTCTACCCCTGCCCCACCGGTGATATCAACAGGATTTTTGGTGCTGCCAAAATCCGGCATGGTGGAACGGAATTTACCCTCTAACCAAGCCGGGTCATCCAGGATCTTGATCCCTTGAGCTTCACATTCATCTGTGGTGGCAACGCCAATACCTCCGCCATTGGTAATGATCAGTGTATCCTCACCTTTAGGCAAAGGAAGTGACAAGGCCCGGGCCCAACTAAACGCTTCAATAAAGGTGTTCGCCCGTAACATCCCTAACTGCTTAAAAACACCGTCATATATTTTGTCTGCTCCGGATAAAGAACCTGTGTGGGAAGCAGCTGCTTGGGCTCCACGGGTAGAACGGCCAACTTTAAGGATAACTGTTGGTTTTTCAATTTTAGAGCGCAAAAATTTGGGGCCATCCTTGATACCTTCCATGTAGATCAAAAGCACATTGGCATTCTTATCTTTATTAAAATACTCGATCAAATCCTGTTCATCAATATCCGCCTTATTACCTATACTGACCAAGGCGGCCAAACCGATCTTCTTCATCGCTGTCCAACCCATCAGTCCAATGCCTAACGCTCCGCTTTGGGTAATAAAAGCAATTTTCCCGGGATAAATATCCTTGGGGCCAAAACTGGCATTTAATTTACTAGGTGGATAAACCAAACCAAAGATATTCGGCCCGAGCAAAGCAATATTATTATCATTGGCTATCTTGGTTAATTTTTTTTCATCATCAAAATTACCCACTTCACTAAAACCAGAAGTGATGATGGCGACCGCCCCCACCTTACAGCGGCCACATTCTTCCATGGCCGCAATGACAAAGGCTGCTGGGATAGCAATAACAACCAAATCTATACTCTCACCAGGGACATCACTAAGGGATTTATATGCTGTATGCCCAAGGACATTGACAGCTTTAGGATTGATCGGGATGATCTCTCCTGTATATCCCCCATCAATGACATTTTTAATGACCTGGTGACCTATTTTCGCAGGATCTGGCGAGGCTCCGATAATGGCAACCCGTTTAGGCTCAAAAGCACGTTTAAGATTTTTCACAGCGAACTCCTTATAATTAAATATTTGACTGTCCCCAATGCCGAACGTTTATACAGCAGGCATATTTATGGTAACTCATTTTGCCTGCATAGCAACACGAATTATATTATCCCTTTAATAAGGATTTCTTATTCATAGGGCCAAGAGCCAACCTTTAGATCTTTAAAATAAATCCGTGGCTTTCTTGACAAGGGCTTGATTTGCGGGTATATTTTAAGTAGATTAATCGATAATTATTTCTCGATTAATAATGGATACTAAAACTGGAGTTTACTTATGCTCAATGCCATTAAAAGACCGCCAGCCAAAAAAAGAGCGGCAGCTAGCTTTATCAAAACACCCCTCTGCGAAAATACTACCGGGATCAAAGATCTCAATGCCATTATTACGCTAAGCCAAAAAGCCCAAGCTAAGTACGCGACATATACCCAAAAACAGGTTGATGAGATATTTTATCAGGCAGCGATGGCAGCCAATAAAGCGCGTATCAGTTTAGCCAAGATGGCGGTCAAAGAAACCGGAATGGGTATATTTGAAGACAAAGTCATCAAAAACCATTTTGCTTCTGAGTTTATCTATAATAAACATCGTGACACCAAAACGTGCGGTGTTATTGAACATGACGCGGTCGGCGGTTTTTCACGTATCGCAGAACCAGTCGGTCTTCTGGCTGGTGTTGTCCCTGTCACTAATCCTACTTCTACTACCATCTTTAAAGCGCTCCTGAGCCTAAAGACACGAAATGCGATCATTTTCTCCCCCCATCCCAGAGCCAAACGTTCGACTATTCAAGCGGCACGGATCATCCTTGAAGCCGCCGTTAAGGCAGGAGCCCCTGAAGGGATCATTGGATGGATCGAAAATCCTACGGTTGAACTGTCTAATCACCTGATGCACCACCCGGCGATCAATTTGATCCTGGCTACCGGCGGTCCCGGCATGGTCTTGGCCGCGTATTCATCAGGAAAACCGGCGATAGGTGTCGGCGCTGGCAATACACCAGCCCTTATCGACGAAACCGCTGACATAAAAACAGCTGTCAGCTCTATTCTGATCAGCAAGACCTTTGATAATGGCATGATCTGCGCATCTGAGCAATCTGTGGTGATCGTTGACAAAATCTATGAGAATACCAAGAATGAATTTATAAAACGAGGCGCTTATATTCTCAACGAAACTCAACGCAGCAAACTTTCTTCCCTGCTTTTGATCGATGGAAAATTAAATCCTGATATCGTTGGACAAAGTGCAGCTAAGATCGCCTTGCTGGCCGGATTTGAAGTTCCCGCGGAGACTAAAGTTTTGATCGCAGAAGTTAACAAGGTCGGCAAAGATGAAGCCTTTAGTTATGAAAAACTTTCTCCTATTTTAGCCATGTACCGTGCTAAAGACTTTTCTCAGGCCGTGGATATTTCCGTAGCACTGATCAATTTTGGCGGCATGGGACATACCTCTGTTCTTTATATTGATCCTAAAAATACAGATCGCATTGCGGAATTTGGGGCCCGCCTGAAGACCGGACGCGTGTTATTGAACATGCCAAGTTCTCAAGGGGCCATAGGCGATATTTATAACTTTCGCCTGGAGCCATCCCTGACCCTTGGTTGCGGCAGCTGGGGAGGCAACAGCGTCAGTGAGAACGTAGGCGTACGCCATTTACTGAATATCAAAACAATGGCTGAACGCAGGGAAAATATGTTGTGGTTTCGCGTCCCGCCTAAGATCTTTTTTAAATTCGGCTGTTTACCCATGGCCCTTCGTGAACTGGAAGGCCGCAAACGGGCATTTTTAGTGACCGATCACCATCTGGCTAAAATGGGATTTATAAAAAAGATGACTGATATTCTTGATAGCATGAATATTGATTGCGAAGTTTTCTTCGAAGTCAACCCTGACCCTGATCTGGCAACGATCGAAAAAGGCTTGAGTATGATGCGGGCCTTTCATCCAGACACAGTGATCGCGTTAGGCGGCGGCTCCCCTATTGATGCTGCCAAGATCATGCGGTTATTATATGAAAATCCTGAAATACAATTTAAAGACATCGCCATGCGTTTTATGGATATCTATAAACGTATTTGCAAAATTCCCGATGGCGTCAAAAAAACCATCTTGGTTGCCATCCCTACAACATCTGGAACAGGATCTGAAGTTACCCCATTCGCAGTCATTACTGATGAAAAAGAAAATGTAAAATACCCTATTGCTGATTATGAATTGACGCCGGATATTGCGATCATCGATCCGGAATTGGTTTTAGCCATGCCTCCAGGCCTTACCGCAGCGTCAGGTATGGATGCTATTACTCACGCCCTGGAAGCCATAGTCGCAGTAACATCAACAGAATTCACTAACGGCCAAGCCATGGAAGCTTTAAGGCTTCTTTTTACCTACCTTCCGATCGCTTATGAAGATGGTGGAAATATTGAAGCCCGTGAAAAAGTGCATTACGGAGCAACCATGGCAGGGATGGCCTTTGCCAACGCTTTCTTAGGCGTCTGCCATTCCATGGCCCATAAACTGGGAGGAGCATTCCACATTCCTCATGGTGTGGCCAATGGAATATTGATCACGCACGTGATCCGTTACAACGCTCAAGAAGCCCCCAGCAAACAAACGGCTTTTGCTCAATACACCCATCCTTTATCGCAATCTCGCTATGCTCGTATTGCCGATTATCTCGGCCTGGGAGGCGTGGATGAAAAAGATAAAGTTGAACGTTTGATAAAAGCTGTAGAAGATTTAAGAAGGAAGATCAAGATCCCGGCAACCATTGCTGAGGCCGGCGTCAAAAGAGCTGATTTTGAAGCCAAATTAGATGAACTTTCTGAACTGGCTTTTGATGATCAATGTACAGGTTGCAATCCACGCCTGCCTTTGATCCAGGAAATCCGAGATATGTATCTGGCTAGTTACGGCACATAAAATCAGGACTTTAGTTTATTAGTCAGGACCGCCAGGCTTTGGGTTAACCTGGCGTTTTCTAATATAATCCCATCGGGAACACGTAAAGGGGCCGGCGCAAAATTCCAAATCGCTTTGATCCCCGCCTCGACCATAAGGTCCGCAGCCCCCTGTGCGAACACCGCAGGAACGGTAATGATCCCAATAGTGACCTTTTTACGTTTGGCAAGATTGACAAACTTTGATGAAGAAAGGATCTGATAACCGAATATTTTTGTCCCGATCTTATCAGGTGAATTATCAAAAGCAGCCACCACATTTAAGCCATATTTATTGAAATCTTTATACCCTAAAATGGCCTTGCCCAAATTTCCAACACCCACTAAGAAAGCATCCTGTTGCTGGTCCCAGCCTAAAAAACTCTTGATCTTGCTGATAAGACTGATGATTTTAAACCCAACGCGCGCCGTCCCCACCTCACCTGTCATTTCGATATCTTTACGAACCAAGGTAGGATCCAGATCAAACTCTTTAGCGATCTGCGTGCAAGAAACACTAGTCACCCCTTGAGAGGTCAGGTTTTCCAACAAATGAAGATACAAAGGAAGTCTTTTTAAGGATGAACGGGAGAATGTATTAGAAGTTTTGGTTGTCATTTTTGTCAACAATCTTTAATCTTCACTTCATCATAGCGCATCACGCGATAAATTAAAATAGAAAATAACCAGGCGCACAGAAAGATCCCGATGATGAAAAAACCGATGGTATTAAAATTATTATTCAAACTACTAATGAAGCCCCAAAAAGAACCCTTCAAGGAAAACTGATCTCCCAATAGACCAAGTGTTTCAATACCAGCCACGACAAAAGCCACCACTATAGAAATTCCTGTGATGGTTAAATTATAATAAAGC
>Ga0302319_10005326_pt1 | contig 25894 bp, 18 predicted proteins | sample Bog_T0_2_FD_203319 | JGI IMG/M metagenome (GOLD analysis project Ga0302319, IMG submission 203319) | Peat permafrost microbial communities from Stordalen Mire near Abisko, Sweden - Bog_T0_2 | ecosystem: Environmental > Terrestrial > Soil > Wetlands > Peat | place: Sweden: Abisko, Stordalen Mire...
GAGCACATTGCTGGTCTGATTCGGGACCTGGAACTCGTTTCGGCCCGGCAAGAAGGCCAGCCCGGCGGCATTAATTTGGCAGAAGATCCAATCGTCCAAGCTCTCATTCAAGCTGGCGACGATGCCGTCGAGCCTCTTATTAACTGTCTCGAAACGGACACGCGCCTTACCCGTTCCGTTCGTTTTGGTCGCGATTTCTTTCCGAGTCGAACGATCCTTGGTGTGCATGAGGCGGCTTACGCTGCGCTGGCTGGAATTCTCCAAACCGATTTTTTCAGCAGCGGATCAACCGCCGATAGCCTCACCGCCCACGGCCTGGAAGGCCGCAAGGAAGTCGCGGCAGAAATCCGCGCCTACTGGCAAAAATACAAGGGCCACACTCTCCAAGACCGATGGTATCAAACCTTAAGCGATGACAAGGCTGCGCCGGCGCAGTGGCTTGAAGCTGCGGAAAACATTGTTCAGGACTCCGATGTAGAAGTGGAGCGATCCAGCATGTTCGGCGCGTGGACCTCGTTTTCGCCGCGCCAGCCGGGCGTAATTCCTCCCATGTGCGGAGAACCGCTTCGCACGAAAACGAATCCCAGTGTTTCGGATTTGCTCCTTCATCGTATGCAGGACCTCAGCGTATCGATGAATCAAGTTTATGACAGCAACCTCCGAGCGAAAACGCAGTTGGCTCTGATTCTTGCGAAATGGGATGGGCGAGCCCATTACGACGCTCTCCGGAAGATGACGGAAACGTTGAAAAAACGTATCGGTTACCCGAACGAAGGACTGGAGAGCGAAATTTCGCCCATCGTTTCAGTCTACAAGGCTCGGGTCGCTACGGGCGATCCGGTAGCTCTCCCTGAATACGCTTCCTGGTTACTTACGGTTCCTCGTGACAATCTTGACTCCGCCACGTCGGTGATTTTTGACATCATGTGGCAGCATCCAAATGATCCGGCGATGCGCCAAGCGGCGGAAAAACTTTTCGTCGGCAGGGACTCGCCTTGGGTACCACTACTGATTAAGAAGAACAGTTTCGCGCTCGGACTTATGAATTCACCACTGGTCGGGATGGCCGCATTTCGTGCGGAACTCTTGCGCGGTTTGACCGACAAATCGTCGGCAGGATCAATCGCGCTGGGAGACAACAGCTATATCAACGTGAACGGCGATGGAGGCTGGGGCACGAGCGGCGGTTCGTGCTTTCTGGACTCGTCCGCTCCGGCAGCCGGGACGATCATGCCATTTCGTGCCTGCGACTTATATGCGTTTGAAATCTCCCAATTGGAAGGCGCACCCAAATACCAACTCTACTGGCCGTTGGAAAAGAGGGACGGAACAATTCCCATCCTCGCTCAATTTCTTCAACGCTATGGGAACCTTTATCAGTATCAACCGCGGGATTCCGATGAGCACGATATTTTTAACAAGGCTCGGATCCATTTTCCTAAGTTGGACCATCCCGCGACGCAGGATGACGTCGATCAAAACCGCGCAATTTTTTCATTGAGTGGAGAGAGTCGCCTTTGGCATATGCCGACTTTCCCAATGAAAGCTTCATGGACGACGCTCAAGGATGATCCTGAGCAGGGAGTCCAGTTCGACGGTAAAAAGGTCGTTGTTTACAATACCGAAGGCAGAGTTTTCCAGGCGGAAGAAACTCTTGTTAATGGCAAATGGGAACGCTTCTTCGGTTTTGTCGGACTTCACCGTATCGCGAAGGTGCCCGCCTCAGAGATCGAGTTCACCTCCTATCAGCGGCCCCTCGTCCCGCATTTTGAGGGAATCCTATCCGGGCCCCCCGCGGTTGCCCACAGCGGCTCGATGTTTCCAACCTTTCCGAGCATTAAAGTGGGTGATCCCATGCCCATTACGTTCAAGGTTCGCAATATCAATGGTGCTGATCAAAAATTGCCCGCTGTACTAACTCCCCCTACGACCGATGGTAAAACCTTCCCGTCTGATCTTACAGTGGTGCTCCTTCACACAGATACCCTGCTGCAAGCGGAAACCCTTTTTCGAGGCGCGGTCAATTCAATCAAATGGGATTCAGTGCCTCTGAAAAGTCAAACGGCTTCCGCCGCCATGCCATCACCGTCCCCAATTCTTGGCCCCGAAGAGGAGTACACCGTATCCAACCTCAATCTGCGTGATCTATTTGACCTGAGCCGTGTCGGTACATACCGACTCTATGTCACGACCGATCCGAAAGAAACCCCGCAATTGTCCGAGAGCCTCATTTTTACAGAGAAAGCGGAGAATTGATAAACGCAGTTTATTCAAGATGACTAACTCGACTATTTTCCTGCGCGTATCTGTGGTCATCCTCTTTCTCGGGCACTCACGCCAGTCTCGTCGAATGGCAGGCAGGGTGCGGAATTTGCGGCGCCTGGGTGTTTCGCTGACGCTGGCAGCGGGGATTTGTGTGGGAGCGCTGCGGGCCCAAAACGCAGCAGACGGGCCGGACGCGGAGAAGATGATCCAGCAAGGCCTGGACGCGATTCAGGCGCGCGATGCGGACTCGGCGTTTCACTCCTTTCAAATCGCTCGCAGTAAGGAGGGCCCGCGCGCTTACGAGGAGATCGCCCGCGCCGAGTCGAAAATCACCGGACGCAACCGGCGCGTTCTCTGCTGGTACGCTGCGTATCTCGCGGACGAGCCGAAGGCGCCCGACGCGGCTGAAATCAAAGCGCAGATCGAAGCGCTTGAGGGCGCCACGCACGATCAAGTCGCGCGCCTGCTTACGGCTTTGCAGGAGGCCATACTGCAGTCGCCGTGGAGCGACACGCGCAATTACGAGATGCGCGATCTGGTCGCGCGTTGGGCCCAGCTCGGCGATTTCGCCGCGGCAAAGAAAGTAATCGATCTTATCGACGACCCGAACACGAAAAGTGATGCGCTGACCAACCTCGCCAGTGCTTACTGCCAGTTGATCAACCAGCAAATCGAGTGCGGCGACATGACGGGCGCCCGCACCAGCGTCACCGAAGCGGAACAGGCCTGGAAGCGCGTGCCAAACGTCAACACCGACCTGGAGGCGCAATACTATGTCGCCTCAAGTTGGATCGGTTTCGCGCGCGGCCAGGTCCGGACAGGAGATTGGAAAGGTGCGCAGGAGAGCGTGGCCACCGCGCTCAAGCTCGACGAGGACCTGATCAGCCCTGGCGACAAGAACAACGTATGGGACAATGTCGGCGGCGTTCAAGTTGCGATGGCCAAGGGACAGATCAAGGCGGGCGACAGGGACGGCGCGCGCGCGTCGATTTCCGCGGCGTTGCAAACGGCGGCGCTTTTGCGCGACGATCCTTTTCGCGAAGAGATGTCGCTGCTAGAAAACATCGCCGATGCGCAGTTGCAGGCTGCAGACGCCGCGGGCGCGCGCGACTCGCTGATCCGCGCCCGCGGCCTAGCCAGGGACGGCGTTTCGCTCGGGTATATCGCCGTAGCCCAGGCCCGCGCCGGGGATGCATCCGGGTCGAAGACTACCCTCGAATTGATCACCGACAACAGCACACGAGCCCGGTTCAGCGACGAGATTAAGCACCTGCCTGACGAGATGCCCTTGCGTCCTCCGCTTCCTTCCGACTTGGTCACCGCACCAGCGGTCGTGAACGGCGAGACGTGGGCCTTCCTTCTCGATCAAGGACTCAGCTCTCCGGTCTTCACCGCCTTCCCGGATTATTCGGATCTCAAGGCCGTGGCCACGGAAATCCTGAAAGAGCCCGTGCGCAATGGCCGGCTGCCGCGAACCGATCTGCCGCTTGACCAAATTCGCATGCTTACAGTTGTCGCGGGTCGCCTTCTCGGGGCCCAAGCGGCGATTGATTCGATGCTGAAGTTGCAGTTCAAGCCGTAACCATGCTTTCCATTGTATCACTTCGAGCAATGTGTCTCGCGCTTATAGTCGCGGCAACAGCCTGCTGCGTGCCGAGGGCAATGGCGCAAGTTGACGACGCACTGGTTCCTGTCCCACCCCAGCAGAATGAAAAATGGACGCCTCCGGCAACGAACCTCCAGCCGTCGGTAGTCGATGCCATCACGCAGCTTTTTAAGGACGGCCTGCCCGATCCGCGCGGGTGCGAATACCGCGAAATCGAAATTGGTGAATCGAAGAAGTGGACCTTCAAGACCAACGGCTGGGTATTGCCTGGCGCCGGCGCGCAGAAGTACGCCATTGCCTGGAACGGCGTGGTCTATCCGGTGGTCTCTGTGGGCGCCCCGGTCGATCTGCCGAAGGAGATTGACGCCATTCCCGCAAACCAGCGCCGCTTTAATGGGTATGGCGTTGGCTGGCCGATGAGCGATCAGCTCAGCACCAATGTCGAAGTTGGTGCGTTGCCCATCCATGTCGCTTTTCTAATGCGCTTGGGCGAGGGGAAGTTGGCCCAAGAGATGTGGGACGCAGGTTATGCCGACCAAGGTAACGTTCCCGCCCCGGACCCTTACGTTGACATGGCGGGGGTTTGGCTCGACCGCTGGTACAACCGAGCCGTGCAGGACTTCCTTAATCACGATGACGCCACTGCGTTGGCTATTTGCCGACAAATCTCGCCCGTGATTGCGCGCGTCAAAGCCACTGCCGCTGCGCGCGGCATTGCCGATCCGTGGCCAGTGGCGATGTACAGCAACCATCTCTGGCAATTACCTATCCTCCAGGCCGACCTCGAACAGCGCGTGCGGGAGAAGTCATACACACCCGTGGTCGAGTCCGGCCAACCGGCCAGCGGCCCGGAACGAATTGCCGCCCTCATTCATGACCTTGAGCAATCCTACGCTGAGCAAATGTTCAATCCTGGCGACACGGAGATCACCGACGACCCAACGGTACAAGCGCTGATCAAGGAGGGCTACCCTGCGGTCGAGCCGCTGCTCAAGTGTCTCGTGGAGGACAACCGGCTCACCCGCGCCCGTTATACCCAGGGCATGGGTTTCGACGGCCCGATCATCCCGGTTTACGAAGCCGCTTACAAGGCGCTCTTTCGCATCCTCAACGTATCATTTCCGCTCTTCGACCACGAAGGCCAGGATTACCGCAAGCAGAAGGACTCGCGCGACATGAGCCTCGAGGACCGCAAGGCTCTGGCGGCGAAGATCGACGCCATCTGGCAGAAAAACAAGGGCATGACCCCGGCGGAAAATGGGTACATCACCTTGCAAGACGATACGGCGGGAGCACAGGCTTGGTTCCGGGCCATCGATAGCATTGTGCAGCCTGCCGATGGAACGTTTACTTCGTACCGTCTGATCACTCCCCAAGGCGGTTCCTATTCCGTTTACAGCGGCAGCGCGCCTTTCAAAGCTCTTGGGGAAGCCTTTCGCACTAAGACGAATCCCTCCATAAGCGACCTAATCATCAAGCGTTTCAATCAGCTCATCGCGCAATCTGCCTCGGACAAAAGCATGTCGTTCGATGCGGTCGGCAAGATGATCCTCGCGCTGGCGGATTGGGAGGGCAAAGCGCACTTGGACGATATCCGGGACATGGCTCGCTCCTTCCACGCACGCTTTCCCCATGAGCAGGGCACTTTCGTTTCGACACTTCAAATCGAGGCGATGATCTTCCGAAAACGGCTCGAATTGGGTGACCCTCGCGCCCTTCAGGATTATGCGGACTGGCTGGTCGCGATTAATCCCACTGAATGGTGCAATTTTGATCTGACAAATCCGTTTCAGATCATGTGGCATTACCCGAATGATCCGATCATCCGGCAAGCCGCCGAAAAAATATTCGATGGGGAGAATTCACGCTGGAGTCCTTTGAATCGCGTCCGCCCCTTGAATGACTCAGCCACCTTGAGCGATCTTGCTACCACTCCTCTGATTGGTCTGGTCGGATTTAGGCGGGAAGTGATTCGGCGTCTGGCCGACACGTCATTGGATGGAACAGCCCAGCTAGATGGCAAGGGCAACGTGGGCGGCATGCTTAACGACGACGGCCACCAGAATTTCTCGCTCGGCTCCTGCCAAGATGACCCTCTTGCTCCCACTAAGGCGACCATCCTCTCTTTTAGAACCTGTGATTGGTTTGCCTATGAACTTTCCCGATTGGACGGCTTTCCGAGGATCGGGCTTTATTGGCCGCAAAAGCAACGCGACGCGGCGGTAAAGGCCTGCAAGGCAGTTCTGGAGCAGTATGGCGATGCCTTTCAAGCCCACCCCCAAGACCCGTACGATGAATCGGTGTACGGTTCTCAAGATCTGGCTCGTGCGTCATTTCCTAAAATCGATCATCCCGCCACGCCGGATGACGTTAAGCTAGGACACGCCATTTTTGCGCTGTCAGGCACCACGCGGATTTGCCACCTGCCTGATTTTCCCCTCGAAGCATGGCGTCCCGACCACAAGACAGATCCCTCCGAGGGCAGCGAGACCACGGCGGACGGAACCAGTAAAACCATTATCATGTACAACACCGAAGGCCGGGTGTGGCAGGCGGAAGAGGTTTTGAGAGACGGGAAGTGGGAGCGGTACTACGGCTTTGTCGGCCGATATCAATTGGAAAAAGTTCCGGCGGCGGAGATCAGGTTTTCCTACGAGGGCGCAGAAGGGAATGTCACTAAGGAAATCAGTGGAAAAATCGAAGGCCCTAAAGATTATGTGCAGGGCCAGATCAGTTTCTCCTCTGCCACCCATGACTTTGCCCGACTCGATTCTCCCTTGCCAGTAAAGGTCATAATTTCTAACGGAAGCGGGCTCGATCAGGCCGTGCCCGCGGCCTTGACGCTCCCATCAGGCGCAAAGACGACTTTGCCAGCGGGAATCAGCCTTTCTCTTTTATTCTCGGAAAAGATTCCACCGAAAGTGGTTAATTTTTCAGAACCACCGTTCAACTATGGTCCGTGGCAGAACATTCCTTTACGGAAAGAAGTGCAAGTAGAGTCAACCGCAGCTCCCGGCCCCACCTTGATTCCCACGCAGGATTTCACCGTATTAGACATCGACCTGCGCGATTTCTTCGATACGAGTCGTCCCGGGACTTATCGACTAAAGGCTTTGTTTCATTTGCCCGGTCAGACTCCTGACAAATCGAACGAAATCACTTTCTCAGTTTCTGACACTTTACGCTAAAGATGAGAATAGCCGCCGGTGAGCCGTCTGGGAATCTGGCACGCAGGGCAAGATTCACGTGACCCATTTTGCTACTGCTATGAAAAGCATAATTCTCAGTTGGCTTATCACGATTGTGCTCGGCTCCACTCTTGTTTCAGCGCAGGACTTCGCCGCAGGCGCAAAGCCGTTCTGCGAGCCTTCACCTGATGGCAAGTGGCTCTTCGAGGCAATATGGTCCGGAGGATCCGCCTTTCTTGGGAGCGGTTATCTGAGCGACATCAAGGAAATAGCCACCGGTCGCAAGGCCTTCGAGGATGCGAAGTCAGCCAAAGACGAAATTCTACCGGTAAGGATGTCCGTTGCCTGGTCTCCTGACAGCCGCTACGCCAGAATTTATTACTATTACGGACGAGTCGTTTCGGGCGATGTCATCTTGGCCCTCGACCACGGAAAATGGGTGGAGGTCGATCTCCCAAAACTCGGTCATCCGCGCCACATGATTCATCCGCGTGACCGCGGCCAGTGGATTGCGGGCGCAGATATTCAAGTTGAATGCGGTGACTGGGGCGAACACGACACGATCACGGTCACCGATTCGATGAAAGCCACCATGGTGGACGCGAACGGTCAGAAGCACGAAATTACATCCACGCGAGAACGTATCGTCCAGTTCACGGGAACCACCGCCCGAACCATTTCCACGTCCGTTCCCCAGTACGACGATTCTGGCGAATAGCCGGCGCCTCGCGGGACAATGCCTATTACGGCGTTTGCTATTCTTCGTGTTGCGGCAACTCCCCCCACCGATAATCGATCAGAGGATCGCGGTTTTTGCTGAGTTGTGGTCGTAACATCGCCCTAGATCGGCTGTCAGGCTTGTCCCCGGTGGGAACTCAGCACGATTTGGCATTGGGCTAGAATCTTTGGCGAGTGGCAGCTCATGCTGAAACCCGGCGCGGTTCGGCGCCTAGGTCACGTCAGGAGCCTCGGGAGCCCTCCGGCCCCCCCGCCCCCCCCCGAAAGGAACCTTCGCGGAAACCGGGAAACTATAGCTCGCACTGAATCGAATCAAATATTCGGTTTGGAAAGACACCGTTTGGAGAAGGGAGTGCCCGAGTCCCCCCTGAGATGCCGCTGTGCGATTGCGGCAACGTCAGTCTCACCCTCAATAAGCGTCCGTAGGGGCAACGAGTGGACACCAAAATGGACACCAAGTAACAGAAGTTTACGGGCTATCAACCGTTTTGCATTTGAGTTGATCTTGCTCTGAAATTCGCCAAAATCAAAACGTAGCGCTAGGTGAGCGACGGCCGATTCCGACCCTCGCCTCTCTCCTCTGAAAACTTACCTTTTCCTCTGGGGCGAGAAGTGCGGTACCTCGGAAAGTGGTTGCTGGCTCCACCGAAATCGCCACCAAATCGGTGATTTTTGATGTAACCGGTCTTACCGCCTCATACCAGCTTGTACCCTCCCAGACGCAGTTTGCGGGGGCTGGCGACTCTTGAGACCATGGAGGCATGGAAACCGTGGAACGCTATCGCATGTTCAAGAGTGGCAAGACTGGAGGCTACTTCCAGTTCGACAAAGAGACCAAACGCCAGAAAAGCCTACACACCAAGGATCGTGAATCGGCGGTAAGGATGGTTAACGCGGCCAACGAAAAAGAACGCACTCCCATGATTAACCGTCAGATCGGACTGATCTACTTGGCCAGCACCGATCCTGATGTTCTGACTCGTACTTGGAGTGATGTCATTGTTTCTTACTGCGAGAGCAGGAAATTGGATGGGCCGTCACTGGACAGGTTAGAGCGAGCAGGACGGGCCAAGGCCGTGGCTCCCTTGCTCAACCGTAAGATCATCGACACAAAGCCGGAAGAATTCCTGCAATGTCTGAACTCAGGCGGTAATTCGGTGAATGTCTATCTTCGACGCTGGCACAATCACGCGCTCGAAATGGACTGGCTACCCAAGCGAGTGCTTTCCAGCAAGGTCTGGCCCAAGATTCGACGAAAGATTAAAAGGTCGATCACTTTGGTCGAGCATCAAGCGTTAAAGGCCCACATCGAGAATGAAGAATGGTTGGACTACCTCGAAACGCTTTGGTGGACAGGCGGAGCCCAGATGGACATCGCCACGCTAACCGGTCAACGGGTTTCGTTGGAGTCAGGGGTCATTTCGTTCCAACGGGTCAAATTACAAAGTAAGGGAGCCGGAAAAACTCTTTTGATGATGGGGCCAACTTTGCGTGAAATCATGACCAGGCGTTGGAACGAGGGGCCCCTATTTCCTTATCTGGCATCGATAAGAACCACGGATCGAGCGACGTACTTTCGACGCTACTGTGAACGAACCGGTATCAGCAACGACGTTACTCTGCATTGCTATCGCTACTCGGTCGCCGAGAGAATGCATTCCATAGGCTTTAACCAGCGGTTTAGCCAGGCACTTCTTGGGCATAGCACCGACTGGAATCATAACCTTTACGCCAAAGGCGCGGTCGTCGAAGTGCCTTGTCTGGAAACGTCTGAGATCGACTTTAAAATGGAGCGACAGAACGGACTGAAGCTTCTACCAAAACACACCGACCAAGAACTAAAGACTGTTGTTTAGCTCACTGTCTGTAGCACAGCTACAGGCGGTTTATTTGATTTTTTGCGTGAATTACGGCGAACGTGATACTCGCGTGCCGCCTCCATGACCTTGGCCATCCACTGGCGATCTTGAGTCTTCTCCAAAATTTCTGCGGTGTGATAATGACTCACTTTCTTGGGCTCACGAGCTTCCAGGGATTTCAATAGACCTTTGTCGTATAAGTAGGGCAAGACATCAGGATGAACTCCTATCATTTGAGCAGCAGTTTCTGGCAGAACGCCCGCAGGAAAGAGTAATCCGGTGAATAGCTTTTGAAATGACCTCAACTGCTGTCTGAGATAAGGGTCGTCGCTAACGGCGGGTAAAATAGTTCGCTTAGGCATAAATTTCTGGCATCAGGATTTTAGGTAGAAGCCCGGAAAAGAGAGCGAGATTCAGAACGATCCATCTAATTTCTTGTGGCACTTGGGAAGGCCGGTAAAGAGGAATGCATGAGCACATCATAAGTGAGGTGTCTCACGAAGCGACCAGTTTACTAGTACAGATGGAGAAGACGTTTGTACGCGTACAAAATAAGTGCCAAACTGTACGGTTTCAAAGGTTGCCAGTACTTTGGAATCCGACTATTAGTCCGCTATGAAAAAGACATTTGCAGAGATTCTTGCAGAACATGCAGGCACATCGGCTTGCGATAATGCCATGGGCGATCTCCTATTAAGAATAGAAACGGCATCGAAACTACCAAACAGTAACGCCAAGAATCCCTTGGCGATAAACTTCTTCAACCGTTTTTTACCAGATAATTGGGAACCGACGGCTCTCAATCACCCTTATCACACCGCGTATGAAATAATGAAGGACCTAGCTTCAGATCATACAATTCCGGAAGACGTTTTGGCGCTTGCGATGGGCGCTAGCCTATTATACGGCGTGTTTTACAGCCCAGCGAGCAAGCACGAACAAGCTGCTCCCATTTCGGTTCCTTGTGACTACGAGGCCATCATACCGTTTAATCAACCAAGTCCATTTTGGACCTATTACATAATTGCTCGTGCCTCTCATCGACCAGGCCGACTGGGCCCGGTACTTCGGTTCGGGTTTCTTAATAGAATTTCTCCCGTCTTGGAGACTGTCTTGTCAGAGTCAAAGCTTCCGCCATTCACTCCGCCTAATGGAATGAATTTCTCTAAATTCATGACTTTTATGAATACTTTACTTGATAAAAAGACTGAATTCGAAAAGGAGCTTGGTGGTTCTATTGGCTATGGAATATCGGATTTGGTGGAAGAACCAGGCCTGCGTCTGCCATGCTGCAATATAGCGCTCCAGTGTGCTTACGAAATGGTTAGCGAAGATGTTGGCGGCTTCGCAGAAGACCTTGTTAGTTTATATGTTTCCGCCCTTGAGAACGAACGGACAAAAATCACGCTTAAGCGTAAACCACTTAACCATACAAACTTTTTGGCCGCGTTGAGCTGGACATCTTGGGAACTCCTACAATTTTCGGAAAGGGAACGACTCGAACATCTCATAGCGTGCGTACATGACTTCGGTAAGCCGTGTGATTTCAAACTTGGTCACACGGAGAAGTGTGTAGTTAGCGCACAAGAGGCACTACGAATCCGCTGCCACCGGATGTTCGAGAATCATCTGAAAGCCAGGAAAGCGGACTTACAAAAGCCCTAATCTCTCCATCTATCCAACGACTGAGGCGTCGACGATTCCTACCAAGCAGCGAAACTTTAACGCGCTTTAACCAGGTCCAGCCGAAAAGATAGCATGTCTTAAAAGTACATTGATCGTCATGCCGTCCAACTTGCTTGGGCTTGCGAAACCATCCTCACGGCGCAAGGCGTTGCTCGCGACGAAAAGCACTCCGAGGTTTGGCGGGCACTGGCGCAACACAAGGCAAACCTGGAACGAGGTTGCGTCGAGCGAAGATCGAGCGCGTGAAGGCCTAAATACGCTGACTTAAAGATGCCTGTCCCGTTTTCTCTTTGCGCTGACGCCAAAAGGCCAGCAGTCCTAGGCCACCGAGCAGCATCGCCCATGTTGAGGGTTCTGGAACTACTAAATTAGGGCTGAGTTCAAGGCTATAATCGTTTGCTTGAGCAAAGCTCGGATCAATTGAGATTTGGGGGTCAATCCATGCCCATGCATATTCGCCCGCTGGATTACCTTCGCCTATCACCTGAGCATTGACACTCATAGAAACTGAGTAGAGAACACCTGTGTGAAGCTCTTGCGTTTGATTGTAACTGAAAGAGAGGGACAAATTCCCAGGCAAAGTAGACAGGCCTACGGCATCGCCATCCGGAGAAGTAAAAAGGCCTCCCGCTTCGCCGGATCCGCTGTAACCTGCTGGATCCTGGCCGGAAGCTGCAGCAGCTCCTAGCGCTACAACATCGACTGGAACGGTTATCCCTGACTGTCCTCCTGCAAGCGGCACGATTTCCAAATAATAGGTTAACCCCGCCACACCTCCAGCCGTTCCAAGACCCCCACTCTGTCCAATAGCACTAGCAGCGCTCGTGGTGCCGGAAGCAGAAAGGTAGGGGTCTCCACCGGGGATAATATCGACAATGCCGGTTGAACCTTCTTGGCCGCCTGTTACTACTCCCGGAGTGTAGAAAGTTCCATCGAGTGCGCTCTCTGCGTAGCTGGCTTCCGGGATAACCTGTGCTTGTGCGGGGCAGAGAAGTACGGCGAATAGAAAGGTAATGAGAAAGATAGTCTTCATATGTCACCCCTGTTTAGCCGGGATTTCCCATTTGACTCGATGTTCATGGTCTAGAAGTTGTTTGCCGAGCGGTTTTGCAATACTCTTGCCAAGACTGGCCGTTAGCAAGCCTTTTCCACCTCCAAAAGAGTAACAATTTGGTGTCATTTGCCCTAGTTTGGGACGGAAAATGGGCGGGGATGAAGCCAATGTCACCAAAAAGTTACTTTTTGGAACCGCAAAATGGCTTGCAACGCCAAGTGAGGGGGGAGGAAAATCGCCACAACGACCGAGAAAACTCAATATGACCCCATGCACAACAACTCAAACGGGAAATCCCGGTTAAAAGATGCCTCTTCCCATTTTTCGCGCCAAATCGTCACTAAGGAACAAATGAATATCACGATCTACCGAAACGGAGAGAACTACGGTCCTTACACTTTGGGTCAAATTAAAGAGCATCTTGATACCGGGGCATTAATTGAAAGTGATCTGGCTTGGCATGAGGGATGTTCGGACTGGCTACCTCTCAAAACAATTATCTCTAAGGCAACTGTTCCCCCTCCTCCTCCTTCATTTACAATTCCATTAATGACTCATGAGGAAGCAAACCTTACCTCGCGCAAGAGATTCCTCTCGGCAGGAAAAGTCTTCGGTTTGTTTATATGTTTGATGGTCGTCTTAACTCTTTTTATGTTTGCCGGCGGCTTTAGAGTTCACCTATCAAATCCAAGCCACTTGGCAACAAATAGTCCAGAAATAGATAAATCAAGAACAGTTATCAGCGCAACTATCGTGAATATATCACCTGATGTCACTGATTGGAAGGTAGGTGATATCCAAGTAACTTTTGCTGATGGTCGAACGAAAGTTATTACTAACGGCGAGAAATGTGCTCATCCCCTTGTTTCAGGAACAGGTGATGTCGGTTGGAGTATTTGGAATGATCTTACCAATGATCGTTACCAGCACACTTCCGAGACGCTTAGAATCCAACTGCATGACGGTACGATTAAGAATTTCAAACCTAACAGTCTTTATATCATGGAGTGGTGGTTTGCGGATAATAACTCCGCAGCGGTGATACAATCAATGGAGCATCATGGTCCGGCTAGTTTTGTAAAGTACGACATTTCCAGCGGCAATGAATTAGGACGTCAGGATGGGTACCTGCCTTATGACAAAATGGCAAAATGGGTTCAACCGTATTCCGATGAAAAACCAAATATTCCTGATATTGGTCATACCCAGTTGGCTGAACAGCAACAAAAGTCAGAAGGGAGGATTCACTTAAACGACTCTTCACTCATTGGAACATACTATGGAACGAATAAAAGTGGAGATCAAATGGCGCTAAAATTGGGAGCAGATCATCTATTTGGAATCATGAATATAACAAGGACAGATACCGCCCCTGTGATAGGGAGTTGGAAGATAGATACAAGTTCAAACAACGAATTTGTAAGTCTTTTAACGCCGGATGGAACAACTGTGATTATGGACGAGTACCCTGATGCCTATCATCCGGGTACTTTTATAGATTCTCTCAATAACATTTTTACGAGGACGAATAGCACTACTGCTGAAACTCCAACGCAGTCGGATTACTCTGCAAGCAGTTCAGATACATCCACGAAGATGGTCTTGAGTGCCAACGGCGAGCGTTTAGTTCCACAAAACGACCCTGACGCCTATGTTCAAGCATCGGCACCGACTCCCACGATGAAGTCAGTGTCTGGATATTATGTGAATAACGGAAATCGCATGGGTAATGGAACCTTAATGTTGTTACCACGTGGTATATTTGAAATTAAAGGAACTTTGCTTCAAGATGGTGGATCAGTCGGAAGGTGGGATTTAAATGATAGTATGATTATTTTTTATGTGGATGGCCAACCATGGGCTAAGGGCAGAGTGGAGGATAATATTATAATTTCGGATGAACTCGGTGCAAAATTTGAGAAGCAATGATAAATGTAATGTAATAGGAGTTTATTACATAACTTTCACTAAGTAATAAACCCTGAATAAAGGAATTAATCATCATGAGAGATCAACGTGCGAGGGCCATCGCCCATCCAGAAACACCCGTTGGGAAACATCGAGCCAAATTATTTGCTTCGGGATCAAATCAAATCAAAGACGCAATATTTCGTAAATATTATATAGAAGCTATCTGTCTAGTCGAAAGTTGGATTAGTGATAGATTGGAATGCTACTTATCTAATTTTAAGGGTAAGCCGTATGCATTTAAGACTTTGGATAATCTAGTCCGACAATTTGAGGAGAGTAATGAAATAGAACTTAACCCAGAACTAAAGTCTCTGGTTATAGGAGACGTGAAAGTGTGGAAAGATAAGAGAAATACCGCTGCTCACGAAATGATGAAGATCGAATCGGGAGATTATAGTTCGTGGGACGAGCGACTAGCTCGTAATCGTGCCCCTGCTGTTGATGGGCTTAAGCTTTTAAGAAAGGTTGATAACCTCATAACAAGATTAAAGCGAACGGCAAAAAAAAGTTCTCTCAATAAACGAGCATCCCCCGCCGTAGAAATAAAGGGGGTAAATCGTGGCAGCGGTAAATAAAGTAAAGAAATAAAAGTGGGAGAAATAAAAGGTGAAAGGCACGACCTGATCGTGGTGCGCATTTGTTCTTTCACGTTTGTCTCGTTTTAGATGGGAAGTTACTTTGACTTGCAGCCACCTTGTGTAGGTGTTCTGCTCAACTCTGCCTTCGAGAAAGATGGGCAGCAAATGCTGTGCTTCCACGGCTCGCCTTCTGGTTGCACCTTTGGACTTCATGAGATCGTCGCGATGATAGTGCTCTTGAGTACGATTTCATCCTAAATCTTTACCTCTAGAGCGACTCCCAAATCCCTTCAAGGTCACGGTCGTACAGCGCTCGCATACGTAGAATCTCGTCTCGTTCAAAGCACTGAACAATACTCTTCTTTGCTTCTTCGATCTCTCCAGTCTTGCACTGGCAGCAAGCAAGGTCATACCAGTAGGGTGCTTTTTGCTGGAGCGATTCAGGGCCAGCCAGGAGCAAATCTTTCGCCTTTTGGTAATCGCGCAACTCGATCAAGGCCGTCGCTGTCTTTAAGAAGAAGCCGTCGATGACGGGCCATTGACGACACGCCCCTGTACCCAAGGCTACGGCGTCATCCCAGCGATCCATTCCCACCAAGATGTCGAGGCGAAGCAGGACCACGAGGGGATGAGCTTTGTCTTCTGGGGGTAGATCATCAAGCACCGTCCAGGCATCGGTGTACATACCGAGTTCATGGTAGCCATGGGCAGCTTCCATCTTCTCCCGAACTTCTTTTATCCATTCTTGTCCGTCAGCCATGATGGTTTAAGATGATGGCCGAGGCGATCAACACCACGGCGACAATGACGGTGAAGGCAACCAGAACCTTTGCTATCCAGCTCCGATCAAATGCGCGAATTGAACCAGCCCACTGAACGGGCATCCCACGTCGAACCCAGAAATCGTGCTCCTTGTCTGTGAACCTTGCCCACTTCGTAGGTCGAGCCAGCATGACCCGGAGCAAGAGGGAGAAGGTGACGAGGAAGATCAGTCCTACGAGGATGGATATGAGGGGGAGCATTGGTGACAAATGACAAGGCATAGTTTCCTTTCAAAACCGTACCAAACTCACTGGATACAAGCTTGTCGAGCAATGGTCAGGACTTCCAACGATAGTTACTTACGCGAGTAACGGTCTTGAGCATAGCGAATCGCATAACAAATGCGTTTGGTTGACAAGCCGCCATACAGTATATGGCGACAGAAATCTCAAATGGTAAGCAGACAGTCAAACTTTATCAGTCGGTGAATCGCGGTAAGGCGATGTACCAGCTCGCCTATTATGCCGGAGGTAAGCGGGTCCAGAAGAACTTTGCGGACAAAGCGGAAGCCAAACGGGTAGCCCGTGCCGTCCTCGGCGGACTTGCGGAAGACGCGATCGCAGTTGATGCTCTTGCAACACCTGAATTGGAGAGCCTCGTCGCGGCGCGGAAGGTTCTCGCCCCTGACTACGCGCTGCATGTGGCGGTCGAGGAACACGCGCAAGCGTTGGCGAAACTCGGTAAGTCGACCCTGCGGGAAGCGGTCGAGTTCTTCCTACGGCATCACCGGGCCGACATGCCCCGGTTGCCGTTGAGTGAAATATCGGAGCAATTCGCCCGCTCGCGCGAGCAATCGGGCCTGTCGCCTCACTACGTCTTCCTGTGCCGGAAGTTCACGCGCAAGCTGGCAGAAGCCTTCCCTGGTCTTTGCCTGAGCGACCTGACTACGGCGGCGCTGGACCAATGGATGGGAGGTCTCAAGCTCGGAGCCACGACCAAGAACGATATACGGCGGGTGTTGGGTACCTGCGGTAATTGGGCTGAAAGGCATGGGCACTTGCTCAAAGGTTCCAGTCCGTTCCCAGGCATGGTGCGTTACAAAGAAAATAAAGCCCCTGTTTCGATCTTCACGCCAGAAAACATCGCCAGCCTCCTTAATAAGGCCGACGCCACCTTAAGGCCCTTCTTGGCCATCGGTGCATTTGCTGGCCTGCGGACGGCGGAATTACAGCGGCTGGACTGGAGCGAGATCGATCTGGATCGAGGATTCATTACCGTCGCGGCGAGCAAGGCCAAGACTCGCCGTCGTCGGCTGGTGCCGGTTTCGGAGAACTTGAAATTGTGGCTCAATCCGATCCGGCAAGCCTCGGGGCCGATTTGCGTACATGTGTGCGCCCAACATGCGGCAAGGGAGAAGTGCGAAGGCTTCAAATGGGCCAAGAACGGCCTGCGCCATTCGTTCATCTCGTACCGGCTGGCGGTCCTGCACGACACGGCGCGTGTGGCTCTGGAAGCGGGTAATTCTCCCCAAGTGATCTTTTCCCACTATCGGGAGTTGGTCACGCCGGAACAGGCACAGGCGTGGTTTGACGTAAATCCCGCATAGGCCCAATAGCATCTTGATCATCCGGTCGAATAAATCCGCCGGATGGTCAAATCAGCCACAAATAGCGGACCATTATTACTCAGTTACTTGAAAAGGCCTCAAAGAGCTTTCCAGGCAACTATTATTTCGTTCACCATTTTCTCTGTTCAGGTTTTCGGAAGTCGACTAATAGTCTCCTATTAACTCTGCGGGACCGATTCAATATTCTGCCTTCATCAGCTACGCTTCTCCGAATCTCGAGAAGGCGCAGGCCATTTGTGCCAGTCTGGAGGAACGTGGACTTCAGTGTTGGATCGCCCCACGCGACCTTCGGGCGGGGCGCGAGTACGGTGACGAAATCATTCGAGGCATTGAACTGTCCCGTTGTCTAGTCTTGGTCTTGTCCGAAGCTGCGAACGAATCGATGTTTGTCCGGCGCGAGGTGGAACGTGCCGTCAGCAAGCGCAAGCCGGTATTTCCCATCCGTATTGAGGATATTCTACCGTCTCCCTCGCTTGAACTGTTTGTTTCTTCAACCCATTGGATCGACGCCTGGAGCGGCCAATTCGTTGATCACATCGATAGACTGGCCCGAGATATGTCGGATGAGACTGTTATGGCGCGGGCCACCCAGGTTTCAAAAAAAATAGCCAATCGCCGGCAACTGCCCCGCTGGTTGCTCGCCGGAGGAGCCTTTATAGCCATTGTTGCCGCCATCGTGATTGGAAACCAGGTCTCGCAGCAATTCGGACAACAAGGCCAGGGCGATTGGACTACTGGCAAGACGGCGGACGATTACGCTAAGGAATACGCAAAATATCAGGCCGCCCATCCGCCGCCACCTGTTCCCACAGCCGCAGAAATGGAGGCCCAAGCACAGGCTTACAACGCACCCATCTTAAACGCTTTACACCAGAAGCAGCTTGCGCAGCTCGGCGCGCAGAAACTCCAGTCTCTTTCGGCGCCTTCCGGTCAAACCGCCCCCGATGTGTATGAAGTTTATCCTTCCCCGGCTGGTACACTTCAATTTCTTCCCACGGTTGCGCCGGACACAGCATCGATGAAATATGAGTTCGATGATGCTGGTTATTTCGACGTCACCACTATCAATACCGGATATCCCCGTTTACCCTTTACGATTGAAGATCCAGACGGAGGAGCCAAGTTGAGATTAATGATTACGGACAATGCCGGCAAGGCTACTGGGCCGTTCGAATATGCAGTTCCGGAAAAATCGGCGTTTATGCTCCAGCAATTAAAGGCTCGGCTTGTGGCCAGTCTTCCGACTGCCATTCACTGCGCTCTTGTTTCAGATACGATACCGGTTCCTCTGGTCATTCAGACGTACCCAGCCGGGGACACTGATCCATCACATCAAGAAGGTTTTATTAAAGAAATGGCCAAGACCACGGCTCGCGGTAAAGAAATAGATATTCAAGACGATCTCGACAAGATGGGTTATCCAAAAGTTACGGCTGCTCCGATTGTAATTTGCGCTCCTTATCAATCCGTCATGGCCGTTAGGGACAGCAACGGTAACGGGACCCTCATCGGCTGGGCGGCGGTGAAAGAAGTTCGACTCGGATTCCAGTCCGGTGTTCTGGATCAAACCATTCCAACGACCATGAGTTGGGAAGACTTTCTGAAAAACATCACGAATCTGCAGGCGATTGAACCGTCCAGAGGTGGTCCATCTTTCTGGCAAGCGCTATTACCTCCTGATACAAAATCAATTTACGTCAAATTCATTTTCCGAGATGGAAGCGAGAGCGAAGAAGTGCACTACCCCGTCGAGGCGCTCCGGCGAAATTGATTTTAAATAAGCATTCTATTTGAAGTGATCGTAGTGTTGATCCGAAAGATTAACCGAACTTGATCTCCATCGGCCTCTCCCGATGCAGGAGAACCCAATCGGCGCTTTCCCGGAGGGAGTCGTGACCGAGGCGTCGCATGATCATGTGCGCTTGTCCCAGAGCTTCAGGCCCGGGACATTTTTCGTATTTATCCGCAGCTACTTCGAAAAGTCGGGCCATCGGGTCGTATTGCTTGGAGAGCTGCGTAAAGGCCATCTTCTCGGCCAGTGTGGCCACTGCACCCGCCCCCGCCAGCAAGGTGACGAGAAGGAGACTACAGACATGAGCCATCTCATGTAATCCCGGGGAAAGGGGAACTCCCAGGATCCCGCAACCGACATGGACACCTAAAAGCAGGGACGCAAAGGCCAATCCTCCGACCAGGAGATTCCTGGCCCATCTCTCATGGCTCTCGGCGAGTTGTTGGTGCTTGGGGGCTGCGACTTTAAAATAATCGAGTTGATTGATCATCCAATATCTGGAGACGCAGTTCTTCACGTCGAGGTCATTACCTGTGGGTGAGGGAGGAGGTTCGCTGGCGCGGATCGCCAGCCGGACCCATTGGACCTCCGAAAGATGTTTTCGCAAATATTGCTCGCCGATGTCGTCGTTGATTCCCGCCAGGCGCCAGAAAAAGAGCACCCGCAATCCTTCCGCGAGGGCGCGATAGTCGAGATGCTTCGTTTCAAACAAGCCTTTCTGGGCGCGATAAAAAATGGCCGCCGCTGCCGCCACGGACATCCAGAATCCTGTGAGCCAGAAGATCGGCTCGCTTATCTCGTCCGGGCCAACGGTATGATAAGCCGCCAAAAATAATGAAATCGGAACAATCAAAAAGCATAACCATTTCAGGGCGGAATGGCGTTTCTGCTGAAAAAGAATCGCCAGGGCGTCAGCAGCGGCGAATTGTTCCGAGAGCTTGCTTAACCCAGGACTGAGCTTCCGCTGTTCCGCTTCGGGCAGGAAACGGGAAAGGCTCTTTGCGATCATTGCCTTGTCTCGCTTCCTCAGAGAGATCACGTCGTTATTGAAGTCATCGGCCCGCTGTAAGAGAGGATAAAAAGCAATCTGCAGTTCAGATTTATTTTTGCTTTTTGGCGGTGGATAGGAGGGGTGAATTTCAAACGCTCCCGGGAGATTGGGATTGGATTCGCGAGGCGTGACAACGTGAAAGACCATACCCGACTCAGGCGAGTAAAGGACCTCGTCCGCGTTTGAGCGAGCCTTGGGAAGACCCTGTCGCTTGAGGTGGACAATCTGCGACGTCCCTCCCGTTTTCTCTCCAGGATTGCCGTCCCAGAGAGCCAAAAGAATATGACAGTGGCGCGCGATGTACGCGCCCGCTCGAAAATAAAGCCATGAGCGAATTTCTTTGGGATTCTTCTCGGCCGGCTCTCCCGGTGCCTCAGAGGCAATGAAGTGTGAATCGGCCTTGCCTAACAGATCGATAAACTCCTTCCGCGAAGCTTGGGTTTTGAAATCTAGCTGATAGTCCTCAGACTCCATGGGCAGCGGCACTATCAGCCCCATTTTTAATTCAAGGGCCACCGATGCCACCAACCGGTCGGCCCCTTCGGCCAAGGAAGTCAGCAGCGCAATTGGGGTGTGAGAATGATGGTTCCGCAAAGCGATCAGGATCTCGGTGACCTTGCGCCGTAAATGCGGTAAGTCCATCTCCTTGAGATCCCTGTGTCCCGTAATGCCAACGAGCAAGGAAATGCGACCATCATTCATGGCGGGATAAGGTAGTGGAAGGAAAGTCCCGAAAGACGGGATATGGCACTCCTCAAAGATTGCGGAGAGTTATAGAAATGGGAAGTTTAAAGCGTACTGGTGAAATCAATCGTACAAAACCAGAAAAGGATCGCATGGAGATTGGAAAGGTGTATGCACGTAAGTTGCGTATGGTTTTGGCTGAGGAACCCACAAAGAAGGAGCAAAAGCGCATTCTAGCACTCGATGGGGGCGGGGTGAGAGGAATTTTTACCATCGAAATTCTAGCAAAAATCGAGAGCTTGCTCCGGCAACATTATCAAAAGCCGGACCTGGTGTTAGCAGAGCATTTTCAATTCATGGCAGGAACCAGCACCGGAGCTATCATTGCCACCCTTCTCTCATGGGGGAAGCCCGTGGCGGATATCCGAGACCTCTATCTGGAACGATGCAAGGAGATCTTTCCCAAAAGGTCTCCTTGGAAGATATGGAAATTACCCAATTTTATTGGGGCACTTTATGGTTCCGAAGCGCTAGCGTCTTTTTTGAAAAACTATTTCGTAGATGACGAAACGGGTCAACCCGCGTTGTTAGGCACCAAGAACCTGAAGACCACTCTCCTTATTTGCATGCGCAATGCGACGACGGGCTCGGCGTGGCCCGTCACTAATCACCCGAGAGCAAAGTATAATCAAACCGACCACGCAGATTGCAACCTCAAGATTCCGCTTTGGCAACTGGTCCGCGCCAGCACCGCCGCGCCGATCTATTTTCGCCCAGAGGAGATCAAGTTGGACCAATCTGCCTTCGCGTTTGTCGATGGCGGAGTCACCTCCTACAATAATCCCGCCTTGATTGCCTTCTTGATGGCAACGCAGCCGTGCTATCGCATGGAATGGCCGACCGGGCCGGATCGTTTATTGGTCGTTTCCGTCGGGACTGGGCGCATTCGTAGCGTGCTGAAAAGCCTCTCCCTTTTTGCTTCCAACATCGGCAGCGATTTGCTCCAAGTACCTTCGGGTCTTATGGAGAACATCAGCCTGCAGCAAGATTTTCTTTGTCGCGTAATCGGCCAGTGTCGCTATGGAGACGAGATCGATAGTGAAGTCGGAGATCTCGTCGCTGAACATTCTGGATCTCAATCGCGGGACAAGAAATTCTCCTATATACGTTACGACCATCGCTTCAGTACGGACGAGTTAGTTTCGGTTTTCAAAACCCATGGCGCACTGACGCTCAACAATCTTAGGACGATGCCCTTTCTTGCCGAGTTGGGGGCAACTTATGCCGAGAAGTACGTGAAGCTTGAGCATTTTAAGTGAATCTGAGGATTCCATCCGGGTTTCCGCATTATGCAATCGCTCAATCATCAGGATGTGAGGATGTGAGGATGTTGTTAGGAGTTACCTGAAGAATCGTTCCTTTGCTATTTTTGCCTTCCTCGGAGGTAAGCCCGTATAATAGCCCATCGTTAGCCAGCAGAAGTGAACCGCACAGATCGTATATCCGATCGGAAGATCGCTTTTAAAGGAGAAAATGATTATAAGGTTTCCACTTGGATTGCGCACTTGACGCAAATGCACAATCTGGGATCAACCGACCGATTCTGACACCACTTCACAGATCGTCTTTAGGGCACATGAAATGCGTAACGGATAATAATAATGAGATTGAAATTCAAGTATCACGAGCAAAGTGAGCAACACTTTTAGGGAATAATAAAAATTTTATTGGTATAAGGACAACGCAACTTCGTACCACTCGCATACCCCCTTACATCCACAGGCGGTTGATCCGGTGCGTACGGGCTTTTAACAAAACCAGGACTTGCAGGTATAATGATCCCAGACGGATATGACCTCGTGTTGGAAGATTCCGTACTAGGATTGCCATTTACAGTAGCTGGAGATGTGGTTAAAAGATTGCCGTTGTCAGGAGTTACCTCAAAGATTGTCCCTTTTTTATCTTTGCCACCCTCTGAGGTAAGCCCGTAATAAAGTCCATCGCTGGCCAACAGAAGCGGACTGCACGGATTGTATCCGACCGAAGGATCGCTTTTAAAGGAGAAAATAGTTGTCAAGTTTCCTCCATCAGGATTTATGCTAAAAATATCTCCCCCCACATCGACAGCATTCACGCCGTATAGTCGACCATTCCGTGCTTGGCATAGGCTAAATACACGACCGTCAATTGTGACATTGTGCTTATTGGATTTGCTGTTATCACTATGAATAACGGCAACAAATTTCCCTCCATCTTTAGTAATAACAAACGCCCGCCCTTGGTCATTACCATAAAGTAATCCATTATCGTCGATACCGCAGATTACCGGACAATACCACTCATTAGCGTATGAGCCTATACGCAGCGAAGGATTTATTGTTCCTTGGTAAACATCAATGACTTGAAACTGCCTTCCATCCTCGCGGAGTCTGAAAACACGACCCATGGGTCCCGTAGAGCAATAAATCCAGCCGTTGTAAAACATCAATGAACCGCATGCCGGAACATAATCTAAGTCTCTAGGCCGTCTCCCCAAAGTATCCTTATCAATATGAATTAATACCTTCACATCTTTAGTCGCCAGATCAAGCCGAACAATTTCAAAGGGGGAAACGCTATTGAAAGCCGTTCGTATTCCTAAAAGAGAACCTGCGGAGCCCTCGCACAATTGAGTCCACTGGATATATTGCTTCTCAGTTTGATCGGCTAAATTATAAACGACTTGGATGGGCCCTTCATGGTGAGATTCTTCAGGAGCGGGTAGTAGTTCCTTGAACCGCTGGTTAATCAAAATCCAGGATGCCCTAGAAATCGTAACAGGGTAGGGTTGAGGGTCTGGATGTTCTTGATGCGCTTCTGCCAGTTTTTGGCTTTGGAGTGCCTGTAGTTCCAATCTGGCCTCATGAATCTTATTTGCACCGTCACGTTGGAGAATAGTGTTGTAAGTCTTACCTGCGGCTTCCCATCTTTCCACCTCACTCAGTTGCATTTCAGGGTCTGGTAGAAAATGAGCCATGGTCCAAAGTCGATCGTCATCACCTGCGAAACAATCATCCTCAATCTTATTCATTAAAGTGTTTAGAGGTGCTGTCGAATCGGATGAGGTGAGTGGCGAATAGTTCATCACCTCTGGAAGATCCCGAATTTCAGCTATGGCCTTGTCTATGACCGGTTTCGTCAAAACTTTGACGAAACGATCATATTGGCCCTGTGCTTGCCTCATAGTCTTAGCCTTCATCGCCACCAAGGCCAAATAAGAAAAATATTGTCGAGGCTCGTCGCTTTTCATTGGGCTTGTCTGGCAATAAAGGAGATATTCTACGAGATTGCGTCGTAGTACATATTGATTGTACTTCTTGTTCCCAGCTGTGAGGCTCGCTGCCAATTGTTCATCGTTAAAAAAGCTACTCCCTGTCCCATGAATAGTATTGTTGACCGTGTTAACCCATGAATTAAAGTCACCCTCTGTCATTTTACTTATTCCACCATCCATAGGTAGCGTAAGGGCATCCATCATTTCGGCGTGCCCTTTGCCATATCTTCGCATCATGTCATTGTCATTTCCGTCCATCCAGAGATCAGAGGATTTAAGGACGAAATAATAATAATCCTTTTCTTGTAAAAGTTCGGCATAGGTTTTCCCAAGAGAAGCTACGTCCGGGCCGTCAGGATATGCAGACCAGTAGTTTTGGCGAGCCTGCATGAGTTGCTTTGTAAACTCTAGTTTGGACCCAACAACATTTCCAACGGCCTCCATTAATCCAGGACCTTCGTGAGGGCTCTCTATCACTAAAGGTATATATAAAGAATCATCATCATTATCATCATCCGATCGAAGCCAGGTGGCGAATCCAATCATTATCAACGTAAATATCACGAACGTACGTGTGTTTCCAAGTAAGCTCGTTAAGATACTCCTGAATTGTCTATTATTAGAGTCAGGATTATAGTCGAACATGTGATCTAATGTAAGTGCCGCTGTCTTGCGACTGCTACCGCAATCTTATTCCTCAGTTGAAATTTGTCGACCAATTATTGGCTTCAATAGGCAGTTTGTCGGGTCCGCTCGCAATTTTTCCACGAATTGCTTCACCCTTGCTTGAATAGAACTCCGCCGAAGTACGTCGCACTGGCAAAAAACTTGTCTCAATTGGTCGGCGGGTTACCCGGCGGCTTGACGAGTCGAACGGCTGCGAGGACCGGAAAATTATGTGGCTGACAGTCGAGTGCCCAGACCGCTTGCTCGATGGCAAGCCGTGCCGGAAGATGTCTAACCTCTGTCATTGGCGGCTAATTCGACCTAGAGTTTACGATCGCAACCCGCGAGTTGTGGAGGAAGATCAAAAGGGCCGGGACGGTTTCTACGCTTCCTCAATGTCACCGGTCATTGCGTCAATGGCGCTGCCGTGCCTGCGGCACCGCTGCGCGTTGGGCGGGGCTATGCGCCTGCAACCGGGTCGGGCTGCGACCCCCGTGCTCCCCGCCGCACCCGACCCCGTCGCTATTGAGACGCATTGGCTTGGTTGAGAAATCGCTGGCCCCGAAATTGGATATGGTCGCCAAATTCGCGGGCAAATTCCTGTTGGAGGCGCGAGGCCCACTGGCGGGATACGCCATGTTCCCTCGCGCACCAAGCCGCCGAGGGATGCTTACAGGGCAGCATTTCAGGGCAGAGGGACAAGGTGACGAGATCATGGCGCAAAGCCCTTTGCTTGGCTTTGCCCCGCGCAGCCCATTCCTTGATACGGGTCATACCGTGGCTAGCCAGGGTAAAGACCGAAGGTTGCTCGCTGGCTGGACGGTCCAGCTTCTCTGCCGGATCGTCAACGTAAGCTCCCGGCGGCGCATGACGGGGCATGATCATTTGACGGCTCCTTTCCGCACGACTTGCCGTAAACGGTGCGCGGATAGGCCGCGATTGGTCACGAGATAATCTTTGATCTCCTGTGGGACGAAGCGGACGGCCCCGCCCAACTGGACGTAGGGCAAGCCCTTCTTGCGCAGATTGAAAACTGTTTTGAGACTAACATGGA
>Ga0302319_10005329_pt1 | contig 25890 bp, 22 predicted proteins | sample Bog_T0_2_FD_203319 | JGI IMG/M metagenome (GOLD analysis project Ga0302319, IMG submission 203319) | Peat permafrost microbial communities from Stordalen Mire near Abisko, Sweden - Bog_T0_2 | ecosystem: Environmental > Terrestrial > Soil > Wetlands > Peat | place: Sweden: Abisko, Stordalen Mire...
GCTCGTTGAGAACGTCAAAACGGGCCTCATACATGAGGAACCGGATAGTGCGATAGAAGTATCTCTGTCCCACCAGTGAACGAAAGACACGAGCAACTTTCCTGACCGGTGAGTTTGAGCGCATAGCCGGAAACATCTCCTTTTCGGGGTCGGACCCTATCCTAGGGTTGGGTCAAACAAATTTCCGCGCCGTCGCCTGCCGATCTGATCCTGCACAACTTGGGCGCGGGCCGCTATCCCCGGACGTAGACCAGATGGTCTCAACAGGCGGCCAAGAAGGGTTCTGAAAGCCTTCATTTCGAATATATCTCGCAATACACACAATACACGGTCGGCGAAGCCGCATTCCATTGATTGTGATAGGCCCGCAAATCAGACTCTTCGGATCCACCGCTGTTTGTCTTCATGCTCGCCGGCGACTTCTGCCCCGTATGATCGAGTTTGCCCGGACCAGGAGCAGATATGCCCGAGCAGCTGCAACAAATCCCGCGTGTCGTCCCATCTCAATAAGTCTCCGCATTGGCCGGCCTTGGTAATGGCGCATGCGCGCCTCCCAAAACATGTGCTCCAGAAGTGGTTGGACACGGGCACTCGTGTCGTCAAACTGGTGGTGGACAACTTCTCGACTTGTCACTGAGATCAGTGGGGCGTCGACGTAGCAAACATCAAATTCCTCAGCGAGCCGCATCCACATGTCGACATCCGCCCAAGGCCCATAACGCTCGTCAAAGGCCCCAACTTTGTCCAATGCCGTTCGCCTTATCATTGTGGTACCGTAGACCGGCGAGCCAAAGCGCCAGCGTTTGAAGTAGATATCCTCCAGGAGGACGGATCCCGGAAAGGACCGAGCTAATGGTTCGCGGCTTACCGTTGTCGGCCGGCCTTGGGAATCGAGTGCTTGATAGGCATTGAACACAAATGCGGCTTTTGGGTTTTCGTCGAGACAGGCCTTCCACTCTGAGAGCAGAGAGGGGTCGTACACGTTGTCGTCATGGAGAATTGCTATATAGTTGGCCACAGAGTCCAGGATACCCAAAGTCATATTCTGAGGCATTCCGACATTGTGGGACCGCCTATGATAACGGATACGGCCGTCCTGTAAGGCCCAACGCCGGCACACCTGTTCGGTGTGGTCCGGGGACGCATTATCGGCGATGATCAGTTCAAAATCAGTCATGGTCTGAGCAAGAATAGCTCCAATAGTTGCGTCTAATAAGTGAGCGCGGTTATAGGTAACAAGAACTACGCTTACGCTCGGCCGGACAATGGTCATTGGGAATCCCTGAGCAAATGGTGTTGAGGGTTATTAGCCGGCATGTGTACCGTCAAGCGATTGGCCTGAGGAAATATCTACGTTTAGTGAGTCAACTGTTGAGAGTTTGCCTCGGCTAAACCACATCTCTCTCAATCAAGAAGAGAACGCAGCCCGTTCTCCAGCGATATGCAGGGCTGCCAGCCGGGAACCGTTGGGCCGGCCCAGGGAAGCATGACCTCGCGTTCGCGATATGAGCGCGCCCCCCAGACGATGGGCAGAGAGTGCCCAGCAACCTGCCCGAGCGTCTCGACCACGGCGCGAAGTGTTCTGCGCTGGCCTCCACTGACGGAGTAGATGGCGTTGCCCGGCTGGCTGGGGTCGGAGGCAAGCTCCGCAGCGCGCAGAAAAGCGCGGCAGATATCGTCAACGTGAACCAGATCCAGAACCTGCTCGCCGCCAGACATAGCGAGCGGCTCACCGGTGCGCAGGCTGTCGAGCAGAAGGGTGAGCAACTTGCGCCGCGTATCGCCGGGGCCGTAGCTGTCAAACAGCTTCAGCGTAACGGCTCGCACGCCGCCCGTTTCAACGTAATACAGCAGAATGTCCTCAAAGGCCTGCTTGGTGGCAGCGTAGAGATTCACCGGCAGGTACGCGTCCCCTGCAAAGTTCTGCCAAGCTGTGCCTGCGTTGACCAGCGAGTGAATGCCAGCGTCACGCATCGCTTCAAGAAGCTGGGTGCCCAGCAGCACGTTGGACGAGATAAGCGGCTCGATCTGTTCCGCCGTGTGCTGCACCAGAAAGAGGGACGCAAGATGGAAGACCGTATCCGGCCGAAAGTCGGCAACCGCGCGCATCACCTCGGCAGTCTGGCCGGTATAGAGAAAACTCTGCGTTGGCGCTTCGGTCGACTGGCTTTGCCTACGTGAGAGAACTGCAATCTCCCACCCGGCGGTGTGCAGGTGGCGAACCAGGTGGCGACCGATGAAGCCCGTGGCCCCGGTGACCAGTGCGCGCGCAGAATAGGAGGAAGAAATGGGCATCGGTGGGTCAGAAGGTGAACGGGTTGTCAAAATCTTCCAGGGCCGGGAGACTGCGATCGCGGTCGGATATGATGGGATCGGTCAAAGGCCAGAGGATACCAGCTGAGTCCCAGCGAATACCCGCATCGTGTGCGGGAGAGTAGACAGTGGTGAGCTTGTAGTAAAGCAGCACCTCCGAGCCAGTCACACAAAAGCCATGCGCAACCCCAGCCGGAATATAAAGCGCGTTGGACTGCATGCTGCTTAGGTTGACGGCGATGTGCTGGCCGTAGGCGGGAGAATCCTTGCGCAGGTCAACCGCCACGTCAAAGGCGTTGCCACGCAGACAGAGAACTACCTTATCGTGGCCCATCGGAGGCGTCTGAAAGTGGAGACCGCGGAGCGTCCAAGGAAGCGAATAGGTGACGTACTCCTCGGCAAACTCAGTTTGCAGACCGAGATCCTGCCAAAGTGGCTTGTGGAATATCTTTGCGAAAAAGCCACGTGGGTCGCGCGTGACCGTGGGACGCAGCTCAACGCAGCCGGGAATAATGGTAGGAACGACGCCAATGCGGGGGCGGGGGAGGGTGAGGGGATCAATGAGATCGTGAGCAGTCATTCTGAGTGTGAGAGATCTCCTCCATGTCGAGAGAATACAACAGTTGGGATACCCTGTTCGTCACCAGCGAGACCGCGGTCAAGACTCATATCTGGATCGCAGTATCGTTGATGTGCTGAATTCAGCATCCGATGCGTTCCTGCAGAATCCGGTGAAATAACTCCGCTGTGCTGCGTGCTGAATAGGGCATGGCGAGTGGACGGTTGATGCTGGCATGGATAGAGAATTGCTCTGGTTGATGGATATAGGACTCGATGCGCTCCAGGAATTGCTCCGTCGTCGGCGCGCAACTGAATCCGTTCCTGCCATCCTCAATAAGCTTGCCTATGCCAAGCACCTTGTCACTGACAATAATACCCATGCCAGAGGCCATCGCCTCTAAAATGGTAAAGTTCCCGTTGCTGAAATGAGCGGGCAGGATCAGGATGTCACAGCTGGCATAGACTTTCGGTAGATCCGACCACGAACTCAGATCGTCGAGGAAGCGGACCTTGTGCTCGATGCTCAACTCGGCTATCCTAGCCCTGCACCGGTCTCCGAGTTCGCCTGCTGCATTCATGACTAGCCTGGATCCGGGATACTTCCTTTGCATTGCCGCAAATATCTCAATTGCGCCGAGAGGATTGTAGATCTCGGTCATGCGGTTGGCAAAAAAGAGTGTATAGGATTCCTTGGCTGTACGCAGCGGGTGTTCAAAGTAGGCATCAATATCAACCGCATACTGGGCCTCAACAACCTTGTCGCCGAAGCGAAATTCGTCACGGAACTGTTCAATAGCGTCGGCAACGGTAACGATAACCAAATCCAGATCTCGGTAGAGCCACCGCAGCAACCGCCATGTGGCAGTGCACTTCCTAAGATTTCCACGGGAATCACGCGAGCGCTCAGTAAGAAGAATGGTTTTCTTCTTGTGTCTTTTGGCCCAACGGTAGGCCAGATAGTTGCTAGGAATTGAAAGACCTCCGAGCAACACAATATCTGGGTCGAACGCTTCCAGCTTCTTTTTTAGATCCAATGCGAGATATCGATCTGCCAAAAGTCCGGAGTCTGAAAAAAGCACTCGTTCCAGCACTTCACATGATTTTCCAAGATCAACCCTCCACCATCGCCCACGAGTGCGATCCGGATGCTCGTAGAACCAGAATCGAGACTCGTAATATTCCTGTAGAGAGTCGCAAAATCTAACCTGATACGGTACTGCGATGGAACTGATAAAGACAAGTTTATTAACTTTCTTCATGGGAATCCACCGGAGCAGATTGCAGTTTACTGCGGAACGCCGCTTCCAGAAGCAACAGATTCCTCTGTCGCTCACCGATGGGCCGTGCCGGCACACCCGCATAGATTTTAAACTGCTCACACCGGCCCTTAACCAAGCTGAGAGAGCCAACCGCTGAACCCATGTCCAGATATGCCCCAGGCAGGATCACCGAGCCGGAGCCAATAATGACATGCTTCCCGAGAAAGACATCCTCATGGACAACACCGGTAAAGGCTGGCGGAACCATGGGATTGGTCATATGCATCCCGGTGTAGTCATCATTGCTGGAGTAGATGGAGACACGGGAGGAGAGATTAGCAAAGTCGCTAATCGTAATCTTCTCTTCTCCAATTAGCGAGCAGTACACAGCAATGTGGATATAGTCGTGGATCTCAATGCCACCCTTGCCTGCAGAGAGAACACAGTAATCATCGATGCGCACATGATTGCCCAGGGAGATGCAGCTACAATTATACAAAGCTACCTTGTCGGATATCCGGACGTCCTCGCCGACGGAGGCGAATCCTAGTGCATCGATCTCACTACGCAATAGAATCGCCATCAGCAGCGCCCTCGGCGCACGACCTCGATGACCCTGTCCTGATCTGCCCGGGCAAGGCCAGGATAAATCGGAAGGCAGATCACCTGCTCAGCCACTTCTTTTGCCACGGATAAATTTGCCGGGTTTGCCGAATTCAGTCCCCGGTACATCGGCATATCGCTAATGAGAGGGTAAAAATAACGCCGCGCATGTATTTCCGCCTGCCGCAGAGACTGATAGAGACCATCTCGCGTCAGCGAATATTCCGGCTTAACCAAAACAGGAAAATATCCATAGTTTCTGGTAGCATTTGATGGCTCCGAGAGAATTGCGATTCCTGGCACATCTCCGAGACAATCGCGATAATACTGGTCGACAATTCTGCGCTTGGCAATCTCGAAATCAACATATTTTAGCTGAAGCATGCCGAATGCGGCCTGTAATTCATTCATTTTGCCATTGATTCCTGGCGCTACAACGGTTACCTCATCGGCAAAGCCGAAGTTTTTGAGGTAATCAATTCGCTTCTTCGTCTTGGTGTCTCCACAGATGATTGCTCCACCCTCGATGGTATTGAATACCTTGGTTGCGTGCATGCTTAGGATGGATAAATCACCGTGTAAGAGCACGCTTTCTCCGTTATATCGGACGCCAAAAGCATGGGCCGCATCGTAGATCACCTTTAATCCATAGATGTCTGCAATCTGCTGGATGCGCTGCACGTTGCAAGGATTTCCATAGCAGTGAACGGCAAGAATCGCGCTGGTCTGTGGCGTAATGGCTGCCTGGATCTTTTCCGGGTCCAGGTTCATCGTCTCCATATCAATGTCTACAAATACCGGCCGAATGTTGTTCCATAGTAACGAATGCGCAGTCGCTACAAAGGAGTATGGTGTCGTAATCACTTCGCCCGTGATTCTCAATGTCTGTAGAGCCGTAATCAGTGCGATCGTGCCGTTAGAAATCAGTGAAAGATGGGATACGCCCAGATATTGTGTAACAGCGCTTTCGAATTCCTGATGGAAAGGACCGTTATTGGTCAACCACTTGCTCTGCCATATCTTCTCTAGAGATCCGACAAATTCTTCCAGAGGGGGCAGAGATGGCTGAGTCACCGTTATCGGAGCATGAGCTAACACGGTAGAACTCTCCTATACAGATCGATGTACTGTCTGCTGACAGAGGTTGAAGAATATCGAACGACGTTGCGGAAACCATTCTCGATCAGTGTTTCACGATATTCTGGGTCGCTGATGATCTTCATGATTCCATGGCGGATCTGCTCGGCATCAAGAGGATCAACCAAGCAGGCGCCGTCACCAGCAACGTCACACAGCGGTGAGATGCAACTGGTGATCAGAGGGCGTCCTGTAGCCTGGGCCTCAATGATCGGCACTCCGAACCCCTCGCCCACGGAAACAAAAGACACCAAATCACAGTCAGCATATTGACGGACGATCTCTTCCTGACTCAAATCAAAGCGGTTGACATAGTCAATATGCTTGTCGTTAAGTTGGGCAGTGAGAGCCCGATCCAGTCTTCCGATAAGGACGAGTTGGCACCTGATTCCTTGCAGGGCGTCAACGAGTCTGGGCACGTTTTTATAGGGTTTAGTCCCCACCTGTAGTATGACTGGAAGCTCAGACTGGAATGGGCGTGAAATGGGCTTGAGTCTTGCGCTGAAGCAGTTGTTGATGACCTGAATTTTTTCGTTGAGAATACGGAAATGTCTAACAATATGATCTCTGGTATCAGCGGATCCAGCGGTGATAGCGTGGGCGGCACGTAGAGGCAGCCAAAACCAGATCCATCCGTACAGCCAGCGTTTCAGTCCGCGCAGACCAAAGAGATAGTTCCCGATGTCATGCACGGTTAATACCGTGCGTTTATGTGGGAGGAGAAAGGCAAAGTAGTTGATGTCACCGGTCACATGATAGATATCTGCCTTTAGCTTCCGGAGCTGCCATATGTCAGTGAGAGTCTTCCATCTAGTTCCGGCCTGATATTCGATGACTTCAACGTAATTGCCAAGTTCTTCAGCAATTGTATGAAACAACTCTTCAATACTGTAGTCCCCGGGTTGAGGGTGACGATAGATTAGTACAACTCGCATGCAATTTCCCTATATGTTTCTTGGAGCGTGTTTCATAAACATATGCGCATAGTAATCTAAAAGCAGATATCTATGAAACACGCTCTATGAATTCATAGCCTTAACATATACCGAACCCTCTGATCTTTCGAACAGATTGAGATCCAGAGGGTCGCTGAGCTTCCAATCGTTAGTAGGAGTTTGACCGCAACCGACGTTAATTCTAAGTTTATCCATCTTGACTCCTAAATCGCGTGCGAACCCAACTCATTCCAGGCAGGCTCCAATACCACTGTCGAGAGTTCATCGCAGCACCGACAATCTCTGTCACAAGTTTCTTCCTTTCATCCTGAGCGTCCATCTCGTCCCAAGCAGAGATTATAAACACTGCTATTAACGCCACGACGAGAGATAGCAAAGCGCCTAACATCACTATGGACCTTCGGACAGGGGATGACTTGTGCTGTGGCACGTTGGCCGCGTCTAAGACGCGAACGGTGGGAATCTCCTTTGCCTCTTGGACCCTGGCTGCTTCATATTGCCTGGTCAGGGCATCCCACAGCTCCTCTTCGACACGCACCCTACGCTGCAAATCGGAGTAAGTAACCCCCAGAGCAGGTAATTCGCTGACAGAAGGGTAGCCAGAATCGTTCGCGCCAAGTTTGTGTTCTTCGTTCGTCCCCATCATCGTATCTATCTGGTGCTGAAGCTCTGCGATGCGCGCGCGCGCAGCACGTATCCTGACATTGTCTACCGAGTAGCTCTGTTGCAGACCGGCAAGTTCAGCATGGGCAGCTACCAGCTCGTCTTGTAATCTGAGCCCGGAATCCACCATCGCCCTGCCCTGCGAAGGAATGTCAATCGTTCTGCTTTTCGCCGAAAACTGGCTAAGAGCCTCCGCGGAATTATCGAGATCCAGCTTGATTTCCTTTAGCCGATCTTCTAGAAAGATTCGCTCCCGTCGAGCGGCGGAAGTGCTGTTGTTATTCACAACGCGATCTAGTTCTGTAACGTATCCCTGTGCAATGCTCGAAGCGAGAATGGGGTTGTCAGCATTAACACTTACGGTAATAATTCCGCTCTTTAGATCATTTTGTATCGTGGTATCGGCCGCCAATCGCCGACATGCATCCTCGATGAGGGGCGCCTTATAATGGTGAACAAGGTCGAGCTGTTTCACCAAACCCTCCTGCACAGTACGACTCCCCAGAATACCGACGAATACCGTTCCCGTGGTTCTGATTCCCAGTGCTGCGCTGCCAGTAGTAGCTGCAGTTCCAGTCGATGAGAGTAGGTTCAATAGGTTGGAATTGGAAGAGGTGCTATCCGGAGGCATCAGAGTTGTCGTTGATGTATACATCACTGGCAGATGAAAAGCATATAGAATCGAGATCAGAACGCCCGTGGCAAGAAAGCCAAAGACCATCTTCCGCTTGGCCCAGCACAATAGTAGGAAGCGGGCGATTCGCAGGCTAATAGCTTCGCCCACTTCCGCGACGCTAGCCGATTCTACGCCATTTGCCTGAGTACCTGGTTCCAGCCCCGATGTTGCATTTTGAGGTTCGTCCATTTGAGAGTCACTTTCTGCGATACTATGCAGTACCAAATCGCCGCCTGACAGGTGGGTCTACCGTTGCACTTATAGGCTATTTCAAGATAATTCTTTCTGCCTATTGCGCACCGCGAACTTCGCTGTTTATATTTGCAAGCCTGTACCCAGGGCGTTCGTAGCGCGGGGAGACACGCTCTGCGTTGTTAGAAGGTTCCGGCGATGGCGATGGGCAGGGCGGCGGTGGACATGATCTGCGCCGCACCCATGACGTTTTGCCAAACTTGTGAACCGCCAACTATCTTTTCGGGAATGAACACGGAATCGCCGGGCCGCAATCGGAGGTTCATTAAATTATTGCCAGTCCAGATACTTCCATGCGGCACGATTGACCCATCGGCACGCAAGACATATATGTATTTCTTGTTGCCATATGGTGTCGCACCGCCGGCCTTCCGTAAATACCAGCCGACATCCCTGCCCGGCACATAGCTTATTGCTACTGGGTTATATACCTGTCCGCTAACCATCACGAAATTAGGCCGCTTTGGAATGACCAGCGTATCTCCTGCTCGTAGTTCAATGTCCGCCGATGTGTTTTCCCATTTGCTGATGTCCTCAGAGATATTTATCACCATCCGACCGCTAGCGGGCCGGCTACGAAGCGTTGTGAGAACCTGGTCGCGCTGTTGCTGGAGCGACTGTTGCGTTGTTGCCTGGTCCTGTGTGGACATCGCCCCTGGCTTGAAGCTGATGGGCGTGGTTTCAATTCGTTGGATCATCTGCTGGCGGGCCTGCTCGCCCAGTTCGCGAACCTGAACACGCTCCAGGACGGCGGCGACCGGATATGCATCCTCGCGGAAGCCGCCGGCACGCTTTATCGCCGAACTAAGGCGCTCTCCCTGTTCAATTCCGTAGCTACCGGCGTGCTCGACCTCTCCGGTTATCGAGACCGAAGCACCAATGTCCTGCCATCCGGCCAGTTGTCGAATACTGACGACGTCGCCTGGTTTTAGCGCCACGTCGGAATTCTTATCGCCATCCAGCGCCTTTTCGACAGCGACACTGCTATGATCGACCAGAACCTTCTGATCATTCTGCACCACATAGCTGGAAAGGTCGGCTTCGCCGCGATAGGCGCTGCGCGTAAAGCCGCCCGCAATTCTCACCAGTCCCGCCACCGTCATACCTTGAGACATCGGATAACTGCCGGGGCGAAGGACATCTCCTTCAATAGACACTTTGGGAGAATCGATCTCGTAGCGGCTGTAGATGCGGATTAGATCGAACGGCTGAAGTGGGATTGCATTGTTCCCGATCAGCACGTCCGGCAAATTGATGCTGATAGTCTCCGGCCGGAAGTCCGGCGGCTGCAGGCGAATGAGTTCCGCGTGGTCGGCGGGTTCCGGCATGATGTCCTGGTACGACTTCAACAGATCGTTGATGGTCATGCCATCGCGGTAGGGGTACTTGCCCGGACGGTAGACATGCCCCTCAAGATAGACTGCCTGCTGGTTGTAGGGCAGAATCTGCGAGATTACCACGTCGTCCCCTGCCTGCACCTGGAAGCCGGCGATCTCCTTTTTCACCGCGTCCGCATCCCCCGGAAGCTGCAAATTCAACATGGTGCGTCGTTCGTGGGCTTCAATTCGCCCCACGTTGATCTGCTTCAGGCTCGCCGAAATCAGCACGCCCCCCGCAAGATCTAGAACTTCGTTCAGTCCTTTTTCTCCGTTCAGCTCGTAGATAGCGGGGCGATGCACCATTCCTTCCACCGTAACCTGCGGACCGACAGGAGGCACCAGGATGGTGTCGCCCGGCAGCAGACGGTCTGTGTTGGAGCGGACGCCATGCAGCAGGAAGTCGTACAGGTCGATCTGTCGGACCAGTTGTGTGCCGCGGTACTGCCTGAGGATGCGCAGCGACCCGCGGCTGGTCGGGCCACCGGCAGCGTACAGGGCGCTCAGCGGCGTGGACATCGAGCTGACATCGAAGGCACCGGGACTCTGAACATCGCCCACCACATACACGCGAACAGTGCGCAGCCGGCCCAGGGAAATTTCAACATGCTCCCCCTGAAACTGCGTATTGAGGGCCTTCTGGATGGCACTCTGCGCCTGGGCGATGGTGAGTCCGTCGAGGGTGATCGTGCCCGCCTCTGGAAGCGCAATCTGCCCCTGGCGGTCGATCGTCAGGCTCAGGCGATCCGACCGGCCGCCCCACATGTTCACAGCAATGTTGTCCCCCACCCCAAGAACGTAGTCGGGACCGACAGGAAGATCCATCGGCAATTCGTTCGCATTTCCCGTACCGAGAATAAAAGCATCGCTACCGAAGCGCCGCAGCGTTCCTCCAGCAGATGGAATCTGCGTGTAAAGATCATGCAGCGAGGGCATATCTCCATAGGGACTGGACCGCTGAATAACCTGGGGAACGTCCGGCGGTTGCGTATTTAGGTTGGGTAGTATCGCTAGGTGCCTGCGCGTCTGGGCTGCGTCTGCAGCTTTTGTGGCATTGCTCTCCGGAGTTGCGTTTGTGCTGTATCCAAGCTGATTGAGATTCGTCGTCACTTGGGCACGCAGGTTGGCATCCTGCTGGATTCGGTTGTACAGTGCATCGTCGCTGATGGTGCTCGGGTCCACTCCCGTCTGCTGCGCAATCATGGCCTTTATGGTGGCCATGAGACCCGGCTGTTGTTGCAATATGGCGATGATTTGCTCTGCGGACATCCCAGGCTGAACTGCTGCCTGGGCATTGTCGCCCTGAGCAGAGGAAGCCTGGGCAGCAACACACTGGTCGGTAGCCTGGCCACTGCTGCCCGTTGCAGATGCTTGACAACTACTATCCGAGCCGGAAGCTGTCCCACCAGCATTCTGAGCAGGCAGTGAATTACACAGTAGTGCAACAGCAACTGCGGTATACAGCAGCAAGCCGACTCGGCTGCGACGCCACGTGGAGCCGGAATTCCCCTGGTTATCAAGCACTACTTCGCTCATCTGTTGACCTTTTGAAACGTAATTGGGATCATCCGCATTTGTGGTTTGGCGAGTAGCCAGTCAAACCCGCACGAATCGAAGCATGTAACCGCATCCATTCCTATGCGAGTCTGCTGATGCAACACGTCAGTTGACACGGGAATACGGTATGAGGCTCGCCGATAAAACACTCTCGACTTGTTCAGAAGGCACCGGAATTTTGGCCGGTTTAACAAGGTTCGACTGTACCTGCTTGGCGGCCTTCTCTATCTTGGATCCGGGACTGTAGCCCGGAACCAGTTCCTTGAGCATCCGCAAGAGACTGGTGATGTCTTGTTCCTCAACAACTTGCTGTAGCCGATGCATGATTTCCTTGATTTGCTTGTCATCGAGTTGTTGTTTGCAGATGTAGCTACTGATCTTGCTGTGCGAAGTACGAACCAAAGACTCATGCTGTAGGTTCAACTCTTCAAACAACTTCTCACCTGGACGCACTCCCGTAAACTGAATCTTGATGTCCTGGTCCGGTTGAAGCCCGGAGAGCAGAATGAGATTCCTGGCAAGATCGACGATCTTGACTGGTTCCCCCATATCGAGAACGAAGACCTCTCCGCCCTCGCCGATCGAGAACGCCTGCAAGACCAGTTGGGCAGCCTCTGGAATGGTCATAAAATAACGGCGCATCTCCGGGTGGGTGACAGTCACCGGTCCGCCCGCGGCAATCTGCTCCTTGAATATCGGGACCACGCTTCCATTGCTCCCCAGCACGTTGCCGAAGCGCACTGAAACAAATTTTGTGCCGCACTCCTTCTGGCAGGCGCCAATCAGCAACTCGGCCACGCGCTTTGTAGCGCCCATCATGCTGGTCGGACGCACCGCCTTATCGGTGGAGATCAGCACAAAATCCTCCACTCCATGTCGTACCGCCGCACGGGCCACCTGCCATGTGCCAAGGATATTGTTCTCGACCGCGGCAAAGACGTGCCTCTCCATCATGGGAACATGCTTGTAGGCGGCAGCGTGATAGAGAATCGAAGGTTGATGGCGCAGCATTACCCGCTGCAACGTGTCGGCCCGGGTGATATTACCAATCTCCGAATGAAACTCCAGATCGGGAAAGTTTCTGCCCATCTCCCTGCCCAAGTGGAAGAGTGGGGTCTCCGCTTCATCGAAGCCGATGAGAGCTGCCGGGCGGAACCGGGCGATCTGACGGCAGAGCTCCGATCCGATCGAGCCCGCGGCGCCGGTCACCATCACAACCTTTCCCTCGATGCGCTCGCGAATGCTCTCCTGGTCCAGATGGACCGGCCTTCTGCCGAGGATGTCTTCGACGGCGACATCCCGGATCTGTTTACCCAACTCCGTGCCCTGAATGAGGTCTCCCAAACCCGGCACCATCTTGTACTCCGCTCCGGCATCAAGGGCCAGCTTCAAAATGCGCACCATCTGAGGCCCAGTCGCGGAGGGGACCGCTATCAGCACTCGCTTGATAGCGTGCGTTCGCACCGCCTCGGCGAGGGCTTCTCCGGTTCCGAGCACAGGTAAACCCTGCAAGATCAAGTAGGCCTTCAACGGATCGTCATCAATGAAGCCAACGACCTCGCACATCAGAGACTTGTTTTGGCGAAGCTCCCACAGCAGTGCCTGCCCTGCTGTGCCGGCACCATAGATCAGCGTCCTGGTCTGCACCCCTTCCGCGCCGTTCGCCCTGCGCGAGGTGTGAATCAAGCGAACAGCCAGCCTTGCCCCCAGAGTCAACAAGCAGCAGAGCAGCCAATCGAGAATATACACAGAGCGCGGCATTCCCCATGGTCCAAGCAGAACGAACAGGACCACTCCGCCTAGAACTGATCCCACAGAGTTCGCGACCACAACCCGCACGGCATCGTAGGTGGATGTGTATCGCCAATTCCCCCGATTCAGCTTACCGGAGACAAAAGCCACCGACTTCGCGACGCCCCAGACACAAAGCCCAACCTTCATCGCGTGGAAGTACTGTGCAGGCACCGCTCCGTCAAATCGCAGCTCGAACGCACAAAGACCGGAAAGAACAAATGCAGCCAGATCCAGAAGATTAACAAGAACACGATGCCGGATAAGCTTCCCGCTATAGCGTCGCGCTGGAAGCGGTTTGGGGGACATTGATTTCTCCTGTGTTCGTATCCTACTACCTACCTATCGCCATTTCCTATCTCTATGAAACAATGGTCAATATAAGCAATAACCCACTGCAGCGGAAGCTTCCGGGCAGCGAGTCATATCTGATTGGAATTCAGTGGCTCCAGTTCCTCTCCGTCGACTTCTATGGCGAAACTTTGCATGATGGAATCCAAAGTGAGCACTACACGAAAGCTGTACTTCATACGCACCACAACCCCCTCCATCCCGGCAAAGGCGCCGGACCGGATGCGTGCACGCTGCCCCACCTTCAGAAGCGGGTGGGGTTGCGCATTGCGCTCAGAAAGACCGGATCGAAGTGCATCAATCTCGGATGCCGGCAAGGATGCCGGTTCGCCCCCCCTGCCACCCACCACTGACAGAACGCCTGGCACTTCCAGCACACGCACGCGCTCGTTCCGTTGGATGCAAACAAAAATGTATCCTGGAAACAATGGAAGATCCAGTGTGACCCTCGATCCGTCGCTCCATTTGCGCTGGGTGCGGTAGAGGGGCAGATAATGCTCAATCTCCCGCATTTCCAGTTGCTGATTCACACGCTTTTCATGGCGTGGAGACGTGTAGGCTGCAAACCATTTCGGCGCACAAGGTGCAGTCATGCATGTCCCATCCGTGAAGGAGTCTGGGATGCAACTGCTCGCTTGAACTATGCCCTGATTCCACGTTTCAGACAAAGCTTCGCTATCCTCACTTGGGTGAGCCGTTTTCCACACCCCCCTCGCGGATGCAAGGAAACTATCAAGAAAAGAAGTTGTGGGCCCATATCGTAGGGAGGCAACTTCATGCTCTGCTCTCACCCGGCGAGGGTACGAACGGTGTTTGAACACTATAGCATATGGCTCTCTAGCAGGACAGCGGTGAAACCTTGTCCTACAGATCAACGTCATCGAGGCCAGCCGTAACGCCGGCGTCAGGCGCCTGCACTCACCCAGCTGACGCCACACCACTGGCCTCGAAGAAGGCATCCACCGCGTTTGGGAGGTCTTCCGCAACCACTTGAGCACGCCTCCTACCCCAGAACGCTAATTGGAGGACGTGACCGCTGCCGGCTTCGGCCTCTGCGTCTGGAGTGGAATGGAGCGTGGGATCAGCACCACAAATGGCACTCTCGTCTGAGAAAATTGTTCGCGAGTCTCTTCCTGTATGAATGGTGGAGCGTGGTCACCCACAATCACGAAGACGGTGGGCCGCAGCCCCGGCCTGAGCGCGAGGCGGGCAACACTCTCATGCACTCGACGCACCAGCGTAAACCAGGAGCATAGTTGCTCCTGCCGGTCAATTCCTGCCGCAGCACATTGCTGGAGAGGAATGTTCTTGCCCAACCGCGGCACCGGAAGATGGGAGTTGAGCGTGACCCAGTGAACGAAATCCGGTTTCCCGTCCCGATGCGTCAGGAGCCGGTCACCGATCCATTGCGCAACGTCCGCATCGCATATACCGGGAAAAGCGCCGTTGCACATGGTCGCCCCATCGTGCTTGAGGTCCAGCAGAAAGGCGCTGTCCTCAAATCCGAACCGTTTGTACCATTCCCAGCGGCGAAACATGCCCGGAGCGTACCCATGCACGGCAAGCGTTCGGTAGCCGACGTTCTTCAGCCGTGCCGGCCAGCACTTGGCAAAGTACGCATTCGGCCCGGAGAAGCTGGAGATCCCCTGCGTGTCTCCACAGAGCTCCCTCGTCTCACCCGAAGTCGTACCTCCGGCAAACTGCACGCTCCCCGTCTGCACGCGATAGAGATTGACCATTGCGGGATTGCGATACGGCTGCACCTGCGCCTGGTTGACTCTGTCGTCCTTAGCCAGCCCCCAGGATTCGGTAAGCACCAGGATAATATCCGGCTTGCTGCCATCCGGCAGCTCCGCCAATGTCTGTGACAGCGCCGAACTCAACAACAGCGGTTGTTCCGGACTGCGCCTTCCGAAGTGCAGGCGCCTGTAATTGGCTAGCAAAATCGATGCCACCGGAGAACGTGTAATCAACACACCGTGCACATCTACGCCCGGCCGCTTTCCGATATGAAATATGACGAATCGTCCAAACAACAGATCGGTCGTTAGCGTAAGCAGACAGCAGACCAGCACCAGAGCGACCATGCGCTTCGCGTCCTTGCGCCTATGGCCGCCGAGTGTCGCGCGCAGCGCCACCGCGACACCGATTGCATAAGCAATCAGCAGAAATGCGTATTCGATCAACCGGGGAGCGGGAAGCCACAGTAGATAGCGAATCGAGGGCAGCACATCCCTCGGCGCTATGTAGTACAAGCTCGCGACGGGCTCAACCAGGGCGATGCACATTTCCGTCGTTAGCAGCGTGATCGTCCACCATGATGGAAATAGAAACGCAATCCCAAGCAGCACTAGATATTCCAGATTGATCCAACCCCTGAAATACACCGTCGATTGGGTCGCCATACACCAGAGGAGAGTGGGCAACTGGGGGATGAGCAGCGCAGCGACCACAAACCGCCATATCCCCGAGAGCCAGCCTTCTCGTGCCGGCATTTCAGTCGGTGCGTGGAATCCAATCGGAAGCCCGGAACTGCTCATGGAGATAATCGCCCCTGTGTGTGCTGTAGCAATTCTATATGTCCGATGCGTTGGCTCTGTTATTCGAACGGATCGCCAAAACTCTGCGCATTGCCCCGACAGCATACTGTTCGTTGACGACAATCCGGGGGAGTCGGCAAATATTTCTCTGCAACTGCCCCAAGTGCACACCGCCCTTGCTCACTCAGTCCCCCCGATTGGCTTTAGCGAAATGAAGCGCGGAATCAGCACCACAAACGGAACCTTCGTCTGTGAAAATCGGTTACGTGTCTCAGACCGCATGAATGGTGGTGCATGATCGCCCACAATCACGAAGACGGTGGGCCGCAGCCCCGGACGTACTGCAAGGCTAGCGACGCTTTCATGTACGCGATGCACCAGAGTAAACCAGCTGCATAAGCTTTGCTCTTGATCAATCCCCAGCACGGAACATTGTTGCAGAAGCGAATTATCATCCAGCGCTGGCACCGGAAGGTGGGAGTTGAGCGTAACCCAGTGGACGAAATCAGGTCTCTCATCGCGATGCGTCAGCAACCTGTCGCCAATCCATCGTGCAACATCCGCATCGCAAATCCCCGGATAGGGACCACCGCACATAGTCGCCCCAGCCTGCTTGAGCTCCATCAGAAAGACGCTATTCTCAAAACCAAAGCGCTTGTACCACTGTTGGCGCTGAAACATGCCCCCAGTGAAGCCATGCACGCTAAGAGTATGATAACCATCGCTCTTCAGCCGTGCCGGCCAGCACGCCGCATAATATGCATCCGGATCCTTGAGGCTAAAATATCCCCGTGAGTCGCCACAGAGCTCCCGCGTCTCACCCGCCGAAGTAGCTCCAATAAACTCCTCGCTGCCGGTCTGTATGCGATAAAGATCGCCAACCGCGGAGTTGCGATACGGTTGCATCTCAGCCTGATTGATCCGGTCGTCATTGGCCAGCCCCCACGATTCGGTGAGCACCAGGACAACATCTGGTTTACTGCCCGCCGGAATCTCCGCCAGTGCCTGCGAAAGTTCCGAACGAAGCACCTGCGGCTGTTTGGGATTGTTTGTGCCAACACGATGCAGAACCGATCTGATCATATGATGAGCTGGGGTTAGTAATATCGATATGATTGGCGAACGAGTAATGTACAGTTCGCGTCTATCAGCATTTCCAGGCCTCAGACCATTATGTAATCCTCCGAACCGACCCAGGGAAATATCGGCCACTACCGAAAGCAAACAGCAGAGGAGCGCCAGAGCAACCATACGCTTCGCGTTTCTGAGCCGATGGTCCCCAAGAGTTGCGCGCAGCACCACCGCAACCCCGACTATGTAGACCAGAAGAAGGCAGGCATATCCGATAAGTCGATGCGCGGAAATGAACAGTAGATAACGAACAGATAGCAGCGCATCATAAGGGGTGAAGTAGAAAAAAAACGCGATTGGCTCAACCAAAGCGATACACAGCTCCAGGGTCAGCAGTGTGATCGTCCACCAGGACGGGAATAGAAATGCAATTCCAAGCAGCACCATATATTCCAGGTTGATCCAGCCCCTCGAATAAGCCAACGAGTGGGTCTCCCGCCACCAGATCAACGTGGGCAGCGAAGGAATCAGTAAGGCAGCCACCAGAAAGCGCCATACCTCTGAGAACCCGCGCGCTCGCGGCAGTTCACTGCCCGTTGCTTTGGGTTGAGTCTTCAGTTTGCTTAGAGTTGTGAAAATTGCCGTCTCCCGGATAAGAACTAGATTCTAATGGATTTAATGGCATGCCTTAAAAAGCAACACGCATTACTTGTGAAAGTTGTGGTTCATGCTGGCAGGTCGGCTGAAACAGCTTGTTGTAGTGTACAGTTATTCGATTACACGAACCCGTCCAGGGACACACGGAATGGCATTCATTTCAACCGGAATTGCGGCTTGAATCTCCGAGAGCACTGAAGAACGGTCCAATTCTGGCGAATCAATAACGAAAAGGAGATTCCAGGTAAGATGGAATCTCCGGATAGTAGCAGGACGCCATGAGCATCGAATCGACCGACTCGACCACAAATCAAAGATCGAAAACTGATTGGTGGACGCCTCACCTTGCTGGTCCGGTCATCACAGCTGCCGTAATTCGTATGACACTGCTAGCTGCTTCGCTTGCCCGAACTGGGACAAGCGCCATCATATATTTGGACACATCCAGCTTCATCATACCAGGACGCAACCTGCTGCTACATGGCCGGTTTATCGCGGACGGTGCGCCGGATCTCGTACGCACACCGGGTTATCCGCTCTTTCTTGCCATTACCAGCCTTGGAGGCCTACCTGCATCGGCTGTGGCAAACGTGGTTCTCTCGGTGTTCTCAGTGATTGTGGTTTGGAGGCTGGGGCAAAAGGTATTTGACGATCAACGCATTGCGCTTGGTGCAGCCTGGCTGTTCGCTTTTGAGCCGATTTCGGTTATTATGTCCGTTCTGCTTATGTCGGAGGCGCTGTTTCTGACACTCTTTCTTCTCAGCCTGGAGCGGTTCGCGGAGTTTTTACACCGGCGTCGTTTGCGGGTGCTTGCTGTGGCAGGGCTGTGGCTAGCGTCAGCAACCTTTGTACGTCCGATCACTTATTACCTGCCGCTTGCACTGGCAGTTGGATTATTTCTAGTGTTGGCGCGTATGCCAGGCCTGCGCTGGAAGGCGCCCGCCGTGCTGCTGATCAGTGTTATGCCGTGGCTGGCCGCGTGGCAGATACACAATCGGGTTGAGACCGGATATAGCGGGTTCTCAAGTGTCTCGGACATAAACCTATACTTTGATAATGCTGCTGATGTGACAGCTCGCGTGGAGCACCGGAGATGGACTGATGTACGCAATGAGTTAGGCTATACCGTGTTTGCCAATCACAGCGGGCAAAGTTATCTCTTCCAGCCTTACCTTGAGCGACATCCTGAACAGGCCGGATGGAGCCAGGGTCAGCGCCTGGCCTTCATGCACTCCCAAGCTATCGCTGTCATCCGAACGCATTACGGGGTTTACCTTCGCTCTTGTGTCGCAGACTTGTTTAAAACGGTAATCAATCCTGGCGCGAAGTATTTTGATCCACTGTTGATTCCGGGAAACCCCTTGCGCGGCGCTGGCTTTATAAACGAGGGTCCGGCACATGGCATCGCGCTCGCCAAAGCACATCCCTGGATAGCGGCTGACAGGGCCGCTTTTGGTGTTGTGATGCTGGGACTATACTTGTTTGCGTTCTATGGAATCGTCCTTGTGGCACGGGGAGTGTTCCGGGGCAGTATGCATAACGCTTCTCTGTGGCTGCTGCTGGGAACGTCGCTTTACATCCTGGCCATCACATCGGCAGGTGAGGGACCATTTATAGAAGCGCGTTTACGGTTGCCGGTCATGCCTGTCGTATGCATTCTTGCTGCCGCAGGACTCCGGCGCACGAAGATAATCGCGCACTAGTATTACGTCCCATAAATAACTTGACTAGTTTTTCCTGCACGCGGACTGTCCAGAGGAGTGCCCGACTCACTCGGTCGGGCCCTCTACCTGCTAGTCCTGTTTGAACTCCACGGTCCGAAGCCTCATCGCAACCATGGCATCTTCGGAGTCTCAGTGTGGTGAACATCTTGCACTCTAGGAAAATCAAGATTACGGAATCTGAGGATGATTCCGGCGATCCGGCTCGTGAAGGTGAGTTCGCAGAGGGCGGAATCTGTCATTAGCCACCGTTACTTTTGTCGAAAGCTGATCGAAACGCTTTCGGTGAGCGTTCCCAACCGGAGCTTCCGTTAAATTCCCGTATTCTCCCCCGGCGCGATCGCGACACACGCCGACCTCTCTGCGAGGTATTTTCAGCACGATTCAGCGCCGAATCCGGTCGTGCGGTTCTTGGCCGCAGAATGCAGTTTCGGGAAGCTGGGGCCGCAAGCTGTGGCTCCAGGTCATGGGATTTCCTTGGCCGTCGACGAGCGGGTTGACACCGAAGGAGAGATACAGCCCCTCGGCCCAGCGTAGCGGGTGTACAGGGCCCGGCTCGGGCTGGCCCAACAGACGCAAGAAGGCAGGGTAGCGAGTAGACTTGGCTCGCGGTGCCAGCAGACTATAGTACCGGACGCCGTGCTGGTAAGGCTCCCGAATATGCTCAATCAGACGATCGAGGAACTCTTGGGTGGGGATGGTGGCCTCGTGGGTCCGATCATCATCCTTCTTGTCACGGTAGCGAAACCGCACATGATGGGCGTCAAACTCCAGGATCCGGCTGTTGGCGATGGGCGGGCGCCCGATGTAGCGGGCGACATAAGCCAGAAGATCATGTTTGTCCGTGCAGCCATGTTCCGGTATCTTCCAGAGGATTCCCCGCTCGTAGTCGATGTTCTGGAGCAATTGCTTCTGGCTCAGATCCGAGCGGAGCCTGCCTTGGCGCACCTCCAGTTCCAGACGATCGAGTAGTGCGTATCGCCAGCGCTCCTGGAGCATGTCTTTTGAAAAGAGGATGTTTTCGACCAATCTGTCTCCATTCAGACCCAGGCCAGTGAGGCCCACCACGACATGCACGTGCGGTTTGAACTTGAGCTCGGGGTTGAAGGTGTGGAGGACCGCGATCAAGGGAACTTCAGCCTGGCGGCACTCCCCGGCCAGATCGCTCATGACGCCGCCGCCAAGGGCAACAAGATCGGGAAGAAGCTGGCGGTTCAAGCGCAGAATCTCCCAATATCGATCCGGGATGCTGAGAATGAGGCCGCGATATGGTATGTCGGGCAAGAGGTTGACCACCTCCTGCTGGAAGCGAAGGGTCTGAAAGTAGCCACAGGAGGGGCAGGCTCGCGTCTTGCAGGTGTGGTAGACAGTACGTGTCTCGCCGTTGATCGATGAGAAGACCTCGGCGCCGAGGGCCGGCGTGCCACAGAGCAGCATCTTGTTCAGGGTGGCGCGCGCGTGGGGCCGCACACCGGCGTGATCCCAGAGGGGCCGGGTGTCCTCAACCAGCCTGCGCAGCATTGACTGCCGTATCCGAATCGTAGACATCGAGTTCCCTTTCCATCCGGGCCAGCAATTCGAGGCTCGGATCACGGAATTTCTCAAGCGGACTGGAGCGAGTGAGTTCGTCGAATAACTGCCGGATCTGTCCGAATCGCTCTCTCCGGTACTCGCTGGATCGTTCGCTGCTGATGGCAGCTGCCCGGCCGAGGGCCTGGACCCTCTTTTTCCCGCGCCGTTTGGAAGCCCTGCGTCCCAGTTCGCGCATCTGCTCATCGTGGTCAAGCTTCGAGATATTCCAAGCGGCGTCGATGCTGATAGCGTCCCGCTGAGCTTCCTGTTTCAGCAAGGGACAGCCTGCGGTGCGGATTTTCTTGACCTTGGTGACGCTTCCGGTGCTGGCGCTGGCCATCCGGGCGATCTCCTTGCGGACCTCGATCTGCTGAGCTCCGGTCAAAGTTGACGGATCCTTCCTGCGTCCGCCGGCGCGCTGGTTTTCGCACGCCCGCTCACGCAGGGCCTCCTCCCGGGTGAGCGCCAGGCAGATCCGACGATAGCGGTTCCACGAGTTCTTGGCCGAGGCGCGGTCCAGAATCTGGTCCAGAGCCTCGTCGTCAGAGATCGCAAGCTTCACGCATGGCAGAGTTGCGATCCGCCGCTCCCAGGCGACGAACCACCGCTTGAGGCCGTCGATGATGGTTCCCTGGGAGGTCACGATCAGGGGCTCTGAGAGAGATGTTTTCCAGTGCTGGCGAACTGGTTCTAGTTCGACCGCAGTCGGCTTGCAGCCCAGGGCACGCACTGCCGGGTGCGGGCGAATCCTTCGGATTGTTACTGAAGCAATGCTTGGTGGAACCGGCGGCGTGGTCAGGCAAAAGCCGTCCGGGGATGCCTCCGGGCATGGCAGGAGGATGGCTGCACCGGAGGTCTGGTGGGCCGGAGCGGCGATGGCAGTTTCGCCGGAGTGCAGTGCGCAGGGGAGGCCACCGGCAGTCTCCGGAGGGCCAGTGACGAGACAGCTCACGTCATCGCTAGGCATCGCGAGCCTTTCCTCAAGGAGGGCCGGCGCCGGTTTCTGCGGCGTGGTCGGCAAACGCGTCTTGCCAGGATGCATTGTTGCCGGTGTTTGCTCTTCAATCCGCTGAGGATTCATGACCGCGTCCGGCTGTGCTTTACACGCTCACGAATCCAGTCCTCTATCTCAGATTCCAGCCAGCCAACCGCGCGGGCTCCGAGCTGGACAGGCCGGGGAAACTCCGCACGAGAGACTGCCATATAGATCGCGCTGCGCGAGAGCCCAACGCGCGCCTTCACCGCAGGTAAACGAAGTATCGAAACTGCCATTGTCATCGCCATCTCCATTCGAAAGTTGAAATCGTTGGAGGACAACGCAACTCCAGGCTCCACTCAGCTCACGCGGCTGGACCTGGAAGAAGCGTTCGCGCAAGACTGCAAGCCATAACCGGCGTTCGTGGGTAAGCAACATCTGCCGCTACGGATACAGATCTGGCTGCTGGCAAAATGCAAAAGCCATCCTGATGCAAACGCATTGGCTGTTGATTCTGTCTCGCGCTATTCAGTTGTGGGCGATACGGGTGTTGCGGGTGATTCGGGTGCTGCGGGCGATTCGGGTGTTGCGGGCGATTCGGGTACTTCAGTCTGATCCGAGCAAAGCCCGAAGAAACCCAAATCTGACGGGCATCTTCTGCTTCCCATTCGGACTAGCTAGAAATATCTTGCACGCCATCAATCATCGCGTCAAATAAAAAACTTCCACAGAAAACCACGGGTGTTCCGTTAAATCCACATAGGCAGCCCAATTATCCACAACAATCGCATCCTGCGGCGGCCATCTGTCCGATTGAGCAGGCGCACTGGTAGCTGTCGTTACGGAACGCTGAATCAGCCTTGCATAATTAAACATTCGCTTTCAATTTGCACGGTTATTTCTCTTCCGATGTGTCCACAAACACTTGAAAGAGTGACGGTGGGTACCCAGCGCTCCACAAAGTCAACAAGAACCTCTATTGCGCACATCCCACCCAGCCCGTCCGGCCCTCCAATGTCGATGTGTCCAACGGCTTCCGTCGTCTTCAGGCCGATGACCGCAACAGTAGCGTCAGTGGTCTACTGTCCAATAAGGTATCTTCTGTCTATCGCGCGAAGGTTCACGAAGGGAATAGGACGTGCTCCGCCCGCCGGCCGGGTCCTTCTGTAGTATTCCCTTCTGAACCAGATCCTCGATGTCACGCAGCGACGTGTCCTGCGAGCATTTGGTGAGCTTTGCCCATTTCGATGAGGTCAGCTTTCCCTCGAAACTATTCAAGAGCTGATTGACGATCTTTCTTTGTCTTTCGTTGAACGCGACCGACGCATGGATGTCCCAGAACTGCGCCTTAGCAAGGACCGCCGCTGACAGGGTTTCGGCGTCGTCAATCGCACGGCCGAGGCAGTCGAGGAACCAGGCGAGCCAGCGCGTGATGTCTAACTCGCCCTTCTGCATTGCTTCGAGAATGTCGTAATAGGCTTTGCGTTCCTGCCTGATCCGTGCTGACATGCTGTAAAAGCGCTGCGCACTCTTCTCGGAACGTGCGAGCATCATGTCGGCTATCGCACGCGCGATACGCCCGTTGCCATCGTCAAACGGATGGATGGTCACAAACCACAAATGGGCGATCCCGGCTTTGATGACGAGGTCCGTCCCGTCATCCTTGTTGAGCCAGGCCAGGAACTTCGTCATTTCCCGCGCGAGGCGCGCAGCCCCCGGAGCTTCGTAGTGAACGCGTTCTTTTCCTATTGGCCCCGAAACGACCTGCATGGGGGCGGACTTGTCGTCGCGCCATGCGCCGACCGTAATCTTTGACATACCACTTCGCCCGGTCGGAAATAACGCCGCGTGCCAGCCAAACAGCCTCTCTTTGGTTAGAGGCTCAGCATAATGTTGGGTCGCATCGAGCATCATCTCGACGACGCCTTCGACATTCCGATCGGCCGCGGTCAGAGCGCCGATATCGATGCCAAGACGGCGTGCAATCGAGGAACGGACCTGACTACGGTCAAGCATTTCACCTTCGATTTCACTCGATTTGAGGACATCTTCGGTCAAGGCTTCGAGAACTGCTTCCGTCCGCAACTGAAAGCCGAGCGACTCCATCCGTCCGATGAGGCGTCCCTGCTTGTGGCGGACTTCCCCAAAATGTTCAGCGAGGCGCTCCGGCTTCCAGGTGAAGCCGGGCCAGTCCGGACGGTTGTGGATGTAGATCCCTATTCTCCGCATCATATGCGTCGAATGTAGACCCGATTCACCGCAAAAGCAAGGGTTATTCGCCGCATTAATTGCGGGGAATAAGCGCCATTATCTCCGCACGAAGCTTCCGGCGACTGCCGAAAGCTCATTCAGAGTGCACGCCTTTTACTGTCCAATATGGTGTCCAATAACTGACTACTGAGGTCACGTTACATGCATAAACATCATCGGACACGACTGCAAGTAATTGATATAACGTTATGTTATCTCAAAATCAAGATTTGCTTAAGCCGTTCGCGTTCACTCCCCTCCTGGTGCCACTCACAAAAGAAGAGACCGTGCCTGCATTTGACATCCCAATCTTCAGGATGTGGTTTTTCCTAGAGTTCGAGCCGCGCTTGGTCTTCGCAATCCAATGCCTTCTGGACAACCCGCGAACTTCACCATAGGTGGCGACAACGGCCTCTTATCAGTACTGATCCGTGCAGGACTCTATTGTTGGAAGCGATGAGATCGCTAATACACTGAAATCAACCCGCGCTAGCATGGGCAAACAATCAATTGAGAATCCCTAATAATCAGTTGCAATCAACAAGGGCTAACTTATGAATATGGTCCGATGTGGCTTATCGTTGGCATTCCTTTCGGCTTTGGTGTCCATTCAACCGCTGCGTGCTCAGACTCCGGCTGCCAAGGCAGCGGACAGTGAGGCAAAGTTCAAGGTTTACGGGCAATTGCTCAACCCTCGCGAGTATCCGGATGACGGTCGCAGGCACGTGAAGCCGCCTGATTGGAATCTGATGGGCGACCAAACTCACTTTACGACGCTGCGGCAGTTCCGAGTGAGTAACGGAAAACTTGTCGGTTTTGCCGACGATCTGGAGCGCTTCACGCGGACCTTCGATCTGGGCGATGTGGTCTGGCCGAATCACTCTTTCCTGTCGGCCACGAATATTCCCGATCTGGTGGACGAGATGAAGCACCGGAATCTGTTCATGTATCAGATTTGGGGTTATGTTCCCGGTTCCGGCCCTGGCGGACAATGGCAGCAACTAGGGTTGTCGCCTGAACTCTCCCGGTTGTTTGAGGAGAAGCTCGGGGACCACTGGCTAGGCATGGATATGGGAGAGCAAGACGGACGCTACGTCATCGCTTATTCCAGCCAGATGTACCCTTCGTCGGCAGACCGTCCCCAGCAGTACCTGAATTTTCAGAGGCATGTGGAGGAGATCGAAGCGGAGTCGGGGAACAAAATGGCCGGACTTACGGCGATCACGTTTGCTCACTATTTGTTGAAGGAGGGGCTCTACACGATGATTGGCTCCGAGGCGGCTCAGGAACACCCCAACGCCCAGGTGTTCTACGCCTTCAACCGCGGGGCGGGAAAACAATATGGGGTCCCCTGGTTTGGTAACGCCTCGATCTACAACCGCTGGGGTGGAAAGAGCTACGGCAGCAATGGGGGAAGAAACAACCCTACAAAGGGAACCAGCCTGGCCCTGCTCAAGCGCCTGCTCTACAGCCACATTCTCTACAACTCCATGGTCGTGGGATTCGAGAACGGATGGTTCGATGGCGATCAATTGTCCCCCATTGGCCGCATCCAGCAGTCGGCCCAGAAATGGGTCCGCGAAAACGGCCAGCCCGGCGCGATGCAGA
>Ga0302319_10005330_pt1 | contig 25888 bp, 21 predicted proteins | sample Bog_T0_2_FD_203319 | JGI IMG/M metagenome (GOLD analysis project Ga0302319, IMG submission 203319) | Peat permafrost microbial communities from Stordalen Mire near Abisko, Sweden - Bog_T0_2 | ecosystem: Environmental > Terrestrial > Soil > Wetlands > Peat | place: Sweden: Abisko, Stordalen Mire...
CCCCCCACGCTCTTCGACGGCAGCCTTATGTTCGCGTTAGCAAGCGGGTATCAGTCGCTCGACCGGAATTGGACAATGAACCTGGCGTCGATGCTGGTGGCCAATATTCTGGGGACGCCCGGCCGTTTTTCGACTCTCGTGGCCCGGGCAGGGGCCTTCCGGGAGTGCGCCCACATCCTCGACACGGGCAACGCCTTCGACAACGACCGGATGGTCTCCGTTGGCCTGGTCCTGAAGGGAAGGGTTGTCTACCGCCCGATCCCGAGCGTCTTCATCCGCGCCCACCCGGGGCAGGACCAGCGCCGCTTCTCGGACAAGGACCAGTTCGACAACATGCTGCGCACGACCGTCTGGCTTTTCGCCGTGGCCAAGGAGCGCCGTATAGACCTGCTGAAGGAGTTCGACGCGAGGATCAAGGCCTGCCCAAAGCAGCACCTGGAGGCGTTGCTCAACCGCCTCACGGTACCCCACGTCTACCAGTTGTTCCGCCGGATGCCCGACTCGCCCCGGATTCTTGTCGAATTCTGGGAAGAACTTGAGCGCAGGGAAAATCCGGTCGGGCTGGCCACGGCCTAACAGGGCCCGGGATGGGCGTCCTGCCGATCCTTGTGGTAACCCGCACGACCTGACGGGTGCTCAGGCTGCCTTTGCCGCCGCCTTCCGCGCCCTGGAATAAAACCAGGCGCTGAACACACAGGACAGGGCGGAGATCCCGATCACGAACACCCGGGCGAAAGCTAGGATGTCCTGGAAGAACGCCTGACCCTGGACAAAGGCCGCGGCCGCCGCGTCGTTGGCATGGGCCGCGTGGGCGCTCGCTCCCTGGGCATAGAGGCGTGCGAAGGCAAATTGCCCGGTTGCCGCCTTCACCGCGATGGCGACGCTTCCCGACGAGAACCAGCCAAGCGCGACCCCGCCGAGCGCGCCGCCGCCCACCGCCAGGCCCCCGAGGGCCCAGGCACCCAGGGCCATGCCCCCAATCGAGAAGATCCCAACCGAGAGGCCTCCGAACGCGACCGGAGCGATGGCGAACGCCCCAAAGGCGAACAGTCCGCCCTGGGCCATGTCCCCCACGGCTATCCAGGCCCGAACCGCCGGCTGGCGGCCCATTTCAAATCCGCCGAAGCGCACATGGACCAGGGGAAGACCCAGGAATACCGCCCGGCTGCGGAACTCGATGACCGCCAGGCGCGCCGGCGGATTCAAAAGGAACACATTCGCCGTCAGGAGGCGGCGGATCCTCAGGCACTCGGCAGCGTACCACGCCACGGCCAGGAAGGCGGCGCCGGCCACGGACACCGCGAAGAGGTAGGCATTGAGGTGTGCGGTGTGCACGGCCCACTCGACGGCCGCGAAGACAACGAGGGCGAACAGGGCGAAGGGCGCCAGGGTCCTGAGCATGAACCCGCGGATCAAACGCTTCTCCTCCTTCCCGGCGAGGAGGGTTCCCGAGCGGTACCCGAGGTAGCCGTTGAAGACACCGATGAGCGGCCCGAGCAGAAAGCCCGATCCCGCGATCGCCAGGGCGACCTTGGCCAGCGCCCCCCCCTTGGCGACCGCCCCTGCGCCCGCGGCCGTCCCCGAGAGCACCGCCAGGGGCAGCGCCCCCATCACCGCGCTCGTGAATGCCGCGGTCGGCGCCGTCCGCACCAGCGTGCGCTCGACAAGCGAGGCGATCTCCCCGTGAAGCATATGGCGGCCGCGCGCCAGGCGCTGCCTCACGGCGTCCCCGCTCAGGTCCAGCGCGGCCGCAACCTCCTCGACAGAACGGTGCTGGCGGTAGAACAGGACCAGAGGCTCGCGGTAAAGCTCGGGAATGCCCTCAAGGGCGTGCCAGAGCAATTCGGCCTCGTCGGCGCTGACCGCGCTGTCGGAGGGAAGCGGCTCGGGTGACTGGACTTCAGGGATATCCTCCAGGCTCGCGGCCGCATGCGTCGGCTGGCTGTGCTCGCTCCTGTTGGAATTGTTGACCAGGTTCCGGGCGATCGCGCAGAGCCACGCCCGGAGCTTGGCCGGTTCGCGAAGCCCCGACAGGCGCCTCCACGCCGCAATAAAGGTCTCCTGCGCCACGTCCTCGCTGCGCCCAAGGCTGCCTGTCGCGCTGTAGGCGACGGAGCACACGAGCGACTGGTAGCGGCCCACGATGGCGGCGAAGGCGTCGCGGTTGCCGGAGAGCGACCGGCTGACAAGGTCCGCGTCGGAGAGTTTTTCAGGGGGAGTGTATCCAAAGAGCTTCATATGCCCTGTCAGTGGCGAACCCGGCGGAGAATGTGACAACAATTCCAACCGCAGCCGGTCACGGTCCGGGCTGGGCGTCCCTGGCCCGGATCGCCCTGAGCTTGTCGCAGAGGGACTGCGTCGCCTTGGGGTCGGAGCCGAACTGGCCCCCGTTCATGAGCTCGAAGGAGTCGAAGGATTCGTTGCCGGACTCAACGACCAGCATCGCGGAATTCCCCAGGCGGGCCACCTTGAAGGCCTGCGCCTGCTGCACGGCGATCACATGAAGGATGTCGAAGTGCCCTTCCGGCCCGTTCCACTCCATGAACCACAGCTTGTCGTCCGCCAGGGCCAGCACGCCGCTCACGTGGCCCAGGGCCGACTCGTCGGTGGAGCCAAAGCTGCTCGCATTCGGGTACCAGATGGCCCGGGCCACGAGCGTGGGGGCGGGGGTGTCCGTCGGCAGGCAATCGACAACCTCGCGGGTGATGTCGATGTCCTTCGACAGGTCCGAGGAGGCGCAGCCGGACGCCAGCAGCGCGGCCACGGCCCCGCCGATGAAGCCCACGGCACAGACGGTGATGGCGGCGATTCTCACGGGGTTTGGAATCTCCCTCCCGCGCCGCGCGGAAGGCAACTTGAAACGCCTCCGCGGGACCCCTTCCACGGAGGTCGGCCGGATTCGTCTCGCGTTGGCCCGGCATTGGATTTGAGAGTGGTGTCGCTCCCCTGGATTCGATGCCACACCCACTCCGCCTCGGGCCCGCCGGAGATCCCCTTGTGAAACCGCTGCTCGCCTCCGCCCTGATCGCCGGCTCCCTCGCCTGTCCCGCCCTGCGCGCCGCGCCGGCGATCACCAATGTCACCGCGCGGGCATCCGTCTCCCTCAACGGCGACTGGCGGGCGATCGTCGACCCCTACGACAACGGATACCTCGACTACCGGCTCCAGCCCTACGATGCCCAGGAAAAACCGACCGGCGGATATTTCCTCGACCGCCATCCCTCGGACCCGAGCGACCTGGTCGAGTACGACTTCGACACTAGCCAGGTGCTCCAGGTGCCCGGCGACTGGAACACGCAGGATGAAAAGCTCTTCTACTACGAGGGGACCGTCTGGTACCGCCGGACCTTCAACCGGCCGCACGCCGGGCCGGGCCACCGGCAGTTTCTCCATTTCGGAGGGGCCAATTACGAGACCGAGGTCTACCTCAACGGCCGCAAACTCGGCTCCCATATCGGCGGCTTCACGCCCTTCGAATTCGAGGTCACGGGCAGGCTGCGCGACAGCGACAATTCCCTCGTCGTGCGGGTCAACAACCGGAGGCGCCCCGAGGGGGTGCCGACCGTGAACACCGACTGGTGGAATTACGGCGGAATCACCCGCGACGTGCTGCTCGTCGACGTTCCCGGGACCTTCGTCCGGGACTATTTCCTGCAGATCAAGCCCGGCTCGGAGGACCGGGTGGCGGGCTTCGTGCAGCTCGACGGCCCGGTGCCGGCCGCATCCGTCAGGGTTGAGATTCCGGAGCTCGGCGTCTCGGCGGAGGCGGCGCCCGGAGAATCGGGCCTCGCCGCGTTCGATTTCGCCCTGCCCGGCGCCGTGCTCTGGACGCCGGAAAATCCCCGGCTCTACAAGGTGGTGGTCTCGGCCGCCGGCGACCGCGTCACGGAAAGGATCGGGTTTCGGACGCTCTCGACGCGGGGAAGCGAGATCCTGCTGAACGGCAGGCCCGTCTTTCTCCGCGGCGTGAGCCTCCACGAGGAGGATCCCCTTCGCGGCGCCCGCATCAGGACCCCCGCCGAGGACCGCATGCTGCTCGGCTGGGCCAGGGAGCTCGGCTGCAACTATGTGCGGCTGGCCCACTACGCCCACAACGAGGCGATGGCGCGCGAGGCCGACGAGATGGGCCTGCTCCTGTGGGAAGAACTGCCGGTCTACTGGACGATCCACTGGGACGACCCGTCGACGCTGGCCAACGCCAGGAATCAATTGACTGAAATGATCGGGCGCGACCGGAACAGGGCAAGCGTGGCATTCTGGTCGGTGGGCAACGAAACACCGGTCTCGCCCTCGCGAACGGCATTCATGTCGCAATTGATCGGGCTGGCACGGGAACTCGATCCGACGAGGTTGGTTACGGCGGCCATGGAAGTTCGAACCGACCCGGCGGATCCCCATCTGAAGATCGTCGACGATCCGCTGGCATCCCTCACGGACATCGTGAGCTTCAACGAGTACGTCGGCTGGTACGCCGGACTTCCGGATGACTGCGCGAAGATCAAGTGGGTGGTGCCCTACTCCAAGCCCGTGATCATAAGCGAATTTGGCGCGGATGCCCTGCAGGGTTTCCACGCCACGCGGCTGACGAGGTTCAGCGAGGAATTCCAGGCGGATGTGTACCGCGAAACACTGCCCATGCTCGAGCGCATCCCCCAGCTCCGCGGGATGAGCCCGTGGATCCTCTGCGACTTCCGCTCCCCAAGGCGCCCGCTGGCCGGAATCCAGGACGGCTGGAACAGGAAGGGACTGATCGGCTCGAACGGCGTCCGCAAGGAGGCCTTTTTCGTCCTCCAGAAATACTATGCAGGCAAGGCCGCCGCGGGCAGGGCTGCCCAGGGGAAATAATCCAATGCCCCCCGAAACGGGAGCCTCCCCTCCGGAACCCGAATCGCTAGCCGACAGGGTCGGACGGCTCGAGGCGAGACTGGCGAGGATCGAGGCCGTGCTCCGCATGGGGGCCCCGGCCAGGGCGGCGGAGTCCGCGCCGCAGCCGACCGCCCGGGAAAGGGAGGAGGACCTGGAATTCAAGATCGGCCAGGAGTGGTTCGCCGGGGTTGGCATCGCCGCCCTGGGCGTCGGCATCGCCTTCACACTCTCCCTGCCCTACCCCAACCTGCCTCCCGCCGTGCCCTCGCTCCTCGGCATCCTGCTCGCGGGCGGGCTCCTTGTGCTGGCGCGCCTCTGCCGCCGGCAGTTTGCGCTCGTGGCGGGCCACCTGGGGGCCGTCGCCATGGCCCTTTTCTTTTTTTCCGGGCTCCGGCTGTGCTTTTTCGGGGACCGGCACGCGCTGTCGTCCGACTCCGCCGCGGCCGCCTTCGTGCTGGCCCTGACGGCCCTTGCGGCCATGGCCTTCGCGCTTCGCAGGAGGTCGCCCTGGCTTTTCGGGCTGGCTCTCGTCACCGGCTACGTGACGGCCGTCGTCGTCGGCTCCCCGGCCCTCGGCGTGGCCCTGGTGGCGCTGTTTTCCTTCGCGGCCGTGGCTGCGGGCCTGCTGCTCGGGCGGCCGGCCCCGCTCCTCGTCGCGATGCCGCTCGCCTACGCCGCCTACGCCGAGCGGATGCTCAACGATCCCTTCCTCGGCAATCCCCTGCAGGCGGTCGCCGGGCCGGCGTGGGCGCCCGCGGTCGTGCTTGCCTGCCTGGCGGCCTTCTCGGCCGGGTTCCATCGCTTCAACCGAGGCGGGCGGGAGAACGAGACCGCCAGCGCCGGCATTTTCCTCAACGCCCTGGCCGGTTACGGGGTCTATCTTCTCCACTGCCTCGCCGCCCACAATGCCTCCCTTGTCTCCGGCCAGCTTGCCGCCTCGGCCGTGCTGCTCGGCCTGGCCTTCCTTCATTCGCGGGAGAGGAGCGGGGTCGGCTCGTTCATCTGTGCGATGAGCGGCTTCGTGGCTCTCAGCTTCGCCATCATCAAGGCCAGCCACCTCCCCGATGTCTTCGTCTGGCTCTCGGTGCAGAGCGTGGTCGTGGTCGCCACGGCGATCTGGCTGCGCTCCCGCTTCATCATCGTGGCGAATTTCGCGATCTACCTCGGCATCCTGGCTTGCTACGTGGCGGTGGCCGGGCAGGAGCGGGGCATAAGCCTGGGCTTCGGCGTCGTTGCGCTGCTCTCGGCCCGGCTTCTCGGCTGGAAGCAGGAACGCCTGGCGCTGAAGACGGAGCTGATGCGCAACGCCTACCTCATCGCCGCGTTCTTCATCTTCCCGTACGCGCTTTACCACCTGGTGCCGGGGGCCTGGGTGGGCCTGGCCTGGGTCGGCGCCGCCCTCCTCTATTACCTGATAGCGGCCTTCCTGCACAACCGCAAGTACCGCTGGATGGCCCACGCCACGCTGCTCCTGACGGCGCTTTACCTGGCGGTCGCCGGCATCAGCCGGCTGGAGCCGGTCTTCCGCAACCTCTCCTTCCTGGTCCTCGGCGCCGTGCTCCTTGTCGTCTCGCTCGTCTTCACGCGGCTGCGCACCCGCCGCTGATCAGGGACTCACACCGGTTTGTCGACCATCGCGCGGATGCGCGCGATCATTTCCTCGAGCTCGAACGGCTTGCCGATCACACAGCGCACGCCCAGGCCCCTGGCCTCGTGCTGCATCTCGGAAGGCATGTATCCGGAGGCGACGATGACGGGAACGCCGGGGCGGATGGAGAGGACGTGGCCGGCAAACTCGAGCCCGGTCATCTCCGGCATGGCCAGGTCCGTGATCACGGCCGCAAACCCGGCCGGAGCCGCCCTGAAGGCCTCGAGGGCCTCCACCGGTTTCCCATAAACCGCGGGGGAGAATCCCATGCGCTCCAGCAGCGTCGAGCCCACAGCACGGACGGTGTCCTGGTCGTCGACGAGCATGATCCTACGGCCGTTGCCGAACGGCGCGAACGTCTGCCCGGGGAAGGCCTGCGGCGCGGGACCGGCCGGCGCCGCAGGCTGCTCCGCCGCCGGAAAATACAGGTCGAACCGGCTTCCCTTTCCCGGCGCGCTCTCGACAACGATCGCCCCTTCGTGGCTTTTGACGATGGCGTGCACCATCGCCAGCCCCAGGCCCGTGCCCTGGCCGCCGGGCTTGGTCGTGTAAAAGGGTTCGAAGAGATGCTTGAGAACGGCAGGCTCCATCCCGCATCCGGTGTCCCGTACGGTCAGCCGCACACCATGCGATTCGGCCACCTGGGGATGGAGCTCCCTCAGGGCCCTGTCGGGAGCCACCGCGGAAAGTTCGAGGGTGATCACCCCGCCGCCCCCCCGGATCGCCTGGATGGCATTCGTGCCCAGATTCATCACGACCTGATGCATCTGGCCGGAGTCGAAGAGGACGGGCGGGCACGCCCCGTCGATCCTGGTCCGTATCTGGATCGCCCCGGCGAGCCCCACGCGGAGGAGCTCGACGGCCTCGAGGATCGTCGGGCCAAGCGACCCGGTCTCGCGGTTGTCCTGAGAGAGGCGGCTGAAGGAGAGTATCCTGGCGACGAGGTCGCGCGCGCGGCGGCAGGCCTGGACGGAGGCGCCGATCGAGGCCAGTACGGGGCTTCCCGCGGGCAGGTCCAGCTCCGCAAGCTGCAGGTTACCGAGGATGCCCGTCAGGATGTTGTTGAAATCGTGAGCTATGCCCCCTGCCAGCGTCCCGAGCGCATCCATTTTCTGCGTGTGCCGGAGCTGTTCCTCCAGGTTCCGCCGCCCCTGCTCGTTCCGAAGCCGCTCGGTGATGTCCCTCACGGCGGTCATCCTCAGGACCTTCCCGCCGGTGTTCATCATCTTGGCGTGCGCCTCCGCCTCAAAGACGCTGCCGTCCCTGCGCAGCATCCTGAACTGGTACGCCGTTTCGCTGTTGTTGCGGATGTTCTCGCTGACAAAATCCCGCGATTCCGGGCCCACAAAGTCGACGACGTCCCTTCCCAGGACCCCGGCCCTTGTGCACCCGATCAGCCTCAGGCCCTGGTCGTTCACGTCGACCAGCCTCCCGTTCTCGCTTACGAAAATCCCCTCGAACGCCGCCTCCGTGAGGTTTCGGAAACGCTCCTCGCTCTCGCGCAGGGCGGACTCCGCCCTTTTTCTCTCAGAAATATCCTCCACGACCCCGTCGTAAAACTCCACGGCGCCGTCGGCCCCGCGGATGACGCTGGCGCTCTCCCTCACATGGATGGTCGTTCCGTCCCGCCGTTTCCAGGCGGATTCCCATCCGGTGAGCGTGCCGCTCCTTTCCACCCGCTCCTTGAACTCCCTCCTCGAATGGCCCTCCTCAAATCCCTCGGACTCCAGGTTGCGCAACGCCAGCTCCTCAAAGGAACCGTACCCCATGATCCTGATCAGCGCGCAATTCGCCATCACGATCCGGCCGTCGGGCGTCGATCGGTAGATGCCCACCCCGGCATTCTCGATGAAGGTGCGGAACCGGTTCTCGCTGGCCCTCAGGGCCTCTTCGCGGTCCCTTCCTCCCGGACTGTCGCCGACCTCGGGGATCCGGCCCGATTCCTGCGCGGCCGCCTTGGGGCGAACCCCCAGAATGGATCGGACGCGCCTTCCAAACGTGGATTTTGACGGGGTACTGGTCACGGGCTCCAGAGAGCATAGCATGACAGGCCCCGGGAACCGGTCGATAATATATCGGTGGGAATGCCGGGCGCCGCCTTATGTCATGGGGTTGCGCCGTATTGGACTGGACGAGCCGCGCCAAAACACAAAGGATCGCGGGCCCACCCCACCCCTCCAGACCTTGAGAACACCCCGAAGACTCCTGCCTGCCCTCGCCCTTTCAGCCCTCCTCGCCACCTCCGGCCGGGCCCGCGCCGCCGATGTCGAGCTGAGCCGCATTACACCGGTTCCTGCCGGCGAGCAGATCCCCGCCGTGGATTTCGTGCGGCCCCCGATCCTCTACAATCCGTCCCTTAACCCCTCGGGAACGCACATCGCCGCGCTGGTCACCGCGGGGGCCGACCGGTACCAGCTGATGGTCGACAACCTCGGCACCCAGAAATTCGAGATGCTGAGCGGGGTGGGCGACACCGACATCGGGGGCTATGTGTGGCTGGACGACAACCGGCTCGTGTTCAGCGTGGGGGTGCAGAAACTCTACGGCACGGGACTCTACGCCGCCGACATCGACAACCTCGCCAATGCGTATTCACTCCTTCAATACGTTGGCTCCAGGCTCATCGCGGTCCCCCAGGCCGACCGGCTCCACCCCTTGGCCAGCATCAGCCCCGACAGCATGAACTCCGGCAACGTGGGCCGGGTCGTCGAGCTCAACACCGAGATCAAGACGGGCAAGATCTTCAACCTGCTGTCGCCCGGGATCAGCGACGAGGTGATCCACACCATGCAGGAGGACAACCAGGCTCACATCGTCGAGACGTATCCGGGGCCCCAGGAGGGATTGGACGCCGGATTCCTGACCGACAAGGACGGCAAGCTGGCCTTCGCCTTCACGGCGGCGAACGGCGTGTTCACCATGCTGCGGCTCGAGGACGGGGACTGGAAGCGCTGCCCGGTGGATCTCGACACCGTCGATGTCCTGGGCTGCGGCCGGGAGCACAACGAGGTCGTCGTCATCGGGCCGCGCCAGGCCGGCAGGCCGCGGGCCCTCCAGTTCATGAACGCCGCGACGGGCGAGCTCGGCGACGTGATCTACCAGGATCCCATCTATGATTTCAACGGTTCGCTCTACCGCGACCGGGTGACCCAGCAGATCCTCGGCGCGTATATCAGCCGGAACGGCCCGAGGACGGTCTGGTTCGACCCCGATTACAGGAAGCTCCAGAAGAGGCTGGAAGGCACGTTTCCAGGGTTGGTGGTCACTGTCATTGGGACCAACGACGAGGGGAGCATCGCCGTCGTGGAGACCTACTCCGACCGCCAGCCGGCGATCTACTATTGGGTGGACCTGGCCAAGCACGCCGTGGGGCTCATCAAGAACTCCAGGCCCTGGGTCGACCCGAAGCAGATGCAGCCGATGCACGCGATCAGGTACAAGACCCGGGACGGCCGCACCCTCGACGCCTACCTGACGCTTCCGGCGGGCGCCTCGAAGGCCTCGCCGCCCCCGCTGGTGGTGATCGCCCGCGACGACTCCGACATCTACCGCTCCCAATTCGAGCGCTCGCAGGGACGCTACACATGGGGATACAACGAGCAGGCGCAGTTCCTGGCCAGCCGCGGGTACGGCGTCCTCCAGCCGAACACCCGCATCTCGGCCGGGTACTGGTCGATGTTCCCCAAGCAGGATGAGTGGGATTTCAGGAAGATCGCCAACGACGTGACGGACGCCACCAACACCCTGGTGGCCTCGGGGCTGGTCGACCGGCAGCGCATTGCCGTCATGGGCGCCGGATTTGGCGCGTACCTTGCCCTGGCAAGCGCCGAGTCCGAGCCGCAGCTTTACCGCTGCGGCCTGGCGATTGAGGGAACGTACGACTGGGCCTCGTTCATGGGTTATTTCTCCGACGACAAGCACGACGACGGCATGTACGACCGGATGGTGCGCTTCCTCGGCAATCCCCACCGGGACTCGGAAAAGTTCAAGGCCCTTTCCGTGACCGACTCCATCGGCAAACTGCGGATGCCGATCTTTGTCGCCTATGACAAGATCGAGGTCTACTACGAGCAGCAGGGCAAGGAGCTGGTGTCGGCCCTCGACAGCGCCGGCATCCCCCACGAGGCGGCGCAGATCGGCAGCGACAGGTTTGGCATCGGCTACCTCGAGAACCGGGTGGACCTCTTCCAGAAAGAGGAGGCCTTCCTCGGGAAGAACCTGAAGTAGAAGACCGCAAGGCGCGTTTGCCCGCGCCCCCTTTGTGCGCATCTTGTCCGACTATGGACGAGACCAGGCTTGCCTTGGGGTTGACGGTGATAGGGACCGTATGCTGGGGATTCTGCTTTTGGTGGATGTACAGGATATCGGCCAAGCAGAATCATCTCCTCGACAAGCTCAGCGAGCAGGGAAAGCGCATCGAGAAGCTGTCGAAGATCGAGCACGACCTCATCAAGGAGGTCCACCCGCAGGTCGGGGAGATCAAGGATGGGATGACCGAGATGATCGCCGCGGTGAAGGAGAATACGGAGGAACAAGCCAGGACCGCCCTCCGTTAGCGGTCGCTGGCGGTTGTCAGCTCTTCGTCCGGAATCCGCCCATAAGGAAGATGACGAGCGCCACAAGGAGGATGAGCCCCAAGCCTCCCCCGCCATAGGCCGCACCACCGTAATAGAAGCCGCCGCCGCCGAACAGGAGAAGTAGGATGACAAGGACGATGAGTAGGTTCATGGTTGGAAATTAGCACCCCGCCCCGCGGCCGGCTATGGGGCGTTCACCTCCCTTCGCCATGAAACCCATACCTCTGGAAATCCTCGCCATGCTGAACTGGCATTACATCGCTCCCCTCCTTTTCGTGGCGTTGGTCCTCCTGGCGCTGACCGGGTGCAGGACGGTGCCCCCCGTGTATCCCGACACCAACCCCATGGCGCCGCCCGCCGCGGCCAGCCGTTTCGACAGGGCCGAGGCCATGGCGATGATCGAATTCTGCATCGACCTCGACAACCAGGACGACAGGAACAGCCCCAACGCCCGCAACATCGACAAACTGCGCTCCGACCGGATCTCGGATTGGAGGCTCATCGACGACAGCCGCGTGCGCTATGCGGACGCGGCGGGACTGACCGCGGCAGCCAGGACGGATCCCCTGAAGAACGGGTTTCCCCCCTTTGGCAGCGCGTGGACCCTCTGGGAGAACGCGGCCGCCACAGCCCGCGGCGAGCGCGTCTTCGCGCTGGCGTTCCGGGGCACCGTGTTTTCCTACAAGCCGAGCGTCGTCGAGGACGCCCTCTCGACGACCGTGGCCGGAAGGCACGGCATGGAGCTTCCGGCCGGGCGCTTCCTGAACCTGACCTTTGCCGCGCTCCCGCGGGCGGAGGTGCACGAAGGATTCGCCTACGGCGTCTTCTCCCAGCTCTTCGACAATGAGTTCGGCGTGCTCGCCCGGATCAGGAATGAGATCCCGGCGGGCTCGACCCTGATCATCACCGGCCACAGCCAGGGGGCGGCCCTGGCCACGCTGGCCCACGCCTTCCTGTATTATGCGGCCCAGGAAGGCCGATTCGGCGTCCCCGAGATGAAGCTCACTCTCCGGTCCTATGTTTTCGCGCAGCCAAAGCCCGGCAACACGCAGTTTGCCATGGATTTTGCCGGAATCACCGGAGGGGGCGCCACTTCCTTCACACTGAACAACACCCTCGATGCGGTGCCGATGCTCCCGCCGACCCATTCCTTCCTCTTCGGGGCCTTCGAGGACTGCCCTCCGGGCAGGAACCCGGCGTTTGAGTTCGTGAGGGCGGTCAACAATTTCATGAACAGGTTCAGCCGCTCCGTTTCCGGGTTTTCCGAGGACTCGGTTGCCGGCAGGATCAACAAGCTCCAGAAAAAGGACGCGGACAGCTTCTACGCGTCGGACCAGTTGCCCGCCGATCCCGGATTCAGGCCCGCGTCCGCCGTGTCGCAGGACTACGCGACGGTGGGCAACCTGATTCCACTGATAGGATTGCACAATGGTGCCTCCTACTATGGATGGCCTTCCGACGCAGCCGACGAATTCATACAGCACCACGCGACGACCTACCGCCGGCTGCTCGAGACGATGTTCGGCGCCCCGCCCACCACCGAGGCGACGGCGACCCTTGCGATGCCTCCCGGGATCGGCCCTGGGAAATAGCGAAGAATTTTCCGCGCTGGATGGGCAATAAGTGCGCTGTTTCGCGCCACAAGTGCGGAGCAAATCCCGGGCGCCGGGTGGATAATGTCCACCGTAGCCCCAAGACTTGTCATGCCCGCTAAACCAGCGAATGACTCGGGATTCAGGGCGCCGGAATGCGGTTCAGCCGCAGCTCCCCCGCCGAACGGGGAAAATATGCTTGAAAGGGCGATCGGCCAATGCCCCGTGTCGATCTGCATCACGGATCCGGCGGGGGTGATCCAGTATGTCAATTCTGCGTTCGCTGAGGCCTGCGGCTACTGGAGGGAGGAGCTTACCGGCCGGATGGCCGGAGTCCTCAAGTCCGGCACGACCGCGCCCGAAGTGTACAGGGAACTGTGGGAGACCATCAGCTCGGGGCGCCGGTGGCACGGGCAATTCTGCAACCGCAGGAAGAACGGCGAACTGTTCTGGGAGCAGGAAACCATCTCGCCTGTCTTCGATTGCCGCGGAACAATAGTCCATTACGTCGCCGTCAAGGAAGACATCACGCGGCTGCGCGAGCTCGAGGAGCAGACCCGCCGCTCCCAGCGGATGGAGGCCGTGGGCGCCCTGGCGAGCGGGATCGCGCACGAACTGAACAACATCCTGGCGCCGATGGTGATGGCGCCGGAACTCCTTCGGGACACCGTCAAGGACCCGTCCGAGAGGGAGCTGCTGGACCTCATCGAGCAGAGCGCCCGGCGGGCGGCCGATGTCGTCAAGCAGCTGCTGGTGTTCAGCCGCAGGAGCGGCGGGGAGCGCGTTCCGGTGCAGCCGGCGGCTGTCGTCAGGGAACTGCACGGAATGCTCGCAAGAACGCTTCCCCCGGAAGTCTGCCTGGAGCTTGAGGTCGACGACAGTGTCGGCGCCGTGGTCGGCGATCCCTCCCAGCTCCTGCAGGCGCTCCTCAACCTTTGCGCAAACTCACGGGATGCCATGCCCGACGGCGGGAGGATCACGCTCCAGGCGAACAACGAGATCGTCGACGAGGAGTTGGCCCGCGCAAATCCCCCCGCAAAGCCCGGGCCGTACGTGGTGCTGTCCGTCTGCGACACGGGCCACGGCATGACACCCGCGATCAAGGACCGGATCTTCGATCCCTTCTTCACGACAAAGGGCGTCGGCAAGGGCACCGGGCTCGGCCTCCCCACTGTCCTCGGCATCGTCCGGAGCCACGGCGGCTTCGTGACCGTCGAGACCGCCGCCGGCAGCGGCTCCACGTTCCGTCTCCACCTGCCAGGGGCTTAACAGGATTGTAACCCGGCAGCGATGGCGATGCCCCCGCGGCCTTGTTATATTGGGTGCGTGACCCAGGAACATATCCCCACCCTCGACAGCCGGCTCGCCGCCGTTCTCCGTTCGTTCGTCAAGGAGCTCAACCTTTCGCCGCGGGCCTACGCCCGCATCATCATCGTGGCCCGGAGGATCGCCGACTGGGCGAATGCCGAAAAGATACAGGCCTCGCACCTGTTGGACGCGATCCAGTTCTGCACCCTCAGCGGCGACGTGTAACTTTCAGGCAGGCGGGCCGTTATGCCCTAGCAGGCTGTTGTTTTCAACACCCTGCTAACATCGGATTTCCGCTCATTTCCTGCGATTCCCGGGAAGAAGTGGGGCTTTCGGGGCTCTCTAACAAGACCCCGCAACCGCACATCTGCCGCCATGACGACCGAAATTGACCAGAATTTCGTCCACGAGACATTTCCCGAGCCGGTGATGCCCGCCTGCTCCATCGTAAGGGACCTAAAGGGGCAGAAGGCCATCGTGACCGGAGCCAGCTCCGGGATCGGCAAGGCGGTCGCCATAGCCCTCGGCCACGCCGGGGCCGACGTGGTCGTGAACTTCGTGAGCGGTCCCGAGGACGCCGAGGCCGTCGCCGCGGAGGTGCGCAGGTGCGGCTCGCTGGCGATGATCCAACGGGCCGATGTAAGCCGCGAGGAGGAGGTGCAGGCGATGTTCCGGGAGGTCTGCGCCCAATGGGGCACCGTCGACATCCTCGTCAACAACGCAGGTATCCAGAAGGATGCCGCCTTCCACGAGATGACACTCGCCCAATGGCAGCGGGTGATCGACGTGAACCTTACGGGGCAGTTTCTCTGCGCGAGGGAGGCCGTCCGGGAGTTCAGGCGCCGCGGAGTGCGAAGGGAGGTGTCCTGCGCCGCCGGAAAGATCATCTGCATCAGCTCGGTGCACGAGGTCATTCCCTGGGCCGGCCACGTCAATTACGCCGCGTCAAAAGGGGGAGTGATGCTCATGATGAAGAGCCTGGCCCAGGAGGTCGCCCCTTGGCGGATCCGGGTCAACAGCATCGGCCCGGGGGCCATCCGCACCCCCATCAACACGGAGGCATGGGGCCGGCCCGAAGCTTATCAGAATCTGCTGAAACTCATCCCCTACAAGCGCATCGGGGAGGCCGATGAAATCGGCCGGGCCGCCGTGTGGCTCGCGTCCGACCATTCCGACTACGTCACCGGCACGACGCTCTTTGTGGACGGCGGGATGACGCTCTATCCCGGCTTCGAGACCGGCGGCTGAAGCACCTTCCTTTTTCCCGAATCCCATGAATGAAAGACTTGAGGCATTGCGCCGCAGGCTCGAGCACGAGGACAACCTCATCAACCAGCGCCTCTCCTGGTTGGTCGCCTCCCAGGCGTTCCTGCTCACCGCCTTTGCGATTTCGCTCAACGCGCCCTCCGTCCCCAGGGTGCCGTCCTACGCATCCTCCAACAGCATCCTTGTGGACCTGCTGCCCGCGGTCGGGATTGCCTGCATCCTCGTGCTGGGCCTGACAGTGGCCGGAGCCATCTGGTCGATGTCGGAGCTCAGGGTCCTGGCCCGGAAAATTTCCTCGCCCGATGACCTGCCCATCCACAGCCGGACTCCCATCCGCCTGCTCGGCCTGTCCGCCCCCGTTGCGATTCCCTGCATCTTCCTCATCCTCTGGCTGTCGCTGATTGCGTCTGGGTAGCGCACACACCCCACCACCATGCCCAAGACCCGAGTTCTCATCCTAGGCGGCGGCTTCGGCGGCCTCTACGCCGCGCTGGAGTTTGAAAGGCGCCGGGACCCCGACATAGAGGTGACGCTGGTCACCCAGGAAAACTTCTTCCTGTTCACGCCAATGCTGCACGAGGTGGCGGCGGGCGACCTGGACCTGACGACCATCGTCAATCCGCTCCGAAAGCTGCTGCGCCATGTCCGGACCTTCGTGGGCGAGGTCGGCAGCGTGGACCTGGCCGCGCGCCGGGTGGTGGTGACCCATGGCTACACGCATCACGCCCATTCCCTGGAGTACGACCACCTCGTGCTCGCACTGGGCTCGGTGACCAATTTCTTCGGGATGCCTGGGCTGGCCGAGCGGGCCGTCGCGATGAAGACCCTGCGCGATGCGGTGGAGCTGCGCAACCGCCTGATTTCCCACCTCGAGGAGGCCGACACGGAGTGCGCCAAGGCCGACCGCGAGCCCCTCCTGACCGTGACGGTCGCCGGGGGCGGCTTTGCCGGCGTTGAGACCATCGGAAGCATCAACGATTTCATCCACGACGCCCTTCCCTTTTATCCCAACCTGAAAAAGGAGATGATCCGCCTCGTGCTGGTTCATCCTGGGGACCACGTCCTGCCGGAACTCGGACCCGAACTGGGAAAATACGCGGGCGAGCGCCTGCGCCGGCGTGGAATCGAGATCCACCCCAACAGCAAGGTGACCGGCGTCACGCCGAGGGAGGTCGCGGTCAGCGACGGCACGCGGATCCAGAGCTTCACCCTCATTTGGACGGCGGGCTCGGCGCCCAATCCCGTGCTGGACCTGATCGACCTGCCCAAGGAGCGCGGACGCCTCAAGGTCGGGCCCACGCTCGAGGTGGTGGGGCGACCGGGCCTCTGGGCGCTCGGCGACTGCGCGCTGATCCCGAACATAAAAAAGGGCGGCTACCATCCGCCGACCGCGCAGCACGCCTCGCGTGAGGGCCGGGTGCTGGCCCACAACCTCACCGCCGCGGTCCGGGGAGGCCCGACGAAGACCTTCGACTTCACGACCCTGGGCCTGCTGGCCTCCATCGGGCACCGCACCGGTGTCGCCCGCATCCTCAACATGAATTTCTCGGGCTTCCTCGCCTGGTGGCTCTGGCGCACGATTTATCTGAGCAAGCTTCCCCGTACCGAGAAGAAGGTCAGGGTCGCGCTCGATTGGACGCTCGATCTCTTCTTTTCCAAGGATTTCGTGCAGTACGTCCACCATCGCCAGTTCAGGCAGGCGCAGGTCATCCCCCCGATCGACGGCACCCCACTTCGCGGGCCCTGCGAATCCGAGCCGACACCGTCAGAAAAATCATGAACGAAGCCGCCGGCCACACGCAGGAGTCGCGCCGTCTCGACGAGGATCGCCGCCGCCAACGGAACTGGAAGCGCTGGGGTCCCTACCTCTCGGAGCGCCAGTGGGCGACCGTGCGCGAGGACTATTCCCCCGGGGGATCGTGCTGGGACTATTTTCCCCACGACCACGCGCGCAGCCGGGCCTACCGCTGGGGGGAGGACGGGCTGCTCGGTTTCACGGACCGGGAGTGCCGCCTGTGCTTCGCCCTCGCGCTCTGGAACGAACGCGACCCAATCCTGAAGGAGCGCCTTTTCGGCCTGACGGGCCCGGAGGGAAACCACGGCGAGGACGTGAAGGAGCTGTATTACTACCTCGATTCCACCCCCACCCATTCGTGGATGCGTGCGCTCTACAAGTATCCGCAGGCCGCCTTTCCGTACTCGCAGCTGCTCGAGGAGAACCGCCGGCGCGGCCTGGCGGGCCGCGAATTCGAGATCGCCGACACGGGCGTGTTCGACGGAGGGCGCTACTTCGATGTGCAGGCCGAATACGCCAAAAACGGGCCCGATCACATCCTGATCCGGCTCACGGTCTCCAACCGGGGTCCGGACGCCGCGACCCTCCACCTGCTTCCCACCCTCTGGTTCCGCAACCTCTGGACGTGGGGCTGCACCCGGGAGCACGTGTCGCAGAAGCCGGAGATCAGGCTCTCCGGCACGGGGGCCATGGACGTGCGGCACGAGACCCTCGGAGATTTTGAATTCCTCTTCGCCCCGTCCTCCGGGGGAGTCTCCCCGCATGCCCTGTTCACCGAGAACGAGACGAATGCCCGGCGCCTCTGGGGCGGCGAAAATGCCACCCCCTATGTGAAGGACGCCTTCCACCGGCACGTGGTCGAGGGCGAAAAGGGGGCGGTCAATCCCGCGCAGACCGGCACCAAGGCCGCCCTGCACTACCGGCTGGAGATTCCGGCCGGCGGCGAGCAGACAGTGGAGCTGCAGCTCTTCCCGCGCGCCGGCGGAAGGGCGCTCGGCTGGGGGGCTCCCTTCGACGGCGGGATGCGCCGCTCCCTGGAGGAGGCGGATGAATTTTACGCGGGCGTGATCCCGGCCGGCTCGACGGACGACGAGCGCAACGTCATCCGCCAGGGCTACGCCGGGCTCCTCTGGTCGAAGCAGTTCTATTATTACGTGGTCGACCACTGGCTGTCGGGGGACCCCGACACCCCGCCGCCGCCGTCCGAGCGGCAGAACGGAAGGAACCGGGACTGGCGGCACCTGCACAGCCGCGACGTCATCTCGATGCCCGACAAATGGGAGTACCCCTGGTTCGCCGCCTGGGACCTGGCGTTCCACATGATCCCCATGGCCCAGGTCGACCCCGACTTTGCCAAGCAGCAGCTGACCCTCTTCCTGCGCGAATGGTACATGCACCCCAACGGGCAGATCCCGGCCTATGAGTTCGCGTTTGGCGATGTGAACCCTCCCGTCCACGCCTGGGCCGCCTGGCGCGTCTACAAGATATCCGCGGCCCGGGGGCATCGCGACCGCGACTTCCTCGAGGGCGTCTTCCAGAAGCTCCTGCTCAACTTCACGTGGTGGGTGAACCGAAAGGACGCCGAAGGGCGCAACCTTTTCTCCGGGGGCTTTCTCGGGCTCGACAACATCGGGGTCTTCGACCGCGGGCAGCCGATCCCGGGCGGCGGCCAGCTGCGCCAGGCGGACGGCACGGCCTGGATGGCTTTTTACGCGAGCACCATGCTGGCGATCGCGCTTGAGCTGGCCTGGCATGACGACCACCTGCACAAGGCGTACGAGGACATGGCCTCGAAATTCTTCGAGCACTTCGTGCAGATCGTCGACGCGATGAACACGGCCGGGGGCACGGGCCTCTGGGATGAGGAGGACGGGTTCTACTACGACCAGATCGACTTCGGCACCCACGTGCAGCCGCTGAAGACCCGCTCGCTGGTCGGCCTGCTGCCGCTGATCGCCGTCGAGATCGTCGACCGCGCGAAGATCGGTCACCTTCCCGGATTCAGGCAGCGCTTCGACTGGTTCTGCAAAAACCGCCCCGACCTTTCGCGCCACATTTGCGAGGACTCGGGCGGGCCGTCCCTCGGTGGCACCTCGATCCTCCTGGCCGTGCCCTCGCGCGATCGCCTCGTCCGCATCCTCAAGCCCATGCTCGACGGCGACGAATTCCTGTCGCCACACGGTCTGCGCGGGGTCTCGAAATTCCACGAGCGGCATCCATACGTCTTTCACGCCGATGGCACCGAACTGCGGCTCGACTACACGCCCGCGGAGGGCAATAGCCACCTCTTCGGGGGCAATTCGAACTGGCGCGGCCCCATCTGGTTCCCCGTCAACTACCTGATCGTGGAGGCGCTCGAGCGCTACCACGCCTACTACGGGGACTCCGTGCGGCTCGATTGGCCGGAGGGTTCAGGCCGCACGATCAACCTCTCCGAGGCCGCCCGCGAAATCTCACGGCGGCTGGGCGGGATCTTCCTGGCCGACGGGAACGGGCGCCGGCCCGTCCACGGCGATGACGACCGCTACGCCAACGATCCCCACTTCCGCTCGCTCGTCCTGTTCTACGAGTATTTCCACGGGGACAACGGGCGCGGGGTGGGCGCGAGCCACCAGACCGGATGGACGGCACTTGCCATCCGATGCCTCGAGGACGAGGCCCGGCGGCGGCCCTGACCCCGTCCAATCAGCCCTTCTTGTCCGTTCCGCTTCGCTCCCCGAAGATGAGACTGTCCAGGGAATACTTTCCGGGGCCGAGCGCCAGCAGGACGGCCGAAATGGCGAGGTACGCTGCCGCCAGCTCGTAGGAAGGCCCGCCCTTCTGGCTCACAAACGGCAGGCGCCAGCTCAGGAGCAACGTCTCGACCGCCACTGCCATGGTGAAGCCGATGCCAAGCGAGGCGAAGGGGGTCACCAGGCCCACGATCCATGCGATTCCCCCGAAAAACTCGGAAATCGCCGCAAGGAATTGGAGAAACCCGGGAAACGGGGAATTTGGACCGCCCCAGGACGCAGGATGGTGCATCTTGGCCCATCCGTGGATCACGAAGGCGGATCCGGCGATGAGGCGCAAGAGCAGCAGGGCGGCCGAGGCCGGCCGGGAGTGGGACAGGGGTTTGATGCGGGGTTCGACGGCCATGTCCCCAAATGAATGCCTTGCCGGGCTGTTAACAAGCCCGTTGTGGGGAGCGGGGTCGGCGCGAGTCGTCCTCGACCGTCGCGACCGCGCGCGCCGACTGTCACGCCTTCGTGTTGAGGACGGAACCGGAGCCGCCCGGTGCAGGCCCGCCATGATCCCCGGAATGCCGCTCCGAATGGGCCTTTTTCCGGCGGGCGGCATTCATGTGCCTGAGCTGAATCCTGAGCTGGCGGATTTCATGGGCGATTTCCGCCCTCGATTTCGTGCCGCCTGGGTTCACCTGCGCCCGCTCCAGCCCGCTGATCTGGCTCTGGAGCTGGGCCGCTGTGGCGGTATTGTTCGGGGACGTGTTGATCGTCGCCTGACTCGTCGACGAACTGCCCGGCGCACCTATGGCCTGTATTGTTGGGAGCCTCATGATATGCGCGTGGTCCGAGGGAGGATCGGCCGGTACGGCTCCAGATTGAGCGTGCAATCAATGCGCAGCCGAACCCCCTGCCTGGCAGGCTCTAGCGGAATTAGCAGGGTGTTGAAGAACTACGATGGCTCGTCGTAGTTTTTCAACACCCTGTTAGTTTCCGGGAGCGGACGCCCGTTCGGACGGGACTCCCTTCCAGTTCCACCACTTCAGCAGCTCCGGCCTGTGCCTTGACGCCGTGGCATAATAGACCGCGCAGCGGAAGGTGTAGAGGACGCACGGATCCATGCGGGCCCCACGCAGCTTCTCCAGCCTGCTGTTGAGTCCCTCGGGGCTCCTCCCCTTGAGGTCCGACACACGCCGGATGCCCAGGTCCAGAAGATCCCTGGCGACGCTGGGTCCGATCCCGGGAATCACCTGAAGCTCCCTCAGGGTGTCGGCGTTCGAGCCTGAAGTCGGTGACCTTTTCATATCCGAGATCGCCATCCTCCGCTCCGCGCCAAAGCCCTGTCAACTCTACGGCAGCTGGTAGATTGCGCAGAGTGCGACGCCCGTGCCGCCGTCGGCGCCGCTCACCTCCGCCGTGTACCCTCCGGGTGGCAGCGTCAGCAGCACCTCGGAGTCGCCGGAATCCGGCTCCAGCACCGGGGCGGCATAGGCGGCGGCCGCAGCATCCAGCAGCACCCTGCCCGATCCCCAGCCGTTGTCGGAATAGATCGCCGTCCCCGCAGAATTATAGATCGCGAGCGACGGGTGCTGAAGGACGCCGGGGACGCCTTCATTGGCAAGGGCAGGCCCCAGGGCCTGGACAAGCACCGACCGGGACGTCGTCCCGCCGATATAAAACCCGCCGATAAGAATGTTAGCCCCCGTCCCCACGAAGGCCCGCGAGGATATGTTCACAAGGAAGCCGGGATTGGGGGACTGCGTCACCGAGACCAGGGCCGGGGCGCTGGTGGCGTTCGATCCGTCCGAGTATTGGGCCGTCACGGTGTAGGTCCCCGCGCTCGCGGAGGTCGCGTTCGCGATGACCAGCTGCGGCCCGTTCGACCCCGATACGATGTCCGACGCCGCATCCAAGGGGGTGTCGGAGAGGACCTGCGCGACTGTCGAGCCCTGGGGAATGAACGACCATTGGTAGGTGATCCCAGGGGCTGAAATCGTGGTGAGGACGAGCGTGGATCCCGAATTGAGAACCTGCCCGCCCGGGGGCACTATGATCGCCGGCAGGGGTTCGGGGGTCGACACCGAGAATGCAGCCGATGGGTCCGAGACTCCGCCGGTCGACACCGCCGCCACGGCATAGTAGTAGGTGACGCCGCCCGACACGGTGGCATCGGCGAAGGAGGCAGAGGGCCCCACGCTGATCTTGTCGACGGCCTGGGTGAACCCGCTGTCCAGCGCCCGGGTGACCTGATACCCGGTGAGGGTGAAGCCCTTCAGGTCCGAGGGCGCGGTCCAGGATAGGTTCACGACATTGGACCCGGCGGCGCTCGCCGTCCCTCCCGTCGGGACTGTCGGAGGGATCCCGTAGACATGCACGTAGTCGATCGTGTAAAGGGCGGGATACACCGTGGTGCTGTCGGGGTTGCCCGGCCAGGTGCCACCCACCGCCAGGTTGATCAGGATGAAAAAGGGTGAGTTGTTGAACACCCACTGGTCCCCAGCGGGTATGGTCGACACGCCGGCCCCGCCGCCCGTGGGGACAACCGTCTGATAAACCTTCCCGTCGACGGACCACTGGATCTGGTTCGGCTCCCAGTCCACGGCGAAAACATGGTAGGCCTGGCTGTAGTTCGCACTCCCGGGCAGCGTGGACTGGGCCCCGACGGAGTATCCGGGCCCGTGCAGCGTGCCATAGAGGATCGTGGAGGCGTCGATCGTCTCCAGGATGTCGATTTCGCCGCAATCGGGCCAGTTCACGCCGGTGTAGATGTCCGATCCCAGCATCCAGAAGGCCGGCCACATCCCCTGGCTGCTGGTGGTCTTCAGCCTTGCCTCGATGTGGCCGTAGGTCGTCTGGAACTTGGTCGCCGTCTGCAGTCGCGCGGAGGTGATGGTGCCGTAGATGGGGTCCTTGAGCGCGGCAATCACAAGCGCCTTGCCGTCGAGTGCGTCGGGATCGGAGATGACGTAGGAGTTTGCGCGCGAGTTGCTGTAGTCCTCCAACTCCCCATTGCCCCATAGCCCTTCGCCGACGTCGTAGACCCATTTCGTCTGGTCGGGCCCGGTGCCGTCTGGCTGGTTGAAGTCATCGCCCCAGAGGAGCGTCGGCGTCGCTGCAAAGGCGGGAGCCACGCCCGCGAGCATTGCGGCGCAGGCGAGGATCGCCTGAAACATCCGGCGGCCGGCCCTGAGAGAACATGCGCGTGGGGTGTCACTCATTGATCCGTCTGCACTTCATCCCGAATCGAACCGGAACGCAACCCGGCAGGGACGTCGACACCGCGGGCTTCGGCAGAGTGGATGGGTTGACAGGGAACTATTTCGATCCGCTTCGCACGAAGGCACGGAGGAAAGGCAGGAGCTTTCAAGCAACCGGCCCGTTAAGACGGACATAAAGAGATGTTGATTGCACGGGGAGGGCGAACCGTCCCGGTGAGCGGCGTTTCCACGAGGCCCGGCAGGGACGCCTCTCTCTACCAACCAATCTCGCCCTACCATCCGCTCCCTGTATTTCTCCGTGCCAAAGTGGCGAAGCGATGAGGGACGCGTAGCGTCCGTCATCGCTTCGCCGGTATTGGATTTCTTCGTGAGCTTCATGCCTTCGTGCGAAAAATGGTTTGGAAAACTCCGGGAATGCCAAATGCCCCGCCGCGGGAATCGTCGCCAATCTGAATCGACGCCGGGCGCCAACACCGTACGTTCTCCCCATGACCCACGAAGAGAACTGGACCGCCGTAGACGACTACGCCTCGAGGCTGCTCATTCCCCACGACCCGGCGCTCGAGGCCGCGCTCGCAGGCAGCGAGGCGGCGGGGCTGCCCGCGATCAACGTCAGCCCCATCCAGGGCAAGTTCCTGATGCTTCTGGCCCTGGCGCACGGGGCGCGCAACATCCTCGAAATCGGCACCCTCGGAGGCTACAGCACGATCTGGCTCGCCAGGGCGCTGCCGGAGGGCGGCCGGCTCATCACCCTCGAGTACGAGCCCAAACATGCGGCCGTGGCGCGGGTCAATATCGCCCGCGCCGGATTGGCGAAGACCGTCGACCTCAGGCTCGGCAGCGCGCTCGACACGCTGCCCCAGCTTGCGGCCCAGGGACTCGGACCCTTCGATTTCATCTTCATCGATGCCGACAAGACGGGCTACCCGGACTACCTCGGCTGGGCGCTCAAGCTTTCCCGGCCCGGCACGCTGATCGTGGCCGACAATGTCGTGCGCAAGGGTGCCGTCGCCGACCCTTCCAGCTCGGATCCGAATGTCGTCGCAATCCGCCGCTTCAACGAGCTCGTCGCGGCCGAGCCGAGACTGACCGCTACCATCCTCCAGACTGTCGGCAGCAAGGGGCACGACGGTTTCCTGCTCGCGCACGTCTTGGCCTGACCGCGCCCCCCAAACTCCGATAGTCCGATCAGGGACGGGCCCCTTCAAGGACGCCATAGGCGTCCCTCAGGCCCGGGTCGTTGAGGCCCGTCGCCTTCAGCTTGGCCTCGATCCGGTCGTGGACCGCCCCGGCCCCGGCAAAATCCAGGTCGGTCCAGAACCGGTCCTCGCGCCGAAAATACCCGGTCTCCCGGAGAAAGTAGACCCCGTAGTCGAAGGCGTCGCCCAGCGTGTCGTCCAGGTCGCCCTCCTTGAAGGAGCCATCCGGCTGGAGGGATTCCGACAGACACCAATCGAGCATCCGGGATATCTCCGCCCGGACCTGCTCCCGGGTGGCGCCATCGAGATCCGGCCACGCGATCCGGAAGACCTTGACGGCGTCCCAGTTCAGATGGTTCTCGTAGCGGCCGTCGATCCGGATCCCGGAGGGAAATTCGGCGCGGTCGAGCTGGAGCAGGCGCTTCGCGATCAGGTCCCTGCGCCCAACTTTTCCGTGGAGGTCGGAGACGACGTGGAAGGTCATGGCCATGTCGTCCATCTTCCAGGTCCGCCCGTAGCGGTCGACCATCCACTGCCCCCAGCAGCCGGTGGCCGGATTCTGCCAGCGATCCACGAAATCTCGCAGTGCCCCCCGCAGACGGGGATCGAAGGCATAACCCGTTCTCTTGGACCCGAACAACAGCCGAGCCAGCGCGGAGAACGTCTCGTCGAGCTCCTCCCGGTTGAACACGCCCGTCCTCGTGAAGTTGTCGTGAAGGACGGAATCGAGCCGGGCACCCAGCTTCCCCGGCGAATTGACCGGGTCGAGGAACGCGAGCCTGTACCGCGGATCGGAGTTCAAACCGTCCAGGCCGTCCTCAACGGAGTAGTAGAGCCTGAGGAACCAAACGTTGATTCCCAGCCCCCAGCTCCCGTCGGAGGACTGCTGCTCCGCCGCCAACCTCTGTTCCTCCGGTTGGTCCAGGCTCCGGCGGAGATCGTCCATCCTGGCCCGGGTCGCCTTCACATCGGGCGTGAAATTCATGCGCCACCTGATCTCGCGGTAGATGTGCATCGAGTACTGCATCCCCTGGCCCGCCGCCTGATGGCGTCCGATCTCCCTCACGAGGCGCTTCAATTCAGGGTTCAGCGCCCCAAGGCGCCTGTCCCTCGCCATCTTGAGCCCCGCCACGTCCCAGAAAAAAAGCGCGTCTTCGCGGGCCCGATCCCACCGGGATTCACCGGAGAGCGCCTGCGGTGGGGTGAAAACATGCGCTCGATAAATTCCGGTGGCGATCGCTGCGCGCACAAGCGGTTCCCGGCCCAAATAGGCCGCGAGGACCGCGGCCAGGGCTCCAACGATCAGGATCCCTGTGCGGCGGCGCTGCGGGGAATGCCCTTGAGGGTTTGGAGCCACTTGATTGCGGACCGGGTTCAACGTCGCGCTTAGGCAAACCTCAATTCCTCGGGCTATACCCACGCCACACCCATTCCAGCGCCTCGGGCAGCGTCTGCGCCTTGGCGTTGCGGTCCACGTGCCCGGCGTTCATGCAGAAGACGTACTGGTAATGGTAGCCCTTCTCCTTGAGGACGGCCGCCATGCGGTTGTTGGCCATGACCCAGTCGTGCATGTTGTCCCGAAGCGGATTCGGAAAATACAGGTCGCGGTCGCCCACCTGCATCCAGAGGCGGATCGGCTTCACCGGGCTGTCCCTGATGATGCCCTCGTGGTAGCCCCAGGCCCCGTGCGGGGTCT
>Ga0302319_10005331_pt1 | contig 25885 bp, 20 predicted proteins | sample Bog_T0_2_FD_203319 | JGI IMG/M metagenome (GOLD analysis project Ga0302319, IMG submission 203319) | Peat permafrost microbial communities from Stordalen Mire near Abisko, Sweden - Bog_T0_2 | ecosystem: Environmental > Terrestrial > Soil > Wetlands > Peat | place: Sweden: Abisko, Stordalen Mire...
TCATCGGCAGCGTGGCCGGCCATGCCCAGGTCTATGCCGCTGACAGCAAGGACAGCCCGGCGCTCTTCAATGGCTGGAGCCCGCCCGAGCTTGAGGCCATCCCCGACTTTGCCAAGGTGGCCGGCCCCCTCAGGTCCCTGCCCAACGTCAAGGCTGTGGTGCCCATGGGCGTGAGCACGGCCATGGTCTCCTACGGCAACACCGTGGACCAGGCCCTGGAGAGGCTGCGTGATGCGGTCAGCCACCGCCACGGCATGCATGCCAGCAAGGAGCAGGTCAAGAGCCTCAAGGAGCATGTGCGCCAGATCGTGCGCGTGATCGCCGGGGACATGGCCAAGCTGAGTGTGGTGTCAGCCAAGGGAGCCGTGGACCCGGTCGACCTCAAGAACCTCGAGCGGGCCAATTCAGACGCCTTCTGGCAGGGCTTTGACGCCGATCCGCTGGGGCATCTTGAGTTCCTCGAGAACCGGATCGCCGCCCTGGTTCCAGATGCGGACCAGATCTTTCTGGGCTATGTGGGCACCGACCTGGACGGCTTCAGCCAGGCCTTTGACCGCATGCAGGTGGTCGATGGCCAGGCCGTGCCCAAGGGCCACCGCGGCATGCTCTTGAGCAAGTATGTCTACGAGAATCAGTTCAAGCTGAAGACCGCCCACCGCCTGGACCAGATCCACGAGGCGCTGGCCCTTGAGCACAAGAGCATCGCCAAAGACCCGGACCTGCAGGACCTGGTCAAGCAGAACCGCAGCCAGACCCGCGAGATCATACTGCAGCTCGACCCGCTGAGCTCAAGCAAGGCGGTGGCCATCATGCAGGCCGCCACCAGCAGCAAGGAGGCGACGCTGGAGGGGCTGCTGCCCCTGTTCTTCGACACCACGGACTCCAACTTCGAGGCCCGCTACCAAGCCTTTTACAGCCAGCTGGCGCCCATGCTCGAGCTCTACCGCTTGAAGCCCGGCGAGACGCTGACCATCAAGAACTACACCAAGTCCGGCTTTGTGCAGGCCGTCAACATCAAGGTCTATGGCACCTTCCAGTTCAAGGGCCTCGAGAAGAGCGGGCTGGCCGGGGCCCTGAGCCTGATGGATCTGATGAGCTTCCGCGACCTCTATGGCTATGTCACCCAGGAGGGCATCGCGGAGACCAAGAAGCTCGAAGCCCAGGCTGGCGCGCAGTTCGTGGACCGGGCCAAGGCGGAGGATTCGCTCTTTGGCGGCGGCGGCGAGGTGGAGCAGGCCAAGGAGGCCCGCATCGACGACAAGGCCGCCCTGGGCAGCAATCCCCAGCTGCAGCGGGCGGTGGACTTGAATGCCAAAGCCTACACCCAGGCTGAGATCGACAAGGGCGTGGCCATCGAAGCTGCCATCATCGTCAAAGATCCCAGCAAGCTCAAGCAGACGCTCAGGGACATCCAGCAGGCCTCAGATGGCCAGCACCTGGGGCTGAAGGTGGTGGACTGGCAGCACGCGGCGGGCAACATCGGCCAGTTCGTGCTGGTCTGCAAGCTCATCCTCTATTTTGCCACCGCCATCATCTTCATCGTGGCCATTGTCATCATCAACAACGCGGTGGTCATGGCCACCCTGCAGCGGGTGCGCGAGATAGGCACCCTGCGCGCCATCGGGGCCCAGCGCCGGTTCGTGCTGGCCATGGTGCTCACGGAGACCATGCTCTTGGGCTGGGTCTTCGGCACCTTGGGGGCGGCCCTGGGCAGCGGCATCGTGGCCTGGCTCGGCCATGCCGGCATCCCAGCGCGCAATGAGTTCATGTACTTCTTCTTCTCCGGCCCCAGCCTGCACCCGAGCATCAGCCTGGGCAGCCTGGCGGGCGCCTTTGTGGTGGTGCTGCTGGTCACCTGCGCCTCGGCCCTCTACCCTGCCATCATGGCCACCCGGATCTCGCCCATCCAGGCCATGGCCTCGGAGGATTGATGCGCCAGCTCTTCCTCATCGCCTTCCGCAACCTCATCCAGCACCGCCGCCGCACGCTCATGCTGGGCGGGGCCATCGCCGGGGTCACGGCCCTGCTGGTGGTGCTGCTCTGCTTGAGCGCGGGCGTCAAGGCCACCATGCTCGAGAGCGCCACCACGGTGGTCACCGGGCACATCAATGTGGCCGGCTTCTACAAGGTCACGGCCGGGCAGACCGCGCCCCTGGTGACCGACTACAAGAAGGTGCAGGCCCTGGTGGAGCGCACCCTGCCGGACCTCGATTTTGTGGCCGCCCGCGGCCGGGGCTTCGCCCGCCTGGTCAGCGACCAGGGCAACATGCAGGTGGGCATTGCCTCCATCGACCTGGCCCATGAGCCAAAGCTGCCCAAGGTGCTGAGGATGAGGGAGGGGAGCCTGGATGCCCTGGCCAAGCCCGGCAGCGTGCTGCTCTTTGAGAGCCAGGCGAAGAAGCTGAAGGTCAAGACCGGCGACAGCCTCATCTTCTCGGTGCTGACCCCGCGCGGGGTCAACAACACCGTGGATGTGAGGGTGGCCGGGGTGGCCGAGGACATGGGCCTGCTGAGCAGCTTCAGCGTCTTCGTGCCGGACGCCACCCTGCGCCAGCTCTACCAGATGAACGAGAGCACCACCGGCGCCCTGCTGGTCTACCTGAAGGACATGCGCCGCATCCCCCAAGACATGGACCTGCTGCGCAAGGCCCTGTCCCAGGCGGGCTACACGGTGCGCGACCGCCAGGGCAAGGCCTTCTGGATGAAGCTGGCGGACATCAACCGCGAGGACTGGACCGGCCAGCAGCTGGACCTGACCAGCTGGGAGGATGAGATCAGCTTCATCAGCTGGACGGTCAAGGCCATTGACGGCATCACCTGGGTGCTGACCACGGTGCTCCTGGTCATCATCGCCATCGGCATCATGAACACGCTGTGGATCGCCATCCGCGAGCGCACCCGCGAGATAGGCACCCTGAGGGCCATCGGCATGCAGAGGCCCATGGTGCTCTCCATGTTCGTCATCGAGGCCTTCTGCCTGGGGCTCGCGGGCACCAGCCTGGGCGCCCTGCTCGGCACCCTGGCCGCCGCATTCCTCAACAGCCTGCACCTGGCTGTCCCCACCGGCGCCGCCATCTTCCTCATGTCCAGCACCCTCAAGTTCGCCTTTGACCCTGCCCGCATCCTGGGCGGGGCCGCAGTCATCACCGCCTGCACCACCCTGATCGCCCTGATCCCCTCCTTCAAGGCCGCGCGCATGAAGCCCGTGACGGCCATGAGCCACTTAGGATGAACCCATGATGAAGCGCTTGATGGCATTGGCCCTGCTGGCAGCCCTCGCTGCCCTGGCCCAGGCTGAGCCCCTCTCCAAGGCCCAGATGGTGGAGATCCTCAAGGGCATCGACATCCGGGTGCGGGCTTCGGGCGACTACAAGGCCCTGGTCTACCTTGAGCAGCGCGAGAAGGACAAGCCGGATGTGGCTCGCGAGGCCCTGGTATACCGCCGCGACGCGGACCAGAAGCTGATGATCCTCTTCACCCAGCCCAAGACCGAGGCCGGCAAGGGCTATCTGCGCATCGACAAGAACCTTTGGTACTACGACCCCACGGTGGGCAAATGGGAGCGCCGCACCGACCGCGAGCGCATCGCAGGCACTGATTCGCGGCGCGAGGACTTTGACCAGAGCGACCTGGCCAACCAGTATGACCCGGCCTACCTGGGCGAGGAGAAGCTGGGAGCCTACTCTGTCTGGCACCTCAAGCTCACCGTGAAGGATGGCGTGGACGTGGCCTACCCCTTGGTCGAGTTCTGGATCGACGAGGCCACGGGCAATGACCTCAAGCGCCAGGACTTTGCGCTCTCGGGCCGCCTGGCTCGCACCAGCCTGGTGCCCAAGTGGGAGAGGCTCTACTCTGCGAGCAAGAAGGCCGACCTGTGGTACCGCAAGGAGATCCACATCTACGACGAGATCGACAAGGCCAACTCGACCTTGGTGGTCATCAAGAGCGTGGACCTGGACCCCTTGGATGAGAACATGTTCACCAAGGCATGGCTGGAGGCCAAGAGCCGATGAAGACGCTGAGCCGCCTCGCATTGTTGGCATTGCTCTCCTTCAGCTTGCCGGGCCGGGCCGCCGATGCCCCGCGGCCCAGTGAGGAGGACTTCTTCGGGAACAGCCCCACCGTTGTGGACAAGCCCGACGCCTTCGCCCGCGGCGCCACGGTGGCAGACCCCTTGCAGATCGGCGGCACCTATTACCAGCAGTGGAACGCCCAGTTCCAGGATGGCGGCTCTTTGGGAGGCACGCCCTGGTCCGCCCCCCTGCAGTTGGATGTCTTCTTGGATGCGCGGCCCAATGACCGCCTGCGGCTCTTCGTGAGCTCCCGCCTGCTCTATGACCCCACCAAGGACCAGGATGGCAATCCCACCCAGGGAAGCTCCTCAAGCCTGGTGCAATCTGAGCTTTCTGGCGGCACCACCACGGCTGCCAGCAATCCCCAGGTCGTCCTGGACCAGGCCTGGCTCAAGTTCGACATGGACCACCAGGTCTTCATCACCGCTGGCAAGCAGCAGGTGAAATGGGGCACCGGCCATATCTGGAACCCCACCGACTTCTTGAATGCCCAGCGCCGCGACCCCTTGCAGCCCTATGACCAGCGCCTGGGCAGCAGCATGATCAAGGCCCAGCTGCCCCTGGACAGCCATCAGAGCAATCTCTATGCCCTGGCCCTGTTCGACAACCCCGAGGCCGCCAGCACCATGCAGCAGGAAGGCGGCGCCTTCCGCGCTGAGACCGTGCTCGTCGATGCTGAGCTCGGCGTGGATGCTGTCGCGCGGGCGGGCCTGAGCCCAGTGTATGGCGCCGACCTTTCCGCGCCCCTGGGGCCCCTGGATGTCTACGCTGAAGCCGCGCTCTTGAGCGGGCCGGGCAACGAGACCTTTGAGCGCACCTCGGCTCCGGCAGCTGCGGGCGCGCCCCTGGCCTCGCTCTACAAGAGCCAGGGCCTGCCTGGCCCGGCCCTGCAGGCCAGCGCCGGCCTGGTCTATGACTTCCCCTGGCGCGACAACCGCCAGGCTACCCTGGGCGCAGAGTACTTCTACAATGAGCTGGGCGTGGAGAACCGCGGGCTCTACCCCATCCTCATGTTCACGGGCCGCTATCAGGCCTTTTACGCTGCGAAGAACTATGCGGCGCTCTACCTGACCGCCGAGGGGCCGGACGAGGGCAAGCACACCAGCTACACCCTGACCAACCTGGCCAATGCGTCGGATGGGTCCTATGAGAGCCGCCTGGACTTCTCGTGGCTGGTGCTGGAGAACCTCACCTTCGGGGCCTATGCGGCAGGGCATTACGGCAACCAGGGCGGCGAGATGGATTTCAGCCTGCACACCCCGGCGCTCAGCGACAATGGCAGGCCCATCCCGGCCATGGACGTGGCGGATGTGCCTGTGGAAGGCGGGATGAGCCTGCGCATGGGTTTTTGAGCAGAGGAGGCATGACAATGGCGTCAGCAAGCAGCGAGCAAAGGCTCATCGAGGCGGGCAAGGCGGTGCTGTTCGAAGAGGGCTTCAGCGGGCTCACCCTGCGCAAGGTGGCTGCCCGGGCTAAGGTCAACCTGGGCATGTTCAACTACCTCTTCAAGGACAAGGATGATTTCATCCGCAAGGTGGCCCAGGAGGCTTATGACGAATTCTACGGCAGCCTGCAGCTGGGGGCCCTGAGCCAGAAGGACCCCATGCTGGCCCTGCGGGAGGCGGCCCTGGTGCTGGCGCGCTTTGTTCGGGACCATCGCCAGGCCATCGGCAGCCTGATGCGCGATTTGAATGCCGGGCACCCCGAGGCCCTGCGCTTTGCGCGCAAGAACATCCCCCGCCATGGCATCTTCTTAAGCACCCTGGTCAAGCGCTGCCGCAGCCAGAAGCGCATCAAGGACCTGCCCCTGGCCACCTTGATGACCTTCATGGCCGGGGCTGTGCTGGCACCCAACCAGGCCTTTGGATTGGTTGAGAGGATGAGCCAGGGCATGCCCATGCTCAAGGCATTGCTGCCAGTGGTCCGGCGGGATGTGCTCAGCGACAAGGCCATTGAGGCCCGCTTGGATCTGGCTTTTGCTGCCATCCTCAAGGAGAGAAAGCGATGAAGAAGCCCCTGCTCATCCTGGTGCCAGTGGCCCTGCTGGGGGCCGGCCTGGCCAGCTACCTCTTCTGGAAGGCCCAACAGCCCTTCTATTACGCCGGCACAGTGGAGGCCCAGGAGGTGGACATCGCCTCAGGACTGGCCGCGCCCATCCTGAGCCTGAAGGCGGAAGAGGGCCAGTCCGTGAAGAAGGGCGAGCTGCTGGCTGAGCTGGATTGCCGCGAGGTGCTGCCCGCAGACAAGCTAGCGCAGGTCGAATTCCAGCGCGCGCAGAGCCTGTTCAGGGGCGGCAGCTTCACAGGGAGCCAGCTCGACCAGGCGCAGAGCGCGGCAGACATGGCCGCGGCGCGCGCCTCTTGGTGCAGCATCTACTCCCCCATCACCGGCACGGTGCTGACGCGGTTCCAGCAGGAGGGCGAGTGGGCGCGGCCCGGCGGCCGCATCATGAGCATGGCCGACTTGAGCCAGCTCTACGCCTGGGTCTATGTGGATGAGGAGGCCCTGGCGCGCGTCAGGCCGGGACAGGCCTTCACCGCCATCGCAGAGGATGCGGCCGGCCGCACACTGGCAGCGCGCGTGGCTTACATCCGCCCCGAGGCGGAGTTCACGCCCAAGAATGTGCAGACCAAGGAGGAGCGGCAGCGCCTGGTGCATGGGGTGAAGCTGGACCTGGGCGATGGAGCCGGGCTCTTGGTGCCAGGGATGAGCATTGAGAGCAGGCTGGGTGACTGAGTTGGCGCGGCAGGAGCCCATCGCCCTCGAGCTCTGCGGGCTTGAGAAGTCCTTTGGCCCGGTCGCGGCCCTGCGCGGTGTCAGCGCCACGCTCGAAGGCGGCCTCTTGCACGGGCTGATCGGCCCGGATGGCGCCGGCAAGACCACCCTGATGCGCGTGATGATGGGCCTGCTCAAGCCCAGCGCAGGTGACATCCTCGCCAGCCAGGGCGGCCGCGCGCTGGGCCTGGAGGAGGCGCGCGCGGGCATGGCCTACATGCCGCAGAGCCAGAACCTCTACCAGGACCTCTCGGTCAGCGAGCATCTGGACTTCTTTCGCGACCTCTATCAGCTGCCCCGCGCCGACTATGCCAAGCGCCGCGCCCGATTGCTGGCCATGACCCGGCTGGGAGCCTTCCAGGACCGCCCGGCGGGCAAGCTCTCAGGCGGCATGTACAAGAAGCTGGGGCTGATGCTCGCCATGCTGGCCGAGCCCCAGCTGCTGCTCTTGGATGAGCCCACCAACGGGGTGGACCCCATCAGCCGCCGCGAATTCTGGGACCTGCTCTATGAGCAGGTGGCGCAGGGCGTCACCGTGGCGGTGAGCACGGCCTACATGGACGAGGCGGAGCGCTGCGGCAAGGTGCACCTCTTGATGGAGGGGCGCCTGCTCGCCAGCGGCGAGCCCCGCAGCCTGCTCAAGGAGCATGGCATAGGGCATCTGGACCAGCTCTTCAGCTCGGGGGCGGCCCATGCCGGCAGTTGAGGCCCGTGGCCTGGTGGTGCGCTTCGGCGACTTCACGGCGGTGGACCGCGTGAGCTTCAGCGTGGAGCCCGGAGAGATCTTCGGCTTCTTGGGCGCCAATGGCGCCGGCAAGACCACCACCATCCGGGTGCTCTGCGGCCTGCTGCATCCCAGCGCCGGCCAGGCCTGGGTGGATGGGGTGCCGGTGGAGGGCGACCTGAAGGCGGTGAAGGCGCGGGTGGGCTACATGACCCAGCGCTCCACGCTCTACGCCGACCTCAGCGTGGATGAGAACCTGGCCTTTCAGGCTGGCCTGCGCGGCATGAGCGCGGCCGACTTGGCACGGCGGCGCGGCGAGCTCTTCAGCCTGATCGGCTTCGCGGGCTCTGGCCACGAGCTGGTGCAGAGCCTGCCCGGCGGGCTGCGCCAGCAGGTCTCGCTGGCCCAGGCCCTGCTGCACGACCCGCGCATCGTCTTCTTGGATGAGCCCACGGCAGGGGTGGCCCCTGAGGCCCGGGCCCGCTTCTGGTCCCTCATCCGCCGGCTGGCCGGGGAGGGCCGCACAGTCTTCGTCACCACCCACTACATGGACGAGGCGGAGCAGTGCGGCCGCATCGCCCTGATGCGCGATGGCAAGCTCATAGCCCTGGACAGCCCGCTGGGGCTCAAGGGCTCCACCTACCCCCGCGGCCTGGTCGAGGTGGATCCTGGCGCCGGGGATTGGCGCACCCGCATCAGCGCCGAGTCCGGGCTCTCGCAGCCGCGGCCGCACGGCCTGCGCTGGCACCTGGAGGAGCAGCGCGAGGGCGCCTGGGAGGCCTTCGCCGCTGCGCAGCCCGGCTTGCCCCCCTGGCGGCGGAGCCTGCCCACGCTGGAGGATGTCTTCCTCAAGCTGGTGGAGGGCCGGCCATGAGGCGCTTCGCGCCCCGCCGCGCCTGGGCTATCGCCCGCAAGGAATGGCGCCACATCCTGCGCGACCCCTTCACCCTGGGCATGGCCCTCATCATGCCGGCCCTGATGGTGGTGTATTTCGGCTATGCCATCGACTTCGACATGAAGGGCATCCGCGCCCTCCTGGTGGACCGCGACCACACCCCGGCCTCGCGGGAGTTCAGCCGGGTGATGTCAGCCTCGGGCTTTGTGGCCTTAGAGGCCCCTGCGCCGGGCGAAGGGCCCATGCAGGCCCTGGACCTGGGCCGCGCCAAGGCCGTGTTCACGGTGCAGCCAGGCTTTGCCCGCAGCCTGGCGCAAGGGCTGCAAGCCACCGTGGATGTGGACATGGATGGCTCGGACAACCAGACCGCCACCACTCTCTCCGCCTACCTGGCCGGCTTTCAGCAGGCCGCTAGCTCCCGCCTGGCTCAGCCGCCGCCGCCGGCCCTGCGCGCGCGCTACCTCTTCAACCCCGAGCTCTCCAGCCGTTTCTTCATCGTGCCGGCCATGCTGGCGCTGGTGCTGGCCATCCTCTGCGTGCTGCTCACGGCCATGACCGTGGCCCGCGAATGGGAGACCGGCAGCATGGAGCTGCTGCTGGGCACGCCGGCCCAGCCCCTTGACATCATCCTGGGCAAGCTGCTGCCCTACCTGGGCCTGGGCCTGGCCACCGTGGCGGTGGTCTACGCCCTGGCGCGCACCGTCTTTGGCCTGCCCTTTGCCGGCTCGCACCTCACCTTCCTGCTGGCCCTGCTGCTCTTCCTAATCCCATGCCTCAGCCAGGGCCTGCTCATCTCGGTGGTGGCGCGCCAGCAGGTGGTGGCCATGCAGCTGGCCATGCTCACCGGCATGCTGCCCAATTTCATGCTCTCGGGCTTCATCTTCCCGGTGGAGAGCATGCCGCGCTTCTTCCAGGTGGCCACCATGATCCTGCCCGGCCGCTGGTTCGTGCTGATCTGCCGCGACGCCTTCCTCAAGGGCAGCGGGCCGCTGGACCTGGCCCTGCCCTTCCTCATGCTGGGCTTGACCGGCGCCCTGCTCATCAGCGCCTCGCTGGCCCGCTTTCACAAGGACCTTGAGCCATGACCGGCCCCCTGGCTGCATTCCTGCGCAAGGAGCTGACCCAGGCGCTGCGCGACCCGCGGCTGCGCGTGCTGCTGCTGGTGGTCCCCATGGTGCAGCTGACCATCTTCGGCCTGGCGCTCAACAGCGAGGTGCGCAACATCCGCCTGGCGGTCTACGCCGAGCCCAGCGACACCTTGGCCTGGAAGGAAGCCCGCGCCGCCTTTGCCAGCGGCTACTTCTTGCCGGCCGCAGCCTGGGGGCAGCCCTATGACCGGCTGCGCGATGGCGGCGCTGACGCCGCGCTGGTGGCTGCGCCGGGAGGCATGGCCCTGGCGCTGGCGCAGGGCCGCCCCGGGGCCCAGCTGCTCATCGATGCCACCAACACGGTCAAGGCCCGGGCCATCGAGGCCTACTTGCAGGCCGCGGCGGCCCCTGCGCTGCCCCAGCCCCCTGGCGGCCCCGCCGGGGTGGCCTTCAGCGTGCGGGTGCACTACAACCCCGCCCTGCGCTCGCCGGTCTTCCTGGTGCCTGGCGTGATGGTGCTGGTGCTGCTGCTGGTGACCATGAACCTCTCCAGCATGAGCATGGCACGCGAGAAGGAGATGGGCACCTGGGAGGGCCTGCTGGCCGCGCCGCTCGCCCCCTGGCAGCTGCTGCTGGGTAAGACCCTGCCCTACTTCCTGCTGGGCCTGGCCGACCTGCCCCTGCTCTTGATGGCGGCCAAGGTCTTCTTCGATGTGCCGGTGGCCGGGCCGCTGTGGATGCTGGCCCTGGGAGGCGCGGCCTTCATCGCCTGCAGCGTGGCCATGGGCACCCTCATCAGCACCGCTGCCCGCAGCCAGCAGCAGGCCATGATGGGCGGCTTCCTCTTCATGTTCCCTGCCATGCAGCTCTCGGGCCTCATGTTCCCGGTGGAGAACATGCCCGCCTTCATCGCCTGGACAGCCTGGCTCAACCCGCTCTATTACTTCATGGACCTGCTGCGCAATGTGATGCTCAAGGGAGGCGCGCCGGCCATCTTCTGGCGGGACATGGGGGCGCTCAGCGCGCTCAGCGCGGTCTTGTGGCTGCTGGCTTGGCGCCGCATGCGCCAGACCCTCAATTGAGGAGCTTTGTCTTGCGCGCCCGCAGAGCAGGGATATACAATCAAAATGAAATCATAGTCCTTCCATCGAACCGAGGTTCATGTGCGCCTTTCCCGCCCACACAGCATGGCCCTGCTGCTCGGCCTGCTCCTGCTGGCGCCCTGGCTCTGCGCTGAGCAGGGCTGCATCCTGTTCATCAATTCCTATCATTATGGCTATGACCTCTCTGATGACGAGATGCAGGGCTTCATCCAGGCCATGGACAGCAAGGGGCCGCATCCGGAGATAAACTTTGAGTTCTTGGATGCCAAGCATGACCCGCGCCACCAGGGCTGGCCGCTCAAAGCCCGCATCCTGGGCCAGCGCTATGGCGGCGCGGCTCGGCCCGCGCTGCTGGTGGGCTCGGACAGCGACGCCTTGGAGTTCGCCCGCCTCTATGGGGACAAGCTGTTCCCTGGCGTGCCGCAAGTCTTCTGCGGGGTGGCGGGGTGGAACAATGAGCTGCGCCAGCAGCTGCCCCGGGCCGCCTTTGTGGTCAAGGACCCTGAATACTGGCAGACCTTGCGCACCGCCTTCAGGCTCTTCCCCCAGCGCCGGCATGTGCTGTTGGTGAGCGACCGCACCCTGGCCAGCCAGGCGCATCTGCATGCCCTGCAGGCGCAGTGCGTCAGCATGCCGGGCTTGGCAGGCTTTGAGCTGGTGGACTTGGGCTTGATGAGCTTTGAGCAGGCAGCCCAGCGCCTGGCCAGTGCCAAGCCTGACGAGCTGGCCGTGATCCTGGGCTCTTGGCAGGACGGCCTGGGCCGGCAGCTGGACCTGGGGCCCAGCATGCGCCTGCTGCTGGCGCAGAGCCAAGCCCCAGCCTTCGTGATCATCGATTCGCGCGTTCGCGAAGGCGCGCTGGGCGGCCGCGTGATCAGCGGGCTCAGCCAGGGCCTCGCAGCCGCCGAGCTGGCGAGCCAGGTGCTAGCTGGCGCCGCTCCAGCCAGCCTGCCCGTGCAGGGCCTGGGCGCCAACCAGGACCTATACGATGCCAAGGCCCTGCCTCGCTGGGGGCTCAAGCCCTCGGACCTGCCCGAGGGCGCAATGCTGATCAATCAGGAGCCCAGCGCCTGGCAGCGCTGGGGCCGCCGCCTGGCTGAGGAGGTCGGATTGCTGCTGTCCCTGACGGCGCTGGGACTGCTCGCCTACTTCCAGCGCCAGCGCCATCAGCGCGCGGACATGGCAGCGCGCCTGCGCCAGGCGGAGGAGCTCAAGCGCAGCGAAGCCGACCTGCAGCGCTCTCAGCAGGTGGCGCGGCTTGGCTCCTACCATTTTGACCCAGCCCGAGGCTGCTGGACCAGCTCGCAAGCCCTGGATCTCCTCTTTGGCATGCAGCCGGGCGACCCGCATGACACCGCCAGCTGGCTGGGCGTGGTGGCAGAGGAGGACCAGCCAGCCATGCAGAGCTACCTGACCGGGGAGGTGCTGGCCCTGGGCCGGCCCTTCAACCGCGAATACCGCATCCGCCGCGCCTCGGACCATGCCTTGCGCTGGGTGCACGGCCTGGGCGAGCTGGAATTTGATGCCAGCGGCAAGGTGACGGCCATGTTCGGCACCATCCAGGATGTGACCGAGCGCCACGCCATCGAGGCTGAGCGGCAGAAGCTTGAGGCGAAGGTGCAGCAGAGCCAGAAGCTGGAGAGCCTGGGCCTGCTGGCTGGCGGCATCGCCCATGACTTCAACAACCTGCTGACCAGCATCCTGGGCAATGCCGACCTGGCCAAGAGCGAGCTCTCGCCGCTGACCCCAGCGCGCCAGAGCCTTGAGGGCATAGAGACCGCCGCCCGCCGGGCAGCCGACCTGTGCCGCCAGCTGCTGGCTTACAGCGGCAAGGGCCGCTTCCGCATACAGCCCCTGGACCTGCGCGAGCTGGTGGAGGAGATGGCGCATCTGCTGGAGCTCTCCATCAGCAAGAAGGCGGTGCTCAACTTCCACTTCGCCCAGCAGCTGCCGGCCGTGGAGGCGGACGCCACCCAGGTGCGCCAGGTGGTGATGAACCTCATCCTCAACGCCAGCGAGGCCATCGCCGACCGCAGCGGGGTCATCGCGGTGAGCACGGGCGCGGCCTGGTGCGATGAGGCCTATCTCAAGGGCACCCATGCGGCTGAGGGCACCAGCGCAGGCACCTATGTCTACCTTGAGGTCTCAGACACCGGCTCAGGGATGGACCGCGAGACCCTGAGCAAGGTCTTTGACCCCTTCTTCAGCACCAAGTTCACCGGGCGCGGCTTGGGATTGGCCGCGGTGCTGGGCATCATGCGCGGGCACAAGGGGGCCATCAAGATCTACAGCGAGCCCGGGCGGGGCACCAGCTTCAAGCTGCTCTTCCCGGCCAGCGAGCATGCGGCTGAGAGCATGCCCGGATCGGCGTCCACGGCCCCGGCTTGGAAGAGCCAGGGCACGGTGCTGGTGGCGGATGACGAGGACACCATCCGGGCCCTGGCGCGCCGCATCCTCGAGCGAGCTGGCTTCACGGTGCTCTTGGCCAGCGACGGCCGCGAAGCCATCGAGATCTTCCGCCGCGAGCATGCCCGGGTGCGCATGGTGCTGCTGGACCTGACCATGCCCCACCTGGATGGCGAGGCCTGCTACCGCGAGCTGCGCCAGGTCGACCCAGCGGTGAAGGTGGTCATGAGCTCTGGCTACAACGAGCAGGATGTGGTCAATCGCTTCGCGGGGAAGGGCCTGGCTGGGTTCGTGCAGAAGCCTTACACCGCGAGCGAGCTGATCACCATGGTGCGCCAGTGCCTGGGGGAGGCATGAGCAGCCTGCGCCAGGCCCTGCGGGCCATGGCCGACCCGGCCAAGGCGAGGGTGCTGGCCGGCTTCTTCAAGACCGGGCCGGGCCAATACGGGGAAGGGGACCGCTTCTTGGGGGTCACGGTTCCCCAGCTGCGGAGCCTCTTGCCCCATGGCCGCGGACTGGCCCTGGCCCAGCTGAGCCCCCTGCTCGCCTCGGCGTGGCATGAGGAGCGCGTGCTGGGGGCCCTGCTGCTGGCCGAGCGGGCCAAGCGCTGCCAGGGGCAGCGAGACCTGGCGGGCCTGGAGGCCTGCGCCCGCCATTATCTGGCGAACCGGGCGGGCATCAACAATTGGGACCTGGTGGACCTTAGCGCGCCCGCCGTGGTGGGAGCCTGGCTGCATGAGTCGCCTGCCGAGCGGGGCCGCCTGCGGGCCCTGGCCTCCTCTGCCAGGCTCTGGGACCGCCGCATCGCGGTGCTGGCCACCTTCCACTTCATCCAGCGCGGCGACCCCGGCCCAGCGCTCGGCCTCTGCCGCTCCCTGTTGAGCGACCCAGAGGATCTGATGCACAAGGCTTGTGGCTGGATGCTGCGCGAGGCGGGCAAGCGCTGCGGCCAAGCCTACCTGCGCGGCTTCCTCAGCGCGCATGGCCGGGCCATGCCCCGCACCATGCTGCGCTACTCCATCGAGCGCCTTCCCGCGGCCGAGCGCAAGGCTTGGCTGGAAAAGACGCGCTGAAGGGTTTACCATGGCGGCCATGGAAAAGCACACTGCCTACTTCAATCTGCTGGACCAGGCGCGCAAGCCCGGCTGCCCCGTCTGCGCCCAGGTGCATGCCAGCCTCAGGGCCTACCTGGACAGCTATCTCTATGAGAGCGTGACCTCGCCCGATGTCTGGGACCGCCTGACCGCCTGCGGGGGCTATTGCGCGGCCCACAGCCGCCAGCTGGAGGCCTTCAGCGACGGGCTGGCGGTGAGCCTCTTCTATCGCCACCTGCTGCGCCGGGACATCCAGGCCCTCTCCGGGGAAGGCCCCAGCTTGAGCCATCGCCTGAGCCAAGCCCTGGGGCGGTCGCCCAAGGCTCAGCCTTGCCCAGCCTGCGGCCACCAGGCCGAGGCCGAGGCCCAGCAGCTGCGCCTGCTGGGGCAGGCTATGGAGGAGCCTGAGTTCTGGGCTGCTTGGAAGGCCCGGCCCGGCCGGCCGGGCGAGGGGCTGTGCCTGGGCCACCTGCGCGCGGCGCTGCCCTTGGCCGGCAGCCGCCAAGCAGAGCTCCTGGCGCTGGAATCCGGGCGCTTGGAAGCCCTGGCGCTCGAGATGGATGAGTATGTGCGGAAGAGCGACCACAGCTGCAGCGAGAAGATGGGAGCGGAAGGCGACGCATGGCGCCGCGCGCTCCAGGCCTACCGTGGCCTGCGCGGCTGAACCTGAGGGGAGGGAACGTGGTCTCCAAAGACAGCTCGAACCCCATGCCGGGCGGGCCGGCCGCTGGGGCTGAAGACCTTGATTTCGTCAACCTGGTCCTCATGCTGGGCACCACCGCCAACATGGAGCTGGGCGAGAAGGGCCCCAAGGGCGCTCAGAAGGAGCGCGACCTGCCCCGCGCCCGCCAGCTGATCAACATGCTGATGGCGGTGATGCGCAAGTCCGAGGGCCGCCGCACCGAGCAGGAGGACCAGGTGCTGCGCCGGGTGACGCGCGACCTGCAGGAGAAGTACGTCAAGGCCTCGGGCCTCGACACCATGCAGCGCGTGGTAACCAACTGGGCGGCATCGGCTTATCAGAAGAACCAGCGCTCGTGATCCTGGCAGCGGCCCTCTGGCTGCAGCTCCTGCCCGGCTTGGCGAGAGCCGAGGCGGCGGCCAGCCCCGAGCCTCCCTCACCAGCCTGCGCGGCTGCCCAGGCCAGCCTGGCCCTGGGCCACGCCCAAGCCGCAGCCGCGCATTGGCCTGAGGCCCGCGCCGCTTATCTGAGCGCCACCGCAGACTCCCCTGATTGCACCGAAGCCCTCTACAGCCTGGGGCTGGCCTGCCGCAGCCTGCGGCTCTGGGATGAGGCCGCTTCTGCCTATGAGCGGCTGCTGAGGCTCTCGCCCGGCTTCGTGGATGCCTATTACAACCTGGGCATAGTCCAGGCCAGCGCCGGGCGCTGGGATGCGGCCATTGATGCCTATCGCCTGGCGCTCGCCGGCTCGCCGGGCTTTGCCCAGGGCCACTGCGCCATGGCCATCGCCTGCCGCGAGAGCAAGCAGTTCGAGGCCGCGCGCGCCTCGGCCCAGCGGGCCATCGACCTGATGCCCGACTATGCCGGGGCCTGGAATGTCCTGGGCAACCTGCAGGTGGACCTGCATGACTATGACGCGGCGCTGGCCGCCTACCAGAAGGCGGTGTCGCTGAAGGCGGATTACGCCAACGCCTGGTACAACCTGGGCCTGGTGCAGCAATGGTTCAACCGCCTTCCTGAGGCGCGCCGCGCCTGGCTGAGCGCCACCGACAGCAAGCCCGCGCTCACCGATGCCTGGATCGCGCTGGCCTATTCGCACCGGCGCCAGCGCCACTTTGACAAGGCGCGATTCTACCTTGAGAAGGCCCTGGAGAACGACCCCGACAGCCTGGAGGCCCGCCGCGCCCTGGTGGGCGTGCTGAAGAGCCAGGGCCATCTGGATGAGGCGCGCGATCAGAGGCGCCAGCTGGATGAGCGGAGCCGGGCCCTGGAGCTGGCGGCGAACCCCGAGCGCACCCGGAGCAGCGGCCTGGAGGACCTGGACCAGATGGGGGACAAGGATGCGCGCTGAGGCGCTCAAGCCCTGGCTTCCGCTCTTGGCGCTGCTGGGCCTGATGGTGCTGCTGCGCCTGCCCGGCTTGGACCTGCCCCTGGACAGGGACGAGGGCGAGTATGCCACCCTGGCCCAGCAATGGGCCGCGCCGGGCCAAGGCCTGCCTTATCTCGACTTCATGCAGGTCAAGCCGCCCCTGGCGCCTGCGCTCTATGCCCTGGCCTTCAGGGCCGCCGGCCCGGTCCTTGGCCGCCAGCTGCTCAGCCTGCGCCTGCTGGACCTGGCTTGGCATCTGGCGAGCTTGGGCCTGCTCTACTGGCTGCTGCTGCGCCTGGCCGGGCCTCGGCCCGCGGCTCTGGGCGGCCTTGTGTGGGCACTGGGCGCCTGCCATCCCCAGCTTCAGGGCTTCAGCGCCAACACGGAGGCCTGGGCCAGCCTTCCCCTGCTGGCTTCTCTGTGCCTGCTGCTTCTGCGGCCCTCGCCCTCGGCCCTGCGCCTGTCCCTGGCTGGCCTGGCTCTTGGCCTGGCCAGCCTGGCGCGCCAGCCCATGCTGGCCTTTTTGCCCGCCCTGGCCTGGGCCAGCGGACCCAGCTGGCGCCGCAGCACGAGGAATGGCGCCTGGCTGCTGGCTGGGGCCTTGGCGGCCTGGGCCGCGTGCCTGGCGCTCTTCGCCCTGCAGGGCGGCGGGCCCGCCTGCCTGGCGCTCTTGCGCTGCGTGTGGGCCTATGGCGCCTCCTATGCGGCTGTGCCGCGCGCTCTTGGCCCCGCGGCCAAGGCCGGGCTGCTGCTGCTCTGGGTCTTGGGCGGTTTGTTGCCCGCGGCCCTGGCTGGCGCCACCATCACCAGCGCTGCCCAGCGCCGCATCGCCTGGCCCCTGCTGCTGGCTGGCGCGCTGGCCTGCCTTCCAGGCGGCCATCTCTATCCCCACTACTTTCTCGTGCCGCTGCTGCCGCTGGCCCTGGCCGCAGGCCTGGGCATTGGCGCCCTGCGCGGCGCCTGGCGCTCAGCAGCTTTTCTGGGCCTGCTCTTCTTTGGCGCTGCCTTCGCCCTGGCTTATGCCCCGCTCTGGCGCGCGCGCGATGCCGATGAGGCCAGCCGGGCGCTCTATCATGTGCCGGCCTTCAGCCAGGCTGCCCAGGCCGCGCAGGCGCTAAAGCAGCAGGACCCCCAGGGCGGCCGCCTATGGATGTGGGGCTCAGAGCCGGAGCTCTTCTTCTTGAGCGGCCGGCGGCCTGCCTGCCGCTTCCTCTATGCCTATCCCTTCACAGGCGAGGCGCCGCCTTGGCCGGGCGGGGAGCGCGAGCTGCTCGCTTCTCTGGATGACCCGGCGCTGAGCGCGGTGGCTGTCTGCCAGCCTTTGAGCCTGGCTGGCCCAGGCCTGGGACCGCTCTTGGCCCAGCGCTTGAGCGCCCGCTTCCCGCGCCAGGTGCAGGTGCCTGGCTTTGTCTTGGGCTTCAGGGCCCCCGCCCCCAAGGTGCCATGAGCAGACAGCGCCGCGAGAGAATGCTCCTCTTAGCCGGGCTGCTGCTGGCTGCCCTGGCTGCCCGCTTGCCGCTGCTCATCACCGGGCCGGGCGTGCAGTTCGACATGGAGAGCTACCGCCTGGTGGCCAAGGAGATGCTGGCCGGGGCCTCGCTCTATAGCGACCCCCTGCTCAAGGTGCGCTACCCTTATCTGCCGCCCTGGTCCCTGGTGGAGGCGGCCATGGGATGGCTCTCGCAAGCCACAGGGCTCGCTGAGAGCTTCTGCCTGCGCCTGCCAGCCCTGCTGGGCGACCTGGGATTGGTGGCCCTGATCTTCGGCATCCTGCGGGGCCGCGAGGACAGGCAGGGCTTGGAACTTCCTGCGCTCGAGCGCCATAGCACTTGGGCTGGATTGGCTTATGCCGCCAGCCCCCTGGCGGTGATCATCAGCGCCGGCCATGGCCAGTTCGACAGCCTGCCCCTGCTCTTTGTGCTGCTTGCCCTGGCCAGCATGCAGAAGGGCGCATCGCGCAGCGCGGCGCTCTGGCTGGGCGCTGGCATCGCCATCAAGACTTGGCCACTGGCCCTGCTCCCCGCCTTCTTGAGGCCGGTGCCGGGAGCATCGCAGCGCGCGCGCTTCGCAGGCTGGGCCTTGCTGCCTCCGCTCGCAGTCAGCCTGCCCTGGCTGCTGGCCACGCCGGGTGCCATGGCAGCGCGCGTGCTGGGCTACGCCGGGGTGCGCTGCATCGGCCTCAATGAGGCGGTGCATGCCGTGAGCTACCTGCTGCGCTGGCCGGCCTGGGTCATGCCCTGGTCGCACGCGGCCCTGGGCTGGGCCATGGCGGGCGGCTGGCTGGGGCTCAGCCTGCTCTACCTGCTGGGGCCCTGGGAGCTGCCCCTCGAGGAGGCGCTGGCCCTGGTGGTGCTGCTGCTCTATGTGCTGAGCCCCAGCCTGTCCACCCAATACCTGCTCTGGCTGCTGCCGCTGGCCCTGCTGCTGCCTGGCAGCCTGGCCCTGCGCCACCAGCTCTATTGCCTGCCCCTGCTGCTCATCTTCTACACCATGTTCATGCCCGAGGCTTACCTGACCGCCCGCTTCCAGGGGCAGATGGCGCCCAGCGCCGGATTCTTGCTGCCCTGGGCCGCGCTCAACCTGGCCCTGTGGGCCTTCTTTGTGGTCGAAGCCTGGCGCCTGCTGCGCCGCGCCTCGCGCCATGCCATCCCTTCCCCGCCCAAGGCCTGAACCGCCCCCTGAGGTCCCATGCGCCGCTCCAAGTTCTACCTGGTGCTGCTTTTGATGCTGCTGCTGGCCGCCAGCGGCGCCGCCGCCTTCCCGGTGCCCTTTGAGGGCGGCCTTGAGCTCTTGCGCACCCTGGGCCTGCTTCTGGCCCTGGCTGCGGCCATCTTGGGCAGCGGACGCCGCCTGCTCTCGCTTGCGCATGTGTACACCATCAGCCTCAAGGAGGAGCTGGCCTTCTCCTTCGGCCTGGGCTGCCTGGCTTTCTACCTGTTGGCCCAGCTGCTGGGCCTCTTTGGCTGGCTGCAGCCGCTGGTGGCCTATCTGCTGGTGGGGGGGGCCATCGTCTCCTCCAGCGACCATCTTGAGCGCTTCGCCCACCTGCTGCGCCGCGGATTCCGCCGCCCCTCTTTGAACGTGATGGCCCAGGGGCTGGAGCGGGCCGGCGGCGGCATGGAGTGGATGCTGCAGGCGGTGATCGCCCTGACCGCCATCCCTGTGGCCCTGCTGGCCCTGGCCCCCATCACCCATTATGACAGCCTGGTCTACCATCTGGCGCTGCCCCAGGCCTGGGCCAAGAGCGGCATGGCTCTGCCCGTGCAGGGCAACCTCTTCACCTGGCTGCCCGGGGCAGGCGAGCACTTGACCACCCTCTGCCTGCTGTTGGACGGGCCCCGCTTGGCCAGCCTCTTCAACCTGCTGCTGGCTGCGGTGCTGGGCCTGGCGCTGTGGGACTTGAGCCTGCGCTCGCTGCCCAAGGCCAGGCCGGCCTTGGCGGCGGCGCTCTGCCTGAGCCAGCCGCTGGTGGCCCTCGGCTTTGGCGTCACCACGGGCGAGGGCCTGATGGCCCTGCTGCTCTTCTTGGCTTTCAACGCCTTCTTGCGCAGCTTGAGCGAGCGCAACCACCGCCTGCAGAGGTCCTGGGCCGAGCTCTGCGCGCTGCTGGCTGGGGCGGCGCTGGCAGCTAAGCCCACGGCAGGCCTGGGCGCCCTGGCGCTGGCCCTGCTCATGGCCTGGCGCCTGCGCGGCGAGGCGCCCTTCCGCAGCGCCCAGGTCTGGCTGGCGCTGGCAGGGCTCTTCCTGCTGCCCTTGCTCCCCTGGCTCATCCGAAGCTGGGCCCTCACCGGCAATCCCCTCTATCCCTTCGGCATCCCTGGGCTGGGCAGCCGCCTGGCCCCGGTCTCGCCCGCTTACCATGCCTGCCTGCGCCAGTTCGGCTTCACCAGCGCGGGCTGGGAGAGCTGGTGGAGGCTGCCCGCAGCGCTCTTCTTCGAGCCCAGCCGCTTCGGCGCGGGCGGCGTGCTCTCGCCCATCTTCCTGGCCCTGCTGCCCGCCCTGCTGTGGACCCCGCTCAACCGCGAGATGCGCTACACCCTGGCCTTCCTCATCCTGGTTTTCGCGGCTTGGCTGGCCGGGCCCCAGGTCCTGCGCTATCTGGCCCAGGCCCTGCCCATGCTGGCCCTGCTCTCGGCCCACCTCTACACTGAGACCCTGGCTTTGGCCGCTTCGCGCACCTGGGAGGCCGTGATGGGCGCCGCGCTGTGCACGGCGCTGCTGCTCTCGGCGGCCCAGACCGGGCTCATCGTCATCAAGGATTTCGACCCGGCCCGGGTGGCCCTGGGCCTGCAGAGCCCTGAAGAGTACCTGGCGCAGCGGGTCAACTACCTGCCGGTGGCCCGCTGGGCAGCCGGGCACATGGATGAGGGCGCGCGCCTGCTGGTGCTGGGCGACAGCCGCAGCGCCTACCTGCCGGGTCGGCCGCTGGCCGCCTCGGTCTTCGACCGCCATCCCTTCTCAGACTGGCTGGCGCGGGCCCAGAGCCCCGAAGAATTGGATCGCATCGTGCTCGGAAATGGGTTTAAATATGTTCTGGTCAACCAGCAGGAATGGGCCCGAGTGAACACCGGCAACGAGCCCCACTACCGCTATTGGGACGATGAGCGGGGCAAGGCCCTCTATGAGTCCTGGGCCCGCAGCTACCTGGTGCTGAGGCGCCAGGAGAGCGGCGCTGCGCTGTACCGCGTGCGGCTGCTGCCCGGCCCCCTGGCGCCCGCCGAGCCTGGAGCGTGATGCAGAACCTGGTCCCTTATCTCTCCATCTTTGCCCTGGCGATGGCCCTCTGCGCAGGGCTCACGCCGCTGGCCATGCGCCTAGCGCGCGCGCTGGGCGTGATGGACCGTCCCAACACGCCGCTCAAGGCGCAGCGCCAGCCGGTGCCCTATCTGGGCGGCGTGGCCATGTTCCTGGCCTTCGCCCTGGCCCTGGTCTTCGCCAAGCTGCGCTACTTCCCCCACCCCTCAGGGCTCTGGCCAGCCTTTCTGGACGTCTTCCGCGGCATCTATGCCATCTTGGCCGGCGCCTTCTTCAGCCTGGTGCTGGGCCTGGTGGATGACGCGCGCGTCTTGAGCCCCAAGGCCAAGGCCGCTGGCCAGGCGCTCATCGCCCTGTTGCTGGTGGTGCTGGGCCTGCGCGTGCGCTTTGTGCACGAGGCCTGGCTCTCGGCCCTGCTGACGGTCTTCTGGGTGGTGGCCATCAGCAACGCGGTCAACTTCGTCGACATCATGGACGGGCTCGCCGCAGGCGTGGGCGGCTTGGCCAGCCTGGGCTTCTTCATCTTCTCGGTGCACGCCGGCCGGGCGGATGACAGCATCGCGGCGCTTGCGCTGGCCGGGTCCTGCGCCGGCTTCCTCCTCTTCAACTTCGATCCGGCCCGGGTCTACATGGGGGATGCGGGCTCGCTCTTTTTAGGCTTCGCGCTCTCGGCCATCGCCCTCAATGAGCATTACAGCCATCAGAACCAGCTGGCGATCTTCTCGCCATTCCTGCTGCTGGCCCTGCCCATCTTCGACCTGGCGCTGATGACCTTCATCCGCACCCGCAAGGGCATCCCGCCATGGAAGGGCAGCCCGGACCACATCCCGCTGCGCCTCAAGGCCTTGGGCCTGAGCAAGCGCCAGGTGGTGCTCTCCCTCTATGGGGCCACTGCGCTGCTGGCTGCCGCGGCCTACCTGGCCAGCTTCTTGAAGGACAGCTACGCCCTGCTAGTGTGGGGGGCCCTGGGCCTGGGAGCCTTCTTCTTGGGCGCCTGGCTGGTGGGCATCCGCATGCCGCATGACCCCAAGCCCGTCGCTGGGCCCAGGGATGGTTCCCCCGCAGACTAGCGGGCACTTGGAGAGACTGATGCTGGAGATACGCTTCCCCTCCGCGCTGGCCATGGATCAGCTGGCCCTGGTGGCCGATGGATTGCATCCCACGCTGGGAGTGCCGGTCAACAAGAAGGTGGTGATCGACCTCACCGACCTGCAGCGCGTCAGCGCCTTTGGCTTGGCGGCCCTGGGCGCCCGGCTCATCTGGCTCATCCGCACCCGGCGCATGCCCTCGGGCAGCACCATCCGCCGGCCTGAGAGCAACCGGGTGGGCAATGACCTGCTGCGCATGGGGCTCTATCAGCTCATCCAAGAGGGCAGCGATAAGGTGTACCGGGGCAACAACCCCCTGAGCCGGCCCCAGGAGCTGTGGCTGGTCGATCGCGAAGAGGACCTGGATGAGGCCATCCGGCGTCTGATGGCCCTGCTGCGCCTGGTGCTGCCGGCCAGCCAAGAGAATTTTGACAAGGTGTCTTTTATGATGCGGGCCCTGGGCCAGAACGTCTTCACCCATTCGGGCGGCAGCAGCGCCATGCTCTGCGCGCAAGCCTTCCCCAAGAGCGGCATCGTCGAGTTCGCGGTGGGCGACACGGGCTGCGGCCTCAAGAGCTCTCTCAGGCCTGCGCCCAAGGACGATGCTCAGGCCTTGCAGCAGGCCTTGAGCGGCGCTGGCGGCGGGGCCAAGGTGGCTAGCCTGGCCACTTTGGCCGCCACTGCCAAGCTCAACAAGGGCGAGATGGCCGTGCTCTCGGGCACCGCCACCTGGGCCTATCGCGCCGGCGCCGCCCAGTCTGGCAGCTGCAAGAGCTTCCCAGGCACCGTGGTCGGGCTGCGCCTGCCCCTGTTCTATGACCCAGAGGCCGAGGCTGCCGAGCCCGAGGCGAAGGGCGCCAAGAAGTGAGCAGGGCCACCCGACTCCCGGTGGTCATCTTGGGGGCCGGCTTGGCTGGGCTCTCGGCCGCACGAGCGCTCCGCCAGCGCCGCATCCCGCATCTGCTCTTTGAGCGCGAGGAGCGGCCGGGCGGCCTCTGCCGCAGCGAGAAGGTGGAAGGCTTCACCTTTGACTACACCGGGCACCTGCTGCACTTGGCGCGGCCCGAGAGCCGGGAGCTGATCCTCGGCGAGCTCAGGCTCAAGAATGCCTTCAACCTGGTGCAGCGCCGCTCCTTCATCCATTCCCACGGCGCGTACACGCGCTACCCCTTTCAGGCCAACACCTTTGGGCTGCCCAGCGAGGTGGTGCTGGAGTGCCTGGAAGGATTTGTGCAGGCCCGCATTGATGAGGCCAAGCGCCCGCCTTCGCGCAAGCCCCACGCCACCTTTGATGACTGGATCATCAAGACCTTTGGCCCTGGCATCGCCAAGCATTTCATGCGGCCTTACAACACCAAGCTGTGGGGCGTGCCGCCCAGCCAGATGACCACCGACTGGATGGGCCGCTTCATCCCCACCCCGAGCCTGCGCGATGTGCTCTTGGGCGCGCTTGCGGACCGCGGCGAGGCCGTGGGCTACAATGCGCAGTTCCTCTATCCCAAAGCCGGCGGCATCGAGACCCTGGTCAGGGCCTTTGCCAAGGATGCCGATGCGCGCTGCGGCTTGGGGGCCACTTTGGTGGACCTGAGGCGCTGCGAGGTGGGCCTGGCGAATGGCCAGCGCGTGCGGGCCAGCCGCATCATCAGCACCTTGCCCCTGCCGCGCCTGCTCGAGCTCTGCGGCAGCCTGCCCCCGGCCGTGGCCCGCGCCAAGCGGCGCCTGCGCGCCAGCTCCGTCTTCAACGTCAACCTCGGCATCCGCGGGCGCAACGTCAGCGACAAGCACTGGGTGTATGTGCCCGAGGAGCGCTACCCTTTCTACCGCGTGGGCTTCTGCCACAACTTCGCGCCCGCCAACGCGCCCAAGGGCGGCAGCAGCCTGTATGCCGAGATCAGCTACTCGCGCGAGCGGCCGCTAGACAAGGCCAAGGCGCCCGAAGCGGTGCGGCGCGGGCTCATTGAAATGGGCATCCTCAAGCCCAGCGACAAGGTCAGCGCCCGCTTCATCGCCGACATCCCCAATGCCTACGTGGTCTATGACAGCCATCGAAGCCAAGCGCTCAAGGCCATCCACGGCTTCTTGCGCGAGAACCAGGTCATCAGCACCGGGCGCTGGGGCGCCTGGGAATATGGAAGCATGGAAGACGCCATATGGCAGGGCGTGGAAGCGGCAAAGGCTTAAGGAGTCGATATGCACGGAATCTTAGGCTTGCTCATCCTGTTCAAGAAGGACAAAGAGTAGCTGATTTTCAAGCCAAGCCCCTCACCTGAAATCGCGAGAAGAACCTAGCTATCCATTGCAAATGCCGGCCTTGAGAAAAGGCCGGCATTTGCGCTTTAAAAGCGGGAATAATCGCCGCGGAAAGGGCCTTATTTAAAGGATCGCTTCAGCTCAGCCATCAGCTCTCTGCAGAACAGCCTTTTGGAAGATCCCATGACCTGGTCGTGGCATGTCCTCGCTCTTTCCGCCTGCACCCTGGCCTTGAGCGGCAAAGCGGAAGCCGCCAGTGGGCCGCTGGTGGTGAATATGGGGAATGCCTGCGGCTTTGCGGCCTTGGCTGGCAGCGGCATTGTCAATACAGGGGCCACCAGCATCACCGGCGATGTGGGCAGCTACCCCACGGCCACCCAGAACGGCTTTGAGACCGTGGCATTGGACGGCACCAATCATGGCGGTGATGGTGCCACTCAGAATGCCAAGGCCGACCTGGCCACAGCTTACAACGATGCAAATGGGCGCAGCATCACCTCCATCGTGGGCACGGAACTGGGAGGGACAACGCTCTTGGCGGGCGTTTACGGTTCCGATTCCGGCACATGGGGGCTGACAGGGACCCTCACCCTGGACGGGGGTGGCGACAGCGGCGCGGTCTTCATCTTTCAGGCTGCCAGCACGCTGACCACGGCTGCGGGCAGCAGCGTGGCGCTGGTCAATGGCGCCCAGGCCGGGAATGTGTTCTGGGTGGTCGGCAGCTCTGCCACCCTGGGCAGCACCAGCGCTCTGATGGGCACTGTCATGGCGCTGACCTCGATCACCCTGATAACGGGCGCCTCGGTCAATGGGAGGCTCTTGGCCATGAATGGCGCAGTCACCCTGGCCAACACCACTCTGAATTCGATCCCATGCGATGTTCCCAGTGAAACACCAACCGCAACAAACACTATCACAGCGACTGAGACCAGCACTGAGACGCCTTCGATAACCGAGACCAGCACCGAGACTCCTAGTGCTACGCCGACTAACACGGAGACCCCTTCTATAACCAAGACTTACACTGCGACTTCCAGCGCAACGCCGACCAGCACGGCCGCGTCTTCGGTGACGGCGACCAATACCGACACTTTTAGCATCACACCGAGCAGCACTGAAACCCCTTCGGTGACTGAGACCTACACCGACACTTCCAGCGCCACGCCGACAAGTTCGGAGACACCGAGCGCTACGCCGAGCAGCACTGATACCCCTTCGATAACTGTGACCGACACGGCTACAACCAGTGCCACGCCGAGCAGCACAGCGACACCAAGTGCCACGCCAACAAGCACAGGCACGCCTTCAATTACCGAGACCTATTCCGCCACTTTCAGCGCTACTCCGACAGGCACTGGGACGTCAAGCGTTACGCCAAGCAGCACCGAAACTCCCTCGATAACCGAGACCTACACCGTCACTCCCAGCGTTACGCCCAGCAGCACTGAGACTCCCAGTGCCACGCCAAGCAACACTGAGACGCCTTCGATAACCGAGACTTGCACCGAGACTCACAGTGCCACGCCAAGCAGCACCAACACACCTTCGATAACTGAGACAAGCACCGCAACTTCCAGCGCCAC
>Ga0302319_10005332_pt1 | contig 25880 bp, 12 predicted proteins | sample Bog_T0_2_FD_203319 | JGI IMG/M metagenome (GOLD analysis project Ga0302319, IMG submission 203319) | Peat permafrost microbial communities from Stordalen Mire near Abisko, Sweden - Bog_T0_2 | ecosystem: Environmental > Terrestrial > Soil > Wetlands > Peat | place: Sweden: Abisko, Stordalen Mire...
ACAGTTGACGCAGAATGCGCCAGCCGGATGCGCCAAGTGCGGCGCGCAGGCTCATCTCACGGCGGCGGGCTATGGATCGGGTGAGCAGCAGGCAGAGAATGTTGGCCGAGACGATTACCAGCAACAGAGCCACGGCGCCCATCAGGATTTCGAGCACGCGGCGGATATCGCCGACGAGAGATTCATGGTAATCGATCACGCTCGCCGATTCATACTGGTTCCACAACTCGGGGTAGGTATTCTTGAGCCGAAGGAGCACGTCTTTGAGATCGGCTCGCGCCTGGTCGATGGTGATCCCCGGCCGCAGGCGGCCGACAAAGTTGTACATGTTGCTCTGGTCTTTGGGGCTCTCGACAATCGGCAAAGGCATCCACACGTCCGCTTTCGAATCGAGACGGAACTCCGGTCGCGCCACTCCGACGATGGTGTAGCGTTGGTTGCCGAGGGTGAGGCTCTGGCCAAGAATGTTGGGATCGGCGGAGAAGCGCTGACGCCAGAGCGCGTCGCTGAGCACCAGGACGCCAGGCGCGTTTGGGACCATATCCGTCGCGTCGAAGCCACGGCCGAGTTTGGGGTTCATCGCGAAAACACGGAAGAAATCCGAGGTGACTCGAAGGGCCTTGAGCGGAACCGCGTCTCCACCCTGGACGAGATTCACATTGCTGGGAATGTAGTCGTAGGCAGCAGCAGACTCAAAGGAGTGACTGGCGCGGCGCAGGAAGAGTGCCCTGGTGCCGGAATAGGCCGGCGCGAGCGTGCCGTCAGGATAGGAACGCTCAACGCGAACCAACTGTTCAGGGTGCGGAAAGGGTAGCGGGCGGAGCAGGACACCGTAGAGGATGAGGAAGACGGTGAGGTTGGCGCCGATGCCCAGAGCCATCGTAATGATCACGGCAAAAGTAAATCCGCGGCTCTTGCGCAATTGTCGGAGCGCGAAGGTAATGTCCTGGTTCAGAAAGTTCATGTTTATCATTCGGCAAGCCCTCGTCTCGCAATGATGCGCTAAAACCTTGTTAGAATGGATGCACCCCAATGGCCGTATTGAGAAGTGTTATAAGTCGCTTGCCTTCATTGGATTGCGGCTTGGAGGCTGGTATCCTGCCGATGGCTGCCGTTCAGGCACGGACACGATTGTTCGGAATCGCACACTGGGTAGATTCCCGACGGCGACGGACCCTATTCCTCCCAGATCGCTTCGGTTTCCCTCAGACCTCGAAAACGAAAAGGGGTAATGTTCGCTTTCAGTCCCATGCATCTTTGATGCAAAACATCCGTAAAGAAGAATTGAAGCCAAAGTTCAACGAATGCTACACGAAGTCGACTTGTGAGAAGGCTTCCTCTGTTGTTGGCGGAGGCACCGCCTAACCGTCAGAAACCCGTTCTTCGGCTTTCCCGGTGCAATTGGGAGAGAAGGTCACTTTCCGATTACGGATTCTTCTAATTGAGCTTTCGCAGCCAGAGATTGCGAAACGACACCTTGCAGGGAACTCCTTCGATTTGCAAGCCGAAAATCCCGGAGACATTGTTCGAGGAGGCCGGATCGTCATCCACCAGCAATGCCATCAACTGGCCGTTGAGGATATGCAGGATCACGCCGCCGCGCGCGATGATTGTGTACTGATTCCACGCGCCGTCATTGACATCGGCGCCCAATGTGTCGCGGTCGCCGATGATCCCCAACAGTTGCGGCCGTTGCGGCCCTTTGCCGGGGAGCGATTGGACCACCTGGCCCCGCCAGGCGATGGTGCCCAGCCCGGTGTTCTGGGAATAGAGCTGGCCGCTATAGTCTTTTGCCTGCTCATTGACCGGAAACCAGAAATCGGCCTGGGGGCCGATCATCGACCAACGTGGGTCGCGGCCTTCGTTGGCCTTCCCTGGCTCTTTCCCGGGCTGTGTGCCAACGCTGCTGCGATACTGGATGCCGCTGCCCCCGCCCTTTTCAACTTTGATTTCGAGCTTCAGATCGAAGTCCTTTGCGGTGATGCCGCGATTGATCAGAAATGTGTTGGGAAAGGCCCAGGAGACGAACATGTCTTTTGCTGTTTCGCCCACAATCGCCCCGCCTTCGACGCTCCACAGGCCGGGTTGGCCTTCCCAACCGGTGAGTGTGCTGCCGTCAAAGAGCGAGGTGTAGCCTTCGTGGTTGGCGAAGTCAATTGTCAATTGGCTGCCAGGTTGCCCTTGCGCCACAGATACTGCCTCGGAATTCAGTGCCGTCGCGACTAAGGCCGCGGCCATGATACTGAAATCGCGCCGGGTTGGAAACTTCTCGCTCATGCGAAGTCCTTTCGTTGAACGATCCCGAAAGACACATGCGGCTCGATATTCATCGGACGGGAGCATTGCCTCCAATCGCCGGCCCCATGTTCTTATCCGAGTTTGCACTTGCCGCCTGCTTGTCTGCTGCGACCTGAAGAAGCAGTGGTCCGGATGGATGCCTGGTCGGGGAATTCGACTCGACCTCCGCCACGACATAAATCGGCTGCTTGATCGGCGGAGCCCAGTCTTCGGCGCGAAGAGTGAAGGTGCGGCTCGACTGGGCTTCTGTCACCAGCACGCCGTTCAATCCAACATTCACAACCCGAACACCGGGAGGCAGGTTTTCAACCGAGCACGGTATGCGGCCTTTGAAACCGTTGTGCCGCTCGATGTGAAGCGTGACAGTGACCTCCTTTCCGGGTTCGATCGAAACCTGCTGGGGATCGGTGGTGACCACTACATCGGGGGGAGGAACGATGGATGCGAGTTGCAGTGGCTGGCCAACTCCTCCAGACGAGTTTGCCGTTCTGGCCAGGTCGTGGCCATTCACCATCGCATGACCGACGAATTCAATTGGCGCCGGATGCGCGTCCAACGACGCGTTCGGATCAGCTGACAGGACGATCACCGTGGAGTCCTGGCCCGGCATGATGGTTGCGTTGCTCGCCGATACTCCTTGAGGCAATCCACCGGTCTGAATCTCAATGGGGCCCTCGAAATCTTGCGTAGCAACCACTGAAACCGTTACCGGCATGGATCCGCCCTTGGGGATGTTTGGATTGGCCGGCTCTGCCTTGAGCCGATAGTCGGGACTTGCTTCTCGAATCGTCATGCGGTAGGCAAAGTCAGCACCCTCCATGCCGCGAACATCCTTGAGGTGGAGGAAGTACTGGCCGTCTGCCGGGGCGACGAAGTCCAATTTGGAGTCCGCTCCGAATCCCGGCCCCCCGTCATCGTTTCGCCAGGTCAAGTGAAAAACGGGCAAGCCGTTCGACGGGAACTCGGCGTCCGGAGGCAAAATCTGCGCCTTGTAAACCGGAGTGTTAATGGCGTGGACATCGGATGAGGTTCCCAGGTAAGCCAGCCGAAGGTCATCCATTCCTTTCAGATTGGTGTCGGCATCGGGCTGGTCGGGAATGGAATCGATTTGATTCAGTTCATCGCCCACCATCAGGTAGTCGCCGTCGCGCAGTTCCGCGGTGGACACGAGCCTGATCCCGGTGGTCCTCGAGTCCCGGTCGGAGAGCGTGGTCGTGGTCTGGTTCAGGCAACGAATAGTCGCTCTCGGAATGGCTTTTCCCTCAGCGTCAAGAATCTCAATCACAGAATCCAGCGGAGAACCCAGGCGCGCGGCAGCAACATCGATGGTCAATTTTTCACCCCTGCCTGCGCGGAATTTGAAATAGTCCTCATCTGGTTGCCCGTTAGCGCTTAGTCCCCCGTCAATGTGCCCGTTGATGGTTACGGGAACCGATACGGCTTGCGCCTGGGCGATGGTGTTGTTGGGCTCCTGCTCGGCAACCTCCGGTTCGTTTCCGACTTCGAGTCTCGGCTCGTTGATCGCCCGCGACGCGCCCGTGCCAACTTCGAGCGGAATCGTGGTCCAGCCTGAGGTCGACGATGGCGGGTTGACTTTTATCTCATGAATGCCGCCGAGATTCACTCCCTCGACTGAGACTTCCGCTGCTGTTCCCGCGCGAACTCCGAGAGGGAAGACGCCCGTGATGTAAGGCAGCGGACCCGCATCCAGACGGTAAAAATAACTGCCGCCTCCGCCGCGGTCCCGGTCGGCAATCGATAAGGTGTATTGCCCATCCTGGGGGAGCTTGTAAGTCAATGCCGCATCCGGTCGATTTTCGTTCTTGCCCGCTGAGGTGAGGATTTGGCCCGAGCTATCGCTTAATACGAGCATCGAAGAGAGCTCGGAACCGAGCTGCGAGGCGATGACCCTGAAAACCATTTCCTCGCCGGCCTTGCCGTGAAACTCATACCTCGATTCGTCTCCGGGAGCGGCGATCTTTCCCACCAAAGTAGCCGGTAAATCCACCAATTGCGCCGAAGCCGCGGAATCAAACTGCATTCGCTCGCGCTGCTTCACTTCCGGCAGCATTCCAATCGCCAATGCCATCGTATTTGTGGTTCCAAGCGGCGTCTTTACGCGGAATCGATGGATGCCTGGCAACGCATCGTTCGCGACCGTAACTTCAAGCGTAGCCGACTGCTTTTTGCCCAGCGGCACCCGGGCCCCTGTGTCCACGCCCGCGCGAGGCCCCATAATCTTTTCCGGCACATCGACAATCTGAGTCACTTTTCCGCTGATTCCAGATACATCGAAGATCACTTCGGTGGCCCCGGAAAGATTCCGGCCCTCAATGGTGAAAGAAGCAGTGTTCCCTCGCTCCATTCCCGCGGGCCAGATGCTGGCGACGCTGGGGGGGATCAACGGTTCTTCGGCGCGCGAGAAAAGGGCCGGCGAGATTCCCAGGACAAGTCCGGCAATGAGAAGCAGATTCGGAACTTTCACTTAACCTCCCTCAGCAGGAAAGATATTCCGCATGGCCTTCCACGTTACGCAGTCAGCATGATCGCAATCATCGCCCCGCCGTCTCTTTCCCTTCGTTTCCATTTTGCGGCTTGAGAGAATCGAAGACCCTTCTCGGTCCTCCCAGATCCTTGTAAGTCTTCACGTCGTACACACTCAGTGTGCCGTTGTAGCGGCCGGCAGCCAGCCAGGTTCCATCGGGGCTGATGTCGAGAGCTTCCACCCAATCGGATTGGTTGTCGATGACGCCGACCAGGTCGAGTTTTGGATTGCGGAATCGAATGGACCCGTCGGCGGAGGCGGTAACGATGGTCTTGCCATCTGGCGACCACGCCAATGCGAGAAGGCTGTCCTGATCCGCGATCAACGACTGGATCAGACGACCGTCGTCCGTTCCCAGCTGCCACACGTAAATCGTCTTGTCGTAGCCGGCGGCAGCCACCTGGTCACCTGAAGGGGAGAACGCAATGCCGGTCAAGCCATCCAAAGCATCGCTAATCGTATAGAGACGCTTGCCGGTGGCGACATTCCATATCTTCACAGTCCTATCTTGCGAGGCCGAAGCGAGACGCTTCCCGTCGGGGCTGAACGCGACCGCAAACACTGCGTCGATATGGTCCTGGAGATTGTTTACCTCCTTTCCCGTAGCCACATCCCACAGCTTCACCATCTTGTCATAGCTCCCCGAAGCGATGAGCTTGCTGTCGGGGCTCCAGGCAATGGAGTAAATACAATCCTTGTGGCCTGTCATCGTCTTGAGAACCTTACGCGACTGAAGGTCCCAGATTTTGATTTCGCCTTCCACTTGCGGCATACCGCCGGCAGCGGCAAGAAGTTTGCCATCGGGACTGAACGCAATGGAGCGCACATAGTTGGCGTGTCCGGAGAGCGTGGCAATCACATTGCCCGAAGCGGGGTCGATCAGACGGACCTGGCGATAGCCGCCCACGGCGAGCAATTTTCCGTCTGGAGAGAATTTCGCGGAAGTCACCGGCGAAACTACCGAAACGTCCGGCTGAATTTCAGGAATCGAAGGAGACTTCAAGGGCGCTGCAGCTTCGGTCACCGCGGGTCCCTCAGCACCCGCATTGATCCATGCCTTGATGCGGTCGATGTCGGAGTCCGGAAGCGGGTCGGCATTCGCCGGCATCTGGGGGCCAATGTCCCCTTCAAGCATCTGAACCATTAAACTCCCCTTCGCATCATGAGGAAGCACGGGCTGCCCGTGTTTGCCGCCTTTCATCAGCGAGCTATAGGTCTCGAGGATGAGACCGTTCTTATGGACCGAAGTTGAGTGGCAAGCGAGGCAGTTCTTTTCGAGAATGGGAGCAACATCAGCGGCAAAACTCGGCGTGGACGCAGCCATTACGGCTGGTTCGAACGCGCTGCTTTGAAGGATAGCCGACACTGCGAGAATCAGCGCGCAGACAGTCCCGAGTCCGATGGTTCTGCGAGCTGCTCGAAGGTTCAGTTGGTATTTCGGCATCATTTACCCTGTTCCCTGCGATTGGAAATCTGCAATCGGATTTCGTCGAGCAATCCCTGGATGATAAGCATGCGGCGCCCATAAAACATCAGTGATTGAACATGAACTCCTTGCTTGTCAGCAAAGCCCAGGACATGTCGATCAGCGCTGCGCGGTGGGTATCGTCGACGCCGGGAATCTTTTCCAACTCGGCCGAAGCGAGAGCATCGAGAAGCGATTTCCGCTCAGAGTCGGTGGGATGACGACTGAAAGATGCGAGGTAGAGATAGTCGACGATCTGCCCATCGGTGAAGCCGAGGCGAACCAACATGTCAACCGAGTTACCGGGAGAGCGCAGCTTGTAGTTGAGTGTGTCTCCGTTGATGATATGAAGCGCCTGGGTGACCGTGGGCACGGAAGTGCGCTCGCTTTCGCGCGTCTGTTGCCGGAGTGGACGTCCGAAGGCCGTCAGAAAGTAGGATTTCACAGCGGTATCGGGCAATTGCATTCCACGCATCCCCGCAGGATACCCGTCGAATTTCTCGGAAACCTGGGTTACCTGCGAATAGGCATCGAGGAGCACCTCTGCCGGAAGGCGTCTTACCACAAAATGCGAGCCGTACTTATCGTCATCGGCGTTGTCTTTGATGGGCCTTGACGAAGCTTGATAGGTCGCCGACTGCATGATGGTCCGAATCAGATAATCCACGTCGAAATTGTGTGCGACGAAATCCTTCACCAATGCGTTCAGCAATTCGTCATTGGTTGCCGGATTCGTGTCGCGCAGATCGTCGACCGGCTCAATCAAGCCGCGCCCCATGAAGTTGCGCCACACACGGTTGACTATGTTGCGGGCAAAATATGGATTGTCAGGGGAAGTGAGCCACTTGGCAAAATAGAAACGCGTATCTCCGGGAACTGCGCTGGAGAGGGCCGAGGCATCCAGTGGCTTGGGAGGCAGCGGAATCATCAGGCGATCGTCCATGAACTCGCCGGTGGGCGCGGAGTAAACCGTGACGTCGTTGAAAAGTGATCCGACGCCAGGACGAAATCCAGAGGGAGCGGATGTCTTGAGCCGCACCCGCGCGAACAGATTCGCCATCCCGTAGTAGTCCTTCTGGGTCCACTTTGCTAGAGGATGGTTGTGGCAATGAGCGCAGCTGATATTGATGCCGAGAAAAGCCTGCGCCATGTTCTCCGACGTGTCGAGAGGATCGCGGTGGATGACCCAGTAGTTGGCCGCGCCATTCTCCAGAGTTTTTCCCGTAGCCGTAACGATCTGCGATGCGAACGTATTCCACGGCTTGTTGCTCGCCACGCTTTCACGAATCCAGTGGTAGTAACTCCACATCTCGTCGTTCGAAAGACGGTTGCTTGAAACGAGCAGCAGATCGGACCACTTGTACGCCCAATAGTCAATGAATTCGGGCCGTTTGATAAGATCGCCAATCAGTCGGTTGCGCTTATCCGGCGAAGGATCGTGCATGAATTTGTCGACTTCAGACGGACTGGGCAGAATTCCGGCTGCATCCAGATACGCTCTGCGAATGAATTCCGCATCGGTCGCAGGAGACGAAGGCGGAATGTGGAGATCGCGCAGATGTTTCAGAATCGAGTCGTCGATGTAGTTATTGCGTGGAGCATTCAGGAATATCGCATCGTCCAGTTTGTATGGAAACGGAATGCGCAGCCTTGAGAAGGCAACATGGCTCTGATACCAGACTGTCACCGGAGCTTCGCCATACCCGTGCATAATCACCTGGCCATTGTTATCGACCGTGGCCACGCCCTCGTCTCCGCTGTCGTACTTGGCCCACCGGGTGACATCCGCAATGTGACCGTCTGAAAAAATCGCGTTTACGATTAGCTGCTGGTGAGCGCCAGGTTGGAGCGAGGCTTCGCGGGGAAAAACCTGGATATCGGTGACCAGTGCATCGGAGTCCTGCGGGGCAGGCATGCCTTGTGCGAGCCATCCTGCAATCACCTTGTACTCCGGCGACCCGACATCGAAGCGCCTGCCGCCGCCGTGTGGAATTGTGAGCGTGGGCTTCAACAGCATCAGGCTTCGGGCCGGTTCGATCGGATTGGTACGCCGGCCGAGCGCCTGGTGTGTGAGGGTGTAATAGTCGGTATTCGGGTCGTAGCCCCGAAGCGTAAGCTTGAAGCCATTCTTTCCCGCAGCCGCGCCGTGGCATGGACCTGAGTTGCATCCCATTTTCGTCATGACGGGCAGAACATCGTTGCGAAAGCTCCAGGTTGATGCCGTCGAGTAATGTTCAACGATCAAGGGTGCAGTGGCACGGTGTCCCTGAACCGTTGCAGTAACTGTCGCTTGGCCGTCACCCTGCGGAAAAACAACGCCGTCCTTATCCGGCGCAGCAATTCTTGCATCGGAGATCACGATTTTTGCCCGCGAGGTGAGGTCCTCCTGATGACCGTCGGCAAAAGTTCCCTCCACCAGCAATCGCTGGCTCGAGTGTGTGCCCGAAATGGAGACAGAAGATGGAAGGATCGCAATCCTTGCCAGCAGGTCAAGCGAAGAACCGCTCTTGTTCGTCGCTGGCATCGTCTTCACCTTGCTTGCTGAAGCGACACCTCCACTCACCGATTTCGACGCATCCGCCGAATGATACTGAACATCACCGGGCGAGCGCCCGGCAGGCGGCGAAGATGTCTGCCCCGCCACTGAACGGAGAAATGCCCACGAAGCCGTGAACCCAACGGCCAGCGTGACGAGCAGTAGAAACCTGCGGGGCTTCATAGTTTCTCCCTAGTACCGCAATCGAAAGCAATCTATCCGGCATAGCCGCTCTGGCCTAGCCTGCTTACTTGTGTCTGACGCCTAAATCAGTAATTCATCAATTGGGTCAAACCCGGTGTCTACAAGCCTTACGTCGCGCCCTTGCGGAGTCTTCAGAACCGTATCGACAGGAACTCCCAGGCACTTGTATACCGTCGCTGCCACGTGGGCCGGCGTTACCGGGCGATCCTGCGGCGCCCCGCCGATTGCATCCGAGGCGCCCACGACCTGCCCGCCTTTGACGCCGCCGCCCGCGAAAACGACGGTCCAGCACTGGGGCCAGTGATCGCGGCCTCCCGCGGGATTGATGCGCGGGGTGCGCCCGAATTCGCCCGTTGCCAGAACCAGCGTGCTATCGAGCAGGCCGATCCGGCTCAAGTCCTCGAGCAGCGAACTGTAAGCGTTATCAAACATGGGGCCGACCAGGTCGCTGTAGCAGCTGATCGGGCTGAATGGGGCCGAACCGTGAATGTCCCAGGTGATGTCGTTAAAGACGGTCTCGAACATGTTGAGGGTGACGAAGCGAACACCGCGCTCCACCAGGCGGCGCGCCAGCAAGCAACCCTGGCCAAAGCGATTCATGCCGTATTTTTTGCGGACTTCATCCGGCTCTTGTGAAAGCTCGAAGGCTTCGCGCGCCTTCGCCGAAGTCATCAGCGTGTAAGCCTGATTGAAGGTCGCATCCATCAGCTTCGAATCCTGGTTGGTGTCTTCGAAGTATTGAACGGATTTGTCGACTTCCTGCCTCCAGCTTCGCCTGCGATCCACACGCACCGCCGAGATGTATTCAGGCGGCAGCAGATCGGGCACCTTGAAGTTGGGGTCCGCGGGGTCGGCATTCAAGACAAACGGATCGTAGCCCTTGCCGAGAAAGCCGGCCGTGTCGCCGTGCGGCAGATTTCCACCAAGCTGCCCGATTGGATAGGGAAGCAGGACATTGGGAGGCATATCTCCAAGCGGCCCCTTTTCAAACCGAAGGACCGAACCATAATTCGGCGACTCAAGTCCGCCCTGAAACAGCCTTCCGGTCTGCATCATCTGGCAGCCGGTGTCGTGCACCGCCGCCGCGGTATGGTAGACGGATCGCAAAAGGGCGAACTTGTCGGCGTGCCTCGCCATCCGGGGAAAGATTTCCGAGATCTCAATTCCGGAAACGTTGGTCTTGATCGGTTTGAAGGGCCCTCGAATGGAGGCTGGAGCATCCGGTTTCATGTCCCATGTGTCGAGCTGGCTGGGCCCGCCCACAAGCATCAATTGAATGCAGCTGACATCTTTGCCTGGCTTCACCGCCCCCGCGGCTTGCAAGCGGAGAAACTGGGGCATTGACAGGCCCAGAAAAGTGAGCGACCCGGCGTGAAGAAAATCACGACGCGTAACGCCGTCGCAGAAGTGCACCTTTTTGTCGGCGTCAAGTCGGAACATTCCCTTTTCCTTGCAATGAGAGCTCATTTCCCGTTAGCAGGGTACCGCAGATCCCGAGCCGGCGAGCCTCACACTTGAGCTTTTCTGGAGGCGGTTCCTGCGAATGAATTGCGTTCCGCGCGAACCCCTTGAGCGCAATTTCAGATCGCCGCCCTCACGGCCATCCCATTGCCCAACGCATCTCTGGCTGTAGGCGCATTCGAGCCGTATGCTAGTCCATTGCGAGTATCGCCGTCCAGCCTTTTCGAAACGACTGAAAGTGCATTCGTCCGATGTGTGCGATTGGAGTGCCCACCCGCTTGGATAAAGGAGTTACGACTATAATCGACCTTTCCCGCGGAAGTGCGTGGATCGACGGGTGGTGGATGCTCCAGTCAACAGAGAAATCGAACTTCGCAGACTCCCTCCGCGCGTTTCATACGGAGACGGGCCGGTCGCTGCTCGATCTGGTGGATGAATCGCCGGTTTTGCTCATCTTTCTTCGTCACTTTGCATGCGCTTTTTGTGCACAGACTCTGGATCGCGTCTCGCAAGTGCGGACGCAAATTCAGGCCAAGGGTGTGCGGCCCGTCTTTGTGCATCTCGGCTCTAAGGAACGGGCGAAACCTTACTTCGACTATTACCATCTCTCCGATGTAGAGAGGATCGGCAATCCGGAGGCCACGTTGTATCAGCTTCCCTTCTTTGCCTTGTCGCGCACCAACCCTTATTTACACTTTTTGAATCTGACGGTCTGGAAGGGCTGGCTCAAGGGTGCGATGTTCAAGTATGGAATCGGCATGATCAAGGAAGATGCGGATCAGATGCCGGGCGTGTTCTTTCTGAAGGAACGTAAGATCGTGCGCGCCTTTCGTCATCGGACGATTGCCGATGAGCCGGATTATCTGAAGCTGGTTGGCGCGGGATAAGCGGATAACTTAAGCCGTGTGGGCGCCAAAGGATTTACCGTGCCAGAATTCGCCGCGCAGATATGTTGTTCCAGCCGGGAGTGTTCCGCAGCCATCTTGTAAATCTGCGGCACTGGGAAGCCCAAAATCTGTGCCACCTCGCACACCCGAGAGGCCTCCGTTTTCGCGTCAACAAGTTCAACCCATCTCATAGGCGCGTCTTTGAGTTGCAGTTTGCAGGGCCATAACATGTTGCGAGCCGGAGTTGCATCTGGAAAAGACGAAGATCGCCGACTCCAAGGACGACCGCCGCCGGAGTGACTCTAACAAGCATAAGTTCATTTTTTGGGGATACACCTTTCTGGTGGTCTGACCTTACAGTGATCAAGTCATTCTGGCAAAGGGGAAGATTCTCGGCGATTAAGCCAAGCCGCATTCATCAAGCATCAAGCCATTTTCTCTAAGCATGAAGACCGTCGGTTTCTGCTGGCTCGATCACCCGTTGGCCATCGACTTAAACCCGTGTTTCGGGGAATCAGTGCAAATCCAGTGGAAATTGACTGCATCGAGCCGCAAACTGGGCCGGCCATTCCGGTTCCCACGTCAATGCCATGGAGCCGGCAGCGTGCGTGGCGCGAAGCGTCCACGGAATATTTCATGCCCCATCAAATTCGGCTTGACAATCGTGGTCTGACCTTTATATACATTCGCTCCAGAAAGCTGCGTCGATGAGATCGATCCTGGAAACCGCCCCGTATGCAGCCGGGCCGCGAAAACAGCCTTGGGAAGGTGACGATTCAGTAAACGTTTGCACCCATCTCGTCCGGGCAGTAGTTCATGTCGGCACAAATGTGACGGAGTCCCTGAATTTCCGCAACCGAATTTCGTGATTTGATTCCACTTTCTGGAGGCAAGAAGATGCATCACTTCCCAACTATCAGTCGCCGGCTTGCAGGCAAACTGCGGGTATGTATTCTAACGTCTCTCATCCTGACCGTTTGCGGGGCCGGCGCGCAGATCGCAGGCACCGGCAACATTCAAGGCACCGTCGTTGACGCATCCGGAGCGCTGATTCCCAACGCCACTGTCACCCTGATCGAAGCGTCAACGCAAGTGAAACGCATCACCCATTCCGACCAGACCGGTGTCTACGTCTTCCCCAACATGCCCATCAGCACTTACAACCTCAAAGTGGGCGCCACGGGCTTTGAGACCTACGAACAGACCGGGATCGTGCTTGAAGTCGGCAGCAACATCTCTATCAACGCGGCCCTGAAAGTCGGGAAGGCCGATGTGACGGTTGAGACCCATGCAGATGCGCTGTCGTTGCAGACCGAGGACACGTCATTCAAACAGACGATCGATCAATCGACGGTGCAGGAGATGCCGCTCAATGGCCGGCAGATGACGAACCTGATCACCCTCTCCGGCGGCTCGACCATAGCGCCGGGCGGCGACTTCACGGGCAGCAAGTACTCCTACCAGACCATTGCGGTTTCAGTTGCGGGAGGCATGGGCAACACCACCCAGTGGAAGCTGGATGGCGGCGACAACAACGAATACATGGGCAACGGCAACCTGCCGTTCCCCTTCCCTGACGCGGTGAACGAGTTCAGCGTGGAATCGACGGCTTTAGGCGCCCAGAGCGGCAGCACGCACTCCGGCGGCCTGGTGAACGTGGTCACCCGCTCCGGAACGAACCAGTATCATGGATCGGGCTTTGAGTTCATCCGCAACAATTACGTAGACGCTACCAACTTCTTCTCGACCAAGGCGGACACTCTGCACCAGAACCAGTTTGGCGGAACGTTTGGCGGGCCGATCAAGAGAAACAAGATTTTTGCCTTCGCCGGCTATCAGCGCCTGAGAGCCATCCAGTCTGGAAACCCTATAGAAATGTATATTCCCACGGCGGCCAACCTGGCCGGCGACTGGTCTGCCACCAACCCGCCCCCATCGTCCCCAGGCGGCGTGCAGCTGTACGATCCTCTGACCGGTGCGGCGATTCCGGGCAACAAGTATCCGGCGCCGCCAACTTACAATGCGCAGGCTTTGGCGCTGATGGCCTACATGCCCATAAATTACCTGAATTCAACCACGGGAGAAGTCTCCTTTACCATCCCGTCGGAGGTCTTCGACAACCAGTTTGTGACCAGGGTGGATTACACAATCAACCCGCGGAACAGCCTGTATGGCCGGTACTTCATTGACGGTTATCAAGCTCCGTCGTTCTTTCTCAAAGGCGGCACCAATGGAGGAGTCCTGGTCACCTCTCAGGCTCCGGGCAACTATGAGCGGGTACAGACGGGGGTCATAAGCGAAGCATTCACGTGGCGCCCGAACCTAGTGAACAGCTTCCACGCCTCTGGCACGAAGCGCGTCGACCTGCGCCAATCTGCCCCCGGCATCAATGGGAATTCGCTTGGCATTACTCAGTATGACGAAGTGCCCACCAACCTGGAGCTCGAAGTCACCGGCGGACCGTTTTCCTCCTGGAACACCTACTGCGGCACCTGCTCAAACGGATTCTTCAATGTGGACGACGAAGGCGTCTCCGACGATCTGACCTGGATCAAGGGCAATCATCAGTTGGTGCTGGGCGGGGAATTTGTCAAGGTCCACTTCAACGAAGTGGCCGGATTCCAGGCCAATGGCAACTACCAGTTCAGCGGCGAATTCAGCGGAAGCGGGCCGGCTGGAGGAAACACCATCGGGAGCGGCAACCTGGACTTCCTGTGGGGAGCGATGAATTTGTTCGGACAGAGCAAGGAGCAGCAACTCGCACTGCGCGGACCGGTTCCCAGTCTCTACATCCAGGACACCTACCACGCCAGCAAGAGGCTGACAATTGCAGGCGGCGTGCGCTGGGAGCCTGAATTCATACCTCGCGACCAATTCAACCGCGGAACAACCTTCAGTATGGCCGCTTTTCTCTCCGGCCAAACCAGCGGTGTCTATCCCAAAGCCCCTCCCGGAACCTTCTTCTATGGAGATCCCGGTGTCACCAAGTCATTCACAAACAACCCGATTTGGAATTTCAATCCCAACATCGGCGCAACCTGGGATCCGTTCGGAAACGGCAATACCGTGATCCGCGGCGGACTGCAGTTGGCCTACGACGAGGCCAACTTCTACACCACGAACCGCAACCACCAGAACCCGCCCTTTGCCACCAACGTCAACGTAAGTACCACCGGGCCCATTTGCTTCAGCGAACCGTGGCTTCTGGGCGGCACCGGGTATGGTTGCGCCCAGGTCGGCGGCTCCAATACGAGCCCCTTCCCGCAACCCGTCGTGCCAACCCCAGCCACGGCCGTCTTCCCGGCTCAAGGCGAGTGGATTGAGATCAATTCTCCGTACAAGGTGCCCGATACTCTGCAATGGACACTCAGCGTTCAGCATCAGTTCGGTCACGGATGGCAAGCGCAGGTCGACTACATCGGAAACCACACGTCGAATATGCCGGTTGGCACAGAGATCGATCCAGCGGTCTACACCCCGGGCGTCTGGGGACCCGGTGGCACAGGTTGCGGTCCCGTCGTCACCGCCGGCCCCTCTGCAGTTGCCGCAAAGACGGTGGGCGGTGGCAAAGTCGGTTCAAACTGCTCAACTACCGGCAACCAGGCGGCGCGTTGGGCGCTTTCTGAAGCGGAACCCGCCTATGGCAACCAATATGCGGGCGGCAGCAGCAACGGCATGATCCTGGTGAATAACATTGCCTATGCCAACTACGACGGCATGGTGGCCACGCTGCAGCATCGCTTGTCATCCACCTTTGTCATGCTGACCAACTACACCTGGTCGCATTGCCTCAACCTCGCTGACGCCTCTGGCGACTGGTCTAGCACGCCCCTTGAAAATCCGTACAACCCAAAGCAGGATTACGGCCGTTGCGGCTCCGATTACCGGAATGTGTTCAACACATCGGTGGTTTACACCACGAAATTCCCGCTCCAGGGCGTTGCGAAGTGGATCGTCAACGATTGGGAGATTGCACCCCTGCTCCACATCACCAGCGGTGCGCCCATCAATGTGACAAGTGGCCAGGACATTTCGCTCACCAATACCGGCAACGATCGGCCCAACGGGGTACCCGGTGTCAACCAGAAAACCGGCGTAAAACTGGAGGGCGGCCATGCTGCTGCGTCTGTAGCCACCAGGGCGTGGCTCAACCTCAATGCCTTCTGCGGTTCAACCACCACGGCGAACCCCTGCACAATTCCTGTCGCTCCGGGCACCTTCGGAAATATGGGCAGAAATGTAATCAGCGGCCCCATGCTCTTCCAGAACGACGCCCAGATATCGCGCTTGTTCCCAATCAGGGAACGCGTGAATATCCAGGCTCGCCTGGAAGCCTTCAACTTCCTGAACCATCCGTCTTTTGACAACCCTGGAGCCGGCAGTGCGGGCAACTCTACGGCCAGCGGCCCGCAGGTCGCAACCTTCGGCGAGATCTCATCAACGAGCGTTAACGCCCGAATCTTCCAGGGAAGTTTGAAGGTGATCTTCTAGGCCGCCGCCAAACCAACCTCGATGGAGAAACCGGTCCGTGTCTTCTGCCTGCACGCTAACGGGAGACACGGACCCGGACCTCGAATCATAGCAAACACAATCATCGCGACGGTTTCAGTTGCATTCCTTTACCATCAAGCCTCATTCAACTCCCGAATCGGGGGAAAGCGTCATGGCCATGCGGGTTAACGGGAGTCGTAGAGAGTTTGTGAAGATGGGCAGCGCGGCGCTGGCCGCGACGACGGTTTCGTGGAATGCTTCCAGCTACGCCTCTATCCTCGGCGCCAATGACCGTGTCCGTGTAGGCGTAGTCGGTTGCGGAGATCGCATGAAAGGCGCCCTGATTCCAGCCTTTCTGCAACATTCAAAGGAGATGAACTTCGAGTTCTTTGCCATCTCCGATATTTGGAATCGCCGCCGGGAAGATGGCGCGGCATACATCCAGAAGCTAAGCGGCAATGCGGTTGTTCCGGTCCGTAACAACGACGAGTTGTACGCCCGCAAGGACGTCGACGCCGTGCTTGTGGCGACCGCCGATTTTCAACACGCCCTGCATGGTGTGGAAGCTGTGAATGCAGGCCGCGACGCCTATGTCGAAAAGCCAACCGCGCACACCATGGACGACGCCCGCAAGTTCCGCGCCGCGGTAAAAGCAACCGGGAAGATTGTGCAGGTCGGAACCCAGCGCCGATCGACACCCTGCTACCAGAAAGCCGCCGAATATATCAAATCCGGGGCATTCGGCGACATCGTGATGGTCGACATGACCTGGAACGTGAATCAACCAGGGCGCTGGCGCCGCCCGGATGTGGTGCCGCTTCTCAAGGAAGAGGACACCGACTGGAAGCGCTATCTCCTCAATCGACCCATGGTCCCCTTCGATGCTCGCAAGTACCTTGAGTTCCGTCTCTTCTGGCCTTACTCTTCGGGAATTCCGGACCAGTGGCTCGTCCACCAGATCGACACCGTTCATTGGTTCAGCGGCTTGCCGCATCCTCGCAGCGTCGTCGCCAACGGCGGCATTTATCTTTGGAGGGACGGCCGCGAGAACTGGGATACGATGACCGCTGTGTTCGATTACGGCCCCCTCGACGACCCATCCAAAGGCTTCCAGGTCCAGTATTCCTCGCGGTTCACTAATTCCGCCGGAGGCGTCAAGGAGCTTTACTATTCCAACGGCGGCATGATCGATATGGACAAGCAGACCGTCACTTCCACAGGCGGGCTGAGCGCCAAATCGGCTGCGGAAATGGGCATGCAGCCCAACCTCCTGTCCAGTTTCTCGCTCGTCGAAAAAGCCGAGACTACTTCCACGGCGGCCGACACCGGGGCCGATCCCCAGACATCGGCCAACATGCGTAACTGGATGGAGTGCGTCCGCTCGCGAAAAACACCCAATGCCTCCATCGAAGCCGGATACAGCCACTCGATCGCACTATGCATGAACGTCGCAGCCATCCAGACCGGCGAGAAAGTTACCTTCGACGACAAGACGCAGCAAGTGATCGCGGGAGGCAGGATCTATGCGTAGGCTGGCGGCGCTGGCCGCAATGTTGGGGTTTGCGGTCTGCGCTTCGGCCGCCTCCTTTTCCAACGGTGTGCAAGTTATCCCCAACGAGGCCCATCGCCGCGTCGACATCACCATCGACGGCGCCCCGTTCACCTCTTACATCTGGCCAACTTCGCTCAAGAAACCTGTCCTCTTTCCGCTCATCACAGATCAGGGCATTACCGTCACTCGCGGCTATCCGCTTGATCCCCGCCCCAACGAGCGTGTGGACCACCCTCACCACGCCGGCCTCTGGTTCAACTACGGCAACGTCAACGGCTTCGATTTCTGGAATAACTCCGATGCCATAAAACCCGAGGCACGCTCCAAGATGGGCACTATCCTCCACACCAGGATCGTGTCCACCAAGAGCGGCGCCGATCGCGGCGAGTTAGTTGTCGAGTCAGTCTGGTTCACGGGAGAAGACAAACCGATTCTGAATCAGACTACCCGCTATATCTTTGCGCGTCGCGATCATGCCCGGGCCATCGATCAAGTGGTGACTCTCAAGGCTCTCGATCATGCCGTTTTCAACGACGACAAGGAGGGACTGCTCGGCATGCGCGTAGCCCGGTGGCTCGAGTCGCCTGAAGAAAAGGGCGGAGTCTTCATGGACGCGAGCGGGAACCCGACTAAAGTCGATTCGACACCGGACGATAGCTCAACTCCGGTCACGGGTGTTTATCTCACAAGTGAAAACGTCCAAGGCCCTTCGGCCTGGTCGACACGCGGCCGCTGGTGCATTCTTACAGGTAACACCGGCGGCCAGACGGTCACCATCGCTATCATCGACCATCCGAAAAATCCGAACTATCCGACTTACTGGCATGCGCGCGGCTATGGATTGTTCGCGGCTAATCCGCTTGGCCAGCACATTTTCGACCCCAAGGCTGCGGAACTTGACTTCACGCTCGACAAAGGCAAGACCGCAACCTTCCGTTATCGTGTTCTTCTCATCAATGGAAAACCCTCCTCGGGTGACATGAATGGCGAGGCAGATCGATTCGCGGCGGAATATTTGACGGATGAAGTGTCGGCCGGTTCTACAACCGCAGGCCAGGCGGATTACTTCAGCAACTGGCCTGTTGGAGTGTCGCCGCAAGAGGTGGGAAAGCGCGTCGCCGAACATTTCGTGACCAGTCCGCATCAGTACACGGCCACAATTCACTACTCAGAGGCCGCCACCTGGTATGGAGCGTTGACGTTTGCCCAATTGACTCATGACGATGCGCTGCGAACAAAACTGATCCAAAAGTTTGAGCCGCTGATGCCGGAAGGCGCGGAGGCAAGCCGGATACCAACACGGCATCATGTGGACGATTCGATTTTTGGCATTGTGCCTCTCGAGATCGGCCTGCAGACCAAGGATGCGCGCTATCTGGATGACGGGAAGGCTTGGGCGGACCGGCAGTGGGAGAATCCGCAGCCCGATGGGCTTTCAGCAGAGACGCGCTACTGGATCGACGATATGTACATGTTGACGATTCTTCAGTTGGAGGCATTCCGCGCTACGAATGACAGAAAGTACCTGGACCGGGATGCGCAGGAGATGGTGGCCTACCTCGCCAAACTTCAGCAGCCCGATGGGCTCTTCTATCATGCGCCGGATGTGCCGTTTTTCTGGGGGCGTGGGGATGGGTGGGTGGCCGCGGGCATGGCGGAGATGCTGCGCGATCTGCCGGCAGACCATCCGCAGCGGTCGATAATTTTGAATGCGTACCGGGCGATGATGGCTGCGTTGCTGAAGTATCAGGGCAGAGATGGCATGTGGCGGCAGCTCATCGATCAGGACGAGGCGTGGCCGGAGAGTTCAAGCTCAGCCATGTTCAGCTTTGCCATGATTACCGGAGTGAAGAATGGCTGGCTCGATGCGGATACATACGGGCCTGCCGCGCGAAAGGGATGGATCGCTGTAGCTGGATACGTGGACCAGAACTATGACGTGACCAGCGTTTGCGAGGGAACCGGGAAGAAGAACGACCGGCAATACTATCTCGATCGGAAGCGGCGGACGGGAGACTTTCACGGACAGGCGCCAATCCTATGGTCAGCTTCGGCGTTGCTCCGCTGAATGCAGGAGATGGGCATGTATCTGCTGCGCAGATCGCCACAGAGTGACAGCCGGGCCGGAATTCGCTGGCTCGGGAGAATCCCGCTTTCGATTTCGTTGTTAACAGTTCTATCTGCGCAGTGCTTCGCTCAGGATCTACGTGCGGGCTTCCTCACTCCGCCAGCCGATGCGCGTCCCATAATGCGCTGGTGGTGGTTCGGTCCAGCGGTGACGGAAACGGAACTCAAGAAGGAGCTTGAGACAATGAAGAGCGTTGGCATTGGGGGCGTTGAGATTCAGCCTGTCTATCCTCTGATGCTTGACGATGAGACGAACGGGATCAGAAACCTCCAGTACTTATCGCCAGAGTTTCTTGAGGATGTGAGCTTCGCCAATCAGACCGCCCGGTCCCTGGACTTGCGCGTCGACATTACTCTCGGCAGCGGCTGGCCTTACGGTGGCCCGAAAACTACTCTCGCGTTAGCCGCGGCACGCCTGAGAGTTGCCGCCATGCCAATCAGCGGAACCCGTGTAACTCCTCCTGCGTTGGTGGAAGGAGAAAGCATGATTGCCGCATTTGCAGTTTCGGGTACGGCAAAGTCTTTCGATGCTTCCTCCGCAAGGCGCATCGATCTAACTGGAGGGTCGATCGAAGCGGGCACGGGAACGCGGACAGCACTCTTCTTCATTTCCAGCCACACATTGCAAAGGGTGAAAAGGCCCGCGGCGGGAGCCGAGGGGTATGTGCTCGACCATTTCTCTCGTGCGGCCATTGACGAACACTTGAACGACGTGGCGACTCCCTTGTTGAACGCATTCGGCGAATACCCGCCTTATTCCGTCTTTTCGGATTCGCTCGAAGTCTACGGCTCCGATTGGACATTGGAGTTACCGACTGAGTTTGAGAAACGACGCGGATACGATTTAATTCCTTATCTGCCGGAGTTACTTGCCGGAGTCACCGAGGAAGCTGAAGATATTCGGCACGACTGGGGTAAAACGCTTTCCGATCTTATCCGTGATAACTATCTAACTCCTATAACTAAATTTGCCGAGGCTCATGGGACAAAATTCCGCTCGCAGACTTACGGTGAGCCGGCAGTTACACTCGCCGATGAGGCCATACCCAACCTGCCCGAGGGCGAGGGACCGCAGTGGCGCTCGTTTTCGTTCACGCGATGGGCCAGTTCCGCGAGCCATCTCTATGGCCGGAACATTACGTCGGCAGAGACCTGGACGTGGCTTCATTCGCCGGCGTTTCGCGCGACCCCGCTGGACATGAAGGCGGAGGCAGACCGCATGTTTCTTCTGGGCGTGAACCAATTCGTCGGGCATGGGTATCCTTACTCAGCGCCCGGGGCCGGTGAGCCGGGCTGGTCGCTTTACGCGGCGGCGGTTTTCAATGCGCATAACCCTTGGATTCCGGTGATGCCCGATGTTATGAAGTATCTTCAAGGGGTGAGTTGGCTGCTGCGGCAGGGAAAGCCGGCGAACGACATTGCAATACTTCTTCCGGAAGACGATGGCCAGGCGTCTTTCTCTCCCGGGCACGTTTCGGTGACCGACGAGATGGGGAAACGGATTACCCCGGCTTTGATGGGAGCCATTCTAGATGCCGGCTATAACGTGGATTACATCGCCGCCGCCACCATCGACAAGCTGGGCGCAATTCCATATGCGGTCCTGGTGATTCCGCCAACCGACCGTATTCCGCTGGCGACTTACAAAACGATCGAGAGTTATGCGGCGAATGGTAAGGTGATCGCTCTTGAGAAAATGCCGTCGCGGGCGCCGGGCCTGATGGAACAGAACGACTCGGCGGAAATTGCTACGATCTCGAACCGGCTTTTCAAAGAAAGTGGCCAGCAGGGCGTTTTTCTCGACTCAATCGGCGGTCTTGCCGATGCGCTGCACCACGCGCTTGCGCCCGACATGGATGCAATCGGGGAGACCGAAGGCCTCGGATTCATCCATCGCAAGCTTGCGGGCAGCGATATTTATTTTGTTGTGAACACAAGCAATCGTCCTTTAGATGGGAGCGTTCAGTTTCGCTCCGCGCGGCCAGCCGTTGAAGCGTGGGACCCGGATGGTGGACAGGTTCTGATTGCAAATGCGCGCGGCGGCGGGGCAAGGATCAAACTGGAGCTTGCGCCGTATGAATCCAGGGTGTTCGTACTTGGAGATCGTCTTCAGACGGAGACGTTAAATCACTTTACGCCGGAATATTCCGCTGCGAAAGAGACGCGGCTTGCGGACCTGAGCACCGGCTGGCAGCTCCATTTTCCTGGCGCTGCCGCGCCCGTGGCAATCGCCGAACTTACATCCTGGACAGAACTCCCCGGCAGGCGATACTACTCGGGAGAGGCAATCTACTCAAGAAATGTCTCAATCAGCAATGCTGGCAGGCCGGGCACGCGCGTCATCCTCGACTTTGGAACGGGAACTCCATTTGAAGACAAGCGGCGGCCGAATGGAAGCGGCATGTTGGCCCTTCTCGATCCGCCAATCCGCGAAGCGGCTATCTTGTATGTGAACGGCAAACGAGCCGGGTCTCTCTGGCATCCACCTTACCGGATCGATGTCTCCGGATTGGTCCACAGCGGCGAAAACAAAATTGAATTGCATGTGTATAACACCGCCATCAATTTGCTGGCGGGCCAGCCGCCGCGCGATTACACCGCGCTTCGAGCCAAGTATGGCAGGCGATTCGATCCGCAGGATATGGATAACCTGAGACCCATTCCGTCCGGACTTTTCGGCCCGATCCATCTTGTGGAGCAGGAAGTTGAGCGACGGGGGAGCAAATGAGTTGAACGGCGCGGGTCAGTTGCATCGCCGCTCAATGCCGGAGCGGAACTTGTGCGAGGATCCAGCGGACCAGCTCCTCGCCAGCGGCATAGTTGTCGAACGTGGCGGGAAGTTTGCGGCCGTCGGTGTATTCGTTATAGAGCCACGGGTCGACCGTGGCGAAGACAGTTCCTTTGCCGTATTTTGCGGTGGCCATCAGGATGTCTCCGTGATCGCGAAGGACCGGAACAGACGGAGGCTGCACCGAGATGGTGCAGATTTCTTTCATGTAGGCAGTGTGCGCATGATGGAAGATTGGCCGGCTCGCTGCGATAGCCACTTTTCCCATCTCGAACTGGTTTCCGTCCACGCGATTGCGCAGAACGTTATTGAAGTGAAGGCCGAAGCGGTCGGAAAGCAGATTCAGGTGCTCGATGTCGGCATTTCCGGGATCGTTTTCCATAATTACCAGAACGCCGCCGTCTTTTACCCAATCCGCAATTTGCGCCGCGTCCTCCGGCCGCACATAATGGGGGTCGGGATTCTTCGCTGGAATATCCGGCGAGACGATGATATAGACCTGCGTTCGGCTCAGCGCTGCGCGCGTGGGAGCTTCATAAAGCGTGGTGGTTTTTGCTCCGAAGTTTTGGACGATATGACCAAGGAAGGAGTATCCGCTGTTGCTCAGGTCGTCCCATTTGTAATGAAAGTACACCGGCTGGCCGAACGCGTCAGTACGTTTCTGGCTGTTGAACCACGCATCGAGCAGGACTGTTTTGCCGCGTCCCAGCCTTGCGTTGGCGGCGATTTCCATTTCTGCACTGGCGAGGAGGAACGAGCCAACACCCTTGGGGTCGTTGGCGACGGTCTCCTCGCCCACATAGTAGGCATAGCTTCCATCTCGATAGGGATCGCCGCCCAGCCCCACGGACTTCACGGTTCCGGTGAGCGTGATCTCATCTCCGGGGCCGCTGCGGATGAAACGGTCGAGAATGCCACGATAGCCGCGCTGCGCATTTTCAAGAAAGCGCGAAGGAAGGTAGCCGCGGCGTACGCCCCTGGAGAGGGCATAGACGAACATGCAGGATGCCGAGGCTTCCAGATAATTCCCCTTGCGCCCGCCCTTGTCGAGCACCTGGTACCATAGCCCGGACGCGCCATCCTGGTAGCGCACCACTGCGGCGGCATCGCGATCGAGGAGCGTGACCAACTCCCTACGGCCGGCATTGTCTTCGGGATAGTAGTCGAGTGTGTCGACCAGCGCCATCATGTGCCAGCCCATACCCCTGGCCCAGAACCGCGAAGAAAGCCCCGTCTGGTTGTTTGCCCAGAGTTCCTGCTTCGACTCGTCCCAGGCGTGGAAGAGCAACCCTGTGCTGGAATCGCGGGCGTGTTCGTCCATCAGAACAAACTGGCGGGTAATGTCGTTGAACGCTTCGGGATGGTGAAAGGTTGAGGCATATTCGGCATAGAATGGCTCCGCCATATAGAGTCCATCCAGCCACATCTGATTTGGATATTTCTGCTTGTGCCAGAAGCCCCCCGAGGGGTTGCGGGGCTGATGAACCAGTTGCCGATAGAGCAGCGTGGCGGCGGTCGCGTAGCGCTGGTCCAGCGTCACGCGGTACAGCAGCAGAAGCTGGCGTCCCAGCAGGACGCTGTCGAGCTGATTCTCTTCCGGCTTCCAGGTGGGAATGGAGCCGTCGGGGCTCACAAGCTGATCCACAGAGTCCTTGATGTAGTTGTAGCATCGAGGATCCGCGCTGTTCAGCCACACGGCGTCCATCCCTTCGAGCAAAGTGCCCAGTTCGTAGTTCCAGGCCAATTTCGCAGCGACAGACGCAAACCGCCCATCCGGCCAGCGCACAATGGCCGCATTCGCCGCACGCGCTGACCAAGGCTGCTCTCCGGCTCCTGTAGCTGGGTAGAGGCCCGCCGCGATTCCGGCAACGGCAATCAAACTTGCAAGAACGTGATAAGGCTTCATTCGGACTCCAAAGGTTATCAGAAGTCTACTGTAAAAGGAGGGCGGAGGGGCCGTTGTTGCGGCCCCTCCAGGGTCATATACGAGAAAGCGTTTTAGGAAGGAATAGATGCTCATCTGGGCAGAGCAATTGCAGCGCCCCGTACCGTTCGCAACGACTGCAGCGCGCCGTTGTTGCCGGCAATTGCATTCTTACTCTCGGGATCGATCGGTTTTCCAATTGAAATCTCCAACAATGGTCTGACCACTATCGGAATCAAGATAGTTTGTTGCTAGAAGCCATGGCTTGCCTCTGCGTGGCCCTTCTTGTGCCGGCCATTGACTTGCGCCCGTTTGCGGCCGGAGGAATCCTCCATGCCCTGCGCGGCTTCCGCCATGCGCAAATGTCGATCCATCAGGCTTCGGGCCTCGACGGGCTTCCGTGCGCGGATGGCGCGGTAAATCTCGCGGTGCATCTCCGCGGATTCGCGTAGGTCGGTTGAGCGCTCAACGGTTCTGCGGCGCCTATCGTACAGCGCCGAGGTAATTGTTTCCATGAGGGACGCCAGAATCGGATTCCCAGAGGCCCGCGAAATAATGCGATGAAACAGGACGTCGTGAATGAGATACTCAGTCGGATTACCCACCGCGGCGAACATCTCGGCTACTTCTTCGGCGAGTGCCGCGTGGTGCTCCTCATTTCCCCGCTCGGCGGCGAATGCGGCGAGATTTCCCTCGAGAATCAACCGAGCCTCCCACATTTGCGAGGCCTGGAAGCCATGCAGCGCTCCCATGAAGCTGAGATATGCCTTGGCGAATTCAGGTGGTCCGTCGGCGACGAAAGTTCCCACGCCGTGGCGCACTTTCATGACGCCCATGGCCGCCAAATAGCCAATTCCTGTGCGAAGGCTGGCACGGCTGATCTTGAGTGAACCGGCAAACTCCCGCTCGGGCGGTAATTTGTCGCCTGGTTTGAGAGTGCCGCTCTCAATCAGTCTGCGTATGTGGTTAACCACATCCATGGTGCGATGGGTATCGACTACTTCTGGCTGCATCCGCATACTCGCTCTAAGCCCTCTTGAATACCAGTGAAACAGGGGCAAGACGAGATTATCACCGAGGAGCGGTTTCTGTTGAGAAAAAAATCCGCCGAGGAGGCGATGTAAGACAGAATATTTACGCAAGTGGTCTGACCACACAGAGAGCTAAACCATCGAGGCGTTTAATCAAACGATGGCCCCTTGACGATGGCGATGAAAGCAGGATGATGGATGTCTTTGATCCTGCGGGGTCCGCATTCGGGCTGTCATTGCAAAGAAGGTGACTGAGAACCTTTTCGACCGGCGCATCGCTCCCGTTTTTCTTGGACGCAGGCGCGTAAAGCAGGTTTCCGTCAGTGCAGCGAGACTTTCGCTCCCGCCAGTTGGGTGATGGATTTCCCCTCGCCAGCATCGATAGTCACACCGTCGCCTGAAACCTGCGCATAGCCGACTGTCAACCCATGCCGGGCACTGATCTTTACTCTGCGTAAAACCACTCTTTGAACGGGCGATTCCGGCAACCCCACAATGGCTCCAGCATTGGTGCTTCCGATGACCGTGAGATTCTCGATCGTGATGTCGTGGAAGTGCGGAGTCAAACGAG
>Ga0302319_10005335_pt1 | contig 25867 bp, 23 predicted proteins | sample Bog_T0_2_FD_203319 | JGI IMG/M metagenome (GOLD analysis project Ga0302319, IMG submission 203319) | Peat permafrost microbial communities from Stordalen Mire near Abisko, Sweden - Bog_T0_2 | ecosystem: Environmental > Terrestrial > Soil > Wetlands > Peat | place: Sweden: Abisko, Stordalen Mire...
CCGCGCCCCTGCAAGTCGCCAAGGGCGGACCGATCCTGATGGTTCAGGTCGAGAACGAGTACGGATCATTTGGTAATGACCACGAATACACAGGCGCAATCCTGAAGATGTTGCGCGATGCGGGCTTTGACGGGATGCTCTACACAGCCGATGGGTCCGAGGACAAAATGTTCGCTGGCGGTCCGCTGCCGGGCATTCTGGCGGCGATCAATTTCGGCGCGAGCGACGATCCCGAGAAGGAGTTCGCCAATTTCGCAAAGTTCCGTACAGGTGTGCCGAAGATGGTGGGCGAGTTCTGGACGGGCTGGTTCGATCACTGGGGCGAAAACCATCACAGGACGGACGCGGCCAAGGAGGCGAAGAATCTGGATTGGCTGCTCTCGCGCGGCATCGGCGTCAACCTCTACATGGTGCATGGCGGAACCACTTGGGGGCCGATGGCGGGCGCGAACCTCGATGACCGGTATGAGCCGGACATCTCGAGCTACGACTATGACGCGCCCATCGACGAGGCGGGCCGGCTAACACCGAAATTCTACGCGCTGCGCGAAGTCTTCAAGAAGTATCTAGCTGCGGGAGAGACACTCCCCGAGCCGCCCGAGGCTATGCCGATGGTGGAAATCCCGCAGCTTGAGTTCAAGTCGAGCGCCCCGCTTACCCAGTTGCTCGGCTCGCCGTTACATGGCCAATCACCGGCGTACATGGAATCGTTAGGCCAAAGCTATGGGCTGATTCTGTACCGTCACCCCATGAGTAAATTCGTGCGCGGAAAGCTGGAAGTGGACGAAGCTCGCGATTACGCTCTGGTGTCGCAAAAGGGGAACCTGCTCGGAGTTCTGGACCGGCGCAAGCACGAGACCACGCTGAACGTCACGCTCGGCAGCGCAGCGCCGCTCGAGATTCTGGTGGATTCCGAAGGTCGCGTGAATTTCGGTCCGCATTTAGTGGACGACCGGAAAGGGATCGTGGGTGCGGTGAAGATGAATGGCGAGGAGCTGAAGGGCTGGGACATGTTCCCGGTTCCGCTCGATGATCTTTGGAAGCTGAAATTCAGATCCAAACCCGCCACGGGACCGGCCTTTTACCGCGCGAATTTCGCTCTGACCCAGGTGGGCGATACATTTCTCGATCTCCGCGGCTGGGGCAAAGGCTACGTCTGGGTGAACGGGCACAACCTGGGCCGCTTCTGGGGCGTGGGGCCGCAGCAGTCGCTGTTCTGCCCCGGCGTCTGGCTGAAAATGACGGCCAACGAGATCATCGTGCTGGACCTCGATTTGGATGTGGCGCGGACACTGCAAGGGCGCACGAATCCGGTGTGGCAGACGCCGGGCAACTGAGCTGCCGGCTACAATTATGGTCGCCGAATTTAGTGCCTGCGAGAACCTCTCGCAGCTACCACGCGATTGACTCCCGAGCGCTCTACAAAACGGTTCGTGGCAAATGGTTGTGGGTAACGCGCGACGCGCCACTGGTCCCCATAGGCGGTCCATGCACTTCATTGAGGCGCGGAAGAGTCGGCCTCCGCGCACGGCCGCTCCGGCAGGGGCGCCGAAGGTTCGCCGGTGATCAGCCGGGCTCGCCGGTTGAAGGTGAAATACTGGAAGGCCCATTGGATGAACACGAGCAACCGGTTTTGGAAGCCGACGAGATACATCAGGTGGACAAAAAGCCAGGTCACCCAGGCGGGCCAACCGCTCAGGCTCAGCCCGCCAACGACTGCCACCGCGGAGGCGCGCCCGATCGTGGCCATGCTGCCGCGGTCACGGTAACGGAAGGCTTCGACGGACTTGCCTTTCAATCGCGCTTCGATCAGTCGCGCGGCGTAACGGCCGTGTTGCATGGCGACTGGTGCGACCGCCGGCTCAGCCGGTGTGCCGGCTGTTGTGGCGCCGGCGAGGTCGCCCAGAACGAAGATCTCGGGATGGCCAGGCACAGTCAAGTCGGGCTCGACTGTGATGCGTCCCGCGCGGTCCAGCGTCGCTCCCGTCCGTGCAGCCAGGATGCCTCCCAGATCAGAAGCTTGCACGCCGGCTGCCCAGAGGACGGTGTGCGTCTCAATGTGCCGGTGTGCACTTGAGACTTCAAGATCGACGCCATTTTTGTCGATCGCAACGACGCGCGCGCCGGTCAGAGTCAGCACCCCCAACTTGTGAAGCGACTCCTCTGCTTTGACGGAAAGTTCGGGGGGATACGGCGCGAGGATGCGCGGCGACGCCTCGACCAGGAAGATCTGCGCCTCCTCGGGGCGGATGTTGCGGAACTCGCCCTGAAGCGTGTCGTTCGCAATTTCGCCCAGTGCGCCTGCAAGTTCCACGCCCGTCGGACCTCCGCCGACAATCACGAAAGTGAGCCAGGCGCGGCGGCGCTCCGCGTCCGGTTCCATCTCGCCTGATTCGAAGGCTGTGAGGATTCGACGGCGAATCTCCTGCGCGTCCTCCAGCGTCTTGAGTCCCGGCGCAAAGCGCTCCCATTGCGGGTGGCCGAAATAGTGATGGCGCGAACCGGTGGCAACAATCAGCGAATCGTAAGGGACCTTCCGCTCCTTCGTGAGCACAATGTGGTGCTCGACGTCGAAGCCCGTGACCTCACCCAGCAGAGTGTGAACGTTTCTGGCATCGCGCAATGCGACGCGCAGCGGGGACGCGATGTCTACGGCCGAAAGCCCTCCCGTCGCCACCTGATAGAGCAGCGGCTGAAAGAGGTGGAAGTTGCGGCGGTCGATCATCGTGACATCCACGGGCTTGTCTTTCAGTGCCCTAGCCGCGTATAGACCGGCGAATCCTCCGCCTACAACGACAACGCGATGAATCAAGCGATACTCCTCCATGGCACAGGCCGAAGCTGTGCATTCGAGTATTAGATGCAGCGCGAATGATTGGGCTTCAAAGCGTAGCCTCGCGCGTGTTTGGTCTGAACTCTCGCCTGGGTTGAGCCCGTTGAGTTCGCCATGTATTTCGAACTTGCGAACGCGGGGGTATCACGTTTATTATTGAGTAGAAACTCATTAACGAGTAAGAACCCGATGGCACGACCCAAGAGTGAAGACAAACGAGTGGCTATCCTCTCCGCGGCGATGCAGGTGTTCGCGAAACACGGGCTCGCCGCTCCAACCGCGGCAATTTCCAAGGTAGCGGGAGTCGCCGAGGGAACGCTCTTCACTTATTTTCATACCAAGGACGATCTGGTCAACGCGCTCTACCGCGAAATCAAACTGCAACTGGCGGCCGCGCTGATGTCCGGCTTTGCCCGGAAGCGTGACGTTCGCAGCAAGCTTCAGCACGTCTGGGATTCCTACGTGAATTGGGGCGTCGCGAACCCAGACCCCTGTAAGGTTCTGGCCCAACTCCTGGTATCCGAAAAGCTCACGGAGGAGTCTAAAGCGGTCGGTTTCGCGCCTTTTTCCGAAATCGAAGTGATGGCGCGCGATGCGGTCGCCCGCGGCCTGCTTCGAGATCTCCCGATGGAGTTCTTCACTGCGATCATGGAAGCTTTAGCGGGGGCGACTATGGAGTTCATGGCCAGGAACCCCTCCAGTGCTGCCAGTTTCCGGCAGTTTGGATTCGAAGTGTTCTGGAGCGGAATCGTAGCGGAGTAGTTGGTTGTTTTGGAACTGATTTATGAGTGAGCACTCAGGCATAATAAGAATGGAAGGAAGAACCAGAATGTCCAAATGGACCATCAACGATATCTCGCGCCAGACGGGCAAACTGGCGGTCGTCACGGGAACTGGCGGGCTGGGCTACGAGACCGCGCTTGCGCTCGCAGGCTCCGGCGCGGAGGTCATCATCGCCGGACGAAGTGAAGTAAAGGGCCAGGACGCAACTCAGAAGATCATCGGGGCTTATCGGCAGGCGCGAGTTCGCTTTGAGCAGATCGATCTTGCCGATCTCGGTTCGGTCGCCGCGTTTGCCAGCCGATTGACGGCTGCGAACCGCGGCATTGACCTGCTGATCAACAATGCCGGAGTCATGGCCCCACCGACGCGCCGGACAACCGCGGATGGCTTCGAACTACAGTTCGGCACGAATTATCTTGGCCATTTCGCACTGACCGCACGCCTGCTGCCGCTGCTTCGGAAAAGCCTGCGTCCGCGCGTAATCAATCTGAGCAGCGGAGCGCATCGCATGGGGGCATCAATCCACTTCGATGATTTGCATTGGGAGCGTGCCTACAAAGCATGGCCGGCCTATGCCCAGTCCAAGCTGGCCATGCTGATGTTTGCGCTGGAACTCCAGCGGAAGTGCGATGCGAACGGATGGGGACTCATGAGCAATGCCGCGCATCCAGGGTTCGCCCGCACCGAACTGATTGCGAACGGCCCTGGCAGTGACGCCCTTCTTTCGAAGATCAGCGGCGTTCTGCGGCCATTTATGAGTCAATCCGCGGCTGCTGGCGCACTGCCCACGCTATTCGCCGCGACGTCGCCGGAGGCTGAGGGTGGAGCCTATTACGGTCCCGATGGTTTCTATGAAATGAAGGGCGCGCCGGCTCCGGCCTATATTGCGCCACCGGCGAAGGACGAGCAGGTCGCGCGGCGACTCTGGGAGGTCTCCGAGCATCTGACGGGTGTGAACTGGTCAGCGAAAGAAATCGTCAAGGCATGAAAGTACTTCTTTTCGGAGCGACAGGCATGGTCGGGCAGGGCGTTCTGCGGGAGTGTCTGCTCGACTCCGGCGTAGAACTCGTGACGACCGTTGGACGGACCGCGACGGGTGTACAGCACGCGAAAGTGCGCGAGGTCGTCCACTCGGACCTATGGAACTACGCGTCCATTGATACGAATCTGTCCGGTTTCGATGCCTGCTTCTTCTGCCTCGGAATCTCGGCGGCTGGAATGAAGGAGGCCGACTATGCTCGTATCACCTACGGGATCACGCTGGCGGCTGCGGAGACTTTGTCCGGGCTCAATCCGCAAATGACATTCATCTATGTGTCTGGCGCTGGCACGGACAGTTCCGAACAAGGGCAAATGATGTGGGCGCGAGTCAAAGGCAAGACCGAGGGCGCGTTGTTGCGCTTGCCCTTCAAAGCCGCATACATGTTTCGGCCGGGCGCGATTCAACCTCTACACGGAATACGCTCCAGGACGGCGGTGTATCGGGTGGTATACACGCTCATGATGCCTCTTCTGCCCGTGCTTCGTTGGGCTCTTCCCAATTCCATTCTGAGCACCGAGCAAATCGGCCGCGCCATGCTCGAGGTGGCCAGGAGCGGGGCGCCGAAGCAGATCTTGGAAAGCAGGGATATCCGATTGGCTGCTCATGTCTGAGGGGACAAATTGAGGCTCGATAATGGGAGACGGATCTTCGGTCTTGCATGACGGTACGGGCGCTACTGGGGGAATGATACGGAATCAAGCCCGGGCCGGATTGAGACGCTCTTGCGGAGCGCCGGGCGTTCCTGCGGACGCTGTGGAGAGCGGATCACATGAAGTTGAACTGGACTTGGCCAAGCCCGGTCTCCCGGGATTCCGCATTTTGGAACGCCGCGCTCAGGACCAAACTTCAGCGTGTGCTGGCCGAACGAGCGCGGAATTGTTAAGCGCTCGTTATGCGGCCTGTTCGTCGGTGCGATGAACGGTGAGGACTTCACGCGAACTGCGCAGATCGCGGGTGGAACTGAAGGAGCGGGCATTTCCATTTGTTCCGGCGTGGATTTGGATGCTGCGAAGTGGCAGGTCCTGCGCTCGGTCACCCTCCCGCCTTGAGCTCTAACGATCCAGTGATGGCGACCGACTGACCTATTTCTTGTTCGGCAACGGTTCGTCGATTTTGAGAAACTGATCCGCCTTGATGTTTCGCAGTGTCTGATTGGTACCACTGGGCCAACGGATTTCGATTGAAGAAACCTCCGTCTCCCGACCCAAACCAAAGTGGATCCGCTTATCGCTCGAGGACATAAAGCCTACACTGATGGCCACGTGATTGTAAAGAGTGCGACCTGCGGCGGTCGTTATCTTTACCTTGGCGCCAACCGCGTCCCGGGCGCTTTTGTGGCCGGTCAGACTAAGGACCAGCCAGTGGTTTCCGCTGTCAGCGGTGTTCATCAGAATTCGAGGCGTTTCATTCAACGAGGTGACGACAATGTCGAGGGAACCGTCATTGTTCAGATCGCCGAGCGCCGAGCCTCGGTGGAACCCCTTCGTTAGGAAGTCCGCGCCCATTTGACTGGAGACGTCCACGAAGGTCTTGCCGTCAACGTTTTCGAATAGAGTGTCGTGGTGCCGCGAGTTTTCGTTGACGTCGTCCACGTCTCCATTGGCCGAATAAATGTCTTTCCACCCGTCGTTGTTGTAGTCGATAAATGCATTGCTCCAGCCGGAGAAAGGAGCACTGAGCTGTTTAATTTTCGACTCATAAGAGAAGTATTGAAATCTATCGCCACGATTCCGTAAAAGTGCCCAAATCTGTCCAAACAAGTTGTTGTAAAAAATGTCGACTTTCCCATCATTGTCGAAATCTTTCGCGTCACAGCCCATTGAGGAACCAGTCTGTGCATTGTCGTTATAAGCGACTCCCATCTGCAGGCCGACCTCTTCAAAGGTCCCATTCCCCTTGTTCATAAAAAGTGCATTTGGCTCTGTATCATTGGCGATAAAAACATCCATCCAACCATCATCGTTAAAGTCGGCGATTGATATGCCCATGCCCTTTCCAGGTGATGCGCCAAATCCAGATTTATCTGTCACATCGGCGAACTTACCGTTCCCTAAATTGTGATAGAGCCTGTGCGGAACGCTGGGATAGCTTCTTGGATCACAGTAGTAGTCTCTGTTTCCCATGAAACAGTGGATGTCCAGCGCCGGGGTCCAGTAGGTGTAATTGGACACAACCAGATCCAAGAGGCCGTCATTGTCGTAGTCGAACCACGCCGCCTCCACGCTGAGAGTTTTATCGGGCTTAACTCCGATACCCGATTCGGCGGTCACATCCGTGAATGTGCCATTTCCATTGTTGTGGTACAGCACATTTTTGCCTGCGCTGGCGATGAACAGGTCTTCGTATCCGTCATTGTCATAGTCACCAACGGCGACGCCAAAATTGTAGTCCAGATCTGCGCCAGTCAAGCCCGCCTTCTCGGTTACATCCTCAAACGTCCCATCAGCCTTCTGGTGTAACAGGCAGTTATAAAACGATCGGTCGACCTTCCGCATTTCGGGGAATTTCGCCCCGTTCGTAAAGAAAATATCCAAGCGGCCATCGTTGTCGTAGTCGAAGACTGCGATCCCACCGCACATCGGTTGAGGAAAGTACTTCCTGCCGGTCAGACTATTGTTAGATTTATAAGTGATCCTGGAGCGAGACGCAACATCGACAAAGCCTGGAAGCTTCGTCGTCTCCGCCGGCTTACTGGGCGGGAGAACGAGAACGTAGATGACACACATTGCGGGAATGGCCAAGAGGACTGGACGCTTCAAGCGAGACATCTTCCTGCAGAATAGCCTACCCGGCGACGATACGCACAATCATCGCGGCTCACGTCCTGATCTGGAGTGATAAGTTCTTTCCGGAAAATGTGTTGGTCCCTTGGGGAACTGACGTGATGTCGATGTTCACCTTAGTTCCTTCTGCGAGTGCCAGCGTTCCGGTCGGAACGAAGGATCCGGACTGTACGGTGCCATCCGGCACAGTCAACGTTGCGATAGGGTTCCCGTTCGCCTTGACCACCACTGCGATACTGCCTCCAGAAGGAGGCGAATCAACAAACGCCTGAATGTCCCGGACGACTCGCACGCGGTCAATCGAAACAGACGTTGCGGCGTCTCTCTCGAGGGAGAGGACGCCGGAAACCTGTAGCACCAGCATGGCACCTTCGAACGTGTGCAACCCATTTGTTCCATTGCTGAGGAAGCTGACATCTTGTCCGGGTCCGGTACCTTTCGTATTTGTGAGGTACAACTCGGCACCGGCGATCCGGCGATTAGGGAAGAGGAATCGGTACTGGAAGTCGGTGTGCGTTGGGTTAGCGAAGAATCCCACACCCAACGGCACCGTGTGCAGATTCCTTTCAAGGATGACGCACGTCGCTCCCGCCGAATGGGCAGCTACCGTCGAGCCCCCTACTCCTCGGTCGATCCATCGTGCCGATCCATCCGTGGTGGGTTCGTTGATGCAGATGATTTCAGAATCAACCTGAACATACGTGTTCTGCGCAAGCGACGCAACCTCGGTCGCCGGGAGAGTCGAGTCGTTTGCCGCGATTGGAGTTACGAGCGAAAACGAAGTTACAGTTGATGTCTCATCATTGGAGTACGTGACCAGAATCGCATCACTCACCGTATTCGTTCCTGTCAGCGTGTCCGTCGTGATGCTCCTCAGCAGAATCGTGCCGTCCGCGGGTGCCTCAATGATACTTGAAGGTTGAGGGGGCACACGGCTATCCATCAGGTTCCCCGAGCCACCGATCAGGGTGTAGCAATTGAGGAATGACTGCTGTTCGGGCGCTTCCATCCCGTCGGCCGTGCACGATCTGCCGATGATCTCAATTGTGAGGCCCGCACGATTCGGCGCCTCCCATGTCATCTGGTCACTGTATGATCTTCCGGCCAGACGCCAGCTTGAATCCGCAATCGCGATCGTGTCTCCCACTGCTAACCCAGCGGGCAGTTGGTCGGCCGTAGTGAACGTTGTGTTCGTGTTGGCGGCCACTGTGGATTGCCAGTATCTTGCGCTGCCAGTAACAACGGTGATCGCGCTCCCCGCAAACTGGTCGGTCTGATAATTGCCGTCGGGCACGACAATCGTATCATTCGACAGGCTTTCTATCGTGAGCTGTCCCGCTAGTTCTTCCCGCCAGTAGAAATCAGCGTGATCGTATCTCGGATCCGGTGGCCGCATAGGCGAGACATCCCCACCCTGGTCTGTCCAGGACGCGAGACCTGCGGCTATGTCCGTAAGGTACAGTAGATCGAACGCGCTCTGTCCTCGATAAACGCGCAAGCCTGCCGCGCCCGCCGGAGTAGTCAGACCGTTGATGGTAACGCCGAAGCTCGATTCCATGGCTCCTGTCAGCACTTGCACAACTTGCGAGATCCGTGATTCTGCTCCTGCACTGTCTAGCGCTGTTACCGCGTAATACAAGGCGCCTGAACCAGGTTTGAGCGTCCCTCCTGCTGTAATTGCAGCGGGCTGAGTGATCCCCGGCGAGGCCAACGATGCGACCTGTTGTCTCGGCGGACGGAACTGCACCACCAGTAACTCGTTCGCGCCCCCATCTGCGAGGGAAACTGACGACTCCTGAATATTGAACAGATGGCCGCTCTCAGCACTGTACGTGTAGCCGGCGATCGGTAGCGGCGTTCCAGAGTTGACAGCAGACGGCCATCCGGTGGAACTGCTGCTGACGGCTGTCCCAGGCCCATACCAGCCATCGTCATGTGTCTGCGCCAGCACCGTCACGGTTTCGAAGTTCAGACCGGCACTGAGATGCAGCACGCGAAACGGTGCCCGGGCAAGTTCGTAATCGCCACTTGTCAGGGTGATAATATCGCCTGGTTGCATCCCGAGGCCCTTGACCGTCGTTGAGAATTCTGCGAACAGGTTGCCGTCCACGCCGCGGGCGAGTTCCTTCGAAAGAATCCTCCCCGCTTGCGATTGACCCGGAATACCAATTGCTCTGCATATGCCCGGGATTTCGCTGCCGACCCTAACTACGTCGTCCAGATCAACTAACGAGAGGCTCCCGTTAACATAATCGTTGAGCGAGTCCTGATATTCCACAGTCAGACGGTTAGGTGTTTGGCTCGTCGGTTGGCAAAACAGCCGCAGGTCGATGTCTCCCTGTCTGTTGGCCAGTATCGTGCATTCGGCTGTCGACCCATCATTAGCTTCGAATGAGGGCCAGCCGCCGTTCAGTGGCGAGGTCGCGTTGGAATGTCCCATCTGAACGGACTGTTGATTGCCGATGGTCCCCTCGACGATCACATTGATCTGGCCTTGTTCGTTCAGCCTTAGAAGCAGTTCCGCGCCTTGGCGCAACCCCCGGACTATATCGATAGACGGCTTTCGGTCGAGTAGCGCATAGTTGAATGTCGCCCAAGGTTCCACGGCCGTTAGATCGCTCCCGGCTGAAACTAGAACTGTTTGACCGAGCAACAATGCTGCACTCGCAAAGCTGGGTATGTCCAAATCGCTGTCTTGCCACCCGCACCGCTTCAACATATCGAGCAACGCCCAGGCTGGGTTTGAGGTGAAGAAAGGCGCCAGTAATTTTCCCTGCTCGTCGTACTGCGGCAATACCAATCCCTGCGCCAGCACCTCGATGGTTGGAAGCGAATTGGAACTGATGAGGCTTGCTGGCACGTGGACGCTTACAACCGCCAAACTCCCATGCGGATCGCTGACTGGGTTACCCTGGCTATCCGTGAAGTTCGGATCGAACGTTCCATTTCGGCCGCCGGTCGTCAGCACGTCGTACCAACCGGTCGCCGACATGTCTGTGCCCGGTACTCCGAGCGGCAGTTCGACTCCATTCACCCAGAGCCGTGATATGCCTTGAATTGGTCCCGATCCAATCAGGGCTTCACAGATCAGGAAATTTCCGTCATTCCAAGCCCAGATCACCGGTGTGGGATAGCGAACAGTCCCATATACCAGGGGCACTGCGTCATTGGTCTTGGCTCTTCCGTCCACCGCTTGCGACCAGAACCTCTGCGATGAGCCAGAGCTTCGCACCAGCGAGGTTGATGGCAGGAACTGGAATCCGCCGAATCTCGCTGTCGCCTGCCCGCGGGCGTCCTGCCGCCACATGCCACGTGCGGCGCAGTCCGATTGGGTTCCCGCACAGCTGCTGAAAGGGTTTCCGCCCCCGTCCACATTGCCGCACCCGCCCGCCTGGTCAGGCGAGTAGCCGCATGGATAGAAACGGCTGTACGTCCCGCTAGCCCCGCCACTCACCGCCTCCGCTCGCTCTGCTGCGTTTCGTGGGAAAGACCACGGGCAGGCTTCCTGGATTCGCGTCGGCGGGAGAGCCAGTCTCTGTATGCTGAACCGGCTGGTGAAGTTGATTTGTCCCACGCTCGTCGTCAGTTCTTCAGGCGCATCGCCGATACCCGCAAAGACAGCCTCGGGTGTGGAAACGATCTGACCGCTCTCCGGGTCTAGGAACGCGAAGCTCACCAGCAACGCGCAGCCTTTCAAGTTCTCTGTGCGATGCAAGCTCGTGACGTAGCCGTCGGTGTTAGCTAGTGTCACGGTCATCCGGTTGCCCCAGTCGGAGCCGTCGTCGGCGAGCAGTCCGATCCGGAACCCGCTGTTACCCACCACGCGCGGGCTATACACAGTGTTCTGCCACGTCGCGCTATGCGTGCTCCACCGCTCCACTTGGCCGTCTGTCAGAGTGCAATCGAACAGCAGTACGGGTGTGAGTAGCTCCTCGACATACTTTTCCTGATGAACCGGGACCATCGCTTGTTATCCTCCTAGTCCTGCCACGATTGTTGTGTCCACGGAGATGTTCCCACTTTCCTCGGAGCACACCACCAGCAGGTCGTCTTTGAATCTCGCTTTTGGGAAGTAGCCCTGTCTGCCCTCGGACTTTCGGTACTCTGGCGCGCACGCGCCAAGCTCTGCGTGTACACCGCCCAGTTCTACCTCGCCACCCATCGGGATAGCGATCGCGAATACGACTTGATCCGCTGCGCCGCCCGGCACCGCGGTAAACTGGTACTCTTGCCACTGCCCGCCCAGCGTAACAGTCCGTCTTTGCACGCCGATCACGATCCCCATCGTGCTTTGCGAATTGCTTCTCGCCATCACGGACATGCTATATGCGAAGTTCGGCGAGCATCCTACGGCTTGTTGGAGCAGCACTTCGGTCGCGCTGGGGTTTAGTACCTGGGCCGTTTGACAGGTTCCCGCGTTCAGGTTTGGAACAATTGTGATGGCCAGCGCACCGGTCTTCGCCCAAGGCGCCTGAGTGGGATCCTCGCTCCATGCCAGTAAGTTGCTCAAGGGATCGCAGAACCGGAAGCTGTGGTACGAGCCTCGCATGTCCCGGTGAAATTGCTGCAGCGTTTGTGCCTCGGATGTGGTCAAACCGGTGAACTTCATATGCCACTCCACGTGTTCGCCTGTTGGTAGTGTTCTTAGATGCCAGTCGCCTCCTGGAGTCAGCAGCACAGCCTGCGCGGGCTTCCACGTTCGTTGTATCGGAAGCTGCGCGTTGAAAGTCCCTGCCACAAGCGGAAAGCTCGAGGTCACTGTGTCACCTCCGCAATCAGGAATTGAACCCCCGACTGTGCCACACCATCGATGTGGTCAATCACGGGTGCCGCCACGATTCGGCATATGGGGTAGCTGGTGCCGTCCAGTGGATCGGTGAAGGCAAACGTCGACTGCGTGCGCAGTGTGTCCTGGGCAAATTCTAAAAACGCGGCCTTCTCCAATTCCTGGAGAAGCCTCAGGTTGATTGACCACGTGCGTCGTTGCGGTATCGCAAGATACCGCTGTTCGGAACCATCCGCGAACTGAAACGCGCGTGTCTGGCCTGCGAGCCCACGCACGTAAGGGTATTGTTGGACCGCTCCGGTTGAAAGTGTTGGCATGGAGCTCATAAGCCATCCTGAAATTCACTCAGTACGTCCGCGATTCCCCGCGAGTCACCCAGGCTGCGCCTTAACGCTGTTACCAGCGCTTCCCTGTCTTCGAGCCGCGACATCGTTCCACCGCTCTGAGCTGTGGCGCCGATTCTTGTCGAATTGGGGGTGTTCAACGACGCGCCTCCGCCTGTCGATGAAAGACTCGTAACTCCGGTCACTGCCGCGGCACTCTCGTTGAGGTTCTGTGTGCCGCTCCCTGTCTCAGGCGAAATGCTCTCGACGATGCGGAATGTTTGGCGGCTGCTCGTCCGGTACCTGGTTGATTGAGAGGTTGAGCTTCCTCCACCGAAAAAGTTCAGAATCGAATTAACGGTGCTGGCAATCGGAGAGATTAACCAGGCATTGCCGAAGCTGCTGCTACCGCTGCTCGATGTCTTTTGCGAGGACTTGGTGTAAGCCGTCGCTTCGAGTTGCCTTGGCAGCGCGTGCGGAGTCGCGATTGCATTGCCACTGCCGGCGACTTTCGGGAGCGATATTTTGGTGCCGCTCGTGCCCCCCCACCCGCTAGCCTGCCGGTTCGATCCCAGGAGCCTGCCGACATAAGCTTCTATCTGTGTGCGCGCTCGCGTGCTACTTGTCCCCTTGCTTGTTCCCACGGTCTACTGCCTCCTTCCGTCTCTTACGGCCTGCCTCCGTGGCGCACTTACTAGCTGAACGGGCTGTTGCGCGCATCCGCTTAGGATCGCTCATGCTCCTCCATCCGCCCCGCTTCGTTCACAAGAACGGTCATCGAGTCCAGATCCTTTGCCCACCACTCCGCCGAAATCGTTACGATTCCGCTTTTCCACATCGCGAATAGCTCGAGACACGCGCTCGCGATACCTCCAGTCGTGCTCACCGGACACTGGTCGGCTACGGCACCGCCACCACTCCAGACGATCGGTCGTTGCTTCGTGGGTTCTACCCCCTGCCACCCACAATTGCGCTTCGTCTCTAGCCCTTGCTTCCTGCACGTGTCGCAATCCCACCCGGCTGGAGACTCCCGTTGGAAATGGAATGCGACGATCAGTTTTTTCGTTCGTCCTCGTTGAGAAAACTCTCCTCGGCGATCGCTTCAGAGATCTCGCGTGCGAGATTCTCTGGTCCGCTATCGATCAGGCTCTCCATGGTCGCCGGTTGCCCATCGATGCTCAGCCCCTTGATTTCGAGCAACGCTGTCCGGATCACCATCTCGTCGATCCGTGTTTGCAGTTCTGCCGCCGCAATCTCGTCGCCTGCTTCTTGCGGCGCCGCCCGATGGAACGCTTCCTTCGACGCCAGACTCCCAAGCTCCTGCATGAGCCGGTGCCGGCGAATCAATGACATCCGAAGCAATCGAAATTGTACTCCGGGCCACAATCGTGACCCTCGCCACACTGCGCTCTCGTACATCACTGGAGCGTTCGGAGTCTCATCCAAATGCGAAGTAGATTTCGTCATCGCCCGTCCCCTGTGCTCGCGAACTCGCGAAGCTCCATATCAACCTTGTCTCGCTATCGTCGAACTGCGGTATCTGCGGTACGAAAGTCTTGATGTGAATTCCTGCCATCGCGCCAGGCTGATCGCCAAGTTGGATGGTCAGCGGGATGGGCGTCTCCGTCTGCGCGGCTTGATACAACTCTGCGAAGACACTCTGGTCGGTGCTGTATACCTCAAACTGCACGTCCACCTCACGATCTCCTGCGGACAGGGCAAGCGGATAGTTCGATCCAAACTCGAAGCTTCGAGTTTGAAGGTTGTTCTTCAGACGAATCTGCGCCTTCGTCAGCGTCAGCACCTGAGTCTCCGAGTTCCCCAGCCAGATCTGCCCTAGCTGGCCCGGCACTGGCGCCCAGGTTTCAGCTTGCACATCCGGTTCCGTCGGAAACGCTGTAAGTGCCCCCGTCGTGGGTTGAAACGAAGCACTGTCGAGGTGTTCCGCCGCTGGGCCGCGGAACACCATCCGGTGTTCCGTACCATCCACCTGGACATCCATTTCGTCCACGCCGGCCCCGCGCAAAATCCGCTGCACGGTGATGCTTGGATCCCAATAATCGAATAGGCTCAGGCTTGGCACGACTTTAGCGGGTGAGTACGCGACAGCAGGGAATACGACCGTAACTCCACTCGTCTTTGTGAATGGCGCGCACACCATCACGCGCGTCGCGCTTGGCACGCTTTCGACGAAACGAAGTTCGCCGTTCACGTTTACGGCGTAGCCTTCGCTCAACCCATGCGGGGCGGGGAAGTCAACCTGTAACCCACCGTTGCTCACCGTAGCCGGCTGCGCTGTTGTCTGCTGCGGCGCTCCGCCCAATGCTGCCTGCACCATCAGACCTGCCGCTGGTGGCAGACTACCCGAGTCTTGGGCCATCAGGTCCGTCTCGAACTCGTAGCCGGTAACCCTTCGGGATGGCCCCGGTATACCGAGGAAAGTTCGCGTCCCCGTTTTGTCCCGTCTTTTCACCGTTAACTTCTGGGTTGCAATCGCCAGCCGCACGCCGGGAACGCGGTTCGAGGCAGCGATCGCTGGAACCACTCCGTAGTTGCTTTCCAGCCCTGCATAGTAACGGTTGTTGTTCGAAAGAACGTAATTTGCCATCTTTCCCGCTCCCCTCGTTTCTCCTTACGGCTAGCCTCGAGTTGGCTGCTCACAATCGGATAACCCTGGCCTTCACCCTTGGCGGCGGATGCTACCTCAGCGCTCCCAACTTACTTGGCACTTCACGCGTGCGCTCTGTTGGTAATGCAGCCCGCCCTTCTTTACTGCGTCGATTTCTGCCTGGTAGCCAGGCTTGAGCACCATGCCATTGCCGAGATTCCCGCTGTTCCGGTCGAACACGTCGCTCACTGCATCCGCAGTTGCCTGCAGCGTGTCCGTCAGTCCGTCCAGTCGGTCTTGAGAATGAGTCACCTCGACGACCACGCGATACGTCCCCGAGAACTCACGGAACTTCACTTTCCCGTCGTTCTGAATCTGGTCGCAGTAGATCTGGCAGATGGGATATACGATCTTTTGCTGCTTCTCTTGCAACTCCAATGGCACTTGGCTTACTAGTGCCACGGGCGTCGCCGTCACTAGTGCAAGCGCCGAGTAGTTAGTCAGGCTTGTCGCCAGCCCTCCATCTGCATTCAGCAGGCTGGCCGCCGTTTGCAGGACCTGCGCTGTCGGTGTTGACATCGCTACCCCCTTGGCAGAATTCGTCGCTGCTTTACTCGTCCATCCGGAGTCTGGCCGTCGCCGGCTGATTGTCCCGCCAACAATCCGCTGGCTGATAAGGCCCATGTCGCAGTCGCATTCAGCGCGTCGCTGTTCTGCTTCTGCATCGGTTCGTCGCCGGTCGTTACATACACATTCCATCGGTCGCTCGCCTGCAGCCCATTGGCCGACACGGTGATCCCATTGCCGGCTGGCGCTTGGACCGCGGTCAACTCCGATGGCGCGCTTTCGCGCCCCGCCCCGTCCACTCTCGTGACTGCAACCGCATACGCCGCCGCTGGCTGAACTCCAACAATCACGCTCACTGCCGGTGCGCTCGGTTGCCGTACCGGATTACCCACGTAAGGTACTCCCGCCAGGAAGTACTCGGCCTTCCGATCGGCGGCATCCTGTTGGAAGGCCTTCCACTTCTTCTCGAATCGGTCGTTTACTTGGCTGAAGGAAGCATCCCGGTACAACATCGCCAGCACGTTCGCCATGTGCCACCTTTTCAGTGGTTCATCTATCACGGCGTTCCATTTCTTTAGCGCCGATTCCCAACGCAGGAATGCGTCCACTCGATCCGTGATCCACGCCTCCGACAGCGACATCTTCGCCGCAAGATCGATGCCTTCCTCGTCGGCGACTGTTGTGGCGCTGACGTCATAGGCCTGCAGATCATCCACCTCGCACCATGAGCCGTCTACAAGCAGGGCCACGTTGTGCCTCCTATTTCCCGCTCGCTGCCGGAGCCGGTTTCAATATCTCGCCATTCACCAACTGCACATGCACTCTCGCGGCGGCCTTCGACCGTTGAAACTCATCCCGCTGCAGCGACTCCTGCGTGCGGAATTGATCTTCCTCTTTCTGGTCCGCCCGCCTCGCGCGCCCTTCCAGAATGAGTTGGCACGCGTTCCTTCGCGGCACTTCGGTGATCACTCCTTCTTTGCCGCCGTCGCCCGTCTCCTCGCTCACCACCAAAACGTGCGCTTCGGGCATCTTTGATTCAAGCTCGTGCAACTTCTTGTAGTACTGCCTCAGATCCATCTCAGTGCTCCCTTCGGCCTTAGTTGAAAATGAAAGAGGCGGCTCTTAGGCCGCCTCCCCTTGATCGGCGGCTCTTGCACCGCCTGTCTTCACAATTCAAATCTGCGCTCGTCGCCGCAGTCGCCTGGCAATTCAAGCGCCCCAGCAAGACAGCGATCCTCGGGTCGGCACGGACCCGCGACCTTCAGAAAGCGGTGGAATCAATGCCTGGCCACTCCTGTTTGAAAGGCAGGTTGGCGGAGCCCGTCGCCCTGCCAATGCTCCCTGACGGTTGGTCGCCAGCACGGCCCCAGGAACCACAATCCGCCATCGTCGGAAAGCGGCTGCGGGATAACCTGTCCCCGCCTGTTTAGCTGCGGACCTGCACCGCGTGCGTGTTGCGCAAGACGCCGCAACCGTACAGGATGTCCACCGTGAACTGCTGCGCCAGCGTGTTCGGCTGGTAGCTCATCAGCACGCGCATGCCGAAGTTGCCGAGTTCGGCGTAGTCGGCGATGGCGCCGGTACCGGGCAGCGGCTTCGGCAGTCGGCGGACGGCCAGGCCGATCGCCTGCCGCGCGAACGCGAGGTTGTTCGTCGTGACCGGGTTGCCCGTCTTCTGAACGAACTGCGATCGGTACACGTAGAAGTCCTTCAACCGGCCAACAGCGCCGCTCTCGATGGCATTCGTCGGCTGGCCGATCGCGTATGCTTCCGTGAAGCGGTCGATCTGGCGCAATTCCGAGTAGCCGTTCGAGTCCACGACCAGGAACTTCGGCTCGGCAGTCGCAACCTTCGCGTTGAACAGCGAAGTCTCCGCCTGATCGACCACGGCTTCGGTGAGCGCCGTGCCGCCTGTGCCCAGCGGAGCGTTGAAGGTGAACTGGCTGTAGAGGTTCAGCAGGTCCGACTCAACCCGCTCGGCCAGAGCCACCATCGCCGGCTGCATATACATCTTCAGCAGGCCCGGCACCGCCAGCGCCTTGGTGACGTCCGGAATCGTGAACGTCGCTTCCGCGTGCGTGTTCAGGACAATCTGCGCATTCCCCAAAGTCGGGTTCTGCGGCTGAACAGAGCCACCCTCGGCAATGTTGTTCGCCGTCATCACCGGCGGAATCGGCACATTCACCGTGTCGCCCGCGTTTGCCAACACTGCTTCGTAGTCCCGCGTAACCAGGTTGCCCATCACCAGGTTGCCCATCAACGCCGGAAGCGCATCGGCCGCTACCAGCTTCACAATCGCACTCGCCAGGTTGGCGGAAGTAATCGTGGCCATTTTTCTCTCCCTTGTTTTCTCGTCTCAATTCGGCTGGACTTTGCAGGCCCTGCCCTAGTCGCCCTTCCAGGTCTGCAGCGCGACCTGGGCGATTTGCTCTCTCACTCGCTGCATCTCTTCGGGGCTCATCCCTGGCCGGATAGATTCCAGCTCGATGCTCGACCCTCCGCTGTGACGCGGCGTCGTCGTCATCCCCGATCCGCCGGCGATTCGCGCCGGAAGAAACTCCGGATTCTCCTGAACGAACCTCGCCAGGTACTCCTTTGCCGTAAGCTCGCCCTCGGACGTTCTGGCTACCAGCGCGCCGTCCGGTGTTCTCTGTATGTCGTCTTTTATCGCCTTGTGCGCCAGGTCGACCTTAGTCACCCCAAGCCGCTGCAGCTCCGCTCGGATCTGAGCATTGCGGTCACTCTCTTCCGCGAATTTCTTCGCCTTCTGGTTCTCTTCCACCAGTTCGTTGACCTGCCGCTCGAGTTGTTCGCGCCGCTTCCGCTCCTCCAGCAACTCCGCTTTGTAAGCCGGCTCTGCCTTGCGGCGCTCCGTCGTCAGGAACTCTTCAATCACGTTCCGGATCATTCCCCGCACGTCCTGCTCTGTGCTTGGCTCGTGCCGGGCACTCTGCTGTTCTATGGGCTCCATGGCTCTCCTTTGTCGTCCAATTGTTTGTTTTGCTTCAGCCCAGGCGTGCAGCCGTGGCTATTCAAGACCGCCGAATTCCGTCCGCTACCCCGAAACGAAGCCGCAACCGTCCCTGTGGCGCACGCTTCAGCGTGCCGTGCCGGCATTCATGCTGGCATCCGGAGGCCTGTCGGCGTTCCTCCGCAACGCGAGTTGAATCTCCACGCGCCGGTTTCAAAGCGCCCGTCGGCTCTGCCCCACGCTTGCATCGATCTCTTGCGCGATCTGGCTCTTGACCTCCTGCCGAACGTCGCAAAGGTACTTCGCGGCAAGTTTCTTCAGCACTTGCGCCCGAAACGTGTCAGACCCGATCCCCAGACTCAGGAGTTTCTCCGCATCCTGCAACTCGCTGCTGAAGTCGCCGATGTCGAACTCGTCCAAACCCGTCACATCGATCAGGACCGCGTCTTCGCGCGCTCCCGAAATCATCCGCAGAATCTTTTTCAAGGTGTCCTTCACCCGGTCGCCGAAGCCGCGCAGCACTTCTTGTGTGATCAGGTAATCCCGCTGCTTACTCAGTCCCGTCAACTGCGTGTTATTCGATTGCGAACTGAGCGCCTGGTTCAGCACGTAGCACACTCGGTAGATCTCTTCTTTCAGGCGGTCGATATTCTGTAGCGCGACCTCGTAGACGTGGCCCTCTGGTTCAGTCCACCCGAATTTGTCCTGAGGACCGAGTTGAAGGTAGTAGCTCTCTCCCACGCACTCCTGCCACTCCCGGTCGCTGTATACTACCGGCATCGCGAATAGGCCCATCGTCAACGCCCATCCGAGCGCGTTCGACTTGTTGAAGTGTTCGAGCTGCAGCGACGCGGCCTTGTTCATGAGCCACATCCCTTCGCCGAAGCTGAACTCCACGACGGGTACGACTTTCTGTCTGGCCAGCCCGTGCAGCCCCTGCTTCACTAACTCGACAGGACCCACGTGTCCGCCGCGTTCAATCTGGTCGTAGATTTGAAACTCTTCCCGCCCGTAATACACCCATCGCCGCTTCGTCGCCCACTCGCTGGTCTCCGGTTCGTCAACACGCCGTTCCGTTCTCAGCACGACCCAATCGAATTCGCCCCGCTCGTTCCGCTGCCAGTTCACCAGGCTCTCGGCCGCGTATTCGCAAAGATATGCCCGGCTCAATCCGAGCTTGTCTTCCTCCGCCCGGTTTTTCGCTCGACGCCCGAGATCGGGGAAGTCGATCACGACGTAACTGCGTCCTGTCACCAACGCTTCGCTCGTCTGCCTGCGGAAGAAATCGCTCAGCGTCGATCCGCGCAGATCGCAGTCGTCCGCGAACGCGCTATAGAACTCCCGTGCCCGATCGTCCTGCCCTTCAAACGTGAGCGTCGGTTCGCGCCTGAACAACGTGGCGGCATACCAATCGATGATCGACCCGATGTAGTTCTCGTAGAACGCCCGGCTCGTGCGCTCCAGAAACACGTCGTTTGGCTCGCGAAGTCGGGGAATCAGATACTGCGATGCGCGGGATGTGAACTGCTCGCCCCCGGCATACATATCGCGGTATTTCGGCCACACCGCGTTCAGCGCGACGTATTCGGGATGTTCTTTTCGGACATCGATCATTGTCTTTCCTCGCCTTCCTTGCCGCAATGTGGGGCGGCTCTCCATGCACGTGGGGCGGCGCTCCAGCGCCGCGCGGGGCCTCCAGGCCCCGCAAGTTTCGTCTTCGCTCGTGCAATGTGGGGCGGACCCTCTGGTCCGCGCGGGGCCCCCAGGTCCCGCCAGTCTGCTGTCCGTAACCTTGTGCTGCCAGTCGGGGGAATCGCCGGCGGCTCCTCTCCACTGGATCCGCCGGCCATCCCCCGCCCGCCTCATCTCAACCGTCTCCAACACATTCCGTCGCGAAGCGTCTGGTCACACAATCGGCCTGCCTCGCTCGCCATTCATTCGCCCGCGCCCGCCGAACTCCTGCCAGATCAGGTAGCCCAATGCGTCCGATAAATGAGTTCGCTTCGGATCGTTGTCTTTATCGATGTCCAGCGAATCCCGCGCAAAGCTCACCTCGTCGAAGTCCGCGATCAGCTCTTTGCATCGCGGATCTACCAGCAGCGTCGTCTCGCCGTCCGCGGCCTTCAGCTTTCCGTTCACCAGTCGCACCCTCATCTGCACACTCGGATTCGCTCTCGGAATCCGGTATTGCACCGTGTGCTTCCCGTGCTCCGCAAAGAAGTCCCGCAGCATGTTGTAGTCGCTCGTACCCGCCGTCTGCATGTGAAACGCCGATGCGTCGGCATACACCACCAGGCCTCGCGCCCATTGCGGATATCGCTTCACGAACTCCTCGCACGCGTCCAGCGTGCTCGCCCGGCTCAGCACGATCTCGTCCAGGACCCGCACCGTGCTGCCGTCCTTCTGCGCGACGATGGAGCTCATCGGATTTACGTTGAAGTCCAGCGCCCATAGCAGCGGCATCTCCGCGTCGCCTTGCTGTTCCTGCACGCTCGCGTTTCTGTCAAACGCGTGATATACCAGCCCGCTCTTCGGGTTCAGGTACTCTCCTAGAACCTCTTGCTTATAAAATGCCTCGTCGTAGCTCGTCTTCAGCCGGGCGTAAAAGTCCGGCACTTTTTCGAGCAGATACCGGTTCTCGTTCGCCCGTGCCAGCACGCACCCATAACCTTCGGTCGTCCCCCGGATGAACCTCCGGTACACCCAGTCGAATCCCTTCGGTGTCCATACCCCGTAGCCGCACAGCCTCGTCGCTTCCGGATCTCGCAACCTTGCTTCCAGCCGGATCCAGGCCTCTTCGTGCGTGTAAGTCAACTCGTCTATGCCGAACCATGCCAGGTTCGTGCCGCGCAGACGCTCGTAATCGTCCATCGACCGGAACAGGATCTTCGAACCCGTGTCCTCTAGCGTCAGCGTGTTCTCCGCCTTGTTCATGTCGAACGGAATCGTGTTCTCTTCGAGTACCGCCAGCATCGACATCAACGTCGCATCCCGCAACATCGGATAAGTCGGCGCGCCGATCAACCCCATGCGCCCGGCGTTGACATAGGCGAGCTTGATCGCCTCCTGGCACAGCGCCTGGCTCTTGCCCGAACCAACCGGTCCGGAGAATCCTTTGAATCGCGAATCCAGCTTGTGAAAGCGCCCCTGCGAAGGCAGCGGGCTATACCGGATCGCGCGCTTCATTCCGGCTTGTCCTCAATCCATTGCACGGTCACCTTGCGATCTCTCTGCGGAGTCATCTCCTTGTGCAGTTGCATCAGCCGGATCAGGTCCGCGGGCGTGATCTTGAAGCCGCCCTGCGTGGCCTGTGTTTCCGCCAGCCCAAGCAGTTTGTTTACCAACCGCTTCTTGCCAGCCTCGGTGAGCGGCTTAACCGGATCGACACCGCCGTTGGTGCTCTTGGCTCCACTGCTCTTACCCACGCCTTCGTCGCAGTTGCCAGGCGCTTTCTCGATCACCTCGTTCTCATTCGTCGCCCCGGCTCCGCTGGCTGCAACGTCCTGTGGATTCTCCTCTGCGCGCTCCGTCGTCCCCGTCTGCGACCTTTCGTTCCCCGGCCTCTCGTCGGCTGCAATCTTCTTCTGGCTGGGCTTGCTTGAGACCCTCGCTGCTTTCGCTGCCGACACTCCACGGGTGCTCCCGCCGCGCTCCTTGGCTCGGGGCTTTACCTTCTTCGCTGCCGGTGCCAGTCTTGCCCTCTTCTTCGCCCCCTCGAGTTGTTTGTCCTTGTTTGCAGTCATCTTCTCAGCGCCCCCCGCAGATGCAGACTACTCGCAGCGGTCAACCCGCCATCCTCACCGGATCGCGCAAGATCTTGATACTGAAGGGATTTTTCTTTCAACTCTTGTGTCAATGTCTTTGTGCTTCCCCCTCGTCCGCCCTTCCATACCGGAGCGGGTATACTGAAATGGCACTCCTATTCCAGAGCTTTTCCAGGAGAAACCATGGCCAAACGAATCGTGATCCTCACCGGCGGCGGAGACGTCCCGGGACTCAACTCGGTCATCAAAGAAGTTACCTACCGCGCTACCGAACTCGACAGCGAAGTCATCGGCATTCGCCGCGGATGGGAAGGACTCACTCATCTCAACCTCGACGATCCCGAAAGCAAGAGCCGCTACGTTCTGCCTCTCGACCGGCTCGTCACCCGAACCATCGATCGCACCGGCGGTACATTCCTGCATTCCAGCCGCACCAACCCGGCGAAGATGAAGTCCTTGCCCGACCACCTCAAGGGCCAGGAATTCCCTTCCACGGAGACCATCGGTAAGGATGGCAAGCCCGTCGTTACCTTTGACGTCACCAAGGCGGTCCTCGCGAACTTGGCGAAGCTCGACGTGGACTATGTGATCGCCATCGGTGGCGACGACACGCTGAGCTATGCCGCGCGCCTCGACAAGGAAGGCGTCAAAGTCATCGCCATCCCCAAGACGATGGACAACGACGTTCGCAACACCGAGTACTGCATCGGCTTTTCCACCGCCATCACTCGGGCTGAGAGCGCCATCCAGCGCCAGCGCACCACCGTCGGCTCCCACGAGCGCATCGGTGTGTTCCGCGTGTTCGGCCGCGATGCCGGTTTCACTTCGCTCTACACTGCCTACGTCACCAACATTCGCTGCCTCATCCCCGAGTACAAAGTGGACCTCGACAAGTTGATCGGCCTGCTCGTCGACGACAAGAAGAAGAACCCCTCCAACTACTCGCTCGTCGTCCTCTCTGAAGGCGCCGAGTGGCAGGGCTACCAGACCCGCAGCTACGGCGAAGCCGATGCCTTCGGCCACCAGAAGAAGGCCAACGTGGGTGAAGATCTGGCTGATGAGATTAAGCGTCGTGGCAAGGAAGAGACCATCATCTCCGATCTCACCTACGACCTTCGCTCCGGCGATCCCGACTTTATCGACAAGCTCGTTGCTTCCACTTTCGGCAACATCGCCATGGACGCTATGGCCGGTGGCAAGAGCGGAGTCATGACCGCCATCGTCAACGGCTGTTTCTCGCTCGAGACCATACCCGATCCCAAACTCGGACCGCGCAAGGTCGATATTGCGGCCGCCTACAACACGGAGCGCTACCGTCCGAACTACTCAAGCAAGCTCGGCTTGCCGATCTTCTTGACCAAGGCCAACTAGCCTGGGAACGCCGATCTCCAGATCGGCACCCAATGCCGCGCCAACGGCAAGGTTCGTGATGGAACTCCGTCAATGGTGGGGCGGCTCTCCAGAGCCGCGCGGGGCCTCCAGGCCCCGCAACTAACTCTCCGCAAAGGGGGCGCTCAGCGCCCCCTTTTCTCATCGGCGCCCACTCCTCGCATTACACTGGAAGAAAGCGATCTAACCGCGGAGAAACTCCACGTCGTCTCCCGGTCGTGGGCGCGCTTCGCCGTCTTTGCCCCGTTCGCTTCCACAGAGTGTTTCGTACCCCAAACCATGCAGCCCATCCAGCCCCCCTTCCAAGAAGTCGTCGAAGCGGAAGGTCACCTCATCGACTCCCACATCATGGAGCAGATCTTCGACACCGTCGTTGAGTTCAACGGCCGTTTTGAAGTCGAGCACTTCCACATAGGCCGCACCAACTCCGACCCGTCGCGCCTTCGTCTCCGCGTCGAAGCGGCTTCGAGCGACGAGATGGAGAGCCTGCTCACTCGCCTGCTCGAACTGGGCTGCTCTCCCGTCCACGGCGCGGATGCCTCGTTCCGCATCGTCGAGCGCGACCGTTGCGCCCCCGAGGATTTTTACTCCACCACGAATCACCGCACCTTGGTGCGTTTTGGCGATTCCTGGCACCAGGCGCGCAACCAGCGCATGGATGCCCTGATTGTCTGGGAAGATGATTCGCCCATTTGCCGCCGCTTGCGCGACATCCGCAAAGGCGACCGGGTCGTTGTTGGGATGAAAGGCATCCGGGTTGTCCCCGAGTCGAAGGAGCGCGACCGGCATGCCTTCGCCTTCATGTCGAATGGCATCTCTTCCGAGCGGCAGGTGGAGACGGCCGTTCGTCAGACTGCGGGCATCATGCGTGCTTGCCGTCAGGCCAGACAACCTATCGTCGTCGTGGCTGGCCCCGTCGTGGTCCACACCGGCGGCAATGTCCCTCTCGCCTCAATGATCCGCGCCGGCTGGGTGAATGCCCTGCTGGCGGGCAATGCCCTTGGAGTCCACGACATCGAAGCGGCGATCATTGGAACGTCGCTTGGCATCCGCGTCTCCGACGGCCGGCAGGCTGAGCACGGCCATCGCAACCACATGCGCGCCATCAATGTCATCTATCACGCCGGCTCCATCTCCGCTGCCGTCGAGCAGGGACGCCTCACCAAAGGCGTGATGTACGAATGCGTTGCCAGCCACGTGCCTTTCGTTCTCGCCGGAAGCCTCCGTGATGATGGTCCGCTCCCAGACACCATCGTCGACATGAACGCCGCTCAGGACGCTTACGCCGAACACCTGCGAGGAGCCGGCCTCGTGCTCTGCCTCGGTTCGATGCTCCACTCTATCGCCGTGGGCAACATGCTCCCCGGCTGGGTCAAAACGGTTTGCGTCGACATCAATCCCGCCGTTGCCACTAAACTTAGCGACCGTGGCACCAGCCAGGCCCTTGGCGTAGTCACCGACGTGGGCATCTTCCTCGACCACCTCAACCGGACGCTGGCATTCGAGCCTGTTTAACCGCTCTCTCACTATTTCGATGGCCGTGGAATTTGGCGCTACCGAAACCTGTTCGCTGACGCGAAACCATGGTTTCGGAGCCGCGACCGTGAGGAAATGGACGGGGTACTCGCGCATCGTCTCGTCTATCGGGAGGTTATGTGCCTGCCGGGCGGTCGTCAGCGTTCGCAATGGGATTGGCAGTGCCTGAGCGCTCAAACTCCCCGTCAGAAGCGAGGAGCAAACAGCCAGACCAACGCGCCGGAATCGCGCCGCGGTCCGGTTTGACGTCCTGGCTCGCATGGACAACCTTCTGAGAATTGGCAGCCGTCACGACTGACGAGAATTACGCTGCGCAGAACCTTCCACGTTCCAGGCGATGGTGACCGTACAGAGCATGCCCCCCATCGGTCATCGACTGCGGACTATGACATCAAGGCACGTTCTTCCCTCCTCTATGACGATTACAGAGGGCCTGAGAGTCAATCCGGCAACGACCATGGCGGTCATGACGCCCTGCCGGC
>Ga0302319_10005340_pt1 | contig 25856 bp, 23 predicted proteins | sample Bog_T0_2_FD_203319 | JGI IMG/M metagenome (GOLD analysis project Ga0302319, IMG submission 203319) | Peat permafrost microbial communities from Stordalen Mire near Abisko, Sweden - Bog_T0_2 | ecosystem: Environmental > Terrestrial > Soil > Wetlands > Peat | place: Sweden: Abisko, Stordalen Mire...
TCGGCGTAGTCCTGAAACGCGTTGCCGGCGGCGAAGACGACGAATCCGGCCGGCTTGGCCGCCGGCAGGCAAGCGGGGCGCGGTTGCCAAGCGGCGAACAGGAGAACAAATGAGGCGGCAAGGCAATTTAGTTTCATCGCGTTGCTCCCTGGGTCCGACGCCGGCATGATCCAGGCGCACCAAAGCAGCCAGGCGCCGCCAAGGGTATGAAGCGCTTCGCACCGGACGCTGCCCCTGCCGAAACAGCGTCCTGGAACGTCACGGGATTGGCGCGCGTGGTCGCGATCCCCGGCAGCCCCGGTGCCCCGTGTCTGGACAGCTTCAGGGTGGCGCGCAACGCTGCCGCATCACACCCGCCCGGAGGTTTCATGCTGTTCGACCTGGCCGCCATCACGGCCGAGAACGCCTACAAGCTGCTGGTCTCGACCGTTGTCCCCCGGCCGATCGCCTGGGTCACGACGCGCGACGTGGACGGCACGCTGAACGCGGCGCCGTTCTCGTTCTTCAACGCCATGTCAGGCGATCCGCCGGTGGTGTGCCTCGGTATCGGCGGCCGCGCACCGGGCGACATCAAGGACACCGGCGGCAATATCCGCCGCACCGGCGAGTTCGTGGTCAACCTGGTCAGCCATAAGCTGGCCGAGCAGATGAACATCACGGCGATCGACTTTCCCAAGGGGATCAATGAGCTGGCGGAAGCCGGGCTGACCGCCGCGCCCTCGGTCAAGGTGCGCCCACCGCGAATCGCCGAAGCGCCGGTGTCGATGGAGTGCGAGCGGCTGGTGATTGTCGAAGTCGGTATCGCCCGTGCTGTGATCTTGGGCCGCGTCTTGGCCATTCACATCAGGGACGAATACGTGCTGGACGCGGAGCGGTGCTACGTCGATTCACCGAAGCTGGATCTGATCGGCCGCATGCACGGCCGCGGCTGGTACGCGCGCACGACCGACCTGTTCGAGATGCCGCGCATCATGTTGGATGATTGGGAAAAACAGAAGCAGCATGGGCTGTAGGGCGGATAAGCCCTTGCGCCGTCCGCCACACCGCAACGGCGGATGACGCTGCGCTTATCCGCCCTACACTTCAGCCAGCGCCTGGCCCCGAGCGTCAGGCCCCGTCGGCGCCCAACAGACCGCTGCGCGGCGTGGCCGCGTGCTCCTTCAGCACCGACTCCGTGGTCGGATCGATCTCCTTCATCAGCACGTCGTAGCCCCAGAGATCGGCCAGGTGTTGCAGCACATGACGCGCGTCGCGCTCGTCCAGCGTGATCTGGTTCAGCGCGCGGTGATGCAGGATCAGCTTGCGGTCGCCGGCGAGGTTCACATCCACCACCTGGATGTCGGGCGCTGTCCACGCCACGTCGTATTGCCGCGCCAGCGCGCGCTGGATTTTGCGGTAGCCGCGCTCGTCGTGGATCGCTTCGACACTCAGGGTCGGCTCGGACGCGTCGTCCATCACGTGGAACAGCCCGAACTGCCGGATCAGCCGAGGGCTGAGGAACTGCAGGATGAAGCTTTCGTCGCGGTAGTTTGCCCAAACATCGCGCAACACCGCCATCGCATCGCCCTTGCCGGCGATCGCGGGGAACCAGATTTCGTCCTCGGCGGTGGGCTCGGTGCAGATGCGCTGAATGTCCTGCATCATCGCAAACCCCAGCGCATAGGGGTTGATCCCCGAGTAGCGCGGGTCGTCGAACTCCGGCTGGAACACGACGTTGGTGTGCGAGCGCAGGAACTCCACGTAGGCGCCGTCGGTCAGCAGCCCTTTTTGGTGCAGCCGCTGCATGATCTCGTAGTGCACGTAGGTCGCGCAGCCCTCGTTCATCAGCTTGGTCTGCGACTGCGGATAGAAATACTGCGCGATGTGCCGCACGATGCGCAGGATTTCGCGCTGCCACGGCGCCAGCCGGGGCGCGGTCTTCTCCAGGAAGTAAAGGATGTTCTCCTGCGGAAGCTGCAGCAGTGCCCGGCGGCGTTCCTCCGCGGATGGGTCGGAGCGCTGCGCCCCCTTGCCGGGGACGGTGCGCCAAAGATCGTTGAACACCTGCTCGTCGTGCAGACGGCGCTCTCGCTGGCGATCCTGCTCCATGCGCAGATTGATCGTGCGAGGACGCGGGTAGCGGTGCACACCGTGGCTCATCAGCGCGTGCGCCGCGTCCAGCAAGCGCTCGACCGCCGCCTCGCCGTAGCGCTCCTCGCAGTCCATGACGAAGCCGCGGGCGAATTCGAGGTAGTCCAGAATGCCGTCGGCGTCCGTCCACTGCTTGAACAGGTAGTTGTTCTTGAAGAAGTGGTTGTGGCCGAACGCGGCGTGGGCGATGACCAGCGCCTGCATCGTGGCCGTGTTCTCCTCCATGATGTAGCTGATGCATGGATTGGAGTTGATCACGATCTCATAGGCAAGGCCCTGCATGCCGGTACGATACATCGCTTCGTGCCGGGCGAAGTGCTTGCCGAACGACCAGTGCTTGTAGAACAGCGGCATGCCGATCGAGGAATAGGCGTCCAGCATCTGCTCGGCGCCGATCACCTCAATCTGGTTGGGGTAGACGTCCAGCCCCAGCTCGTCCAGCGCGACACGCTGGATCGCCTCATGCGCGCGCTGGATGGTTGAAAATTCCCAGTCCGCGCCTTCAAAAATCGGATGCTCGGCGCGTCCCGCCTCGCCGCCGAGCTCCGTTTGGGTTTCGATGCCGGTCGTGCTCATACCGTCTCCGCCTGGTTCTTGCGGGCGAACAATTCGCGGAACACCGGGTAGATGTCCCGCCGGTGGCCCACCTTGCGCATCGCCATCGGCACGCCGCTACGGCAGATCGCGGTGTAGGTCTGCCACAAATCCGAATCGCGCCGGATGAAGCCAGGCGGGAAGTGCTCCGAATCCCGGCCAACCTCCAGATAGGCATAGTACTGGCACGCCGGAAGGATCACGTTGGTCAACAGGTTGGCGGTGCGATCGTTATCGGACGCGGTGTTGTCGCCGTCGGAGGCCTGTGCCGCGTAGATGTTCCACGCATCGGGGCTGTAGCGTTCCTCGACGATGCGCTGCATCTCATCCAGCGCGGTCGACACCACGGTGCCGCCGGTCTCCGGCGAGTGGAAGAATGTGTCCTCGTCCACCTCCTGCGCCTGATGGGTGTGGCGGATGAACACCACGTCCACGTTCTTGTAGCGGCGCTTCAAGAAGATATAGAGCAGCACATAGAACCGTTTGGCCAGGTCCTTCATGTGCTCGGTCATCGAGCCGGACACGTCCATCAGGCAGAACATCACCGCCTGCGCCACCGGCTTCGGGTGCGACTCGAATCGCTTATAGCGCACGTCCAGCGGGTCGATATACGGGATCAGGCTGGTGCGGCGCAGCGCCCGGCGGAGCTGCTCCTCCAATTCCATCCGCTGCACCGCGGCGTCCTCGTCGGCGCTCAGCGCTGCGATCTCGTCGCGCAGGCGCTGGATTTCCTCCGCCTTCGGCCGCCGCAGCGCGATCCGCCGCGACAGGCTGTTTCGCACTGTCCGGTTCAGCGCCAGGTTCGTCGGCGAGCCGCTGACGGAGTAGCCGGCGCGATGCCAGCTCAGTTGCTCGGCGTCCACCACCTTGCGCTTGGCCAGGTCGGGAAGCTCCAGATCCTCCAGGAACAGATCGACGAACTCGTCGCGCGACAGGGCGAAGCGGAAATCGTCTTCCCCCTCACCGTCCGGCGCGCCCTCCGCCCCGCCGGCGCCGCCGCCGCCCGGCGGCCGGGGGATCGTGTCTCCCTCGATATAGCGCTTGTTGCCGGGCAGCAGGTGGTCACGGATACCGCCCGACGAGCTGCGGCGAAACGACGGCTCATGCACCCCGTGCGCCGGGAGGGAGACTTCGCCCGCCTGGTCGGCGTCCTTTATGCTGCGGCTCGCCGAGCTTTCATGCACCGCCTTGCGGATCAGCGCCTTGGCACGGCGCATGAACCGCTGGCGGTTGGCCAGGTTCTTGCCACTGGGATTAAGCCGTCGGTCGACGATATTCATCGAGTTCCCTCTGCAAACCTCCGCTCAGCCGGCCTGCTTCACCCGCATGTACCACTCAACCAGACGGCGAACCTGTCGCTCGGTGTAGCCGCGGGACGTCATGCGTTCCACGAACTCCCCGTGCTTCTTCTCGCTCTCGCTGTCCTTCTTCGAGCCGAAGCTGATCACCGGCAGCAATTCTTCAACCTGGCTGAACATCCGCCGCTCGATCACTTCGCGGATCTTCTCGTAGCTGGTCCAGGAGGGGTTCTTGCCGTTGTTGTTCGCCCGGGCGCGGAGGCTGAACTTGACCACCTCGTTGCGGAAATCCTTCGGGTTGGCAATTCCGGCGGGCTTCTCGATCTTGGTCAGCTCCTGATTCAGCAACTCGCGATTGAGCAACTGCCCGGTGTCGGCATCCTTGAAGTCCTGGTCCTCGATCCACGCATCGGCGTAGGCTACGTAGCGGTCGAACAGGTTTTGTCCGTAGTCGTGATAGGATTCCAGGTAGGCTTTCTGAATCTCGTTGCCAATGAACTCGGCGTAACGGGGTGCCAGCTCGCCCTTGATGAATTCCAGGTAGCGCTTCTCGGTTTCCTGCGGGAGCTGGTCACGGCGGATCGACTGCTCCAGCACATACATCAGGTGGACCGGGTCGGCCGCCACCTCAATGGTGTCGTGGTTGAAGGTCGCCGCGAGCACCTTGAAGGCGAATCGGGTGGATGCGCCATCCATGCCCTCCTCGACGCCGGCCGCGTCCTTGTATTCCTGCAGGCTGCGCGCGCGGGGATCGGTCTCCTTCAGGCTCTCCCCGTCATAGACCCGCATCTTGGCGTACACGGTCGAGTTTTCGTGCTTGCGCAACCGCGTCAGCACCGAGAAGCGCGCGAGCATATCCAGCGTGGCTGGCGCACAGGGCGCCGCGGCCAGTTCCGAACGCGAGACCAGCTTCTCGTAAATCTTGATTTCCTCGGTCATCCGGAGGCAGTACGGGACCTTGATCACATAAATGCGGTCGATAAAGGCTTCGTTGTTCCGATTGTTCTTGAAGGTCTGCCACTCCGCTTCGTTGGAGTGGGCCATGATGATGCCGTTGAACGGGATGGCGCCGATGTTCTCGGTGCCGATGTAGTTGCCCTCCTGCGTCGCGGTCAGCAGCGGGTGCAGCATCTTGATCGGCGCCTTGAACATCTCGACGAATTCGAGCATGCCCTGGTTGGCGCGATTGAGTCCGCCCGAGTAGCTGTAAGCATCCGGGTCGTTTTGCGAATGCAACTCCAGCTTGCGGATATCCACCTTGCCAACCAGCGAGGAGATGTCCTGGTTGTTCTCATCACCCGGTTCGGTTTTGGCGATGGCAATCTGACGCAACCGGGACGGGACCAGCTTCTTGACGCGGAACTTGGAGATGTCTCCGCCGAACTCGTCCAGCCGCTTGAGGCACCAGGGGCTCATAAGGCCGGTGAGCCGGCGGCGGGGGATGCCGTACCGCTCCTCCATCGCCTGGCCCATGCGCTCCGGGTTGAACAGGCCGAGCGGGCTCTCGAACACCGGGCTGAGCTCCTCGCCGGCCTTCAGCACGTAGATGGGGTAGGTCTCCATCAGCGCTTTCAGCCGCTCGGCGAGAGACGATTTGCCTCCACCAACCGGACCAAGCAGATACATCATCTGCTTGCGCTCCTCGAGACCCTGCGCGGCGTGGCGGAGGAAACCGACGATCCGCTCGATCGTCTCCTCCATGCCGTAGAATTCCGAGAACGCCGGATAAACGCGAATCGTCCGGTTCATGAAAATCCGGCCGAGACGCGCGTCCTTGGCGGTATCCACCATTTCCGGCTCGCCGATGGCGGCGAGCAGGCGCTCGGTGGCGGTGGAGTACATCATCGGGTCGTCGCGGCAGGCTTCGAGGAATTCCGCGAGCGACATCTCGACTTCGCGAGTCGCCTCGAAGCTGCGGGCATAATCGGAAAAAATGTCATCGACCGGGTTCATCGGTCTCTCCGTAATGAGAGAGGTCTTCATAACGTGCCATTTGGCAACATGGGGCTCAGCGTAGCGTATCGGGCTGGCGTCGCGTGAAGTTTTTTTCGCTGTGACGTGATATCCACAGCGGGCGATCGGCAGTTTCCGTCGCGCATCCTAGGCCTCCTTTTGTGGCACCCGTTGCCCGGGTGCTGAGCAAGTCGAAGACGCAAGTCTGGTCGTTATGCGGCGTAACGCGGTGGCGCTGGGCTCCGATTTGCGCTTCTCACACTTAGTGTCGGTTTGCCAACTGGCCAGTTGCAACTTGCGTGCCGCGCGGCTGCCATGCCGGGACTCATCCGGACGGCAGCCAAGGCCGACGATTGCTGCCAATCGCCTCGCCTCGGCGTCCGGCCAATCCCGGCGCTGGAACACGGTGCAAATGATTCGAACTGTCGATCTTGAAACCCGACATGGAACGCAGCCAGACGAGATCAGGTCGATGATGTTAACGAAAAATTGCAAATACCGATAGCCATGTGACTCCGGCCCTTTGGTCATTGCCCGCCTGGACTCTTTTTTGGCAGCGGAGAACGCAATCGCAGCACGAAGCCGTCGGCTTGGGCGCGCGTCAGCTCGCAGGTGGGCGCCCGCGTAACTTCACCAACGCAGCGTCTTCGATCTCCGGCGCGGGTGGCCGCGCCTCACCTCGGGCAAGGAGCCCCACCGTCTTGCGCACCTGCTCGAAATACCGCCGGCAGGCCGAGCACCGAAACAGGTGCACCCTCGCCGATAGCCGCATGCGGCTTGGCAGCGCGCCTTCCATATAGTCGGTCACCAGTTCGCTCATGTCGCGGCAGGTCGGCAAATCGCCTCTCCAGTTGCAGACGGTTCCACAAACATGCGACTCGATTCGCGGCGCCGCGTGACGGCGGTGCTCCGGGGAAGGAAGAATGCGCCAAATCGGCCGGGAAAGGCGAGCGCGTGCACCAGACCGAATTCGACGCGCCGGCCTTCCTGGCGCTGCTGCGCCAGGGTGACGAAGCCGCGTACCGGCGACTGATCCGACGCTTCCACGGGTCGCTGGTCGGCGTCGCTGCCTCGATCATCGGCAGCCGTGCCCAGGCTGAAGAGGTGGTGCAGGATTCCTGGCTGGCGGTCTACGCCGGCATCGGCCGGTTCGAGGGCCGGTCCAGCCTGGTCACCTGGCTGTTCAGCATCGTGCTCAACCGCGCCCGGACGCGGGCGACCAGCGAAGGACGCACGGTCGGGCTGCCGGCGCTGATGGACGGCTCCCCGCCGGGGGAGCGCGCCGTACCGGCCGGTGCATTCCTTCCCGATGGGCACTGGATCGACGAACCGCGGCTTTGGGACGAGGTCAACCCGGAGCGGATCGTTGGCGGGCGGCAGTTGTTCGACCACGCGATGGACTGCATCGAGCGCCTGCCGGCCGGGCAAAAGGCGGTGATTATCCTGCGCGACCTGGAGGGGCGTGCAGCTGAGGAAGCCTGCGCCCTGCTGTCTATCAGCCCGGAGAACCAGCGGGTCCTGCTGCACCGCGCGCGCGGCCGGGTCCGCCAAACGCTCGACGCATTGATCGGCGCCGCGCCGGGGGCATCGACCGCGCGTCAGGGGGTTAGCGCGCCCGACGCGAAGCACAAGCCGCCGCCCAGGGGCGCATTGTGGCTGTTGCTGGCCTGCTTCGGTGGCCGCGCGTCGCCGCGACGCTCCGGGGCTGTTGACAGTTCGTGCCGGCGTTTCGACCATCCGCAGCGTTACGCGCCGGCTTTTTTCTGGTAGTTGTGTTCCGGGTCGCGAATACCCAAAGGGGAAGGTCATGGCCAGCAAGAAGCATAAGTCGGCAAAGGGTGGCGGCGAGACAGTTCTGGACGATACGCCGCAGCACCTGATCGAACCGTCGGATGAAGCTACCGCGCTGACGGCGGAGGCGATCACGGACACGCGCTGGATCATGCGCGAAGCTGCCTGGGGCCGGATGTTCGGGCGGATCGAAGCGAAAAATCCGTTCGCCCGCTGAAGGTTCAGCTCACCAGTTGATTCGGCTTTAGGCCGCGTTGAACTTCACAGTCAGCCCGATGCGGGGCGGACGGCTGTGCTTCCAGCCTTGGTCTGGAAGCACAGCCACTCGTCGTGCCCGCTCTCGCCTAACTGCCAGGTTTGATCACCTTGCCCAGTGCCATTCCGGCGCCGATCACCGCCGCGCTGCTGGCCATCGTCTGGATGGTCAGCCCGATGACGGCGGCGGCGAACCATGGCGGCGCCGGCGGCCGATGTTCTCCCGATGCCCTGCTTCTATGTTTCATTTGATAGTCCTCCCGTCGTTGTAAAATGGTGCTTCGCTTGTTCAGCTGCAATGAATTCTTGCCCGACCGGCATCGGGTCAGGTCCACCCCTTGAACGGCAGCTCAACCTGTGTCGAAGCTGCCTTGTGGGGCCACACCGGCACGTAAGCCTTCCCGCGAAGCTGCACCAGCAGCGTGGCGGCCAGCGCATTCTGCCCCTTGGCATCGTACCTGATCCCATCGTACCCGATCAGAAGCTGCTCCGGCTTGAGGTCCTGCGACCGCAACGCCGCCTGGATCTTGGCGGGGTCGGTCGAGCCGGCACGATTGATTGCCTCCGCCAGCGCGAGAAACGCCTGCATGCCGCGCGCCGGCGTGTCGTCCAGATCGTGGCCGGCGCGTTGCCTGAACAACGCATTGACGCCGTAACTGTTGCTGCCGGGCTTGCCGACGTCGTAGCTGCTGCGGTCGATTGTCCCCTCCGCCAGGTCGCCGACCGCCTGCACGAAGGCGGGATCGGAGAACCCCGCATCGTCGCCGATCAGGATCGGCGGCTTCCAATCCAGGTTCTTCATGGTCTTCATGAACAGGATGGCGTCGGAGGTGTAGCTGGCGAAGATCACTACGTCCGGCGCGGCGCTCTTTAGTTGCAGCACCTGCGAACTCACGTCGGTCGAGTTGGCGTTGTAGACGATCCGTGGATCGACAGTCAGGCCCTTGGCCGCAGCAACCTGGATGATGGCGTTGCCGGTGGAGGTGCCGTACTCGGTGTTCTCGTTGACCAGCGCGATCTTTTCGACCCGCACGCCCCTGGCTTTCTGCTCGATCAGGAACGCGGCATAGGCGGCGGCGAAATCGGTGCCGACCGGCGAGATGCGGAAGAACCATTTGAACCCGCGCTCGGTCAGGCTGGGCGCCGAGGACTCGCCGTTCAGGAACGGAACCCCGTAGCGCTCGGCCACCGCACTTGCGGTCAGGGTGCAGCTTGATTGGTAGCAGCCCAGCAGGGCGACCACGTTGTCCTGGGTGATCAGCCGCAACGCCTCGCTCTGCGCCGTGGCCGGATTGCCCTGGTGATCGGCGAACAACACTTCGACCTTGCGCCCGCCGAGGTTCGGCAGACCGGCCGTCGCCGCCAGCGGCAGCGCCGCAAGCTCGGGGTGGGGGTTGTTGACGATGTCCACGCCGACTTCGACCGCCTGCTTCAGCGCAATGCCAACCGACGCCGCGCCGCCGCTCAGCGGATACGGCACGCCGATGCGCACCGGCTGGTCCGCGGCACGGCCGGCGCGGGGCAGCAACGCCAGTGCGGGCATCGCGAGGCCCAGGCGAGCCAGATGGCGGCGCGTGGTCGTGGGCATCGAATCCTCCGCGAATCATCCCCGCGATGCAACGCGCCAGGTGGCGATCCGTCAATCTCACCTATGGTATAGGTCGCCAATAAGGCCGGAGGAGGCTCGCGTGAAAATCGGCGTTCCCAAGGAGATCAAGACGCATGAGTACCGGGTCGGCCTGACCCCGGCCGGCGCGCGCGAGCTGGTCCTGCTGGGGCACCAGGTCGTGGTGGAGCGCAATGCCGCTGCCGGGATCGGCATTGCCGACGACGCCTATCGTGCCGTTGGCGCCGAAGTGCTGGGCAGCGCCGACGAGGTTTTCGCCGCAGCCGACCTGATCGTGAAAGTGAAGGAGCCGCAGCCGGTGGAAATCGCCCGGCTGCGCGAGGGGCAGGTGCTGTTCACCTATCTGCATCTGGCCGCCGACAAAGCGCAGACCGAGGGGCTGATGCGGTCCGGCGCCATCTGCATCGCCTATGAGACCGTCACCGATGCCCGCGGCACCCTGCCGCTGCTGGCACCGATGAGCGAGGTTGCCGGCCGCATGTCGGTGCAGGTCGGCGCGCACTGCCTGGAGAAGGAGCCCGGCGGCGCCGGCATTCTGCTGGGCGGGGTGCCGGGCGTCGCGCCCGGCAAGGTGGTGGTGTTGGGCGGCGGCGTATCCGGCACCAACGCCGCGCGCATGGCGGTGGGGCTGGAGGCGAGCGTCACGATCATCGACAAGTCTCTGCCGCGTTTGAAAGAACTGGACCTGCAGTTCGGGCCGCGCGCCACGACGCTGTACGCGACGGCCGAGGCGATCGAGACCGCCGTGCTCGCCGCCGACCTGGTGATCGGCGCGGTGCTCGTTCCCGGCGCCGCCGCACCCAAGCTGGTGTCGCGCGAAATGGTGCGCGCGATGCGGCCCGGCTCGGTGCTGGTGGATATCGCGATCGACCAGGGCGGCTGCTTCGAGACCAGCCGACCGACGACGCACTCCGCGCCGATCTATGTGGAGGAAGGCGTGGTGCATTACTGCGTCACCAACATGCCAGGCGCGGTGGCACGGACCTCCACCTTCGCGCTGAACAACGCGACGTTGCCGTTCGTGATCGCGCTGGCGACGAAGGGTTGGCGGCAGGCCCTGCGCGACGATCCGCATTTGCTGCGCGGGTTGAACGTGCATGGCGGGCAGGTGACGCATGAGGCGGTGGCACGCGATCTTGGTCTGGCGTTCACCGCAGGGGAGCTTCTGGTCGGTGAGCCGGCGGTTCCGACGCTGCGGTAACCGGCTCGCATCAGCGACTGGCGGTCTCCAAGTCGCCGATCCAGTGGACCGGACTGTTCTTGCGGGCCGTCGATGACGCGCGTTCGTAGAGCTTCCGGTCAGCCGTGACCAAGGGCAGGTTCAGTCGTTCGGCAAGCGCCAGATAGAGCGTGTCGTAAATCGTCAGCCGCAGGTCGATCGCGAGGACCCCGGCCGCACCAATCAGCTCCGGCAGCGGCGCGACGGTGATCGGCAGCGACGCCAGGAACGCGATCCTGGTCTGGAAATCGGCCGGCGTTATTATGTGATGTACTGCCGCCAGCGCCCATAGCGCGGTGGCCGCTTCGGCCAGCCAGTGTGCGGGCGCATGCAGCGACATCACGTCGCGCAGCACGGCCAGCGCGCGGTCCGAGTGATCGTCGGCGACAACCCATTTGACCGCCACGCTGGCGTCGATGACGGCTGCTCTCACGCATCGTTCCAGCGACGGGTGTCCCGGGATTCGCGCACGAGGGCAGCACTGTCGGGCCCCGGCTTGCCCGCCGTCTCCGCCTGCAACGCCTGCGCGACTTGCCAGAACGGCTTGCCGTTGCGGCGCAGCGCCTGTTCGAGAATGGCGCGATGCTCGGCCTCGGCCGACCGCCCATGGCTGGCGGCCTGCCGCTTCAGCAGACCGACCAGTTCCTCGTCGAGATCACGCACCAGAAGTTGCGGTATGGACTTCCTCCGGTCTTGCTAGCACGGATGATAGCAAGACCGGCCGGTCAGTGCAAGACGAGGCTACTTCTTGAACAGCCGCTCCCAGAATCCGACGCTGGTGCGCTTGCCCTGCGATACGTGCGGCGTATGCGCCGGCGGGGGGACGGCGCTGCTGATCAGGTGCCGGCCGATGTCGCGCGCGGCGATGCGAGCCCGCTGGAACGCGATGATCTGCGCCGCGGCCTCGTTCAGGTCCTGCTTGGCCAGCGCGTCCGCCCGCGCTTCGGCCGCGGCGAACTCGCCGGCGCGGCGCAGCACGTCGATCAGCCGCACCGCGGTCTCCTCGTCCGTCGGCTCACCCCAGAGCCGTGCCACTTCGCGGCGCAACGACGCCGCCCTGGCAGTATCGGCGGCATCGTCCGCTGCCCAGGCGGCTTGCAGCGTCGCCTCGGCGGCTGTGGGCGCATCTCCCGTTTCGCGGCAGATCATCGCCCAGCGCAGGAACGGCAGCGTCTCCTCCGACACCGCGCCGGTCAGCGCGTGATAGGCCTCGGACTTCACCACCGGACCGGCCGCCGCCGGCAGCGCGGCCAGGTCGGGCGCGGCGGCCCGGCAGGTGCCGCAGGTCTCGATCCAGTCGGGCAAGGTGGAACGCGCCGGCTCCCCGGGACGCATGTCCAGGTCCGGCGCGATCTCCGGCTGCGGCGCGCGGAACGGCGCCCGCACCGGCGCGCCGCACACGGCGCAATGCCCCTGTTTAACCTCTGTCATACCGCTCGCTCCATTTGTAGCGCCTCGCGCAATCGCCCCATCGCCCGCTCCAGCCGTTCCGGCGACTGCGCGAAGCAGACGCGCAGCCAGCCCTCGCCGGCCTGGCCGAACGCAACGCCGGGGGCGACGGCGACGCGATGACTGACGACCAGCCGCTTGGCGAAGTCCAGGCTGTCGGTCAGCCCGTCCACGCCTACGAACGCGTAGAACGCGCCAGGCGGCGGTGTGTAGCGAACCCCATTCAGCCCCGCGAGCGCGTCGCTGGCAAGCGCCCGGCCCTGCGCGCAATGCTCGCGGAATCGCTCCACCGCGCCCTGATCGTGCAGCGCGGCGAGGCCGGCGTGCTGGATGAAGGGGGCGACGCCGGAATGTGTGACCTCGACCAGTTCGCAAATCGACTCGCGCGTGCCCTCCGGCACCACGAGCCAGCCGAGGCGCCAGCCGGTCATGATCCAGGTCTTGGAGAAGCTGTTGCAGACGATAACCCGGTCGTCCGGCTCGGCGACGTCGAGCAGCGAAGGCGCCGCGTGGGAGCCGTCGTAGATCAGCCGGGAATAGACCTCGTCGGAGATCAGCCAGACGCCGCGGCGGCGGGTGATCTCCAGGATGGCCGCCAGGTCCTCGCGTGTGGCGGTCCAGCCGGTGGGATTGTTGGGCGAGTTCAGGACGAAGGCGCGGGCGCCGTCCAGCAGCGCGTCCAGCCGATCGAGGTCGAGATGGAACTCGCCGTCCGGCAGCGCTTGCAGGCCGAGTTCCACCACCTCGGCGCCGCGCAGGTGGGCGGCGTTGGCGATGTTCGGCCAGACCGGGGTGTGGATGACGACGCGCTCGCCGGCGCGCACCGTGGCGGCGAGCGCGATCGAGACCGCCATCATGCCGGAGCCCACCACCTGGATGCGGGTCTCGGCGACCGGGCGGGCGTGCAGCGCGGTGAGGTGGTCGGCGAGCGCCTGGCGCAGCACCGGGACGCCGCGCACGTCCGGGTAGCGGGTGTCGCCGGCGTCCAGCGCCGCGATGGCCGCGACATGGGCGGCGCGCGGGCTGGGCTGGTCGGACTCGCCGAAGCAGAGCAGGTCGACGTCCGGGATGGCGAACGCGACGCGGGCGATGTCGAGAATGCGTGAGCCGGAAACGGTGACGATGTCCATATGGATTATGTGGGATGGCGGGGCTGGGTTGCTATTCCGGGGGCGCGGGGGATGGGGGCTGGGCAGTCGTTTGGCGCCGATTGGGTGGCGATGGGGGGCTTGGCACGGCCGGGGCGCTGGACGGATACGTCCCTGCCATGGAAGAAGAGTCGCGGCGTTTGTGCCGCGTGAGACCGCCCCATGACCGTGATCACCACCCGCCTCATTGTCGCCCCCGACGGCACCATTTCGGCCGCCACGCCGCTCCCTGCCGGCGAGCACAGCGCGACGATCTGCGTCGCTGAGCCGCAGCAGCAGCGCCGGAGCGTGCTTGATCTGCCCGTTCACACCGGCCCCTGGGATGACAGCATGTCGCTGCGCCGTGAGGACCTTTACGGCGACCACGGCCGGTGAACCGTGTCTTTGTCGATACCAACGCTCGTCTACGCCGACCAAGCCGCCTCGTCCTTCCACGGGCGCGCGCGAGAGCGGCGCTCGCACGCCTGGAGCAGGAAGGCGCCGAATTGTGGATCAGCCGGCAGGTTCTTCGCGAGTATCTGGCCGCTGTGACGCGCCCGAGCCCGAACGGGACGCCGCCGATGACACGCGAAGAAGCTGCGACGGCGGTTGAAGGCTTTATGTCCGCATACAACCTGGCCGAGGACGGGTCAGACACTTTGGGCATGTTGCTGGTGCTGATCCGGCGGGTGCCGATGGGCGGCAAGCAGGTTCATGACGCTAACTTGGTCGCAACCATGCTGACGAACCGCATCACCCGCTTGCTGACCTTCAACGTTGCGGATTTCCGTCGCTTCGCCACCGACATTGAGCTAGTCACGCCTTGATTATCACAACCCATCTGGCTGACTGCCGCCGAGCAGGAGAGCGGTGATGAACATACACAATCCACCGCATCCCGGTGAAATCCTCCGCGAGCTGTACTCCGCGCCGTTGGACCTGACTGTGAAGGCTGCCGGGGAAGGGCTGGACGTTACGCGCAAAGCGTTATCAGAACTGGTGAATGGGCACACCGATATCTCGCGGGATATGGCGATCCGTCTCGCCAAGGCGTTCCCGAATACGGACATCCGGTTCTGGCTCGATCTCCAGGTCCAATACGATACCTGGCAGGCCGAACAGCGCGCGCCTGACATCAGAGTTTCGCCGTTTGTGGCTCAAGCCACGCTGCAACCTCAGGGGCACGGTTAACCGAGAATCGCCGCTCATTGGGAGAGATGTAGAGGCGTCGCAAAGTCGGGACATTCGTAGTGGCATCGTCCAACGGCATGACGCCGGATTTTCAATCTGATGATGTGGGTTCGAGTCCCACCGCCCAAGCAAGCAACTGAGGTGACAGTCATAGTTATTCTTCCAGCCATGAGCAATCAGTAAAGCAAGACGCAGCAGCGGGAAGCGCTCTTGCTCCGGCTGCTGCCGGGAGATGAAATATATTAGCGCTGGAGTAATGCGGCCACAATATGATGCTCGGCTGCGCCAATCTAAGGTGGACTGAGACGGAACGCGTCATTCTGCCCGCAGGTTTAGCTCAAGTTAGCCTTCTACCGAGAACGTTGCGCTTTCCTTCGTCTCTGTCAATCAGCGTTAGTCCGCCTCGGCCGTAATTTAGATATGCGTTCCCTCACCCATCCATCTTCAGCGCCGCCAGGAACGCCGACTGCGGGATCTCCACCTTCCCGAACTGCCGCATCCGCTTCTTGCCTTCCTTCTGCTTCTCCAGCAGCTTCCGCTTCCGCGTAATATCCCCCCCGTAGCACTTCGCCGTCACGTCCTTGGACATCGCGCTGATCGTCTCCCGGGCGATCACCCGCCCGCCGATCGCCGCCTGCACCGCGATCTTGAACAACTGGCGGGGGATCAGATCCTTCAGCTTGGCGCAGATCGCCCGCCCCCGGGCCTCCGCCGCCCCGCGATGCGCGATGAAGCTGAGTGCATCCACCAGATCGCCGTTCACCAGGATGGAAATCCGCACCAGGTCGCTCTCGGCATACCCGTCCATCTGGTAGTCGAAGCTCGCATACCCCCGCGACACCGACTTCAGCCGGTCGTAAAAATCGAACACCACCTCGTTCAGCGGCAGCCGGTACATCGCCATCGCGCGGTTGCCGACATAGGTCAGGTCCGCCTGCTCGCCGCGCCGGTCGTTGCACAATTTCAGCACGGCGCCGAGGTAGTCGTCCGGCACCATGATGGTGGCCTTGATCCACGGCTCCTCGATGTGGTCGATCACCGAGCCGTCCGGCATGTCGGCCGGGTTATGCAACTCCTGCATCTCGCCGTTGGTGCGGTGGACGCGATAGACCACGGACGGCGCGGTGGCGATCAGGTCCAGGTCGAATTCGCGCGACAGCCGCTCCTGGATGATCTCCAGGTGCAGCAGGCCCAGGAACCCGCAGCGAAAGCCGAAGCCCAGCGCGGCCGAGGTTTCCGGCTCATAGTGGAAGCTCGCGTCGTTCAGCCGCAGCTTGCCCAGGCTGTCGCGCAGTTTTTCGAAGTCGTCCGCGTCCACCGGGTATAGCCCGCACCAGACCACCGGCACCGAGGGCTTGAAGCCCGGCAGCGGCGTCAAAGCCGGCGTGCGGTCATCGGTGATGGTATCGCCGACGGAGCAGTCCGCCACGGTCTTGATCGCCGCGGTCATGTAGCCGATCTCGCCCGGCCCGAGGTCGTCCAGCACCACCATCTTCGGGCTGAACACGCCCACCTGCTCGACCGTGTGGACCGAGCCCTTGGCCATCATGCGGATTTTCTGCCCGCGTCTCAGGTGCCCGTCCCTCACCCGGACCAGGATCACCACGCCCAGGTACTGGTCGTACCAGCTATCCACCAGCAGCGCCTTCAGCGGCGCGGCGGGGTCGCCCTGGGGCGGCGGCAGGCGGTGGACCAACGCTTCCAGCACGCCCTCGATGTTGAGGCCGGTCTTGGCGCTGATTTCGACGGCGTTGGAGGCGTCCAGGCCGATCACGTCCTCGATCTGCTGCTTCACCCGTTCGACCTCGGCGGCCGGCAGGTCGATCTTGTTCAGCACCGGGACGATTTCGTGGTTGGCGTCGATCGCCTGATAGACGTTGGCGAGCGTTTGCGCTTCCACCCCCTGGCTGGCGTCCACGACCAGCAGGGAGCCCTCGCAGGCGGCCAGGCTGCGGCTGACTTCATAGGCGAAGTCCACGTGGCCGGGGGTGTCCATCAGGTTCAGCTCGTAAAGCAGGCCATTCTTGGCCCGGTACGCGAGGCGGACGGTCTGTGCCTTGATGGTGATGCCGCGTTCGCGCTCCAGGTCCATGTTGTCCAGGACCTGGTTGGTCATCTCGCGGTCGGTCAGCGCGCCGGTGGCCTGAATCAGGCGATCGGCGAGGGTCGATTTGCCATGGTCGATATGGGCAATGATCGAGAAGTTGCGGATGCGGTCGATTGGGGTGTCGGTCATGTTGGCCGGAGAGATAGAGACTCCGCCCCGCGGTGTCATCGCCTTTGCCAGCGGGATGGGTTCCAAGGGGTCTCCCCTTGGCGGGGTTTGGGGCAGCGCCCCAACCTTGCTCGCTTGACGCATGTCAAGGCACCCCCACCGACCCACGCGCGAAAAGGTTGATTGAACCCACGGAGGGGTCGAATGAAGGCGGAAGTGCTGGCGCTGATCGGCGAGGACGGACTGCGGCGTCCGGCCGCGGTGAACGCTGCGCTGGCTGCCAACGACCGGGTGAAATACGCTTTTACCTTGTTGCAAACCGCAGCCGCGCACGCCGACCAGCCGGAACAGCAGGCCGCGACTCTCAAGCGGGACCGCATCGCCTGCGGCATCGAGGACGCGGCACTGGACCTGATGGTGGCATCGGCGCACCGCCAGGGTGCTCGCTATCAGCTTCCGGGCGCGCAACGCCTGCTGGCTCGGGTGGCGGCCGAGATGCGGGTGATGGCGGCGCCCGTGTTGGACGCCGGCAAGACCGACTACGCCGACCGGCTGGACTCGCTGCTTTCCGCGATGCCGTCGGCAGCGGACGACCTGCTGGACGGGGCGGCGATCGCCGCGATGACCCGGGCCGCGGAGGACGGCCCCGACAGCCTGCACCGGCTCGTCATGGACCTGCACAAGGAGCTGAACGCCTTGCAGGCGGCGCTGGCCGAGGAAAGCGTGGACGGCGCCGCCGCCTACGCGCTGGCGCCCGAGGACCGGCCGCGCGTCGCTGCCTTCATGGCGGGGCTGAATCGCACTGCAAGGCTGAAGTTCGATCATCCCGGCCTCGCCACCACCGCCACGCGCGGCAACGGGCGGCTGGTGATCCAGAACGATATCGGCACCACGGATGCCCACGTGGTGGTGGTCCATGTCCAGGACCTGACGGTCAGCGTCACCTACACCGATGTGCATCCGGACCGGCTGCGTTTCTTCCAGGATCTGCTCGACCGATACAAACCGGATTGGACGGCGGCCCAGGCGGGACAGCTCGGCGGCGGGTCGCAGTTCAGCTTGGCGACCGCCCGGTTCACCGCGGCGGACGAGGCCGGCTGCCGTGCGTATCTGTCGTTCCTGGGCTCGCGGCTGGTGTTCCTGATCGACTGGAACCGTGCACGCAAGCAGCTTCGCGCCTTCCTGCCCGGGCCGGCCCGGCTGTCCCTGCTGCGCTGGGCGGCGGAGCAGGAGGTGGGTCATCGCGGCTTCCTGGAACTGGGGGGTGCGGCGTTGGTCAACCAGGCGATCGAAGCCAGCGCCGGCTCCAACATGCATTTCGGCGACGTGCTGTCCGACGTGCTGGGCGTGGCCGAGGCCGAGGCGTTCCTGCGCTTCACCTTCCGCGCCGCCACCGACTGCCTGACGTCGCACAGCTCGCCAACGCTGCTGCGCGACCGGCTGCGAGCCGAACTGGCGCGGCATTTCAGCAACGAGGCGCGCCGGCTGCTGCGGGTTGCCGCGGAGCATGCCGGGCTGCTGCTGGAACTGGCCTGCCTGGTACGCGATGGGGTGCTGGCGCTGCCGGACGGACCGGCGCCGGCGATCAAGCTGGCGAGCCGGGCGCGGCGGTTCGAGCACGACGCCGACCGGCTGGTCGCCGACACGTTCGAATCGGTGCGCCGGCGGCCGGACTATGCGCAGTTCGGCCCGCTGCTGCATGCCGCGGATGATGCGGCGGATGCGCTGGAAGATGCCGCCTATTTGCTGAGCCTGCTCGCCGCCGGCGGTCCCGACGGGAAAGCCACCGCGCCGCTGCAGTCGTTGGCCGGCGTGATCGTGGAAGCGTCGCAGGAATGGGTGAAGGCGCTGCTGGACGCCGCCCATGTGCACGACCGCAACGCGGCCGAGGATACCGATGATTTCCTGGTCGCGATCGACCGTATCGCCGTGCTGGAGCACCAGGCGGACGACACGGAGCGCGCGTTGACCGCGGCGGCCGTGCGGCATGCCGCCGATTTCCGCCAGCTTCACTTGTATTCGGCCGTGGGCGAGCGGTTGGAGCAGTCGGCGGACGCGTTCAAGCGGGCCAGCATCCTGCTGCGCGACCACGTGCTGACCGGTGTGCTGGGTGGCTGAGCCGCTCCATCTGATCCTGCCGGGCGCGACGTTGCCGGAGGGCGGCGCCCAGGAAGTCGGCAACAAGGCGTGGAACCTGATGCGCATGGCGGCGGCCGGCCTGTCCGTGCCGCCGGGATTCGTGCTGCCGACCTCCTGGTGCCGCGCCCATCGCGACGAGCGTGCGGGTCACGGCCACGATGGCGGCGAAGCGCGCGGCGGCACTTTCGGGGCGGATGGCGGCCGCGGGTACGGTGCGCTGCGCCAGGCACTGACCACCGGGATCGCTCGGCTAGAGGCAGCGACCGCGCTCGGTTTCGGCTCCGGCCGCCGGCCGCTGCTGGTTTCGGTGCGCTCGGGCGCCGCCGTGTCCATGCCGGGCATGCTGGAGACGGTGTTGGATGTCGGGCTGACCGCGCACAGCGTGGAGGGGCTGATCCGGTTGACCGGCAACCCTCGCCTGGCCTGGGACTGCTATCGCCGCTTCGTGCAGAGCTTCGCCGAGGTGGTCGCGCTGCTGCCCACCGAGCCGTTCGATGCGATCCTGCGCGAGGCGGTGGAAGCGGAGCAGGCGGACACCGAGCGTGAGCTGGATTTCCGCGCCTTGCGCACCGTGACGCGAACGATGCTCGACCGCTTTGAAGCCCTGTCCGGCGCGCCGTTCCCCGACGACCCGACCGCACAGCTTCTGGCGGCGACCGCGGCGGTGTTCCGCTCCTGGGAGGCGCCGAAATCGGTCTCCTACCGCGCGCTGAATGGCATCCGGGACGATTTCGGCACCGCCGTCACCGTGCAGACGATGGTGTTCGGCAACGCCGGCGGTGCGTCCGGCTCGGGCGTCGGCTTCACCCGCGACCCGGCCACCGGCGAGCGCGCGCTGTATTTCGACTTCTGCTTCAACGGCCAGGGGGAAGACGTGGTGGCGGGCCGCCGGCGCCTGGCGGACGACGACCGGCTGCTGCGCGTGTTGCCCGCGATCCACGCCGAACTGCTGCAAGTGCGCGCCCGGCTGGAAACGCTGTTCGGCGACGCACAGGATTTCGAGTTCACGGTGCAGGACGGCGCGCTGTACCTTTTGCAGACTCGCACCGCCAAGCGCACGCCATTGGCCGCTCTGCGCATCGCGGTGGAGATGGTGGAGGAGGGTTTGATCACCCAGGCCGAAGCCCTTCTGCGGCTGCGTGAGGTCGATCTAGCCACCGTGGGCCGCACACGTTTCGCTCTGCCGCTGCCCGCGCCGCTGGCGGTCGCGACCGTGGCGGGCCCCGGCGTGGCGAGCGGTCCGGTTGCGCTTGATGCGCCAGCCGCCGAACGCTTCGCGAAGGCCGGTACGCCGCCGATCCTGGTGCGGCGCGAGACGGCCACCAGCGACATCGCCGGCATCGCGCAGGCCGCGGGCATCCTGACCGCGACCGGCAGCCGCACCTCGCACGCGGCGGTGGTGGCGCGGCAGCTTGCGAAGGTCTGCCTGATCGGCTGCGAGGCGCTGGCGATCGACCTCGACCGGCGGACGTGCCGGATCGGCGAGCGGGCGCTGGCCGAAGGCGACCCGATCAGCCTCGATGGCAATGCCGGCGCGGTCTATCCCGGTGTCCTGACCGTGCTGACCGAGCGGCCGGAGCGTGAACTGGCAGCGATTGCCTCATGGCGGCGCGACGCCCGCATCCCGGCGTAGGCGGAGCCGGACAGGCCGCCCCGTTGCTGTCGCGGGAGCGGCCCGTTGTCCCTGGCCGCGCCGCCCTGCTGCTGGTGGACGCGCAGAACGGCACCTGCAACCCCGGCCTGGCGGCCACACGTCCGGAGCTTCTCGCCGCCGCGACGGGGCGCGTGGTCCCCAACCTGCGCCGGCTGCTGGCAGCGTTTCGCGCCGCGCAGCTGGAAGTGATCTATACCGTGATAGAATCGCTGACAGCCGACGGGCGCGACCGCAGCCTCGACCACAAGCTGTCGGGCTTCTTCTACGCCAAGGGGTCGTGGGAGGCGCAGGTTCTGCCGGACCTGGCGCCGCAGGGCGATGAGATCGTGCTGCCGAAGACCTCGTCCTCGGTGTTCATCTCGACCAACCTCGACTACCTGCTGCGCAACATCGGCATCGAGGATGTTTTCGTTGCCGGGTTTCTCACCGACCAGTGCATCGACCACGCGGTGAAGGATGGCGCCGACCGCGGCTACTACATGACCTGCGTGCACGATGCCTGCATGGCGGAGACCGAGACCCGGCACGCGGCTGCGCTGGATTGCTTCCGGGGTTATTGCAGGATGCTGAACACCGAACAGACAGTGGCGCTGGTCGCCGCGGGCCCCTGACCGAAGACCTCGCTGCATCGCTCGGCACCGTCAGGGGCAGGATGCGCGGCCTCATCCGAAGGGCAACGTTTCGACCGTTTGCCCGAAGTTTCAACTTTCGCGCGATTGCGTTGCCCGAGGCGAGCGGCGCCCCATACGCTCTTATGCCGGTTGTCGATCGTCGTGCCGCTGCCCGGTGGGTTGGCAGGCGGGGCGAGGATTGAGCCGTCCAATCTGACTGGTCACGGCGATACCCGGGCCAGGAATCATGAACGGCCAGTGCACCGCGATCGAGGAGAGCCACATGGGCGGAGATGAGCCTGCATTGAAAGGACCCGATCTCGCGCAGGGCATCGGGCTCGCGGACCTCACCGATAGGGTCCCGCTCCTGGGGCATGTCGGCGACCAGCCGGTTGTGCTCGTGCGCCGCGGCTCGGACATCTGGGCAGTCGCCGCCACCTGCACTCATTACGGTGGCCCGCTGGCCGAGGGAATCGTGGTCGACGACACGATCCGCTGCCCCTGGCATCACGCCTGTTTCAGCCTGCGCACCGGCGCGGTGCTGCGTGCGCCGGCGCTGGACGGCCTGGCCCGCTGGCGAACGGAGCAGCGCGACGGCAAGGTGTTCGTGCGGGAGCCGCTTCCAGCCGATCCCTGGCCGACGCTCGCGACGCCCGACCTACCCGGCTCGGTGATCATCGTCGGCGGGGGCGCCGCCGGGAACGCCGCCGCGATCACGTTGCGCCAGGAAGGCTACACCGGGCCGGTCACGCTGCTGAGCGCCGACGATGCGGCGCCGTACGACCGACCGAACCTGTCGAAGGACTATCTCGCGGGCGAGGCGCCGGAAGACTGGCTGCCGCTACGCCCGGCGGATTTCTATGCGGAGGAGCAGATCGACCTGAAGCTTGGGACGCGGGTCGCCGCGATCGAGCCCGCCGCGCGCACCGTTCGGCTGGCCGATGGCAGCGTCCTGTCGTACGGCGCGCTGCTGCTCGCCACCGGCGCCGAGCCCATCCGGCTGGACGTGCCAGGCGCCGACCTGCCGCATGTGCGCACGCTCCGATCGCTGGACGATTGCCGGGCGCTGATCGCCATAGCCGACAGCGCGCGGCAATGCGTGGTGATCGGGGCCAGCTTCATCGGGTTGGAAGCCGCCGCCGCGCTGCGTACCCGCGGCCTCGCCGTCCACGTCGTGGCCCCGGACAAGCGGCCGATGGAACGCGTCATGGGTCCCGCCATCGGCGACATGGTCCGCGCGGTCCACGAGGAGCACGGCGTGATCTTCCACCTCGGCGCGACGGTCGTTGCGATCGACCGGGACGGCGTGACGCTGTCCACCGGGGAGCGGCTGGCGGCCGATCTGGTCGGGGCCGGCGTCGGCGTGCGGCCGGCCACGGGACTGGCTGAGCAGGCTGGCCTCGCCACGGATCACGGCGTGCTGGTGGACGAATTCCTGCAGACCGACGCGCCCGGCATCTTTGCGGCAGGCGACATCGCGCGCTGGCCGGACGCGCGAACCGGCGCTCGCATCCGGGTCGAGCACTGGGTGGTGGCGGAACGGCAGGGCCAGGTCGCGGCGCGCAACATGCTCGGCAGGCGGGAGCGGTTCGATGCGGTGCCGTTCTTCTGGACGCGGCAATACGACACGACGATCGACTATGTCGGCCACGCGGAACGCTGGGACCGCATCGATATCGACGGCGATCCCGCCGCGCGCAACTGCACGGCCAGCTTCTGGCAGGACGGCAAAAAGCTCGCCGTCGTCACGGTTGACCGCGACGAGGAAAGCCTGCGCGCCGAACTGGCATTCGAGCGCGACGCCGGTACGGGCGAAACGGGCGCCTGAGCGAGAGTCAAACAGATAGCCTGACGGCGATGAGCCTAGCAGCCCAAGCAAGCGCGGCATCCGGCACTGGTCAACCCTGGCGCACGGCGTTCCCGGACGCCGCGAATTGGGACGCACCGATCGCGATCGGCACCATCCCGGCACTGCTCGACCGCGCGGCGTCCGACCAAAGCGATCGGCCGGCCATCGAGTTCCGCGACTGCCGCATCAGCTACCGGACGCTGGCGGCGGAAGCGGACCGGCTGAGCGCCGGGCTGCTGGCGATGGGGATCGGACAGGACGACGCGGTCGCGCTCTATCTGCCAAACACGCCCTGGCATCCCATTGCGTTTTTTGGCGTGGCGCGCACCAGGGCCCGCATCGTGCATCTCAGCCCGCTCGATGCGCCGCGCGAGCTGGCGCACAAGCTGAGCGACAGCGGCGCGCGCACGCTGGTGACCACGAACCTGCCGGGACATCTGCCGCCGGCGCTTGATCTTTTGACGCAAGGTGCGGTGGACCGCGTGCTGGTCGGCGAGGCCGCCCTGTGGGGCGACACCGAGGCACTGTCCGTCCCCTCGGGCGAGCGCCTGCTGGAACTGCCCCGCGCGCCGCCGCCAACGCGCTGGCCGGTCTTGTCCCCCGACGATCTGTGCCTGCTGCAATACACCGGCGGCACCACGGGCGTGCCGAAGGGCGCGATGCTGACCCACGGCAACCTCACCGCTGCCGTATCGATGTATCGCAATTGGCTGGACCACACGCCGGCCGGATCGCGGGATGAAAACCGTATCATCGTGATGCTGCCGCTGTTTCATATCTACGGCCTGACCACCCTGCTGCTGCGGCACATCGCGGAGGGCAACGAGCTGCTGTTGCGCCAGCGCTTCGACGTCGCGACGCTGCTGGACGATATCGGCCGCAAGCGGGCCACGTCTTTCTGCGGCGTGCCCAGCATGTGGACGGCCTTGATGAACCATCCGCAGGCGTCCGAGTGCGATTTTTCTTCGTTGCGCAACTGCCTGTCCGGCGGCGCGCCGCTGCCGTTCGCGGTCGGGCAGCAGGTCGCGCAGTTGACGGGCACGCGGCTCCGCATTGGCTGGGGCATGACCGAGACGGCGCCCGCCGGCACCCGCCTGCCGGCGAACGTGGACCTGGCGCCGGGCCTGATCGGCATTCCGCTACCGGGCGTCGATCTGCGCATCGTTGACCGTGACGACGGGACACGCGTGCTGCCGCCAGGCGAGGCCGGCGAGATCGCGATAAGCGGTCCGAATGTGTTCCGCGGCTACTGGAACCGGCCGGAGGAGACGGCAGCCGCCTTCCGCGACGGCTTCTTCCTGACCGGCGATATCGGCCGCATGGACGAGCGCGGCCTGTTCACCCTGCTCGACCGCAAGAAACGGATGATCATTTCGAGCGGCTTCAACGTCTACCCGGCCGCGATCGAGAACGCGATTTACGAGCATCCCGACATCGCGGAGACAATCGTGATCGGCGTGCCGGACGCCTACCGGGGCGAGTCCGCCAAGGCGTTCGTGACGCTGAAGCCCCGGGCGCCGGCGATGACGCTGGACGGGTTGCGCGCGTTTCTCGCCGACCGTCTCGGGCGGCACGAAATGCCGGTGGCGCTGGAACTGCGCGACGCATTGCCACGCAGCCCGGTGGGCAAGCTGCTGGCCCGGGTTCTGGTGGAGGAGGAACGGGCCAAAGCCAACGCCACGAGCGCATAGCAGATTGTGCGGTGAGCGCCGGGAACCGCGCAAGCGCCGTCCGGCGATCGCGGTCAGCCGGAGATGACCACGCTTTCCCCCACGTGGCTGCGCTCGGTCAGCAGGTGCAGGATCAGGTCGGCGACATCCTGCCGGCTGACCATGTTGCCGCGGATGGCCCCGTCGGTGGTCACCAGCGCCTTGCCGGTTCCGGGCTTGTCATCGAGGCCCACGGGCTGCACCAGCGTCCAGTCAAGGCCGGAGGCTTTGACCAGCAGCTCCATTTGTTCCTTGTCGCGCATATGTTCGCGGAGCGCGATGATGTAGAACAGCTTGAACAGCAGCGGGAGCTTTCCCCTGCTGTCGCCAACCCCGAAGGACGACACGACGACCAGGCGGGCGATGCCGGACTGCCGCATGGCGGCGATGACGTTGCGCGTGCCGACCTCGCAGACATTGCCCTCCGGGCGAGTGCCCAGCCCGAGCGCAAGCCTGAACCCGCTTTCGGAAATGCCCAGGCTGACCACCACGGCGTCGTGGCCGGGCACGGCGCGGGCGACGTCGTCGCTGTTCATGGCGTCGCCCTGGACAACGGTCAGGTTGGGCGCGGCCGGGACCTTGGCTGGGTCGCGGGCGAACGCGGTGACGGTATGGCCGTGCTGAAGCAGGGTGTGGACCGTGGCGCGGCCGGTGCCGCGGGTGACGCCGAGAACAATTACGTGCATGGGGGACTCCGACGCAGTGCCGTTACGCAGCTTATGCAAGAGTCGGGTCGCGATATCGATTGTGAACCGTCTCGGCCGGAAAGTCCCTCAGGTGTTCTCAGACGTTCGTTCAATCTCCGAGCCCGGCATGGTCCGGCGCGACCGAAGGCGGTGCCGTTCAAGCGACGCGGACGCGCGGGTCCTGGCTGCGGTCGGCCCGGCGCTACCCATGCCATTGCGCCGCCGCCCGGAAGGGTTGCGGCTGTCCCTCGGCGGGTGGCGGGGTGTGTCGTGGCGCGAGCCATGCCCGGCCGACGACCGACACGATGATCCCGCCCAAAAACACGACAAAAGAGCCAGCCATTTAAACCTCCTCCACG
>Ga0302319_10005344_pt1 | contig 25851 bp, 23 predicted proteins | sample Bog_T0_2_FD_203319 | JGI IMG/M metagenome (GOLD analysis project Ga0302319, IMG submission 203319) | Peat permafrost microbial communities from Stordalen Mire near Abisko, Sweden - Bog_T0_2 | ecosystem: Environmental > Terrestrial > Soil > Wetlands > Peat | place: Sweden: Abisko, Stordalen Mire...
ATCGAACTCCGCTACGACACCCAGCTCATCCGCTTCCGCCGCTGGGCCGACGCCTACGAAGAGCGCACCGAACAAATCCAGGCCGAAGCCGACGCCGTCGCCCAAGCCACCGCCGCCCTCCAAAAAGCGGGCCTCACCCCCGAACAACTCCGCACCGCCCTGTTAAATCGCATGTCCACCCGCGCCCTCGCCACCGGCGATTACAAACTTGCCGCCCAGGCCCTCAAGTTGGATGCGCAGATTGAGCGCAGCCGCCTGGCCCTGCGCCGCCTCGACCTCCAAACCCGCCGCGCCCGCGCCCTCGAAACCGAGGCCGAAAAATATGCCAACATGCCCTACGACGAGGCCGTCGCCAAAATCCGCGAAGAACTCGAACGGCCCGGCGGCTGGTAATCATTCCCCATGATCATCCTCATCCTCAAACCCCCTGAAATATCTCATTTATCACGTTAAAAAACCGTCATGAACGCACTCCCCAAATGCTTCCCCAAGCGCTTGTCGGCCATCGTGATCCAGCCAACTTAAACCCGAAGCGTCTTGGCCTGAAACCTGAACCCTTCAACCTGAAACCTTCGTGAAACCCCCGAAATAACACTTTTTTACTTTTTTACGGATTGAAACCTCACCCCACAACGACCCAACGCATCGTCGCCAACCCATGGGTGGTAGGGCGCGTCACTCCGTGCGCGCCGCGCCTGCCACCAGCGCGTGCAAAATTTCCCCGGCGTCGCCTTCCCGACCCGCTGCCGATCAAGACTTTGCTCGAGTTTCCCGTACCCACTTCGGAGTTCGGGTTAAACCCAGAGCCTCTTCGCCTGAAACCTGAAACCTTCAACCTGAAACCTTCAGGTTACTTTGCCTCCCACACCCACCGAAAGCCATCCCACTCTTCCCGCTGGCATGGCCACCCCAAAACCACTAGCCTGAACGCGTGACCGTTCTGGAAGCGATTCAAAAAAGCACTGATTTTCTCGGCAAAAAAAAGGTCGAGTCCCCGCGCCTGCACACCGAATTGCTTCTGGCGCATCTCCTCCAGCTCCCGCGCATGAAATTGTACCTCAATTTCGACCGCGTGCTTTCCGCCCCGGAGACCGATGCCTTGCGGGAACTGGTCAAGCGGCGCGGCGCGCGCGAACCGCTCCAGCACATCGTCGGCTCCACCTCGTTTTGCGGTCTGGACCTGACGGTCAGCCGGCACGCGCTCATTCCCCGGCCGGAAACCGAGCTGCTGGCCGAACAGGGCTGGGAATTTTTGCTGGCCCGTTCCACTCCCGCGGGCACCGCGCCCAACGCCCTGGATTTCGGCACCGGCACCGGGTGCCTGGCCATTGCGCTCGCGGTCAAATGCCCCGCCGCCGCCATCACGGCGCTGGATATCTCCGCCCCGGCGCTCGCGCTGGCCCAGGCCAACGCCGCGAAAAACCAGGTCGCGCAACGAATCCAGTTCCTGTCGGGCGATGGCTTTGCCGCGCTCGCCGAGGCCGGAGCGGCATCGGCCCGCGTCTTTGATCTGATCATCAGCAACCCGCCCTACATCCCCTCGGCGGAAATCGCCACGCTCGACCCGGAAGTCCGCGATTTTGACCCGCGCTCCGCGCTGGATGGCGGCACGGACGGCCTGGATTTTTACCGCACCCTGGCCGCGCAGGCCCAAAAGTTCCTCCAACCCGGCGGCAAAATCATGCTGGAATTCGGCGATGGCCAGGCCAACGCCATAAAAACGCTCTTTACTGGTCAAAACTGGATTGTCGAAGCAATCAAAGCCGACTACAGTCAGCGCGCCCGGATTATGATCGCCCATCCAGCTTAAGGCTGGATTGATGGATTGGTGGATTGATGACCCAATTTTTATATGGATAGCTTTTTGATTAATGGCGGCGTGGCTTTGCACGGCGAAGTCACGGTGAGCGGCAGCAAAAACGCGGCATTGCCCATCATGGCCGCCACCCTGCTCACCGATGAGCCGTGTGTCATCCGCCGCGTGCCCGACCTCAGTGACACGCGGTTCATGGTGAAGATCCTGGAGTCGCTCGGGGCCATCGCCAAATTCGAGGACGGCACCCTGACCATTCAAGCCAAGGATATCAAAGGCTATGCCGACTATGAACTCGTGCGCAAAATGCGCGGGTCCATCTGCATCGCCGGGCCGCTGCTCGCGCGCCTGAAAAAGGCGCGCATCTCGCTGCCCGGCGGCTGCATCATCGGCGCGCGCCCCATCAACCTGCACCTCAAAGGCTTCCAGGCCCTCGGGGCCAGGATCGAAATCGTGGGCGGCTATGTGGATGCCTCCGCCAGCCAGCTCGTCGGCGCTTCCATCTTCCTCGGCGGACGCGCCGGCCCCACCGTGCTGGGCACGGCGAACGTCATGATGGCGGCGGTCCTCAGCGAAGGCCTGACCATCATTGAAAGCGCCGCCTGTGAACCCGAAGTGGTGGACCTGGCGAATTTCCTCAACGCCATGGGCGCGAAAATCTCCGGCATCGGCAGCCCCACCCTCACCATTGTCGGCGTGGACAAACTGCACGGCGCGGAGCATGAAGTCATTCCCGACCGCATTGAGGCGGCCACCTTCCTGATCGCCGCCGGCGCCACCGATGGCGAGGTCACCGTCAAAGGCGCGCGCCCCGACCATTTGCGTGCCGTGGTGGACAAGTTAAGCGAAGCGGGCGTGTCCGTGGAGCGCAGCGGCATGAACCTGCTGGCCCGGCGCAAATCCCACCTCCAACCCGCCGACATCACCACCATGCCCTACGCGGGTTTCCCCACCGACGTGCAGGCGCAAATGATGGCCCTGCTCACGCTCGCCCCGGGCATCAGCATCATCACCGAACGCATTTTTGAATCCCGCTTCATGCACGTCAGCGAACTGGCGCGCCTCGGCGCGGATATCGAGATCGAAGGCCCCAGCGCCATCGTGAAAGGCGGCCGCCGGTTGAGCGGCGCGCCCGTGATGGCCAGCGACCTGCGCGCCAGCGCCGCGCTGGTGATCGCCGGCCTGGCGGCGCGGGGGGCCACGCAAGTGAACCGCATCTACCATCTGGACCGCGGCTACGAGCAGATGGATATGAAGCTGCGCCAGCTCGGCGCGCGCATCGAGCGCGTGCCGGAATCCGCGCAGGCGAAGGAATAAATGATAGGCTCATGAAGGCATCATGGACACGCCAGCGACAATTCAGGAGCCGGGAAGAAGCCGGAAGCCTATTTTCTGGAGTTTGGCGGCGTTCGGAATTTCGATTTTTGCACTGCTCCGCGTGGGATATGTCTTGCGGGAGTTTTACCTCGACACAGCGTCACTTGCCGCTGGCACAGAGGTTCGTCCGATGGGCGTCACATTTGAGTTGGTCATCGCTTGGACCGCTTCCATTTTGTTTGGCGGAATTTGTGCCCTCGTCGGCGTGATCATCGGTTTGATTCAGAGACGTTGGCGTCTGATTTTACTCGCGTTTTTGGCTGGCGTCGCGACATGGATTCCGATGTTGATGAGCTATCGAGGATTTAATTATGTTGCTGAGGTTCGGAAGTTGGTTTTGGAAGATTGACTGCGGTGGTTGGCCCGGTGAATCCCAAAGGGATTCCCTCCTTCAGCCCAGGGTTGCGAGGCACGAGCTACCCTGGGTATGCACCGCAACGGGATCACAACCCTGAAAGGGTTGAATCACCGCGCCCCCGCTGTTGATGCAACCCCGTTGGGGTTGAAAATGAGTTGGGACGGTTACCCAGGGTAGTCCGCTGCGCGGCCAACCCTGGGCTGAATGATTCAATCCCGTTGGGATTGCAACGGAGCCGCATTCGCGTATGAGTGTGAAACGCATCATTTACAACGGCGTCAAGGTGAGTGAAGACTGGCCGGCAACGATTCAGGCCGCACAATTGCTGATCGCCAGCGGGTCGGGAAGGGGACGCCAGGGAAATTTCGCACCCGCTGGTTGCAGGCGCGGCGCGCACGGAGTGACGCGCCCTACCATGCTGGGCTCGCGACGGGTCTTTTCGATTTCATTGCCCACTTCGGAGTTCGGGTTTAAATGCCATGTCTGCAGCCACGCTGCCGTATGCTTGAGAACACTGTGAACCAAGCCCTCTGCAACAAAATCAGGGAAGCGTTTGCCGGCGTAACGCTGGGCAACGGCATCGGGCTCCAGCAGGCGCAGGGCATTGATGATTACGAAGACGAAGCCACCTGCGCTCGTTTCCGCGCCAGCGACGAGAAGGATGATTGGACTCGTATTCCCGTGAGCGAGCTTAACCGTTGCAACAGCAGTCTCAGTTTCTTCGACGCTGAAGGAATGCGATTCCATCTACCAGCCTACCTCATTGCGGATTTGCAAGGTGCTTACACCTGTGGAATGGCCTTCTGCCTTACACAATCCGGTGATTACCCCGGCTACTTCGGATTGCTCTCCGACGTCCAGCGGAAAGTTGTCAGAGAATTCCTTTTCCATATCAGCAAGGAGCCTGACTATGAGTTCGACCGCCAGCACATTCTCCGCGCTCTCGATGAATACTGGATTGATCCAACAATATAGCATGAGAATGCCGGGCCGGTTGGCCCGGTGAATCCCAAAGGGATTCCCTCCTTCAGCCCAGGGTTGCGAGGCACGAGCTACCCTGGGTATGCACCGCAACGGGATCACAACCCTGAAGGGGTTGAATCACCGCGCCCCCGCTGCTGATGCAACCCCGTTGGGGTTGAAAATGAATTGGGACGGTTACCCAGGGTAGCCCGCTGCGCGGCCAACCCTGGGCTGAATGATTCCATCCCTTTGGGATTGGCACCCCAGGTTGTTGTCGGCAACATGATGCATTATGGGCATAGAGTATCGCATTTCCTGTCCGCCGGATAAGCTCCCCAAGCTGGAGGCATGCTTGCGGCGGCTCGGAGGCCAGCCAGCCCGGCAGTTTCCAGACCAGTTGGAGTTTCGCTTTCAACCATCACCGCCTGACGCGATGCCAGATGCGACAGCGGTTGTGGAGCCGGCGGGTCTTTATTTTTGCGACTTTGGCCGATCACGCGAAGTCGCGCTTTTATTTCGACGCATTATTGACGAAGCCCTCACGCTTTCAGATTCCACCGACAGTGTCGTGATTACCAGTTTATGAACCTAACATGAGCCAAACCTTCAATTTTTGGCCTGCTGTGGAAGAGAAGCTGCGGAGCACCCACTGTCGTTCCCGCATCAAATGGTCACAGTGCGTTGAGCCGGGCAAGTGGACCCATTTTTTCATCGTTCCAACCGACGGGTACATCGAGGGTCGGTTGGGGCCGATTCCAGTCAGAGAAGTAGATTGGGTGGAAATTGACCCGATCGCACTTCAGGATGTCGGTCGTTTAATCCCGCAACGTCAAATTGACCACACCGCAGCGTGGATGTCCTATTTGGCGCAACAGGGCATAAGATTTCAGCGGGTCGAGTCTGGCTTTAGAATATATAACGATGCGATGGAATGAGGCCCAGAGGCGTGGCTGGCAGTGAATCCCAACGGGATTCCATCCTTCGAGTAAATGGCAAACGCATGCCAGGGTGGAACGGGCCACTGGCCCGTCCTGCCGGGCTGCCAGCCCGGCTGAGCGGAGCGGGGCGCACGGTGGGAAACGGTCCCCGCTGGCAAAAAGAGCGCCTCACCCGTTCCGTCCGGCGGGTCGCCGGACGGTACGGGCCAGTGGCCCGTGCCACCCATTTTTGTAAATGCGCGAGTTGCTTTCGAGCGGCCCCGGGCCGCCGCTTTTCCGCGCAAAAATTCGTGTCCAAGCGCCGTCTTTCCTGCTTAAATGGCCCGCGCAATGGAATACGAAGCCGTCATCGGGCTGGAAACGCATGTCCAGCTCAAAACGAAATCGAAAATGTGGTGCGGTTGCGCCAATGCCTTCGGGGCCGAGCCCAACACCAACGTGTGTCCGGTCTGCCTCGGCCTGCCCGGCGTGTTGCCGGTGCCCAACGAGGAGGCCCTCCGCCTCACGGTCCTCACCGGGCGGCTCCTGAATTGCGCCATCCCCCGCTTCGCCAAGTTCGACCGGAAAAGCTATTTCTATCCGGACATGCCCAAGAACTACCAGTTGACGCAATACGACCAGCCCTCCACCGCGAACGGCTTTGTGGAATTTGAATTCAACGGCGGCCTGGCCCGCGTGCGCATCACCCGCGCGCATCTGGAGGAGGACGTGGGCAAGAGCACGCATTTCGAGCGCCACAGCGGCGTGGATTTCAACCGCGCCGGCGTGCCGCTCCTGGAGATTGTCTCCGAGCCGGACCTCACCAGCCCGGACATGGCCTACGAATACCTCAACGCGCTCAAGGATATTTTGAGCTACGGCGGCATCAGCGATTGCGACATGGAAAAGGGCATGGTGCGCTGCGATGTCAACGTCTCCGTGCGCCCCGTGGGCACGAAGGAACTGGGGGCCAAGATCGAGATCAAGAACATGAACAGCTTCTCGGGCGTGCGCCGCGCGCTCGAATATGAGATTCCGCGCCAGATCGAAGTCGTGACCGGCGGCGGCCGGCTGATTCAATCCACCCGCCGCTGGGATGACGTGGCGGGCATCACCGAGCAAATGCGCACCAAGGAGGACGCGCATGATTACCGTTATTTCCCGGACCCGGACCTCATGCCGCTGGCCCCCACAGACGCCTGGCTGGCGGAGGTGGAAAAACGGGTGGTGGAATTACCCCTGGCGCGCAAACAGCGTTTCATGCGGGAATATCAACTGCCCGCCGGCGACGCCGAGGTATTCAAAAACGATGTGGCGCTGGGCAATTATTTCGAACCCGTGGCCCGGCAATGCCAGAGTCCCAAGGCGGCGGCCAACTGGATCATCAACAACCTGCGCGCCAAGCTGACCGAGACCAACGAACGCGAAAAGAGCGAGCAGTCCGCGCTGGGCTTGGAACCGGCGGACCTGCAGCTGACCACGTTGAACAGCTTGAAGTTTCAGCCCGGGGCCATTGTGGAGCTGGTCAATCTGGTGGAAGCCAAGACGATCAGCAACTCCGCCGCCCAGCAGGTGTTCGCCGAACTGTTTGAAACCGGGAAATCACCGGCCGCGATTGTGCAGGAAAAGGGTCTGGCCCAGGTCAGTGATACCGGAGCCATTGAGAAACTCTGCGACGAAGCCATTGCGGCGAATCCGAAATCGGTGGCCGACTACAAAGCGGGCAGGGTCGCCGCGCTGAACGCCCTCAAGGGGCAGGTGATGAAATTGAGCAAAGGCAAAGCCAACCCCGCGCTGGCCGGCGAGATCCTGGAGCGGAAATTGCGTCCGTGATGGTGGAGGCGCGCCATCTCATTTCTTTGTATTTATGAGCAGCCACAAGAATTGGTTTGCGAAGCGAACTGACAATGGGCTACGGGTATGTCTCGTCAGTTGCGCGCTTTTATTCGCTCAGCCGTATCCATGCAGTAAAAGATTTTTTAACCACAGAGGGACACAGATGGACACGGATAAAAAATGTGGTATTCGAGCACCACGTAAAGCGCATCATTTAGTGACCGGCGAAAATCCGGGCCAGAACGACGTTCTGACATTTCTTCATCTGTGTTTATCTGTGTCCATCTGTGGTTGAAATTCTTGTTTACTGAATCGTTACGGCTCAGCCGGGCTGGTAGCCCGGCAGGACGGGCCAGTGGCCCGTGCCACCCCTGCAGGGTCCATGCTTTTGCCATTAGGGCGGCTTTAGATCGGCCCTGCTTGGTTTCCTGCATGCATCTGAATTGCACTGGACAGGCGGGATAAAACGGTTTAGAACGAGCCCCATGAACTGGGAAAAACCACTCAACCGTGGCTGACAATACTGTTGGCCACCCGCACCCGACCGAAAAAAAGGAATCCTCGATGATCCCAGACAAGCTGCAGAAAATCATGAAGCAGGACGGCGTGGTGGCCATCGCCACCCTGGGGGCGGATGGTCCCCACTTGGTCAACACCTGGAACAGCTACCTCAAAGTTTCGCCGGATGGACGACTGTTCATCCCCGCCGGTTACATGCACAAGACGGAGGCCAACCTGGCTCATAATCCGAATGTGTTGATCACCTTGGGGAGCAGCAAAGTTGCGGGACTGCATGGCATGGGGGCCGGTTTTTTGATCAAGGGAAAGGGGAACTTCGTGCTGTCCGGCCCGGATTTCGATTTGATGAAAGAAAAGTTCGATTGGCTGCGCGCCACCCTGGCCGTTACCATCGAAACCGCCACCCAAACTTGGTGAGGAAGACGATGAGTAGTTTCACCATCGGGCCCACCCTTTGACAGGAAATTCCAGGTATGATTCATCAGCCATTTTTTGTGCCGTCCATCTTGATTGCGATTTTTTCGCTGCCGCTGATATTAGGCGTGATTCCGCGAAACCGGTTCTACGGTTTTCGGACGCAGCGGACGTTGTCGGATGAGGGCGCGTGGTACAAGGCGAACCGGCTGGGAGGGATTCTGTTTACCCTCTCGTCGTCGGTGTACCTGATGGTTGCCTGGTGGTTTCCGATGCGTGGTCCACATGATCCGCGTTTTGAATTGTGGCTGGTACACCTGGGTGCCTTTGCAGTGCCGTTGTTGGTTAGTGTGGCGGTGGCATTGGTTAAGCGGTAGCGGCCATTTGCACAGCGTGATGATGAATTGTTTCAGGGGCGCGTGCGGTAGATGACATCCACGACGTTGCGGAGAAATTGTTCGTCCGTCACGCCGTCGGTGGCCTCGGATGGGAAGGCCACCTTGGCCTGGAAATGGGCGGCGAGTTCGCGAAAAAGTTGCACGCGAGACGGGGGATCGAATTCATCGCGGCGCAGGAGGGATTGCAGGGCGATGTCCGCCTCGGCGGGCGTGACGCTTTGCCGGAGCCGGGCAGCCAGATGGGGATGCTGGCGGAGGGAATTGAATTTGCCGGGCCGCACCTGGTCGAGGTCGGGTTCGGTGACGCGGGGATGGCGCACGACCACGGTGTTGGCGGCGATATCCCCGAGCCGCTGGCATTGGGGGGTGAGCCAGCAGGTGACGCCGCCCACGAAATAGAACATCGGCAGCGAATCGACAAACCGCAGCAGGTTGCGCATGACGATCTGGTGGAATTGGAGGCGCATGCCCTCCACGTCCATAACCCGCAACCGCAGCACGCGCTTGCCGATGGTCTGGCCGCGCCAGATCCATTCCAAGAGGATGCCATAGCCAATGCTCAGGACGAAGCAGCCGAGGATGTAAACCGCCATCCCCACGTTGAAATCGATGATCATGACCATGGCCAGAATCTGGGTCAGCGCCATGACGAGGGCTTGAATGCAAACCTGGTCAATGAAACAGGCCAGAAACCGGGTGACCGGCCCGGCGAGCACCTGCGAAAAGGCAATGCCCTCGGGGGTGCGGATTTTGAGGGTGCTGGTTTTCATGGCTTGGGTTTTGCGGAGCAATTCAGTTCAACCACAGATGGACACGGGTTGGGACAGCTTGTCCCCTGCCGCAGCGCAGATGGGAACAGATGGATATAACAGTCCCGACAGGGCCCATTCATATATTATTAACTTTGGCATTTATAGGTTTTCCCAAGCGAAAAGGGATCACGATATGCCGGCTGCCTAATGAATCCTGTTGTTTCAAGAGATCAGCCATCATGGGAATCCGCTCCGCAAGATAGTGTCGAAAACCAAGCCCATCGTCAATTTGACGGGTTCCGACCACATAAACACGCTGGTTGCAACGAATTTGAATAGAACAGTCGTTCTTGCTAACGCATAATCTGACAACATCCGCCGGTATTGAGCATTGTATCACAGCACCATCTCGACGAATCAACTCGGCTTTTCCGTCATTGTGAAAACGGACACTCTCAAGCGAGAACATGCGTCGAATCAAAGAGCATAGAACTGAGGCGAAAATAACCAGCATGACAAACGGGAGGAACGAAATCACAAGTGGCATGGTCCACAAGTGTTTATACATCCGCCACGCCCACAATAAGGCAAACAAAAGAAAAAAAGACGTCATTGCCATTATGACAATAGTAACCGCGTAGTCGCTCCACGGGTGACTAATCTTGTATTCCAATATTTTCATGATCATTCAAAGCGTGGTATGGCACAGCCTGGTCCATTGATAACAAGCCAGTCACCATTTGGCAGCCGCCATGCGCTTCGTCCCCCCGGTATCCGTGTCCATCTGTGTTCATTTGTGGTTAAATTGTTTTTTAACTGAGCCCGTCCGTTCCGGCTGGGACCCGGACAGCGATAAGAAAAGGATCAGGAGGACGAGTTCCACGCAGCCAAAGGCAATCTTGGCGAGGTAGGGGATGACTGGCTCGTGGTATTGCGAGAGAAACGCTTCGATGAAGCCGGCCCAGATGAGCATCAGGCCCACGCCGCAGATCAGGGTGGCCAGGTCGCGGGAAATCTCGCGCAAACGGGTGCGCAGCGGGGTGCGCCGGCCGTGGCCGATCAGGGCATAGGCCAGGATGAGGCCGGCCTGGCCGGCGATGAGGATGGCCGGGATTTCGATGACGCCGTGGGGCAGCAGCCAGCCGAGCAGGAACTTGGTCTGGCCGGCGCGGATGTAATCCATGGCGACGGCGCCGAGGATGACGCCGTTGTAAAACAGCATGATGATGGTGCCGACGCCCCAGGTCATGCCCAGGGCCATGGTGAAGATGGAGACGTGGGTGTTATGGGTCATCAACTGGGCGGAGAAGCCGGTTTTGTGCCCGGCCAGGCGGTCGGTGGTGGCATTTTCCTCCTCGGCCACGCGCTTGGCGGGGTCGTCCTGCAAATGCGAAAAGGGCATGAGCACCGGCTTGGAGGCCGGATCGAAGGCGATGGCCAGACTGCCGAAGGCGCAGCCGGCCAGGGTGATGGCCAGGGAAAGATAAAACGCCCGGAGGTGCTGGCGAAAGGTTTGCGGCCAGGTTTGGAAAAACCAGTGCAGGGGGCGGAAATGGCGTTGTTTGTCGCGGGTTTCGTGGATTTCCCCGTAGGCCCGGGCCACGAGGTTTTCGAGGAACCGGCGGGTTTCGGGCTCGGAGGAAAACGTGGCCAGCCGCGCCAGGTCGGCGGCGGTGCGCTCGTAGAGCTGGTGGAAGCGCTGGATCTGGGGCAGGGAGAGCCGCAGGTGCGGATCGGCCTCCAGGCGGTGGAGCAGGGTTTCGAGTTCGGACCAGCCGGCCCGTTCCTGGTCGATGAATTTTTGCAGGTCAACAATCACAACAACTGCCTTTGTTTGACGCTCATGTACTGGGAGACGAGCTCCGTGCTCAAGCTTTCGTTATCCAATAACGAAAACCGGACGCCGCGCCGCTGGAGCACCTTCTGTAATTCGCGCAGGCGATGCCATTGGAGGTGGCCGCCCAGATGCGCGTAGAGGTCGTCCACGTTCCGGACCTCCGGGCGGGCGAACATGGGCTGGACGGCGGGCGGGCGCACCATGTTGACGAGCACCAGATGCTGGCGGCGGATCAATTCGAGATTGCGCACAAAATTCTCCGCCAGGGCGGGGTCGTCCAGCGCCGTCAGAATGACGAGCAACGCGCGGCGGCGCAGGCGCAGGCGGATGAACGTACACAGTTCGTCAAAATCCGGGGTCACGATTCTGGGCTGCAAGGTGTAGAGCGCATCGCGGCAGGCGTGGTAATGGGCCTGGCCGTTCTTGGCGCGCACGAAGGTTTCTACCTGGCCGGAAAACGTCAGCAGGCCAAACAAATCCCCCTGATGTTCCGCCGCCAGGCCGAGGACGAGGGCGGCGGTGACGAAGCGCTCAAGCACGGTGGTTTCCCCGCTGGCGTCAGGTTCCAGCTTGCGGGCGCTCAGGCGGGAGGCATCCACGATGACATAGACCTCCTGGGTTTTTTCGATCTGAAACACTTTGGTGATGGGGTGGCCCCGGCGGGCGGTGGCCTTCCAATGGATTTCGTCGTACCCATCGCCGGGGGCGTATTCGCGCAATTTCTCGAAATCGCGACCCTTGCCGAGCTGCCGCTGGGCGTGGATGCCCAGAGTGCCCCGGTTTAAGAAGAGCGCGGCCAGACTTTTGCGCTCCTTGAGCAGGTTGGGGTAAACGCGGAATTCGGACTGCACGGGCAGGGTCTTGCGCGCGGCCCAAAAGCCCAGCGGCGAAGCGGCTTCCACCCGGGCGAAGGTGAGGCGGAAGTTGCCGCGCTGGACGGGCGTGCAGGGCAGAATGATGCGCGACCATTCGCTGTTCGCGGGCAGGGCGGCGTCCACCTCTTCATCCGGCACCTGGATGGCACGCGGCCAGGCCAGGGCCAGGCGCAGCGTTCGCGGCTTTTGGCGCGGATTGAAAATGCGCGCCTCCAGCTTGCCGGGGCGGTCCTTGGACAGGCGAACCACGGGCGGCAGTTCCAGGCCAATGCCCTGGAGGCTGAACGCGGCCCCCACGGCGTCCGCGAGGGCCAGCAGGACCAAACCGCCGATCAGCCAGAGTGCGACCGCAGCCGAGGCCGGGACCACGGCGGCCAAGAGGGCGAAGGGCAACCCAATCGTGGCCACCCAAAACAACAATCTGGTGCGCGGGACAATCATTGAAAATTCACCGGGGCACGGCGATTTGCTGGAGGATTTGCTGGATGACCTCGGCCAGGGAGAGACCCTCGATTTCAAACTCCGGCCGCAGAATCAGGCGATGCTCCAGCACCGGCTGCGTCATGCCTTTGATGTCATCGGGCGTCACAAAGTCGCGGCCGGAAATGGCGGCGTGGGCGCGGGCGGCCATGATCAGGGATTGCGTGGCGCGCGGGCCGGCGCCGACGAGGACGCTTTCGTGGGTGCGCGTGGCGCGCACGATATCCACGAGGTAGGCAATCAATTCCTCGCGGATGACAATGGTGGCCAGCCCTTCGCGCAGGGAAAGGAGTTCATCCGCCTGGATGACGGGTTGGACGACGCCCTGGGCGAGCAGGCGTTCCGGGGCTTCGCGGGTCATGGTGCGTTGGGCGAGCGCCAGTTCCTCGGCGCGCTCCGGCGCGGCCATGGTGATTTTGAGCATGAACCGGTCTTTTTGCGCCTCGGGCAGGGGATAGGTGCCCTCGTATTCAATCGGGTTTTGGGTGGCAAACACGGTGAAGTTGGGCGGCAGGGAATGCGTTTCCCGGTCGATGGTCACGGTGCGCTCCTGCATGGCTTGCAACAGGGCGGACTGGGTTTTCGCGGGCGCGCGGTTGATTTCATCCGCGAGCAGAAAGGAGGTGAACACGGGCCCTTTGATGAGGGAGAATTCGTTGCGCTGCAAATTAAAGACGTTGGTGCCGGTGATGTCGGCCGGCATGAGGTCGGGGGTGAATTGGATGCGGGCGAAGTCCGCGCCGAGCACGTGGGCCAGGGTGCGCACGAGCAGGGTTTTGGCCACGCCGGGCACGCCTTCGATCAGCGCGTGATTGCCGGTGAAGATGGCGATGAGCGCCTTTTCCACGACGTCGCTTTGGCCGATGATGACCTTGCTGGTTTCGTGTCGCGCCTGGGTCAGGACTTCCTTGAGCCGTTCGGTATTCATAAATGGTTTTGGTGCTTGCCAAGGGTTTCAGAGATTTTACGGTAGGTGGCCAGGGGATCGCGCTGGCCGCCGGGTTTGGAGTTGTCCTCCGCAAAAATGGCTTCGGCCTGCTGCTGGCGCGCCCGGGAAAATTTCCCGGTCGGGGCGATGGATTTCTTCCATTCGGCAAAGCACACGCCCAGCACTTCGCTGGCCGGCAGGTTGCGCCGCAGCAGGTTGACGAAACCGGAGGCGGAATCCTTGCCGGCGATGAAATCGTCGCGTTGCGCCTCCGGGGGCGGGGGCGCGAGGCTGGAGGAGTTTTTCCAGAGGAAGAGCCCGGCCAGCACCAACAGCCCCGCCGCGAGTCCGTGCAAACGATATTGGCGCATCAGGGAGGCGATGCCGGGCGAAACGAGCAGGCCAAAGTGGGACTCATCAAACACCACGCGGGGGTTGGGACCGATGAGCCAGGCCAGAAAATCCGCATGCCGGTCCTGGCTGAGCGCCTCATTGCTGAGGAAAAAGGAATCGCTGGCCACGACGACGGTGCCCCGGCCAAAATGCCGCTCCAAGACCACCGCATGGTCGCCGCGCGCATAAATGGTGTGCCAGGCGGCGGCGCAATTGGTGAACACCAGGCCACTGTGCCATTTCAGGGTGGCGGGCAGCGCCAGCCCGGAACGATTGGCGACGGTCACCGGCCGATAAACGTCGTTGTCGGAGGGCAGCTCTTCCACCCTCGAATGCAATCCCCATTCCTGTTCCAAATCAACCAGGACGGGGAAGTCCCGCAGTTCCTCCCCGATGGGTTTGTGTTTTTTGGGGGATTTATGGGGTGGGCTATTGGTGTCGGGCAGGGGCAGGGGCGGGGTGAGCAGGGAGTTGGTTTCTTCCTCGTCATCAGAATAACCATGGCCGGTCCGGGATGGCGGGGCAAACGTAATGACCAGCCGCCCGCCGCCGGCGAGGTAGGCTTTGATTTCGTGGTGCAGGTCGGCGGGCACGCGGGTCCAGTCGTAACGGTTCGCCGCGAGCTGCAAATAGACCGTGCCCGGCTCCTCCGGCAGTTTATTGGCGGTGCTGAAATCCCGGCTTACGGAAAGTCCGGGCATTTGCCCCAGGCTTTCGTAAAACGCCATGGTGCCCAGCGGATCGGCGCGCAGGGAGGAGTAAGCCGGGTAGACATCCCCGGTGGCAAAGCGCAGCTCGAACAACCGCTCCAGGCCAAACGCAAGGAGCGCGGCGCAGCCCAGCAGGAGGAGCCTGGGGAAATAACGTTTCATTCGCCTTTCAACCTTTCCAAGCTGGCGGCGAACTGGCCCACCAATTCGCGGTCAGCCGCATGCAGGCCGTACCAGGTGCGCTCAAAAATCAGCAGGCAGTCGCCAAAGGCGGCGGACAAGTGGGGAAAGGCGTGGGCGCGCCGGCGCAGTTCGCGCTCGTAATCCCGGTTGGACTTGAACCGCGCGATGCTGATGAGGTTGCGCGCGGCCAGTTGGGCCAGGGCGGCAAGGTAGTAGGCGCGCATGGCGAGGCGGAATTCTCCGCGCGCCAGCAAATCCCGGGCAAGGCTGGCCCAGCCGTCCTCGGGCAACTGGTCCGCGCGGACATTTTCATCCGCCACATCCGGCAGGATTTGGATGGCTTCGCCGGTGAGCGCCGTGTTGGGGCGTGCTCCGCGATTGCGCCAAAGCCGATAGAGAAGAAACCCCAGCGCCAGGATGACGGCGGCGGCCAGAACGTAGAGCAGCATTTGGAGGAAAAGGATCGAGCCATAACTGTTGCCGGTGGACGTGCCGGGGGTGGGTGGTCGAGAAGGAGGGGTCAGCTTGCCCAGGATTTTCTCCAGCCAATGGTAAAATTTTGCGCCCCAATCACGAATCAGGTCGCCGATTTTTTCGAAGAACTGGGCGATGACACCCGGTTTGGCATCCGGTTCGTCGGCCGCTTTGGGTTGGGCTTTTTCGCGCGGCAGACGCCACTGATATTTCTGTTCGTGAATGGTCTGGCCAATGGCGTGGTCCAAATCGGGGGGCGGGAGGGATTGGCCCACCACCGGGCCGGCCGGGCCATTGGTGGCGGCCCGGGCTGACGGGGTGGAAAAACAGGCGAGGAAAATCAGGACGGTGGCGGCGGTTTTAAGCGCGGTTGGCGCAAAGGGTTTCAGCTCCGCCTTCAAATCCCCGCCGGATTGCAATGATTCCCCGTAGAAACAGCGCAGGGCGTAAATGGCTTTTAATACCGGGTCAATGCTCAGGTAGGTCAGGCCGGCCATGGCGGCGAAAAAAGTGGTGTTCAACATGGCCCAGGGGCTGCGGATGAACATGGAATCCAAACCCAGGAGGGTTTTCGCCAGCTGCGGCAAGGTCAGGCAGACGGTCAACCAGTTGAGAAAAACGCAGAGGGCAAAGGCCAGCATGATCGCGACCACCACCTGATTCTGGCGGGTCCAAAGCAAGGCCTGCCGGCGGGAGTTTTGGGCCAGGGGTCCGGTTCCCGCAGCCCCGCCATCATCCAGTGCGGTGACATTCTGGTAATAGGCGAGGACCCAGGGAAAGGCCGGCACCAGCACCAGCGTCAGTGGCAGGAGGAGCAGGCCGAACGGTTGGATGACCGCCTGATGGAAGAAAATGCGCGCGCACGCCCGTGGTGCCAGGGGGGCCAAGGGTTCGTTCGCGGCCTGGGCGCGAAGGCGGCGGGCATAGCTGACCTGCCAGAACTTCATCCAGAAAAACAGCGCCGTCATTCCGAGCGAGCCGGCGGCCAGATGCTGCGGGGCGAGCGGACTGCGGCTCATGTCGGCCCAGAAAAACAGGAGCCCGAGCACAAAGGGGATGGTGCCGAGAAAATACACCGCCAGCGTGGCCGGGGCGGCGGTGCGCAGCAGATGCGTGGCTTCTTCAATCAGGTCCAGGGCGCGCCTGCCCTGTTGCCGCTGGGGTTGTTTGCCGGGAGTCATGCGGGGTCCATTATTTCACGTGCCACAGCGTGCCATCATGGAAGGCGGCGGGGATGCGCAACAAGGCGGTGCCGAGCAAAAAAAAGACAAACCACGCCAGCAACAGGCCGGCACCGAACTGGGCCACCCGCCAGGCTTGGAGCCAGGCCGGACGCCGGCGGGCCGGGGCGTGGGCCAGCTTTTGCAGACAGGTGGAACAAACCACCCGGCCGTCGTGTTCCGCAATGCATTCCCGGCAGAAAAACCGGCCGCATTCCGGGCAGCGCGCCACCGCCTCGCGGACGGCGTGGTTGAAACAGCGCTGGTGAATGAGGCTGGCCATGGCAGGATCAGGAAATGACCGGCGGTTGTCCCCGGACGGATTCCAGCATCCGCGCCGAGGCTTCTTCGGGCGTGAGCAGCTGCCCCTGCGCGGCGGCGATCAGCGGGCGGAGTTTTTCCAGCAGCTTGCGGGCCTGGCGCACCCGGCTGATGGAGCCGAGGGTTTCCGTTTGCACGGCCGTTTGCAACCGGCAGGTGCAGCCCGGGCCATACACATTGTTGACGGTGGCGGGCACGGCCACCAGGACGGTCAAGAACAGCCAGACTATCGCGGCGGTGACGGCCCCCAGCAGGACGCTGGCCACCAACCCAATCAGGCAAATGCCCAACAGCGTCAGCAAAATGGCGTTCCAAATCGTCCGGAGGAAGCTTTCCTGAATGATGATGGCCTGGATGTCGCGAAAATGAAACCGTTTGCAGGTTTCCGAGTAGCCCATGCGTTCGACCAGCAACAAATGATCGCTGCCCAGCCAAAGGCTGATCCGGGGCGCGGCCACGGCGACGAATTGGTTGGAAACTCGTTCGCGGGTCAGGCGTTGATAGGCGGGATCTGGCATGTTCAGTGAGTTAGGCCATAAACCAAACGAAGGCCCAGCCGGCGAGTTGCAGCAACGCCAGGAGGATGGCCAGGAGGAAACGGCCGTGACCGGGCTGCACCAGGCTTCCCGGTTTGTTCCAATAGCGGACGGCAATGAACAGGGCCACGGGCGCGGTGATCAGGAAGGGAAGCACCGCCAAAGTCAGCGCCAGGGCATCGTAGCGGGTGCGCCGGTTGTCCAGCACCTTGATCCGGCCCTTGGATTTGCCGGTCTCCAGGCAGGTGGGGCAGACGTGCTCGCCGCCCAAGGGGCAGTCGCACAGGGCGCATAAAAACCGGCCGCAACTGGCGCAGGGGATCACGGCTTTTTTTTGCGGATGAAAAAAACAGCTCGATTCGCCTTCCACCATCACCGGTTCCGCGCTTTCGCCGGGCTGAACGCCCCGGAACAAGGCGGGAAACACTTCGATCTCCAGCAGCGTCCGGCAGGACGGGCAGGGGACCAGCTTCTGCCGGTTGAAAGCACCGTCCAGCAGCCGCGTGCGGCAATGGGGGCAGGTGATCCGCGGGTTCATGGCTTACTTGTAAATCACGCGGGTGCTGCAAATATGATCATGCAAGGCCCGCTTTTCCGCATCAAAGCCGGCGATGATATAACCGATGTCGCAAATGATGCCGCTGAGAATTTCCGAAAAAGCCCGCCCCACCGCACGGCCATAGCTGATGGGATCGCCATTGCTCGTCACGACCCTGAGCTGGCAGATCATCTTGCCGGGCGTGGCCCCGTATTTTCCCAGAAAGAAAGTCTGATACATTATATTGACGAAGAGAAAGCCCAGCTTCAAAAGCCAAAACATAATGGTTACGAAAGGCGAAGGTTCAAAGCGCCCCTGGTTCATGCCAATCGAGCCGAATAGCACCACCAACATGATGATTCCGAGCGGCACCCCGAGAATCAACCCATCCAGAAGCTTGGCGGCAAAACGAATCCAAAACCCGGCGTACGCCATTTCGCCAGCATGGCCCGGCCGGCGGCGGCCGAGGGACGCCCCTTCGGAAAGCTTTTGCAGAAACACGGGTTTGCACCCCGCGCAGACCCGGGCTTTGCCATAGCGGATGGTTTCGCTGGTGGGAAACATCCGTCCGCATTCCGCGCAAACCACTTCCGGCTCGGTGGGGGAATGGCTTCCGCTGGGCGAGGAGGGGGTGCTTTCTGGCGGGTTCGCCGACGGACTCGCGGTCTTACCGGCCTGGCTGTAGGGCAGCCAGTTGGGCATGCCTGAATTCCAAACGAGCGTGGTTTGGTCGATTTTGCCGGTTTGCAGCAGCCGGCGAAGCGCGGCCGTGGGGACGGGCCCGGCTTGCTGGCCATGGTCCTCGTAGTACCAGCTCAGATTGTCCGGCAAATCGCTCGCCGGACTTTCCGCACTCACGCTGAGCTTGAGTGGCTGGGATACGGGTGATGGCGTCGGCGCGGGCTGCGCAGAAGTGGGATTGGGGGAGGCTTTGAGCAGGCCGTAAGGCGTCCAATCCGGCATGCCCGAACGCCAGACCATGCTGGCTTCGTCAATTTTACCCGTTTGCAGGAGACGGTGAAGTTCGGCCTCCGTCACCGGTCCGGCTTGCTGGCCATTGTCCTCATAGTGCCAGACCGGATTATCAGACAAGTTATTCGCCGGAATTTCGACTCCGCCGCTGAGCTTGAGCGGCTCGGGCGCCGGCGCGGATGGATTGGCGGCTTGGGCCTGGCGATAGGGCACCCAGTTGGGCATGCCCGGGCTCCAGACCAGCGTCGCCTCATTGATTTTCCCCGCTTGCAGGAGCTGCTGCAATTCCTCGTCGGAGACGGGGCCAACCTGCTTGCCTTTATCCGCGTAATGCCAGTTCATATCGTTGCGTAAGTCTTGGTTCTGATACGGTGCCACTCAACACGCATAAACTGCCAGACGGGACCGCGGGTTGGCAAAACCTAAATGGTTCTTCGACGTAATTAATGGTTATTTGTCATGCTTTGGCCATTAGGACTTCATCATTTGTCGGGTTGGCAAAGCTTAAATCAGTCCAAAGTCATGGGCAGCGGGATGAATTCGTGGCGGATCGCGGGGCCGTCCAAGTGCAGCAAAGCCACACTGCGCTCGGCCCCAAACTTGGGTTTGCCCGCGTAGCCCGGGTTGAAGAAGAACACGCCGTCCACCATCCCGGCAAACATCTTATGCGTGTGGCCAAAAATCACGGCATCCGGGCGGTCCCGCCGCAGCCGGGTGCGGAGCGTGTCGGACGGCGCGTGGGGATTGACGATGTGGTGGACGAGGATTTTCTTTTCTTTCAGGGTGACGATCTCCGTCTCCTTGAAGGACAATCCGTGATCAGTGTTGCCCAGCACCGCCGTCACCGGCGCGATGAATTTCAACTCCAGCTCGATCATCGGATCGCCAATATCGCCGGCGTGCAGAATATGGTGCACCCCCTTGAACAGGGTTTCGATGCGCGGATCGAGAAACCCGTGGGTGTCGGAGAGAATGCCTAGTTTCATTTTGGCGAATGCAAGGTTATGCGGCGTGCTTGGCTGTATCCATGCAGTAAAAGATTGTTTCAACCACAGATGGACACAGATAAACACAGATGAAGAAATGTCGGAGCGGATTCCCGACCGCTTTTCCGCCGGTCACCAAGCGTCGCGCTGGACGAACCGCTTGAAAGTCACATTTTTCATCTGTGTCCATCTGTGTCCATCTGTGGTTGAAATTCGTTTTTACTGAACGGTTGCGGCTTGGAGAGCAGAACGGATGGTTCCGTTGCAGTTTACGCTTTGGATTCCTCCGGTTCAGCCTCGGGGGCGGATTCGGATTCCGCCGGCACGCCGGCGGTTTTATCGGCCGGCGATTCGGAGCTCAACTGCCCGACCGCGCCAAAAAGCAGGGTGAAGATCCCGCCGCTCATCAGCGTGTTGCGGAAGAACTCCCAGGTGGGCGGATAGCCGCTGGAGCCCTTGGTCAGCGCGATGATCCAGCCCGCCAGATTCCGGGTGTATTCCGGAACGTGGAACGGGTTGAACAGCCAGGCGGCGGTGTTGGTGATCAAATAAAACAGGATGGCCCCCAGCAGGCCGCCGCCCAGAAGCTGGAGCAGGTTGAGGGCGGATTTTTTCGGCTGAAAGCCGCGCCCCAGGAAAATCAGCGTGGCATAGGCGGCGTAGTTGAACGCCAGATTGGCCAGATTCGCGCCGCTCCACACGTCTTCGGCGGGGAATTGGTGCTGATAGTACAGATTCAGCGCCAGGTCCGTGACCAGGATCGTGGCCAACGGCAGCACCCAGCCGCGCCAGCCGCGGAAGAAAACCCCGGAGCAAAAAGCCAGGGCATAGGCCACGCTGAAATTGGCCGGCATCAGACCGGGTATCCGCGACAGCGCGAACACCACGATAAAAATGACGGGCAATAACAGTTTGCTTTTCACCGGAGACATTTTAGCGCGGAGGCCCGAGGTTTTAAACAAGTAAATTGAGACCGTTCCACGCATGAACATACATGAAGCCATGGCGGAATGGCGTTCCCGCCCAGTTTTCCGACGGTCACTAAACGGTGCGCTTGATGAGCGGCTTGAACATCACATTTTTGATCTGGGTTCATCTGTGGCCATCTGTGGTTGAAATTCGTTTGCCGCGCTGCGCATCCAGCCGCCCTAACTCCGCGACAGCAAACTGATATTCATCATAGTCCTTCAGGCCGGCCACCCGGCATTGGTGAAACCAATCCCGTGCGCCGGCCAGGTCGCCGTGGCTCAAATGCATGACGCCGATATAGTATAAGGACAAGGTTTTCCACTCGCGTGCCGCATCGCCGCCCCCCTTCGCCACCGCCGTGAGCAAGACCCTTTCATCCAGTTGCCCCGCCAGATACGAGGCGAGGGTTTTTGCCGGATCCTCCTTGCAGGCGGCCAACGACCTGGAAAAATCCTCCGGCGCCCGCCCCAGCCGCCACAACAAAGTCTGGCGGTACAGACGCACCCGATCTGAATTGTCAGATTTCAAGGCGATGAACTGATCATAGTCTGATAGTGCGCCGGAGAAGTCGCCCTCCAATTGTCTGGCCACACCGCGGCGGCAATAAGCGTTGGCATTTTCCGGGTTGATTTCCAAGGCCCGGTTGAAATCGGCCAGCGCGCCGGCCCAATCACCATGGTTATGCTTATCGTTGCCCGCGATGAAAAAAAGGTTGTCGCCGCTCAATCGCACGTTGTCCGCCAGCGTCCAATTTCCGCCACTGACCGGCGCGTTCGTCAGACCATGCCGGCCAGCCAGATGTTCAACCCCGGGATAAGGCGCTCCCGGCGGCGGTTTGGGGTGGGCGTAGGCAAACCCGTTTTTCGCATCCACCACCAGGTCCATGCGGTTCAGCGCCCACATGCCAATGGACCAGGCAGCCTGGGAACCGGGGCCGCTGCCCTGGATGACGACCGCTTGCGTGGCGGGCATGTCATGCACGACGACATCCGTCAAATGGAGCGGGCCGACATAGATTTCGTCCGCCCAACCCGCGTGCAAATAATAAACGCCAAAAGAGCCAACGCCGCCGAGACTGGAGGGCAGGATTGACTTGCGATGGGCCGCCTTCCATTCCTTCATCCGGGCGGGCGGCATTTCGAGGCCGAGATCAGAGCCGGTGTCCACTTCTGCCGTGCCGGTTTTGCCGTCCGCCAGCGGGATTTCGAGGAACAGCCAATCGCCCGGCACCACTTTTAATTTGAGCCAGCCAGACGTTTCCGGAGGCAGTTGCGGCACACTGCGAACCGTGCGCTGGTCGGCGTCGAAGACCAGGATATTGTCGCGGATATCAGGCCAGCCCACCACGCCGTCCGGCAGCGACCATCGATGCGTTACCGCCGCCAGCCGCAGTGACCACGGGAAGCGGAAAATGGGGAGCGGTGCCGTCAGGGTTTGCCCATTGAGCGAGAGGGCCGCCGGTTCGGATATGACGGGGGATTTCAGCCCCAACCGTCTGGCCCCCCTGGGAAACAGGATCGTGGAAGAGCTGCCGGTATCCAACCACAGGCGTGCCGCATGCGCGTTGACGGAAGCTTTCAGGCAGACCACGCGGATTTCCGGCCGCTGGCTTGCGCAGCCCGCCAGAACCAGCGCCATGGCCGCCAACCCGAACATCCATGCCCGGGGCTTGAACTTCGTCCCAATACTGGAACGGAAACGAGGCCGTTCCCGATAGGCGCGCCAGGTCTGGAGTTTGGTGAAGCAAACACCCATGGTTTAAAGTCGAGTGAACACCTGCCCGCAACGTGAGTCAAGCGCCGCTTGGTAATATTCAAAACCCGGCATTATTAATTCCATGCCCTAAAACTTGAATCGCAAGACCAAGACTCAGAGCCGCTCACCGGTCGGCGCTCAATTCGTAATTCAGGAAGGACAGGCAGTAAATCGCGGCGGTTTCCACACGCAAGGTCAGCGGGCCGAGCGTGATGGGTTTGGCTCCGGAAGCCTCAATGGCCTGTAATTCAGCCAGGGTGAAGTCGCCTTCCGGACCGATCCACACCCCGGCGCTGCGCGGGGGGTGCGCGTGTTGGCGCTGGAATTCCAGGAGCCATTCGCGCGGATGCCGGCGCGCGGTTTGCAGCGAGCCGACCAACGCCAGGTCCAATGGCTCATTGCGGGCGAGCACGGCGGGAATGGTTTGCGGGGCCTCCACGCGGGGCAGCCACGCGCTGCCGCATTGTTTGATGGCTTCCACGGCCACCTGCTGCCATTTTTCACGCTTGGCCTCCGCCCCTTCGGCGTCCAAATGAGTGATGACGCGTTCGGTGAGCAGGGGCACGATGCGTTGCACGCCGAGTTCGACGCCTTTCTGGATGATGTCCTCGATGATTTTTGCCTTGGGCACCGCCACCAGCAGGGTCAGCGGGCAGGGCGGGGCCGGGGTGGAGTTCACTTCGCGCACGGCGAGGGTCAGCGCCGCTTTGGCGGTCTGCTCCACCACACAAAGGAAGGTCTGGCCGGCCCCATCCAGCACCGTTAGCGGATCGCCGGGTTGCACCCGGAGGACGTGCAACGCGTGATGCGCCTCCCGCCCCTCCAGCCGCAGGGACGGGCCCCGGCAGTTTGCGGGCGGTAGATAGAAGCGGTGCATAAGCAGACGCGGTGCGAGCGCGGCGGTCAGGTGAAGAATTTCTTCGCCCGCTCAAAAAAGCCCTGGGCCAGCGGGGCCTCCTTGCCATCGCAGAGCGCGGCGAACTCGCCCAGCTTGGCTTTTTGCGCACTGTTCAAATGCGCCGGCACTTCCACCTGCACCCGCACATGCAAATCGCCCTGGCCGTAGCCTTGCAGATTTTTCACCCCGCGCCCCTTCAGGCGGAGCAGCGTGCCGGGCTGGGTGCCGGCCGGAATCCGGATGGTGGCGCGGCCTTCCAAGGTGGGCACCTCGATTTCGGCCCCGAGCGTGGCCTGCACAAAACTGACGGGAATTTCGCAGACCAGGTCGTCGCCCTCGCGGGCAAAGACCTCATGGGGTTTGACGCTTAAGAAGACGTACAAATCGCCGGCGGGCCCGCCGCGAAACCCCGCCTCGCCGCTGCCTTGGGAACGGAGGCGGGAACCGCCCTCCACGCCGGCCGGAATGCGGAGCTTGATTTTCGAGGTGCGCTGGCGTTTGCCTTCGCCATGACAGGATTTGCAGGGTTTCTCCAGCAACCGCCCCTGGCCCTTGCAATGCGGGCACGTCTGCGCAATGCTGAAGATGCCCCGGGAAGTCAGCACCTGGCCGCGGCCGCCGCAGGTGGCGCAGGTTTTCAGCTTGGATCCGGCTTCCGCCCCGGACCCGCCGCAGGTTTCGCAGGCGTCGAGCTTGGTGACGGAGATTTCCTTCTCGCAGCCGAGCGCGGCTTCTTCCAGCGTGATTTCCAGATTGTAGCGCAGGTCGTCGCCGCGTTGCGGTCCCGATGGATCCTGCCCGCCAAAGAGGTTGTCAAAAATGCTGCTCCCGCCGCCACCACCGCCGAACACCTCCCGGAAAATGTCGAATGGATCATGGAAGCCTCCTCCGCCGCCGCCACCCCGGCTCGCGCGCTGGCGGGCGTCAAAAGCGGCGTGACCAAACTGATCGTATGCGGCGCGTTTCTGCGCGTCGCTCAGGGCTTCATAAGCCTCGCCCAATTCCTTGAAGCTTTCCTCCGCCGCCTTGTCTCCGGGGTTTTTGTCCGGATGATATTTCACGGCGAGCTTGCGGTAAGCCTTTTTAATCTCGTCGTCACTGGCACCCTTGCTGACACCGAGCACTTCGTAGTAATCGCGTTTGGCCATCGGAAATTGAGCAGTTATGGGTTGGGGGATTCCAGGATCAGGCGGCCGGGGCGGCCGGGGCGGGTTTCCGGGCCACGATGACCGTGGCGGGACGCAACAGGCGGTCCTTCAATTTATACCCCTTGCGGAGCTGTTGCAGCACGTTGCCTTCGGGAACGTCCGCCGAATCCTGCTGGGAGACGGCTTCGTGGAAATTGGGGTCAAACGGCTTCCCGGCGGCGTCAATTTCTTCCAGCCCCGATTCCGTGAGGGCGCTTTTAAGCTGCTGCTGGACCATTTGCACGCCGGAGAGGAGCGACGCCAGCTTGGCGCCTTCCGCCGTCGCGGCGGCGGACTGGGCCATCTCGAAATTGTCGAGCACCGGCAGCAGTTTTTGCATCAGGGAAAAGCAGGCGTACTGGGCGCTCTCGATTTTTTCCCGGGCGGCGCGCTTCTTGAAATTATCAAAATCCGCGGTGGTGCGCAGCAGCCGGTCCCAATTCTCATCGGCCTTGGCGGCGCGCGTTTTGAGTTCCTCGATTTGCTCCGGCGTCAGCGTCGCCGGCGTGACCTGGGCGGCGGAGGCTTCCGCCGGGTTCGTGGTTGCGTTTTCGGTTTGACTCATATTTTTTTTGCGACCAAACATTCAGGCGGAAAAAATAGCAGATGCGGGCAGGACGGGCAAGGCGGTGGATTGGTGGATTGGTGGATTGACCCGGACTCCGAAATGGAAAGGGTGGAACGGGCGACCCGCCCGTCTCGTCGGGCCACTGGCCCGACGAAACGGCCACCCGCGCCGCCACGCATCGGGCGGATGATTTCGCCCCCCCGCCCCGCTTCTATTTTCGTGTGGTTTCGTGTGTTTCGTGGTTCATCCACTCCGGAATTCGGGCTGATGGCCGGGGATGGGCCGAAAGGATGAGGATGAGGATGAATGCTCTTGGGACAACCACCCCTCACCCTCAGTTTTCCACTGCGGGTCACCTCTGCGGAACACTGGCGCTGGAACAGCGCAAACGTGGGGCAGACCTCCGGTCTGCCGGTTCAGGGAGACTCTGTCTCCCTGAATTCTTCAACTGGCTTGCAGCGCAAGCCAAAACCGGCAGACCGGAGGCCAGCCTGAGTAACCGGTTTGGATGATCCCCCGGCTGGAGGGCAATGAAACGGTGTTTCTGCTTTCACCCAGCAGTAGAAAAAGGCCGCCGGTAAACCGCCGAACCCCAACGGCCATCGCACCTCGTATCGGTGGGAGGACATTTCGGCAATCTCCAATCGGCAATCTTAAATCCCCTCCATCCCGAA
>Ga0302319_10005345_pt1 | contig 25851 bp, 21 predicted proteins | sample Bog_T0_2_FD_203319 | JGI IMG/M metagenome (GOLD analysis project Ga0302319, IMG submission 203319) | Peat permafrost microbial communities from Stordalen Mire near Abisko, Sweden - Bog_T0_2 | ecosystem: Environmental > Terrestrial > Soil > Wetlands > Peat | place: Sweden: Abisko, Stordalen Mire...
GGGTGGGGCCACGGCGTTCGCTGGGCTGGAAGTGATGGCGGCTGTGAGCGCGACGCTGCCGGTGAAGCCGCCGGCGGGTGTGAGGGTGATGGTGGAGGTGTTGCCCGTCGTCGCACCGGCGTCTACCGAGACCGCGCTGCCGGTGATTGCGAAGGAGGGTGGTGCGACTCCGGTTAGTCCGGTGGCGGCAGAGACACTGGCAATGTAGGTGGTGTCGCCGGGGTACCTGGCGTCAACCTGATGCGTTCCCGTGCCCACTGGGGAGATACCGGTCGCCGTGGCCGTCGCCGTCTGGGTTAGCTGCGACAACAGTACCGAGACCTGGCTGGTGGTATCGGCGGGACCGGTATTCGGAACAGCAATATCCGCCAGACCGATGCCGTTGAAATTTCCTACCGCCGCGAATTGGGGCAAATAGCCAGCCCTAACCGGGCTATTGATCGCTTGCGTAAACGTCCCGTCTCCATTGCCCAACAGGATCGAAACCGTACCAAGCACATCACCCAGTCCGTTGTTCACAACGGCCAAGTCAGGAATACCATCGCCGTTGAAGTCTCCCACTGCTACGGAAATGGGGTAGTCGCCGGCGGCAATGGGGCTATCAGCCGCCGGCGTAAACGTCCCGTCCTCGTTGCCCAGAAGGATCGTCACCATGTTGCCTTCGTTCCCCACGGCCAGGTCGACTTTGCCATCCCCGTTGAAGTCTGCCACTGCCAGGGAATCCGGTTCGGCACCCACCTCCACCGGGCTATTGGCCGCCTGCGTAAACATCCCGTCTCCGTTACCCAGAAGTATCTGAACTACGAAAAGCTTATCCGCCACGGCCAGGTCCAGAATGCCGTCTCCGTTGAAGTCTCCTACCGCTTCCGCGGTCGGTTGAGTGCCGACTGACACCGGACCACTGGCCAGTTGTGTAAAAGTTCCGTCCCCTTTACCTAGAAGAACCGTCAGGGATCCTTGATAACCCAGTACAGCCAGATCGAGAATGCCGTCCCCATTGAAGTCTCCAGCAACAACAGCATTCTCCTCTTGGCAGGGCGCGGTTAACGGACTGCCGCAGAGCTCCGTCACCGGACTATTGGTTGCTTGCCTAAAGGTTCCGTCCCCGTTGCTCAGAAGAATCGTCACCGTGCCGTCGTTCCAACTCGCCACGGCCAGGTCGGGAATACCGTCCCCGTTGAAGTCTCCCACCGCAGCGGATTCGGACTGAGGGTTCACAGTAATTGGACTATTGGTCGCCTGCGTAAATGTTCCGTCCCCGTTGCCTAGAAGGATGGTTACCGTGGAGCTGTTGATCGCGGCCAAGTCAGGAGTTCCGTCTCCGTTGAAGTCCGCCACCACAACGGACCAAGGGTAGCCGCCGGTTGTTGCCAGGTTGCTGGAATTCAGGAAGTTCAGCGCCTCCGCGCCCGTGCCCAGCGATGCTGTTCCAAGGGAAAAGTTGCTGTTGGTGGTATCCAAAAAGGAGACGGTTCCGGCTGGCGCGGTGACACTCGCCGCATTGACCAGACCTGTCACTGCGGCGGTCAACGAGTAGTTGCCCGCACTTCCGCTAGCAGAGATGGCGGTGGTGGTTGGGAAAGTTCCAGTGACTGCCAGTGTGACGGTGTCAGAGGTGCTGAGAGCATAGGCCGGCGCGCTGTTCGGCGTTCCCCTAAAGACTGCGTTGTAGCTGTGCGCGCCGATGGCGGGGATGAATCGGAACACCGCTGTGCCCGCGCTCGTGAGTTGAGCCGTGCCCACAAGATGAATGTCGGTGCAATATTTCGCCGAGGCGTCGCAGAAGTTGACCTGGCCAGTTTTCAGTTTGGTTGAACCGGAGGTTACTCCCGCTGTGAGTGTCATCACCGTGCCGGCGGCTAGCGATCCGCCTGAGGACACGGGCCCAGCGCTCGAGGCCATCACCAGGTTAGTCTGAGTAACCGCAGGTGCAGGATTTGCCCAGACCTGCGCAAAGCCACAACAGAAGACTGCTACCAAGACCTCAAAAGGAAACAACTGGCGGTGAATCCTGACTCTCATGATCAAACCTCGGCCTGGCCGTCACAGGGATGGCGCATTCAAACCTCGTCCAGGGGAAGCAAGTAGAGTTTACATCCAGCGTCCCCAGCTTCTGGGTATTCCTCTTGAATTTGCAATGAAGAACGCGGTCGCGCTGAAAGCGAGTAGCCAAGCACGCGGTCATTGTCGGTGGCCTCGTCGGTTTGGGCTGGACGGGCAAAACAGGTATTTACTCCGTTGGTCTCCAGCGGAGGATGGGTTTTCTTGCGGCCTGCACTTCGTCGAGCCTTGAAACCCGGGTGGAGTGCGGAGCGGTTTTGACTAACTCCGGAGTTTCTTCCACCTCCTTTGCAATGCTGCGCATGGCGTCAATGAATAAGTCGAGTTCTTCAAGGGACTCGCTCTCGGTGGGCTCGATCATGAGTGCGCCGTGGACAATCAAGGGGAAGCTGACCGTGTAGGGGTGGAAGCCGTAGTCAATGAGACGCTTGGCGATGTCGCCGGTCTTTACCCCCTTGGCGGCCTGGCGCTTGTCGCTGAAGACGACCTCGTGCATGGAGGGAGTCTTGTAGGGGAGTTCGTAGACGTCTTCAAGCTTTTTGCGAATGTAGTTGGCGTTAAGGACGGCGTCTTCGGTGGTCTGCCTGAGCCCGTCAGGCCCGTTGGCCAGGATGTAGGCCAGAGCGCGGATGAACATGCCGGTGTTACCGAAGAAGGCGCGGACGCGGCCGATGGATTGGGGCCGGTTGTAGTCCCAGCCTTTCAGGCCATTTTTGTCCTGGACGAGGACCGGGATGGGCAGAAAGGGCTCGAGGAACGCCTTGCAGGCCACGGGGCCGGAGCCGGGTCCGCCGCCGCCGTGGGGGGTGGAGAATGTCTTATGCAGGTTGAGGTGCATGACATCGACGCCGAAATCGCCGGGGCGGGTTTTGCCGACCAGGGCGTTCATGTTGGCGCCGTCCATGTAGAGCAGCGCGCCCTTGGCGTGGAGAATTTCGGCAATCTTGTGAATCTGGCTCTCGAAAACTCCGATGGTCGAGGGGTTGGTGAGCATGAGCGCGGCGGTCTCTTCATCCACCTGGCGGGCGAGGGCTTCGAGATCGATGCCGCCCTCGGCGTTGGACTTGAGGTTTTCGACTTCGTAGCCGCAGATGGCAGCAGTGGCGGGGTTGGTGCCGTGCGCCGAGTCGGGGATGATGATTTTGCGGCGGGGATTGCCCTGCGACTCGTGCCAGGCGCGTACGAGCAGGATGCCGGTGAACTCGCCGTGAGCGCCGGCGGCGGGCTGCAGAGTGATGACGTCCATGCCGGTGATTTCGATGAGGCAGCGCTGGAGCAGGTCGATGATGTCCAGCTGTCCCTGGGCGAGGTGGTCGGGACGATAGGGGTGCGCTTCGGCGAGGCCCACGATGCGGGCGACCAGCTCATTGACGCGGGGGTTGTACTTCATGGTGCAGGAGCCGAGCGGGTACATGCCGAGATCTATGGCGTAGTTCCAGGTGGAGAGGCGGGTGAAATGGCGAATGATTTCGATCTCGCTGAGTTCGGGGAGCAGGCCGGGCACCTTGCGGTGAGCGTCGCCGAGGAGAGTGGCGGGATCAACGGCGGGCACGTCGAGCGGGGGCATTTTGTAGGCACGCTTGCCGGGCGAGGATTTCTCGAAGACGAGGGACTCGTTCTGGGTTTGGTGGGGGCGGACTTTGCCTAGGGTGCGGGGGGTGGTTGGTTCGGTGGTTGCCATTTTTTTACCTCGGTGCAGAATCTGTGGGCCGGCCCAGGCTAACGTGCCGTGGTGGGACCGTGTTGCTTCGTCGCGCGAAGATAGCGGCTTTCGCCGAAATGCCAGGTTACAGTTCCCCAGAAAATACCATCCAGACCCCAAAAGAGGGCGTAGAGTGCGATGACATACGCATCCATTTGTTTATGTCCAACGAGGACATCCCAGCCGGTAATAAGAACGAACGGCAAAACGCCGTACTCAAACACCCCTACGACGAGAACGTAGAAGGCCGCGCCGCGCTTGTGCATTTTCTCCCAACTCTGTCGGTGTCTTTGGAGAGATTCGGGATCGTCGAAATAGGACATCTGCACCCCTCCGATCTATGCGTTCCCTCAGGGGTTAAAACCCCAGTCAGTTTTGCACTTGCGGCACGGCTGAAGCCGTGCCCTGTTACAAAGCAAGTTCGTCTTGTGCGGGATTACCGGTACCCGTTCCCCTGCTGTCCTCTGTCCGCCCATAATGCCTTTTTCCTTGCCAAACTCTCAAAGCAGTACGGATACTTTTCCGCCGCATCGACCAAGCCCGCCTTGACCGGGTTGTTTGCGATGTAGATTCGATGCCTTGTAAAACTCAGTTCGCCCAGCACCTGCTCTTCGGAGAACCCTCTTTGCCAGACTTCGCCTTTAAATCCGAACTCCTTGCCCAAACGGAACGAAAACCTGCCCTTTACCAACTGCATTGCCTTCTCTATGGTCATTTCATCATCGACGGTCAACAAAAGGTGCAAATGGTCCGGCATAATCACGAAGTCGTGAAGCCTGAATTTTCTTTCTGCGGCCAGCGAGCGAAGCACATCGATAAGCAGCCCTGCGTTCCTGTCAGATTGCAACAATCCGCGGCCCATGCTCGTCTTCGTGGTGGTGAAGAACGTGCGAGCTGGATTAAGAATGTCTTCCGGTGACGAGTTCCTGCCAGGTATCGCCATTGCAGGGGCTAAAGCCCATCTCCTTTTGTTGCCCGTTCGGCACGACTGAAGTCGTGCCCTGTTACAAAGCCAGCAAACCGATTTGTTCCAGCCCGTTCGGCACGACTGAAGTCGTGCCCTGTTACAAAGCAAGTGCGCTCGCTGGGGTCACGGATAACTTGCATGCTCCCTAAGCCTCCACCAGGCCGGCGGCGAGGACTTTGGCGGCGGTGTCGATTCGTTCACTGGACATGATTTCGGTTGTGCACCAGAGCGTGCAATGTTCGAGTTCGGGGTACCAGCGGCTGAGATCGATGCCGCCGACAATTCGTTCATCGCGAAGGCGTGGGCTCCAGAGCGACGGCGCTTCGGCGGTGTGAAGAACAAACTCATTGAAGAAGGGAGCACCCTGAAACAGCAGCTTTGCGCCGGGCTGTGCGCTGAGTTGCTGAGCGGTATAGGCGGCTTTGGCCAGGTTGTGTTCTGCCAGCTCGCGGATGCCCTCCTTTCCATAGACGGTGAGGAAGATGGTAGCCATGAGGGCCACCAATGCCTGATTGGTGCAGATGTTGGAAGTGGCTTTCTCGCGGCGGATGTGCTGCTCGCGCGTGGAGAGGGTGAGGACGAAACCGCGGTAGCCGGTGCTGTCGACGGTTTGGCCGACCAGGCGACCGGGCATCTGGCGGAGGTACCTTTCCTTGGCCGCGATGACGCCGCAGTAGGGACCCCCATAACAAAGGGCGACACCGTAGGACTGGGCTTCCATGCTGACGATGTCCGCCTCGACGGGGGGGCGGACGACGCCGAGCGATATGGCTTCCGCGATGGAGACGATGAGCAGGGCTCCCTTGGCGTGGGCGATTTCAGCGATGGCCGGAATGTCCTCGATGACGCCGAAGAAGTTGGGGCTCTGGACGAGGACGGCAGCGGTTTCATCGGTGACTTGCTCCTCGAGAGCGGCCAGATTGATGCGGCCTGTTTTGATGTCGTAGGGAACCAGAGTCGAAGGCAGATTCTGATACTTGGTGTAGGTGGCGAGGACTTCGCGGTATTCGGGATGGACGGTACGGGCGACGACGGCCTTGTGGCGACCCGTGACGCGAACGGCCATCATGACGGCCTCGGCGGCGCCCGTGGAGCCGTCGTACATGCTGGCATTGGCCACGTCCATGCCGGTGAGCTCGGCGATCATGGTCTGGAACTCGAAGATGGCCTGGAGGGTTCCCTGGGTAATTTCGGCCTGATAGGGGGTATAGCTGGTGAGGAACTCGCCGCGCTGGACGAGGGAGTCAATGATGACGGGGCGGTAGTGGCGATAGGCGCCTGCGCCGAGGAAGCTGGAGTGCTTGTGGGTGTACTTGGCGCCGGCGGCGTGGAAGTAGTCGATGATTTCGCTCTCGGCATGCTGGCGAGGGACGTCGAGGTCGCGCTCCAGGCGGTACTCGGCGGGGATGACAGCGAAAAGGTCGTCGATGGACGCGGCGCCGATTTCAGCGAGCATCTGGAGGCGTTCGTCTGGCGATTTTGGCAGGTAGCGCATTTCAGCTTCTAGCTCCTGGCTTTCAGCTTCCAGCTAAAAGCCCGTTATGCGGGCTCGATTGCGGCCCGGAATGCGAGAGTCCTGAATGAGCCGACCCGGCTTCCAGCTCGAAAGGAGCGAGCCGGAGGGTTACAGCTAGCGCCGGTTTTTCAGCTTGCTGTTTCTTCGGCAATGAAGGCTTCGTAGGCGGCAGCGTCGAGGAGCTTTTCGAACTCGGCCGGGTCAGCCAGCTCGACCTTGATGATCCATGCTTCGTGAGGGGATTCGTTGATCTTGTCCGGGGACGTCTTCAGTTCCTCATTGACGGCGGTCACGGTGCCGGTAACGGGCGAGTAGAGGTCGCTGACGGCTTTCACGCTCTCAACTGACCCAAAGGTTGCGTGGGCGGTGACTGCGTCGCCGACCTTGGGCGCGTCTACGTAGACGATGTCGCCGAGGGAGTTCTGGGCGTAGTCGGTAATACCGACGGTGCCAATGGAGCCCTCGAGGGAGATCCACTCGTGTTCGCGGGTATAGCGGTAGTTGGTTGGGTAGGCCATGGGCAGGTTCCTCGATCAGAAATTTTTCAAACTCGACTTCCCAGTGTACGACCTGGGGAGCATGAGGAAAAAGCGCCGGTTGCATGGGATCAAAACCGGCGGATGGAGCGATGCTAGAGCACGGGGCAGAAGCCTGGGTAGGGTTCCAGCTGGGCGACCAGGAGAACTTCAAGCATGCCGGCCTGAAAGATGGGGAGGGTGGCGATGGCGGCGCGCACTTCTGCCTCGCTGGCGGCTTCCCACAGGATGGCTGCGCCCGGGATGTCGCCGCGCTTCCAGATGTGGCGGAGAATGCCGGAAGCGTAAAGCTCCTTGACGCGCCGGGTCTCATGGGCGACGAGCTCGGGAGTGAAGGCTTCGGGTGGGAACTGGTCGGTGAGGCGGCGGGAGGCGGATAGAAACTGCATGGAAAAATTGTAAAGGAACAGAGATCAGGAAATGGGGACCGCGCCATGGAAACCGTTAAGGCTTGCGGAAGTTGCTGATTGCGGTGGGGAATGGTGGCCAAGAATTTATAGAGTTCGCTTGCGCCCCCGGGCATGAGATTCAAGGTGAAAAGGGGGATGCGCATCCACACACCCGTCCGCTCTTCCCAGAAGAACTCTTCTCCGTGTTGCCTTCAACAGCCTCGGGCGCACTTCCCGATGGGCTTGGCAACGTTCCGCAGAAGTGAACGCCTCGGACAAGGGAGCGGAGGTAGAGGTTTTCCCGTCCAATTTCGCGTGGAAAATTCGAATTTGAAGGGGTTCGTAGAGGAATTGAGCAATTTTGAACAGAAATGCGTCTTTTCAGCAGTAATGGTGTCGGTGGACTGGGCCTGATAGCAGAAAGAATCACCGAAAGGGCTGTGGAGTTGGGAATCAATATAAAAACTCCAATTAGCGAGGGCTAAACATGGCCTTTCCCGAAGTGGAAAATACGAATCTGGAATTGGTCGAACTGAAACCTGGGGCGGGTTCGGTGAGCGAGTCTGAGCAGCTATGGCCGGGGAATCCAATAGCTGCCTTAAGAGAGTTGTTTAATTTACTCGAAGAATATTCTCCCAGCTGGTACACGGAGGAACACCACAAACGTGCCGTCGCAGCGTTGAGTGCCGGGGGTTCGCCGGGGATTCATCGATAAATTCAAGAGGATTTTGCGAGGGTGCGCGGAAAAAGCCTGGCAGCTTGGTTCAGTTTCGACCGGCAAACTATTTGCACTACGTACTTTGCGCGTTGTCGCAAGGTAGCTGCCGGAAGTCTTGTCGCCGGTCTGCCCCCGGCGCGGCGCCAGCGCCATGAGATGCTGGCGAATCACCCGCGGGTGAGGAGGCCACTGCCAAGCCAAAGTTCGTTATCAAGAGATATTTGCAAGACCGGCAGGCTGTGATCGGCGCGGTTGCAGGTGACTTCGCGGGCACGCTCCAGAATTTTGTGAGAGATGGAACCGTGGATGCAATGGGTTCAAGACTACGCGACGAAAGACCGGATGTATGGCATTTGCATCTCTCCCGGAGAAGATATAGTGCGGAACCATGCCATGCAAGTCGGCTTTCCGGCAACCCAGGTCGCAAGCATTTGAACGACAATTGACTCGACAACGGCCGAGTAGGACCGAGCACTTTCTAACCGCGAGGCGCAGCGCCGCATCCTATCTTGTATGAAGAGATGGATGCGGCGGCGTGCGGCAATTGTCGTGGCAATACTGGCGGTGGTTTTGCCATGGGGTGGCGCGGCGCACGCGTATTCCCTGCTGACCCACGAGCAGTTGATCGACCTGACATGGAAGGACTCGATTGTGCCGCTGCTGCTGAGCCGCTACCCGACTCTCACGCCGGCGGAGCTGGAGCAGGCGCGGGCCTATGCGTACGGCGGGTGCGTGATTCAGGATATCGGCTATTACCCGTTTGGCGATGTGGCCTACTCAGACCTGACACACTACGTGCGCTCGGGCGACTTTGTTGTGAACCTATTTCGCAATGCTACGAACGCCGATGAGTTGGCCTTTGCGGTGGGAGCGCTTTCGCATTACATCGGCGACTCGGTTGGACACGCCGAAGCGACGAACGTCGCGGTTCCCGTGGAATTTCCGAAGCTTGGCGTGAAATATGGAAAAACGGTGAACTTCGCCCAGGGCCAACGCCAGCACATACAAACCGAGTTTGCCTTTGATATCAACGAAATCGCACACCACCGCATGGCGCCGGTTCACTATCTGCGGCATATTGGACTGGAGGTGCCGGTGAAGCAACTTGCGCTGGCGTTTTACCAGACGTACGGGCTGAACGAGGACTTCACGGGCACACGCGGGCGCCGCGTGAACGTGAAGGACTATCGGTTCGCTGTGCGCGAATTCATTCCGCGCATTGCGTATGCGATTACGCTTCTGCGGCGCAAACACGAGCCCCCGGACCCCAATACACCGGAGGCCGTTGAGTTGGAAAATGAGACGGCCGCGGTGGCGATTGAAAACGACTGGCAGAGCTATAGGCGGAAGGCGGGGATCGGCACCTACACGCTGGCGGGGCTGCTGTTTATTGTGCCCAAGGTTGGCGTGCTGAAGATGGTTGATGTAAAGGGACCGACGGCGGCCACGGAGGCGGAGTACATGCATAGCGTGACGCTCTCCACGGCGGAGTTGCGCAGGACGCTGGCAGGGTTTACGCCGCCGGGGGGGTCGCAGCCAACTGTCGCTGATAAGCCAGCACCGGTGGAGGCGACCAAGACTCAGGCACTGCCCACGCATCCGGTGGAGGCGACTCTGCTTCCAAAGACGGAGGGGCCACAGCAGTCGCGAGATCCGCGTCATCCGCTGCCGAATCGTGACCTGGACACGGGACTGGAGGTGCAACCGGGCGGATATTCGCTGACCGACATCACGTACGCTCGGCTTCTGCACCTGCTGACGCGGCAACCGGCGCTGCCTATTCCACCCGGGATCAAAGAGGACATTGAGGCGTACTACGCCGATCCCAATGCGCCGATTACGACGAAGAAGAACCCCCAGCAGTGGGCGCAGGTGCAGGCGGATATTGCGACGCTAAATACGATGCCGACCAGCACGGAGCCGGCGCCGTTTCTGACGTATGGGAATGAGGCGGACGGGGCGCAGTGAAAGCGCCATCAGTTTTCATCGAGCTCGCGGGGAAAGTTCGGCGGCAGATCTTCGCCACAATGTTGCTCGAGTTCCAACATGAATCTGCGCCGGTCCGCAAGCAGCCATGTGTGAACGATTGTTGTACCGTCGTCGCTCGTGATCGCTATCGTCGATGCCCAGGTGTTCTTTGTGTCCGCCCTAATCTCTACGATGTCTGTCCACCGAATGCGCTTGTTCTTGCGGAGCCAATAGACCCTTTCAAGACCGTCGGCAGTGGCGACAATCGTTCCGGGAAATGAGAAAAGAAGCATGAGAGCAGTTACCCCTAGGATAGCCGGGCTGAGGAAATCCGATGGCTTCGCATGGCGTTGGACCAGATCTCTCACGATCCACCAGACAAGGTAGGCGGCTGTTAGAGGCCATGCCCAAAGGCCGAGGCGGTCTGGCGCGAATTCAACGCGGCCGTCACCCTTCACTCTCGCAGGTCCGCGTTTCCCGCCCCTGCCGAAGAGCATCCAAGCGAGCAAAACATCGAAGAGCAAACGGGTGATGGTAGAGAGCAGCTTCCAGTTCATCGATCCAATCCTAATGCCGAGTTTTGTTCGTTACTTGTCGAAGAACTCACCGCGACCGCCGTTGACCCATGGGTTATATTGGGCGGCAAAATTGGCGCGGGTTTGGGTCGACGGGTGGCTGTACTCCCAGAACTCGATGAAGGGGCTGGGCGTGGGATCTTCAAGCCAGGCTTCGCCGAGGTGATTGAAGGCGGAGACGGCGGTCTTTTGCGGGTCGAGGACGAGCGAGTGGATCGCTTCCTGGCCATAGACGTCAGCCTGGTGCTCGAAATGGCGGCTGATGGCGTTGCCGAGCGGGTCGAGTGCAAAGCCAGCGACGGAGACCGTGAAGAGCAGTACCAGGAAGGCGGCGCGGGACGAGAATTGACCGTCTCCTTTTTCCGGCTCCGTGGTTGGTTCCAATCCCCAGCGTGAGCCAAAGCGGCGCGCCAGCCATGCGGCGCACCTGGCGCAGGCCCAGAAGACGAAGAAGAGGGCGACGGATGTGATGGCAAGGCCTTTGGGGATGTGATGGAGGACGTAATGGCCGCTCTCATGGGCAAAGATGAAGAGGACTTCGTCATCGGGGATGCGGCCGGCGGTGGTGTCCCACACGACGATGCGCTTGGTGGCGCCGAGGCCGCTGACGTAGGCGTTGAGGCCGTTGGTTTTGGCGCTGGCCTTCATGAGAAACATGCGGTCAGGGGGGATGTTGGTTCCGGTGCGGGCTGCGACCCTTTCCAACTGTGCGACGAGCGCGGGGTGGTCCTTGCTGAGCGGCTCGTATTGATTGAAGATGGGCTCGGCCAAAGGCTCCAGAAAGGTTGAAAGCACGATCAGCGGGACGGCGGCGATCCAACACGCCAGCCAATAACGGCGCGGCCATCGCCGCACGAGCCAGTGAAAGAGCAGCAGCACGGGCGCGCCGAGCACCAGCTCCATCGCCAGCGATTTTGCCTGGTCTCCCAGCCAACTGGACCAACCCTGGACACTGATGCCGTAGCTACGGCCTATGGTGTGCGCGAATGCGGAGAGGGGCAGCTCTGCAAGGGTGATGAGGGCGATGAGAACGGCGAAGAAGAGCAGCACCTGTAGCCAGCGGCGGCGCGTGACGCGCTGAGCAAATGCGTCAAGGCGGGCGGCGGTGCGCGTGGCCAGAAGCAGCCACAGAACGGCCATATCCAGCAACGGGAAGGCAATGTAAAGGAGATGGTCGATACGGCTGAGCGCAATGGCTTTGGCGAGCTTGTCGGGCGGGAGGGTGTAAGCCCGCTGCGGCTGGGTGGCTGCGGGTTGGGATGGAGCTGATTGGGCGGTGTAGCGGGCAGCCCGAGCGGGAGGATAAGAAAGGCGCGGGGCCACCGCGGCGAGTTGGAGGACGAGGCAACCGGCGAGCACGGCACAACGGGTAAAAAGCATGAGGCTTCCCTAGACAGTAGCCTACTCTGAGACAATCGAGGATAAAGATGCTGAGTCCTCTGGTTTCTGTCCCTATGCCTTCTCTTTCACCAGCCCGGTTCAAGCGGGCTGGCGTGAAGGCCGGCCTTTGCGCGGCCGCTGCTTTCTTTGGATGTGTCTCGATCTCATCGGTTGGCGCGCAGCAAAAGGCGACGCCGGTTTTGCTCGACGCCATGACGGCCGAGTTGCATCGCGCGTTCACTTCGCTCGGAAAGCAGGGTGATGACAAACAGTTGCCACCCTATTTCCTGAGTTATGCGGTGAGCGATGCGAGCTCAGTTTCGATTCGGGCGCAGTTTGGCGCGCTGGTAGACAGCTCCGCCAGCCATGAGCGCGTGGCCGACGTGCAGGTACGGCTGGGCGATCCCAAGCTGGATAACACGCATGGAACGCATCGCAGTTCAGCAGTGAACAGCATGCAGTTGCCGTTGACGGACGACCGCGAGGCGCTGGAGCGGACCTTATGGCTGGCGACCAACGCCGGCTACGGGAACGCGCTGGACAACTACCTGCGGGTGAAGACTGAGGCCGAGGTGCGGGCGAAGGAAGAAGACACGTCTCCGGACTTCAGCAAGGAGACGCCGGAGGTTTACCTGGGCACGGCTGCGCCGGCGGTGGTGGTAGACAAGGCGGCATGGGAACAGCGGGCGAGCGCACTCTCGAAGATCTTTCGCGAGTATCCTGACGTTTACCAGAACGTGGTGATGCTGACGGTACAGAACGAGACGGACTACTTTGTTTCGTCGGAGGGCTCACGGGTGGTGATACCGCACCAGGCTGCGCGGCTGGTGGTGTTTGCGGTGACGCGCGCGGACGACGGGATGGACCTGTTCAGGGCCCAGACATTCGAGGCCGAGACGGTGGCGGGTTTGCCCGCGCAGGCTGAGATGGAAGCAGCAATCCAGGAGCTGGGCAAGAGCCTTGAGGCGCTGCGCAAGGCTCCAGTAACCGAGCCGTTCGATGGGCCGGCGATTTTGAGCGGGCGCGCGGCTGCTGTGTTCTTCCACGAGGTGCTGGGGCACCGGCTGGAAGGCCAGCGCCAACGCGGCGATGAGGAGGGGCAAACATTTACCAAAGAGGTGGGCCACGAGGTGCTGCCGACGTTCCTCTCCGTGGCGGACGACCCGACGGTGACCACGTTCGGTAAGACGTGGCTGAGCGGGAGCTACCTGTACGACGACGAGGGACAAAAGGCGCGGCGCGTGAACCTGATCGACGATGGGGTGCTGAAGACGTTTCTGATGTCGCGGCTGCCCATTGCGAGCTTTGCAAATTCGAATGGGCACGGGCGTGCGCAGACGGGGCACATACCGACTGGCCGGCAGGGCAATTTGATTGTGACGTCGACGAAGACCGAGCCCGAGAGCGACCTGCGGAAGCAGCTGATTGAGGAAGCAAAGAAGCAGGGGAAGGCTTACGGGCTTTACTTTGAGGATATTTCTTCAGGGTTTGCGGTGACGACGCGGAGTTCGCCGCAGGCGTTTTCCGTGGTTCCGCTGGTGGTTTGGCGCGTGTATGTGGACGGGCGTCCGGATGAGCTGGTGCGAGGCGTGAGCCTTGTGGGCACGCCACAAGCGGCGTTGAAGAAGATTCTGGCTACGGGCGATAAGAGCGAAGTATTCAACGGAGAGTGCGGCGCGGAGTCGGGGACGATTCCGGTGAGCGCGGTGGCTCCGGCGATGCTGGTGAGCGAGATGGAAACGCAGAAGCAGGCGCAGGGAACGGCGCGGCCGCCGATTCTGCCGATTCCCAGTAAATGACAGGTTGCAGATTACAGATGACAGTCGTCAGTCTTAAGTGATCAGTTCTTGAAAAAACGAGGTGCAATGAAGTTGATTCCATCTGTCGCGAAGTTTGCCGGTATCGGATTGCTTGCGGGCTGCATGATTGCGCCGGGATTCGGTTTGGCGCAGCAGACGCGGGCTGATGCGGAAAAGGATCCGCTGCTGAAAGCCATGCTCACAGAGCTGGACCGGAGCAAGAGCGAGTTGCAGTTGAAGGATTTTGCAAAGCCATTTTTTATCCAGTACCGCATTGAAGACGTGGATAACTTCGAGACCAAGGCGGAGTTCGGGGCCAGTGAGGGTTCCGAGCACATGCACGAGCGCGTGGCGCGCGTAACGGTGCGCGTGGGCGACTACAAGACAGACAGCTCGGGAGGACGCGGCGACGGCGCGCTGCAACTGGCGGGACTGGACGACGACCCGATTGCGGTGCGAAGTGCGCTGTGGGCGGCAACGGACCAGGCGTACAAGGCGGCGCTCGCAGCCTACGCGCAGAAGCAGGCGGCCCTGAAACAGGTGCAGACACCACCGCAGGCAGACGACTTCAGCCAGGAGAAGACGGTGATCTCGCTGAAGGAGCCGATGACGCTGAAGGTGGACGAGGCGGGCTGGGTGGATCGCGTTGCGAAGGACAGCGGACTCTACAGGACGGATGCGAGCGTGAAGTCCACGCAGAAGGATGTGGAGTACTCTTCGGCGGAGTTCCATGCGCGGGTGACGACGACGTGGATGGTTACGAGCGAAGGAACGATTGTGCGCAAGGCCGCGGCTGAATACCAGGAGGTTTTCGCTGTCGGCACACAGGCCGCGGACGGAATGCGGCTGGACCGATCGTACACTTCGACGGGGGACTCGCTGAAGGATTTGGAATCGGCAGAGGTCTTCGACAAGCATGCTGTCGACGAGATTGCTTCGCTGGCGGATTTGCGGAAAGCGCCGCTGGTGGAAGAGGAGTATCACGGGCCGCTGCTGCTGAGCGCGGACGCGGGAACGGATGCGATGCGCGCGTTGGTGGCGAGCGGACTGACGGCGACGCGGCCCAAGCTGGGCACCGAAGCGCGGACCAACGGGCCGTTTGCATCGAGCTATCACGCGCGGGTGCTTCCGGACTTTCTGAATGTGGTGGACGACCCGGGGCTGAAGAGCTTTGACGGCAAAGGGCTGCTGGGCGCATATGAGATCGACGATGAAGGTGTGCCGGCGCAGGCAGAGAACCTGGTCACCGACGGCAAGCTGGAAGGTTATCTGCTGGGACGCGAGCCGGTGAAGGATTTTCCGCAGTCGAACGGGCACGGACGCGCGGGGATTGCGGGAGCGCCGAGGCCGGCGATCGGCGTGCTGAAGGTGACGGCGAAAGATGGCCTGAGCGATGACGAATTGAACAAGAAGCTCCTGGATCTGGCCAAGGATCGCGGGCTGGCGAGCGTGTATTTTGTGCAGACGATGGGCGGGGAGCTGACGCCACGGCTGCTGTATCGCGTGGGGCCGGACGGGAAGCGCGAGCTGGTGCGGGGTGCGCAACTAGACGACCTGGATCAGCGCGCGCTGCGCTCCGGCGTGGAGGCCGCGGGCAAGGAGCTGTTTGTGGCCAACTCGTTCGGTGACGTGCCGGAGACGGTAATGGGACCAGCGCTGCTGCTGGACGACGTGACGATCCGCCGTGCGAATGAAAAGAACGACAAGCTGCCGTTTTATCCGCCGCCGGATTGACGCCGCGCTGCTCGGGTCAACTGTTGCACTACGACGAGCATTCGCACCAAAAACAAAGAGGAGGGCAGCCAGCGGCTGCCCTCCTCTTTTGCAATGGCGATCCGTTGAACGCTTACTTTTCCTCCGCCACAAGTTTCCCGCCGATGTCCCGCACTTCGACCGGTCCGAGCCCGGCGTCCTTCAGTCCCGGTTCGATTTTGGCGCGGTCCCCTGCCGTCACAATCACAAGTTGGTCGGGATGGAGGTATTGCTGCGCGACGCGCGCGATGTCTTCTTCGGTCACAGCCTCGTACTTTGCCGGCAGGTTCGCGTAGTAATCCAGCGGACGGTTGAAGACGAAGATGTTGCTCATGGCGCCCGCAATCGCCGAGGTAGTTTCAAACCTGCCTGGCAGCGAGCGGATTGAAGCCTCCTTGGCCGCGGCCAGTTCCTCGCTGGTCGACGGGTTCTTGGGGAAGTTCCGAATCTCCGACATCATTTCCTTGGCAGCGGGCGCGGTCACGTCGGTGCGCACGAGTGCGCCCGCGAAGAACTGGCCGCCGTCGAGATATTCCATGAATCCCGATCGCGCACCGTAGGTGTAGCCATGGACTTCGCGCAAGTTCATGTTGATGCGGCTTCCGAAGCTGGAGCCCAGCGTGTAGTTCATCACTTCGAGAAGGTCCGCATCCGGAGAGCTAACCGGAACACCGAGGCCGAAGGCATAGAGGGCAGTCTGCGGCGCTCCGGGTTTATCCACGATGACGACGTGGGTTGGCTGCGGCGTGGGCGGTGGAGGAATGGTGGCCGCGCTCGCGGCGTGACTCCTCCAGGAGCCAAAGTACTTTCGCGCCAGTTTCTCCGCCTCAGCGTGGGTTACGTCGCCTGCGAGCACCAGCACTGAGTCCTGCGGTCCATAGTGATCGGCATAGAAGCTGGTGACGTCCGCGGGCGTCAAGGCGGTGATGCTCTCGATTGTGCCGCTGCTGGTCATGCCGTACGGCTGATCGCCGAAGACAAGCTTCGGCCCCACGCGCATTGCCATGCTCTGCACGTTGTCGGCTTCCTGGGCAATGCGCACCAGGCGTTGCTTGCGGTCTCGTTCCAGGTCGTCTGTGCGGAATGCTGGATGCTCGGCGACATCCGCCAGCAGGTCCATCCCTTCGGTTGCATGCGCGGTGAGCACATTCATATAAATCGATGCGGAGTCTGTGCCCGCGGACGCCGAGATGCTGGTTCCGATCCGCTCCTGGTCGCCGGCAAGTTTCGTCAGGTCGCGGGACACGGTGCCATCGCTCATAATCTGTGCGGTCAGCGTCGCGAGCCCGCTCTTGGCCGGCACGTTGTTGTCGCTGCCTGCGCGCGACACCACCTCCGCGGTCAACACGGGAAGGGAATGATCTTCGACAAGGAGCACCTCAAGGCCGTTTTCCAGTTTGAATTTCACAGGCACGGGGAGATGAAGCGCTGCCGCCGGACCGGGCGCCGGCTTGGTCTTGCGCCACTGCTGCGCGGTTTCAAACTCCGGCGCATAAGGATTGACGATCTTTACTTCCGCATCCGTATCGGCCGGGCTGCGCGGCACATCGTCCAATGTTTTCTTGCCGGGCACACAGTAGACCACTACGGCTGAGTCTTTGGTGAGGTACCTGGCCGCGGCTGCCTTGGCGCTGGCCACGGTCACGGCCTCGGTCATGGCGACGTCCTTCGGTAGAAAGCCCGGATCGCCGGTGTACTGGTTGTACTGGTCGAGGGTGTCGGCGACGCCGCCGAAGCCGCCAAGCCTCTGCAGGCCGCTGATCTTGCCGTTCAGGTCGGTCGCCGTCGACGACTCCACTTCCTCTGCGGTCGGGCCCTCCTGTTGGAGTTTCCCGAGCTCGCTCCAGAACGTGGCTTCCAGGTCTTCGAGCTTCACTCCGGGCTTCGCGGTAATCGAGCACCCGGCGATGCCAGTCAGCTTGAGCGACTGCGAGTAGCAAGTGACACTTTGCGCCGTCTGGGACTTGTAGACCAACGCAGCATCGAGCCGGCTCACCTTGGCGCCGCCCAGCGCAAATATTGCCGCGTCCACGCTATAAGCCTCGGGCGTGTACGCGGGCGGCGTGAGCCACGCGATAGAGACTTGCGAAAGATGCACCGTATCTGTCACGGTGGCGCGGCGCTGCGATGTAATGGGCGGAGTCGTAGCCGTGACCGCATCCACTTTTGGCCCTGCCGGAATCGGTCCAAACCACTTCAGAAGCAACTCATGAAGCTGCCTGGCATCGAAGTCGCCGGCGATGGCAATGGATGCGTTGTTCGGCGTGTAAAACTGCTGGTGGAAGTCGCGAACGTCCGCAATACGGGCCGATTCAACATCGGCGTGGCTGCCGATGACGTTGCCGTAGTAGGGGTGTTCCTTGGGAAAGAGCAGATGGAAGACCTGTTCTCTGGCCACGTAGTAAGGCTGGCCCTCGCCTTGACGCCGTTCATTGCGGACCACGTCGCGCTGGTTGGCCAGCTTCTCGCGGTCCAGGCCTTCCATCAGGAAGCCCATGCGATCGCTTTCAAGCCACAGCGCCAGTTCAAGCTGGTTGCTGGGCATGGTCTCAAAGTAATTGGTTCGATCGAAACTGGTGGTGCCGTTCACGTCAGTAGCGCCCGCAGACTGCACATATTTAATGTGAGCCTTCTCGCCGACATGTTCGGAACCTTCGAACATCATGTGTTCGAAAAGGTGGGCAAAGCCGGTGCGACCCGGCCGCTCATTGAGAGGACCCACGTGATACCAGAGATCGACAGCCACCAGCGGCAAACGGTGGTCCTCATGGGTAATGACGGTGAGGCCGTTTGGCAGTGTGTACTTGTCATACTTGATCTCAGGGAGCTTGGACGAACCTTGTGCGGTGGCGACCACTGCTGTGCCCGCCAGAACCAATGCTGCCAGAAGACAAATATATTTCGACGAAGTGTTTTTCAAAGGAATCCTCCTCGGAGACGCGAGCGGCCCGATGCAGACAGAATAATACCTGCGACTCCCACCAGTGGTGGCTGCTGTTCAATCGGTGGTCCATCAGCTCTTGATCGGCAGCCTGACCCCTGCGCGGCTGCGCGGCGATGGGAAGATTCGGCAGGTACACCAGGAGACCAATAGGCGGCCGCTTTTCGGCCCCGGAGAGGAGGCATGGCTGGGATCCGGTTGCGCGCCTCAAGAAGACGGAGACCGACCTGCAAAGCTTGTGACGCAGGAATCCATTGGGGGGTTCGGGACCTCGGGAAAAGGGAAAGTCTCTGATTTGCCGGTATGGTTCGTGTGTAGAATGTGCCGCATGCCAGTTCGGCAATATCCTCACTGTGGGGAGGGCATTATGCTAACTCACTGGTCCCCGAATTCCTTCTGCCGTAAATCGTTCGTCACCGCGTTGGTTGTGGCGGTGCTGCTGCCGGGTTCCAGCCATCTTCAGGCACAAAGCGATCAATCCCCTGGTTCGGGTTCCGACGCGCCTGCCCCGCAGCAGCCGATTACCAACCGTGCTCGTCAGACCACGCAAAACCCAGGCAATGGCAGTAACTCGGATTCACGCCCATCCGAGGTTTCCACGTCGCGTGACCCCTCCAGCAAAGGAGGGCATCCGGCAGACACCAAGCCTGGTACCAACCCTCATGCATCGAATATGGGCCCGGCGATTGCTGGCGCCTCAGTTGGCGCGGGATTGATTGTCGCGAGCCTCATCGACAAGTACAACCGATCACCCGGAAAGCTCGGCCACGACGGGCCGCAAGTTCCGAAATCATTTCGCATGAGCGACTTCGTGATCAAAGGCCTGGTATATCCGAACTGGCCCATCGTGCTTGACTTCATGCTTGACTCTCCGGGCGCGGCGCAGATTGAAATCACGACGACGGACAATCGTCACCATCTGGTGAGGAGAATACCGAACACGCCGAATCGCCGTGCCTATGCCATATTCCGTCTCCCCGCGGACTTCGGCAAGGGATTGCAAACCGCAGTCTTCCATGTGTATTCCATTCCCGCGGCGGGCGGCCCTGCGCAGGTGCCGAGTCTGCGCACCTACGGCCTGGGGGCCGGAGAACGGGCGGTAGGCTCGGTTGCCATCGATCAACTGACCTTCCAGCCCGCGACAATCCACCCGATGGCAAACGAGGTTGCAAATTACGGCTTCCACGCCCACTCGGCCTTCGACGGCGTGCGCGCAGAATTCATTCTCACCACGCTTTTCAACGGGCATGTACTGGTCCAGAAGGAAGAGGAGGACAGGCTCTCGGCAATTCCCGAAGGCGAACGCGCGAGAGGCATCTGGAAAGCGAGAGGCAATCCAGGCGAGCACCTGTTGCAAATCAGAGCCTGGCGCGGTCTTGAAAACGGCGGCGATTGGGTGGTTGCCTGGTCGCCGGATATTGTGGATGTCGTCAAGTAACTTCGCTGGTTGGAGTCGAGTGACCAAACTGAAGCAATTCTGGCGTGCATCGCTGTTCTTTCGCAGGGTCGCTGCGGTGTCTGTCTTCGTTATTGCGGCCTTACTGGTCTACTTTGGTTCGCACATTCCGCGCGCAATCTCGCTGCCGCAAGACAACCTGAACGCCAGGAGCACGGCGCGCATCCGGGAAGAGCGAATCGTTATTACGAAACCGGAGGTAGCTCCAGGAGATCTCGCCCTCTCGTACGTGGGAACCGTGAACGAGATCGCAAGCATGTGGCTGGAGAATGCTACGCTCGACGACCAGTCGCAGCGCATGCTTTTCCCGGGCACCGCTGCTCTTGGTCCCGCCAGAATCGGCTATCTGACCAATAGCGCAGCTAACTCAGCTAAGTCGGCCGACACGTGCCACACGACGATCGAGATTCGCCGCGCAAAAGACTCGGCACCGATCGGCACGATGACGTTCTACCAGAATGACGGAACCGCCGGCGCACAGCGCTTTCGCCAGGTCGTTGTGGACGCGGGCTCATCGACGATGGAGATCGAGGCTCACACCGACTCTCCCTCCGATGGAGAGATGGACTTTGCCGGTTGCCGCAAGCAGTTGAAGATCGGAGACAACCCGCCTGTCGATCTGCCTCTGCTGCCAATCCACATGCTTGTGCATGGCGGCCGTATCGACCTGCACTTCAATCCCGCGAACCCCGCTATCTCTATTTGGACTGGCCCGGACGAGACATTCGAGGCCGTGTCTTTTGGCGATAACACCCTGCGCGGCAGCAGACTGCAGATTGTATCCGCGCAGCCCGCCGTCGCGCCGCGACTCGACGTGCGGGCTGCCCATGCCACCGACGAGATTACTTTAAGCCGACTGAAACTTGGCTCCGATGCGTTGAAGCTTGACATTGGGCGCGACGCCGAAAAAGCATTCGTGTACGCGGACGGTTCATCGCTCTATAACTACGACCTGATTGACGCTATCCAGAAAAATCCCATTCTCAGCTTCGCGTTTGCGGCCGTCCTGGTGCCCGCGCTTTGGAAATGGGTGAAAACGAATTGCTTTCCCAGCTCAGGGGACTGAGTTGCAGTCCGTGAGTGATCCATCGGCTCAGAGAGCTTGAACCGGGGGGCGCAAAGCGGAGCGTCGATCGACGTCACAATTCGGTGGACCTATTTTTTCTTCCAACCGCCAACGATGGCGCCCATGATGGTCATACCGAAGAACCAGAATCCGGCGTTGATGCCGAGGAGGCTCCATGGACGGACTTCAAAGACGTATTCAGTGGACAGGGTGGTGAGCACAAAACCGACCCACAGTAGCGTTCCGACCTTGATGCCGCGCAGGGCGGTCTGTGGGCCGGTAAGTTGCGTGACGCAGGAGATGGCTGTCGCGATGACGGCTGCAGAGACAAGGGCTGTGGCGTATTGCAACGCTGGACTCACGCCGGCGCGCTCCAGCCAGTCCATGGTGCGGCCGACGCCGTCGAGCCACGATTGCATGAAGTAGGAGTACCAACCCGCTTCCAACAGGAAACAGGCGATGGAGGCGATGAGGATCGCAAGATAGTTCTGGCGAACGCTCGAAACGCGAATTGACGATATCTGAGATGTCGGTGCCTGAGTTGCCATTACGTCCTCCTTTTTTTGCTTCCGAATGCATGGGCAATGCGGAGAACCAAGTACCGCGAGGGGGGAGATATTGGGGGATGCGCCTCAGGCGCCATTGCCCGGAGACAAACGGAGATGGGCGGAATTGTAGCCCAATTCCCGCGGCTTTTGCTCTATTGCCGGGATGAAAATGCGGAATAATGTCGTGGGCGCCGGGGCTTGGCGGTCTAGTCGAGGCGGGTTAGGAAGGCTTCTGCGTCAGCATCGCCGGGGCGGAGATGGTTAGCAATGAACTCGGCTTGCTCGCGGTTATCGCCCCTGGGACGGATGCGAACCCAGTAGCTATCCTGGCCGGGAAACTCGATCACGTTGGAGCTGGGGTACTTCCGCAGCAGCTGCTCCTTTAGCTTCATGGCCTGATGTTCACTGTGAAACGCGCCGATCTGCACGCACCAGCGGCCGCCCGTCTCGATCGGCTTTGGAGTTTGGTAAACATCCATACGAACCTGGGCGGTGCCGACTCGGTAGACACCGGTGGCCTTGGCGGAAGCGGTGGAAAGATCGAGGATTCTGCCATCCACAAAGGGACCGCGATCGGTGACGCGCATGGGGCCGGATTGGCCGGTCTTGAGGTTGGTGACGACGATCAGCGAGCCCATGGGCAATGTGCGGTGCGCGGCAGTCATGGCGTAGTCGTCGAAGACCTGTCCGTTGGCAGCTTTGCGACCCTTGTAGGGCGCGGTATACCAGGTAGCCAGGCCCTGCTCAGTAAAAATGGGCCGGTGAGTTTTCACATAGTCAAGGTCTGCAGCGCTGACACCACCGAGTGGGACCGGGGTAATGGGAATGCGTGCTGGGACGGTGGCCTGGGGTTGAGGCGGAGCGGGCACAGGGGGAGCTGCCTGGGGCGCGGGCAGCTGTGCCACTTGATTACGATGTGCGCAACCTGAGGCGGAGAGGAGGACCATGGCCAACCCCGTCAATGCGACGGCGAGCCGGGCATTGTTGAGGCGAAGGGGCATCAGGATTGTGGGCCCTTAGGCTGGTTGTCAAGGCGGTCGGCGAATTTTCGCAACGCATCCGCAGCTTTGCGCACTGCCGCGATGGACTCACTGCGAATCTCGGGAATCACAGCGTCGTTGACATACTCCGCGGCGTGGCGCAGTTCCATTTCGATGAGCTCGATTGCCTCGTCAATGCGGCGGCCCACGCTGCGTGAACCTGGGCCGGGTGGAGGATAAGTGCCCATGATAAGTAGCCTCATACTAAGTCTGCGCGGAGTAGCGCGGCGCGTCAATGGCTGAGGGAGCGAGGGTGCCGCAATGGTCAATAGTTTCAGAGCTTGAAGGCGCGGCGATTCGAGATGTAATGATTCACGGCTTCCCTTCTCTGTGAGGCGTATCCGGAAGGTTTGCAATCATGCGTGTGACTTTTCATTCAAAATCTACGTCAGACTTTCTATGGCGGCCTCGGATGGAGCTTCTCTCAGCGCCGATGACGTCAGACCGAACTGGAAGGGACGGGCTATTGCGGAACCGCATTGCTGAGGGAAACAGAAAGGAACGCGTAAGCGGTCCGTGCGGGCCGCATAACGCGTGCTGTGGCGGCCTGATCTTGTTTCTTGCCGGCGCGATGGGATTCGCCAGCATCGCGATCGCTGGAAAAGCGGAGACGCATGCGCTGGTGCTCCCGGATGCTCCTCAAACGCGAAACGCGAGCCACGGTGCGGCTTTGGTGGCAGGACCTTGCCAGGTTCGCAGGGCTGGCGGTGCAATGGTGGTGACGGCAGCAGAAATCGCGCAAATGGCGGCCGACATTGCCAATCCGGAGGCCGGCATGACCGTGCCGCCGCATACGCTGGAAGTTCCTTGCCCACCCTATGTGCCCCTCATCGACTGGTACGCGCGCTTTCTTGACGGGCCGAAGGTGAAGCCGATGACGCCGAAGGAAAAGGGGTGGCTGGCGGTGCGGAACGTGGGGGACCCGTTTAACGGAATCACAATTCTGGGGAGTTCGGCCATTGCGGTGGGGTCGAACGCGCACTCGCCTTACGGCCCGGGGATGGGGGGATTCGGGCGGTATGTGGGGGTGAGTTATACGCAGGATATTACGGGGGAGTTTTTCGGGACATTTCTGATTCCGTCGATTGTGCACCAGGATCCGCACTACCACCGGATGCCGGCAGCGAGCATGAAGCGGCGGATTGCTCACTGCCTCTACCAGGTGGTGTGGACGCAGGGCGATGACGGCGGAGGGATGCCAAACTATGCGGATTTAGCGGGGTTTGCGATCGACGACGCGATTGCCAACCTGTATGTGCCGGGGCGGAAGACGGCTCTTCCGGCCAGCGCAGCGCGGTATGGAACTACCCTTGCGACTGCGCCGATTGATAACTTTGTGTCGGAGTTTCTGCCGGATGTGGCGCGGCATATTCACATACAAATTGTGGTCATCCAGCGGATCATCAACCAGGTGGCGAGGACGGATGCGACGACCGGGCAGCCGTAGCGCAAGCCTCCGGCCGAACGCAGCGGCGGGTGAAATGGACGTGCGAAATGACTGCTCGGAGGGGTGGGCGGACCCCTGTTTTGATTGCCTGGAAAGGTGCAAAACGGGGCAAATGACTGCTTATAGGGTTGCATTTCTTTGAGGCCTTAACTTTGTGGACAATGCGTGGGCGCGAATCGGTTGCTAAGAATTGAACATTTGGAGGCAAAGGGTTGTAGAGAATTGAACACATTTTTGCAAAATGCGCTGAAATTGCACGAGATAATGGCGTAAAACATTGAAAATGAGCGATTTATTTGTGTTGTTGTTTGCTGTGCGAGTGCGCTCGTAAATGCCTCCCGAGCGCGGGCGTCAGGAGCGGGCATGGCGGCTCGGCCCTTCTGTTTTCTGCAGGGGCAATCGCATGAATGGGAAATCGTACAACGCAACCATCTCGCACTGCCCCTCCGGGGCAGGTTCATCTCTCTATCTCGCTTTCCCAGGACTGCGCTTCGCTAGTCCTGGGCTATTTTCGACGCGTCCCTCCGGGACGACGGAGGAACGCAGACCCGATGAGGCAGGTTCATTCCTTGATTTCGCTTTCCCAGGACTGCGCTTCGCTTATCCATGGGCTATTTTCGACGCGTCCCTCCGGGACGACGGAGGAACGCAGACCCTATGGGGCCGAGAAAACGGACCTGCTTTGAAAGCAGAAACATCCATGCGATTGCGCTGTTGTTCTCTGCAGGGCAATCGCATGAATGGGAAATCGTGCAACACAACCATCTCGCACTGCCCCTCCGGGGCAGGTTCATCTCTTTATCTCGCTTTCCCAGGACTGCGCTTCGCTGGTCCTGGGCTATTTTCGACGCGTCCCTCCGGGACGACGAAGCAATGCAGACCCGATGAGGCAGGTTCATTCCTTGATTTCGCTTTCCCAGGACTGCGCTTCGCTTGTCCATGGGCTATTTTCGACGCGTCCCTCCGGGATGACGGGGCAACGCAGACCCTATGAGGCCGAGAAAACGGACCTGTTTTGAAAACAAAAACGACCATGGGATTGCCCTGCTGTTCTCTCCCTCGGCGAAACCACTTCTTCGGGGTCTCCCTTATACTTCTTCACAACCCCATCATGAAGCGCCACGTGCTCATCTTCGGTGTCGTCGGCGGCCTGCTGATCGCCGCCCTCCAATACACCGAATACCGCTTCGTCGTCATCGAGCACTCGGTGGAGCTCTACAGCGCGCTTGTCGCCATCCTGTTCTCGGCCTTCGGGATCTGGCTCGGCCTGAGGATCACGCGGAGACGCGAAATCATCCGGGAAACGGTCGTGGTGAAGGAAGTGCTTGTCCCCGCGGAAGCCGCCGCGCCTTTCGCTCCGAATACGGCCCGCCAGCAGACGCTCGGCATTACGGCGCGCGAGCTCGAAATCCTGACCATGGTGGCACGGGGCTTGAGCAATCGGGAGATCGCCACGGAGCTTTTTGTTTCAGAAAACACGGTGAAGACACACTGTGCCCGCGCCTTCGACAAGCTCGGAGCCGCGCGCCGCACGCAGGCCGTGCAGCGCGGCAAAGAACTGGGGCTGCTGCCGTGAAGCCGGGTCCCCGGCGACAGGTCTTCGTCGCTGGGGTGGGAACGCGCCGGCAGTGCGTCCGTTTGAATCCGCGGATCGAACCAGCGTTGAGGAAAGGTGTCAACCTCCGAGTGGAGGACGAGCCAGGCGCGACCCTATGCCCGGATACTACGGCGTTTTAGGGTAGGTATTCGCAGAACAACACACGGACACCCAATTGCAGTGGTCGCCCGATTCACCGCGCTCGCTGGGCAGGAACAGTAGACTCTCGTTACCAATCCATGTCGGCCGCCTGAGCGAAGCGGTTTTCAAGTCCCTCAACGAATTGGGCCATCGCTTCCTCGGAAGCCATCGCTCTTTGGTAGGTTCCATTGGCCGCAAACGTCAGAATCACTGGAAGGGACGATTCTTGGAGATAAAGCTTTGCCAGTGCAC